>Ga0307421_1002445_pt1 | contig 10426 bp, 7 predicted proteins | sample SalMarWE160270MG_FD_202163 | JGI IMG/M metagenome (GOLD analysis project Ga0307421, IMG submission 202163) | Salt marsh sediment microbial communities from the Plum Island Ecosystem LTER, Massachusetts, United States - WE1602-70 | ecosystem: Environmental > Aquatic > Marine > Intertidal zone >...
CTGATTCTGATTTTTGTTTCCTGTGGTCCGTCCCAGGAGGATCAGGCCCGGGTGAAGCTGAACAGGGCAAGGGTCTATCTGCAAAATCAGGATACAACGAATGCGTTGCTGGAGCTGGACTCCATACCTGTTCTGTATCCCAAAGCGCCCTATGCCACAGATGCGGCAAAGAATCTCAAACACGATATTCAATGGGATATCCTGCGGCGCTATGAATCGGAGCTGGATTCAGTAAAGACTGTTATCGAAGATCTTGAGAAAAACTTCGTTCGCGAGGAAACCGAATATGACCGGTATGCTCAGTATATCCATAAACGACAGCAATTCGACAGGCGATGGGATAAATCCTACCTCAGGATATTGCTGGATGAACAGGGAGCAATTTGGTTTTCCAGCAATTATTACGGCGATCAGTTTATCAACCATACCGGTGTCAGGGTTTATGACGGCCCGGATCAGGCAAAAACAGAAACCGTGGAAGCCGATGATATAAACAACCACCGGAGTGATTTTATGGATGGTAAATGGGAGAAGGTTACCTACAGGGATGGCAAAGAAAACAACGTGATTGAATTTATTGCCCGCAATACAGAACGAAGGTTAAAAGCGGTTTTCCTGGGAGACCGGTATTATTATATTATTTTGGAAGCATACGATAAAAGGGCATTTAAGGAAGCCCTCATGCTTTCAGAGGCCCTGAAAAAACAACACCGGCTTCAGGACGCGATCAGCCGGTTGCAGGGAAAACTGAATGCTCCGGATTAATAGAGGCGGTCTGTTTCTTCGGGAGGATTCCCCACAACCGCTTTATCCCCATTCATTGCAACAGGCTGTTGCAACAATCCCGGATGGGTTTTCTCTAAGATCGTTCCATTCTGCATGGCTTTTGGCACACTGTGGACTATGATAAATTCGGATAGGCATGTTTTGTGATTTCTTTGATGTATTTATAATAATCTTCCTGCGCGCGATAGGTATTGTTTGAATCTCCCCTGTTATAATGGTTTTTCATTTTTGGGTCCAGTATGCGGGCTTTGGAGTTGTCGTTGAGTTGAATTTCCAACATGGTTTTCAGTTCAGCCTGAATCTCCGGGTCATAAACCGGGCATGCCACTTCAATTCTCCGGTTCAGGTTCCTTGGCATCCAGTCGGCCGATGAAATGTAATATTTTTCGTCTCCGTCGTTGCCGAAGAGGAAAATCCTCGAATGTTCCAGGTATTTATCCACAATGCTTATGGCATGAATACGCTTGCCCAATCCATCCGGTCCGGTTTTCATTCCGTAGATTCCTCTGACGATCAGCTCTGTTTTTACACCGGCTTTTCCGGCTTTGTAGAGGATGTTCATCATCCCGGGATCGATCAGGCTGTTCATTTTTAGGATCATCCATGCTTCTTTGCCTTCTTTTGCCAGTCTGATCTCATTCTGAATCCCTTCCGTAAAGGCATCTCTCATCTGAAACGGACTTGTTATCAAGTGTTTATAGTTGAAGCTCTTGTAGTTATGTTTAAAGAAGTCAAACATATCGGCTACTTCATCGGCAATTCTGGGGTCTGAAGTCAGCAATCCGTCATCGGCATACACCCGGGCGGTATCTTCGTGGAAATTGCCGGTGCCTACATAGGCGTAGTTTTTTAATCCGTCTTCCTCCAGGCGCTGTATCCAGGTTAATTTACAGTGTACTTTAAGGCCGGCTATTCCGTTGATTACCTGGGCTCCTTCCTCCTGTAGTTTGTTTGACCATTCAATGTTGGCTTCTTCATCAAAGCGGGCCTGCAATTCGATCATCACAATCACATTTTTCCCGTTCCGTATGGCATTCAGCAGGGTATTCACTACTTTGGAATACCGGGCCACCCGGTAGATGGTTATCCCGATCTGTTTAACCTGTGGATCAATGGCTGCCTCCCGGAGCAGGTCGATAAAATGAGCAAAGGTCTGATACGGGTAATGCAGCATTACATCTTTTTTTCGTATGACTTTGAGGATACTGGTGTTTGGACGCAGGTCCCAATGCCGCAGGCCGGGCTGTTTGGCATAGTAATGATGGGGTTTGCCAATCTCCGGAAAATCCATAAAATCTTTATGGTTGTGGTATCTTCCGCCGGGAATCCCGTTTTCATTTTTATCGAGCTTCATTTTCTTCATCAGGAATTTCAACAGATCCCTCGGAATATCACGGTCGTAGAGCAGTCGTACCGGCCGTCCTTTTTTTCTTTTTTTAAGGCTGGCTTCCATCTTCTCCATGAAACTTTTGGATATATCGTCATCAATATCCAGTTCAGCGTCCCGGGTAAGCTTTATAGTATAGGCTTCATACATATTGTAATCAAAGATGCAATAGAGTTCATCCAGACAGTACCGGATTACATCGTCCAGCATTATCACAAATTGTTTATCTCCTTCCGGAGGAAGGACCAGGAACCGTTTTACCGATCTGCTGGGTATTCTGATCAGTGAATAGGCAAATTCTGGGCTGTCGGACATTGATAATTTGACGGCCAGGTATACCGACCGGTCACGCAGATAGGGGAACTTCATGTCTTCTGAAAGCATGATCGGGACCAGGTTCGGAAAGACGATCTCGTGAAAGTAACGGCGTACTGCTTTGCCCTGGGATGTAGTCAGATCTTTTTCATTGATCAGGAATATATGGTCTTTCCGCAATTCATCCAGAATATTTTTGAAGATCTCCTGTACTTTTGTTTGCTGGGCCATCACAATGTCGAGGATGTTATCATACAGTTCCGAAGGAGTGATCTCCCCCAGGAGGTTTTCTTCATCTTCACCATAGCTTACCATTCTACGGACATTGGCCACCCGAACCCTGAAAAATTCATCCAGGTTATTGGAAAAAATACCGATAAACCGTATTCTTTCAAACAAAGGGGTATTTGGATCCTGGGCTTCCTGAAGGACCCGTTCATTAAACGAAAGCCAACTTATTTCCCTGTTATTGAATTTTTTCTTCAGATCCATGGTCGTTGTTTGTGATTATACATCAAAAGTCCGTAGTGTGTTTGATACCCGGTTTACTCTCCCCCGAATTCCATCAGGTACGCTTTGATGAACCCATTCAGGTCGCCATCAAGAACGGCCTGTACATTTCCGGTTTCATAGCCTGTACGGTGGTCTTTCACCATTTTATAGGGTTGCAGTACGTAGGAACGTATTTGCGAACCCCACTCAATTTTTTTCTTTTGTGATTCGATCTCCATTGTTTTTTCCCGGCGTTTCCGGAGTTCTCTTTCATAGAGCTGGGATTTCAGTATGCGGAGGGCATTTTCCTTGTTCATGTGCTGTGAACGGCTTTCGGTATTTTCGATAATGATCCCGGAAGGGGCATGCCTCAAACGGACCCCGGTTTCCACTTTATTGACGTTTTGCCCGCCGGCTCCGCCGCTGCGGAAGGTATCCCAGGTAATATCGCCAGGATTCACTTCGATCTGAATGGTATCGTCAATAAGGGGTGCTACATAGACCGATGTGAAGGAGGTCATCCGTTTGTTCTGGGCATTGAAGGGGGAAAGCCTGACCAGCCGGTGTACTCCGTTTTCACTTTTTAAATTCCCATAGGCATACGTACCCTCAATTTCAACGGTGCAGCTTTTCACGCCTGTTTCGTCTCCCGGCTGGGAATCCATGATCTTTAGCTTGTAGTTGTTTTTTTCGGCCCACCGGGAGTAGATACGCAACAGCATTTCGGCCCAGTCGTTGCTTTCGGTGCCCCCGGCACCGGCATTGATCTTCAGTATGGCACCCAACCGGTCCTCCTCATTGCGCAGCATGTTTTTGGCTTCCAGCTCTTCCACCTTGCTGAGGGTTTCAGCAAAGGCCTGATCCACTTCCTCTTCGGTGGCTTCGCCCTCTTCGTAAAACTCGTACAAAACCAGAAAATCCTCAATCAACCGGTCTACCTCCTCAAAACCATCGGTCCACACTTTGATCGACTGGATGGTTTTCATCTGTTTCTCTGCTTCTTTGGGATCGTCCCAGAATGCCGGATCCCGGGTTACCGCCTCTTCTTCCTGTAATTGCTTTACTTTGGCATCGTAGTCAAAGATGCCTCCTCAGCGCATCCCGGCGCCCCGTAAGATCTTTTATCTGTTCGTTTAAAACCATAGTATAATTTTAGTGAGATAAATGTACAAAGATTATTTTAATCCACCTTCGCGTTCGCTTCGGTGGACGAGAAGGTAGTGGTTTAATTCCCCGATCCTCTGAATCGGAAACAAATATGTTTGCGAAGCAAACTCAATTTAATATATTATAGAAATCCACGTCCTGTCCGCGTGTCGCTGAGTCCTTCGCCAAAGGCTTCGGCCGCCGGTGAAAGCTTTAGCGGAGGCACAGGGCGTGGTAATGTATTTTTTGCTTTGCTTGTATATGAATGGAATCATAAGTCGGGAGACCGAAGACGGAAGTCAGGAGTAAAGAACACTTCGGACTTCGGACGAAAAGGCTTATACATTATTGTATGTTTCATAATCCTATGGATTAAATTTAATACCACCTTCTTTGATGGTGGATTCTTTATTACCCCTATGGCTCTGCCTCGGGGTAGTTTATTGCATTTTTAAAGTTATTCGGATAAATCGATCGGTTTAATAAAGTCACGCCCAATACTGAATGGTATTAGTTTTTTATGCTGTAACCGACCAATAATCATAGCTGGATGAGTATTAAATTCTTTAGCGTAGTTGACTATGTCTTTTGTTGTTAAATATTTATTCTCAATTACTTTCTTTTCCTGTTCCTTAGAAAAAGTCCATTCTTCAGCAAATGCATGAGCTTCCTTTCCCTTTTTAGGATCAGCCTCCGAGAAATCAATATTTTCCAAAGAAATATATTTTTTTCCATGTTTAAGAATATGTCCCGCTTCATGAAAAAAAGTAAACCAGAATCTATCATTTTGCTTATATCTTGCTGTTAATTGAATAATTGGTATGTTGTTTATCCAACGGGTTGATCCACTTATTGGAACTTTTGGTAGTTTCGGGGTATAAAAGACTTTTACTCCTGCACTTGCACAAATATCTTGAAGTTTTTGGAAAAAATCCTTTGGATGTGCAGCCATAATACTTTTAATCAATAGCAAGCTTTCAATAAATCTTTTATTGCTATATTCCGGTGTATGCATTTCCTTTGCTTGCAATTCACCTCGTCTAAGCCACGCTGAAATCGCATATGGATCATGAGTATGTTTAAGTGATGCATAGGCTGCCACTTTCAATTCCCTTTTTAAATAAAGTCTATCCCATGAAGTACTATTGGAAATAGCAAAAAACTCAAACAGGTTTATAGTTTTTTCCCTGATATCTCGGGTTGCAGGAACCCAATTCAATCCAGCCATTGCCGAATAGGGAAAACTTTTTGCCCATTCTAAAGCATTTTCAACATCTTTCCCTCTTTGCTTCCGGGCCTTATATTCATTGTATCTGGCTTGTTTATTAATCCAAAATTTAGCAGGAATCTTCGTAATATTTTCGAATAGAATTGCCATTTCAACAGTTATAGAACTCTTCCCTTTTAAAACATCAATAATTGTCTTTTCCGGCTTTCCTGTTCGCAATGCAAATTCCTTACGACTCATTCCCATTTCATTTAACTTTTCATTTAAAGTTACACATGGATGCAGTACGTCCTCTGGATAATATTCATTAATTAATGCCATATATCAGCCTTTCTTATGATAATTATTGATCTCAATAATTTGTACACTTGTAATTTCATTCAAAATTTGTTTCCCATCTCTGTCTTTGGGAATAGGAATTACACCGGGTTGAAATATTAATCTGTATGGGTGGTCCAAATCACAAGCCCATTGATCCTTTCTGTCTTCTCTTAATTGGTGAAATCGCCCTGGTAAATGTTCAAAATCAGCAAAACTTGCAGAGTCCATAATATCTTCAAGTCTTTGTTGAAATACATTTGCCCTTTTCATACCTATCTTCCGTATCGCCAACCTATTATTGTTTGCATATTTTCTAAGTTCGCTGTTTACAAAGGTAATAATCATTTTGAACTATCTAAAAATAATTAACAGTAAGTGTAATTTATTTTTTTATTGGGGTTGGGGTCAAATTGATCCTCTTTTTTTAAATCTTGATTAATGCAGAATTGATGATCTACAAAACAATTTTTGTGTAAAAATTTACGAACAAAAGCTACTCTTTTACTACCTCGTTGAGATACCGGTGGATATATTCGGGTTCGAATCCCCTGCCTTGGGCAAAACGGATTATTTTCCCCATTTTATCGAACCGGTTTTTGCTTTTTACCGACCTGGCTTTTTGCCGCATCGTCCGGAGGAGAAGGGTTACATATTTTTCTTCATCGATATCTTTCAAGGCGGATTCGATCTTTTCTCCGGAGAATCCTTTTTGTTTCAGAAAATGGTTGATTTTCACGCGGCCCCATTTTTGAATTCCGAATTTATCCCGCACGTAGGCCCGGGCAAAGCGTTCGTCGTCGATGAATTTTTCCTGTTTAAGTTCTTCCACAACCGCCTCGGCATCGTATTTGTCGAGCCCCCATTCGTTTAGTTTCTTCTTTATATCGAACGAACATTTTTCGCTTTTGCTGCATATTGATGCCGCTTTTGCATAAGCTTCCTTTGTGGTGAGTTGCCCGGTTTCCATCTGAAATGTATGTTAATTGCTATGCAGCATTAAATGTAAATAAAAAAGGGCAAAAAGCAATGAAGTGTAATCTCCTTAAAGAACCTTTCTTTAACTCAATAAGCTAGAATAGAAGAAAGTCTATATCTGATTTTAAAAATAGGGGGTCGAAACTTCACAAATAAACGGGTTCCCTGACTATTCAGAGTCCCCGTTTGTTTATAGTAATATTTACCTATTACTGAGTTTCAAATTCTGAACCAAGGACATTAAGCCATGTTTATTTCAATTTTTTATAATGGACAGGAACTAGGCAACTTGATCTTTTTAACCTGAATTATTCATAAATCACAAAAAAAATCGGGGTGGAATTTTGTTATCTCATTGATATTCAGTATCTTTGAGTTGTATTAAACTTAAAAGCACCCCGATGTGTAAAAGTACAAAACAATCAGCAAATCAGGAAGGATTTTATATGCCAACCCTGTTTAATCTTTCAGATTTTAACCATAAAAAAGTAGATGTCCGGTTTAACATGGAGCAGGTGTCGAACGATGGCGGTTTATTGCTGCTCAATGAGGTTGAGAATCAGGTAGAGATAATCAGCAGGATGGTATCATGTATAAATGACACGCGCCACCAAGGGTATGTTAAACACTGTGTAAGCCAGATGCTCAGGCAAAGAACCATGCAAATTGCTGCCGGTTACGAAGATGCGAATGATTGTAATTCAATGCGAAACGATGGCATATTGAAAATATGCGCAGGCCAGGGGCAATCTATGGCAACCCAGCCAACCATGAGCCGTTTTGAAAACCAGGTAGGCAGAAAGGAACTTTACAATATGGGTAAAGCATTTGTTGACGGGTTTATTTCTTCCTATGCCAGTGAACCTGATGCGATAATACTGGACTGTGACGATACGGCTGCTTTACTTTACGGACAACAGGAACTTGGGCTTTTCAATACATATTACGGTGATACATGCTACATGCCCCTGCACATATACGAAGGTTTTACGGGGAAACTGATAATGACTCTTCTAAAACCGGGGCGCAGGAGCAAAAGCACCAATGTATTTGCCATCCTTCGCAGGCTGATTATTTACCTTCGCAAGCATTGGCCAAACACAATGATTATACTCAGGGGCGACAGCCACTTCTGCTCCCAGGAGTTTATGGATTGGTCAGAAGAACAAAAAAATGTTGAATTTATTACCGGGCTGACTGGAAATGCTGTTCTGAACAAGCATGCAAAAGTAACTATTGAAAGTGCCAGGAGGGAATACAAGGCTACCGGAAAACCTGTAAAACGGTACCACTCGTTTGAATATAAGGCTGGCTCCTGGGGGCATACACAAAGGGTCGTGGTAAAAGTAGAAGGAAACAACATGGGTACAAATATCCGTTATATCGCAAGCAGCATAAGGTGCATCCGTACAAAACAGCTGTACGAAAATGCCTATTGCGCAAGGGGTGCAGCCGAACTACGAATAAAAGACCATAAATCTTACCTGCTTTCAGACCGTATGTCGTGCAGTAGTTTCCTTGCCAATCAATTCCGTTTGTTTATGCACTCTGCAGCTTACGTGCTCATCCACACCCTGCAAAATGAGGTACTTCGCACCACGGAATATTGCAAGGCAACAATGAAAACCATCCAGTTAAAATTAATAAAAGTGGCTGCACGTGTCAAAATATTGAAAACCAAGGTACAAATCGAATTGCCTGTCGAATTTTGTTCAAAATGGGCTTTTGAAAAATCACTTTGGATATTCCAGGAGCTCCGGATTTAAATACAAATCACACAGAAGTTCTTTATCTTATTGAAAATCTGATCTAAACAATCAAACAGCCTGCATGCTGCAAGTTGAATGAGGAAAATATGCCTGATTATTAACAAAACAGGCTCAATTAACAATATCCAAATCCCGAAATATGCAAAAATATTACCCTGTTCCGAAATTTGTCTCTTTTAACTTTTTAATTTTGAGTAAAATTAAGTTTGTGAATTAATCAGGTTAAATACTTAGGAATTAATTGTATTAAAATTTATTACTCTATTTCATGCGAAAAATTTAAATGAATCTTGTGTTTTCATTTCAATTTATGTAACTACTCAGGTCTCTATTGAGGATAAATTTACAAAAAATTAGAATCACAATATTTTACTTTTAACTCGATTTCCTTGAAGTGAGGGTAATTTTATGGGTTTGATTTCATACAGACGATTCTCATCGGGGTTCAACCTGAAAATCTTATTTTGAGGTCAAATATTGTTGATAACCTGTCTCTTAGGTGTTTATAAAGAGTTGCTAAAAAATTTGCATAGCTGTGTTGATTGTACCGATCTTTGGATAAAGCAAAGGAGTTATGGTCTCGAAAGAGGAATTAAGAAAGCTAAGCAAAGAACAACTGGTCGATTTAGTATATGATCTTTTGATCAAGGTCGACGCCCTGACCGCTCAGGTTCATATACTCCAGGCCGAGGTAAATAGGCTCAAAACTCCTAAAAACAGTGGGAACAGTTCACTTCCCCCATCTCAGGATATGTTCCGCAATAAGAACCAAAGCCTTCGAAAGAAAAGCAATAAAAAACCGGGTGGGCAACCAGGACACAAAGGAGAGACACTACAGATGTCACCTGAACCGGACGGGATTATAGAACACAGACCCGATAGAATCTGTCCGCGATGCGGTAAGGTTTATCCTGAAGAATCGTATGAATTGATTGGCAAAAGACAAGTTATTGATATACCAGTGATTAAAGCCAGTATTATTGAACACCGGATTTTTCAATCAGTCTGTAGCTGCGGACATGTCACTACCGGTGAATATCCAGCCGGGGTAACAGCCCCTGTACAATACGGGAATAACATGATTTCCCTGACAGCCTATTTAAGTTCCCGGCAATATATCCCTTACAATCGATTGTCTGAACTAATAAAGAGCATAACCAATGTTTCCATGAGCGAGGGTACCGTATATAACCTGCTGAACAAGGCTGCCAATATGGTTCTTCCAATATATAAAGGCATAAAAAAGGAGATTTCAAATGCCATTACAATTGGTGGAGATGAAACCGGCGTTAAGGTTAAAAAGAACAAATTCTGGGCATGGACGTGGCAGAACAAGCAGGCAACTTATATCACAATTGCTCCAGGCAGGGGTTTTGCAACGGTTCTGGATACTTTCCCTGACGGATTACCACAAGCAACATTGGTAAGCGACTCATGGGCGGCACAGTTAAAAACTCCGGCCAGAAGGCACCAGCTGTGCCTGGCGCATCTATTGAGAGAACTGAACTTTTTCCAGGATCTATACCCCATAAAATGGGTGACTGATATGAAAGATGTTTTGTCAAGGGCAATCAATCTGAAAAACCGAATGACCCCCGAGCAGTATGATCAGCCTTTTAAAGAAAGGAGTGAGTTGCTTAGTGAATTTAATCGGTTGATAAGCCAGGAATTACCCGGAAAGTATACAAAGATATTCCCCTTTCAAAAGAGACTAAGAAAACGGAAAAATCAGGTATTCAATTTTCTGTTTTATCCGGATGTTCCATATGATAATAATTCTTCGGAACGAGCAATCCGGAATCTGAAAGTAAAGCAAAAAGTTTCCGGAGGGTTTCGTTCTGATCGCGGAGCAGAAATATTTGCAATATTGCGGTCTGTTGTTGATACGATAATCAAGAAAGGTGGGAATCCATCAGAATCAATCCGGTTCGCCATAAATGTTGCTACAAACAAAAATGTATTTTCTCCCTATAAAAAGTATTAATCCTTTAGACCTGAGTAGTTACA
>Ga0307421_1002449_pt1 | contig 10419 bp, 13 predicted proteins | sample SalMarWE160270MG_FD_202163 | JGI IMG/M metagenome (GOLD analysis project Ga0307421, IMG submission 202163) | Salt marsh sediment microbial communities from the Plum Island Ecosystem LTER, Massachusetts, United States - WE1602-70 | ecosystem: Environmental > Aquatic > Marine > Intertidal zone >...
GGCCTCGATTGGCACGCCGAAGGCCCCGGCTATTCTAAATGCCAGTGGCAGCGAAGGCGCATACTTGCCCTGTTCAATGGCGATAATAGTCTGGCGGGTTACGCCCACGCGGTCAGCTAACTGCTCCTGGGTCATTTTTTGCCCTGATTAAGAGAGGAATTTATGGAACGTTTCATGCGGTAAGCAAAAAGCATCTACATCGCTATTTAAGTGAATTTGAATTTCGCTGGTCAATACGGAACCTTGATGATGGAAAGCGTATTATGGCTGCAATAAAAAATTCGGAGGGTAAGCGGTTAATGTATTACGAGCCAATAAGTAATGACTAAACGGATTGATATTTAGTAGATGTATCCCTACAAATTTGGTTAATTGGAATATCAAATCGACTTTCTTGGGGGAGTAATGCGTTAGCATAAGCGCGCCGCCGCTCTATGGTAGGAGGACCTCCTTCGTATGCCGCCAACAAAAGTGCCGCTATGGAAATTAAGGTTGTACCTTGTTCTAAATGTAGCACTGCTAATCCGTCATATCCATATTTAGATAGTATTGCTTGTACATCTTTTATTTTGAAACCAACCGGCTTATTTGTAATTACAGAGCGGTATATCGTTAGTTTTTCATCTATTCTATCGGCGACTATTGCCTCATTAACTGTTTGATATTCAATACAGTCTCCTATGGCATTATACCAAGCTTTTGCCTGAAATCCTTTTTCGCCTTCTATATATTTATCTAAGAAATGCTTTTCGGCCATACTAAACTCCTATATCTTCCTTCCCAATTTTTAGGATTTAGACCATTCTTATCATCAATATACTCAAGAATCCAGTCAAAAACTATAAATCTCTCATTGATATAAACAGCAAAAATTTTATCTTTTGGGAAATCAATTACAACATTTTCTTTTATGTATAACTTAGTGGGCTTTCCTGTGTAACACCATCCGCCTTCACTGTGTTCTCTTATGCCCCAAAATATCCTTTGGGGATTTTCTAATACTTCTTTGACGGCTCTTATGTTTTCATATTTAACAGAATTATATTTATAAGCTCTGTCATATATATAATGCGGAATAATTACTTCAATTTTAGGCCCTTCTGGATTAAAAGGGTCTAAAGTCTTTTGGTGATAATTGGACGGTCCTTGTCCCATATTTACTTATTATCTCTTATTTTATCGCCAAAATCAAGGAAAATCTTGGCTAAATCTACTTTCAGACCCCTTTTTTATACGTATTGATGTAATTCTTGTGCGTTCTGTATATACTTCCGAGTATATTTTACATATTTCCCGAAAAAATCTTTCTTTTCTGTGATTTCTTGGCGGTTTTCCTGATAAGTCCTTTGGAGATAGATAGTTACACCAGTTCAAGACAGACCGTTTTGTTGCATTTTCGGGCAAAAAGGTGTGCCTGAAGAGAATAATTTGGTTGTTCGGAGAAATCGGTTAAATTGAGCATCAGGCAGAGGAAACTGCTGCTCAAATCAGCCGGATTTTTCCGATATAGCTCTTATGACTTTGGTTGAAATAGAGACAAAGCAGTGCCCGTTTTGTGCAGAGACGATACAGGCCCGAGCTATCAAATGCCGGTTCTGCGGCGAATTTCTTAACAGCAAAAAAGCAAAGGCGTTGGAAGCCGAACCGGAGATGGGTGAGCCGGTTGAAGAGAAAAAAGGGCCTGATAAGGTGATGTTCCGGGGCAGGCCTTCTCTGTGGGGAATGGCTGGCTCAGCAGTCAAGGGCTTGATTATCATTGCTTTGGCAGTTTTTTTAATAAAGCTGCCTCTCGAAAATATGTTGGCTGGTCCATTAAAGCTTCAACTGACAGAGAGCCGGGTTCTATTGTTCAGCCAGGTTAGATTTTTTACGGGCGCTGGTCTTATTTCAGTCGCTGTTTGTATATTATTGATAAGAGTGATTCGGCTGAAAATGACTTATTACGAGGTTTCGCCCGACAGGATTGAGTGGAGCCGGGGTATTCTTGACAGGAAAGTTGACAACATTGATATGTTCCGCGTGATTGACCTGAAGATGCGCAGGAGCATATTTGATTGTATCTTTGGTATCGGGACTGTTGGTTTAATTACAACCGACAAAACCGACCCTAAGTTTGACTTTGAAAAGATAGCAAATCCTCGCAAGCTTTACGACATCATCAAAAAGGCCAGTCTCGATGCAGACCGGCAGAACCGCGTCGTTCACCTTGAGTAGTAAGCTGGAAATTTTAGTTATTTTTGTAGTGCCCCATCACCCGGTGTTCATGTCTGAGCAGTTTGACTTTTGTATTCGTCCCGCCCGCAGCGCTGAAGCCGCCGATTTTGCCGTCGCTGCGTATTACCCTGTGGCAGGGGATAATCAAAGGCAGGGGATTTTTGGCAAGCGCATTGCCGACGGCTCTTGCAGCTTTGGGTCGTCGTATCCTTTTTGCCAGGGCGGAATATGTTAATACCTCGCCGAATTTGATATCCCTGCAGGCGGTTAAAACTGAACAGTTAAAATTACTGAGGCCGTCAAGGACAATTGGAATATCCGTGTTTTTAGCCACGAAGACACCAAGACTCGAAGTTTTTTCTTTATATATTTGATTTCTTTGTGACTTTGTGTCTTGGTGGCTGAATTCCGTGCCGAAGGTTACACAATCACCTTCGAAATAGGCGGTTATTTGGCCCTGTAATTTTTTGAAAAGTCGTTTCTCGAATCGAGCTGTTTCTGAAATTATCAACAGCCGTGATTCGACGACTTCAGGGCTTCTACTCGGCAGGCAGGTTCGCAGCAGGCCGTTTTTGTTGCCGGCAAGTCCGAAATAGCCCCATTTGGTCTTAAAAATCGTATATTTCGTCACTTTCTGCATTTTTGCCACAGATTTCACAGATTAATATAGATTGTCAAGTTTCTCCATTTTTGCAAGATTGTGTTCAAAATTGGGTTTGATTTGGGTTTGTTTTTATTTTCATATTTCATTACTTTTTGCTCATAGTTCATTGTCAAATAAAAGGTTATCTTCATTTCGCCGTTTTGGAAATTGGCTTTGGGAATTTTGGGCCAAAAATCGATGTGCATATTCGCAACTCTCTGTATTACCATAGTTTATATCTACTCGATTTTTATGAAAATTGGGTTTGTTTTGCATAAAAGAGTTCATATTTAAGCCACCGAGGACACCGAGGGCACAGAGATAATTAAAATTAACCACGAATGGACACGAATTTACACTGATAGGGCTTTGCCGGAGCCATTTTTCAAATGGCTTTTTAGACAAAGCATTCAACTTTCCTCGAAGCGAGCTTCTGCGGTAAGTTTTTAACTTTGTCTTTAGGCTGAGTAAGTCAGCCTCGGCGAAGCCACTCGTCGGGGCGAAGCCCGCCGTAGCCCGATAAGTTTCTAAACGCTTTTTATTAAACATTGGCTAATCCGTAGTATAAATGAACTTATGGTTCATTTTATTGACTTAGACGACTTGTCCTGTATCCGTGCGGGTCTCCGCTACCGTGTACTACATAGAGTACACAGTTTATATTATACCAAACTCTGCCTGTGTGTTCAATAAAAATCTAACAATTTTAATAAAAAAAATAGTGTCTTACGGGCGTCTGGAAATAACAGCAAAAAATGGCTTTTTGCTCTTGAGCCCCTTTGCTTTTGATTGAAAAATACTAACCCCACCCTCTTAATTTATTTGCAGTTTGAATGTACGCTACATTCGGCCTATCCGTCGCTGCTGGTGGTACATCAATAATTGGTCTCAATCCTCTTTTGAATTTTTCCCATCCGCCGTGTAAACGAATTTCTTCTAGTTTACGGATTTCTTTTTCATTATATATTATTTTGTATTTTTCGTTGAATGTGATTAAACCATGGTCGTATGCTTTGTGATGAATGTAAGATAGTACAATTCCATTTGAAGTTTCATCTGTAGATGTTTCATAGCCCACAGGAATAATATGTGCAGCTTCAACGAGTTTTAATTGAATGCCGCTAAATGCACAACGATAATTATATGCCCTTAAAACTCTTGCTCGAAAACTATTATCTCTCTGCTTTTTGCTAATTGTTTGAACTGTTATTCGTCTTGGAACGCTAACCTGTTGTATAATTTCTTCATTGGGAACAACTTCGTTTTTCGTCACCTCTTCAAGTATTTCAAAATCTCGTTGTGATTCTCCAAATGTGTGAAGAGATTCAAGGTTACGAACATATTCTATGAAAAAATCTGGCCTGAAAGCAATTGCTAATTCACCATTGCCCTTATCGTACGGCGAAAAGCCACTAATAGCAGCTCTCTCTAAATTTTCTATTTTGATTTGAAATGATGCTGAGTAACCCGGCGTACCAATGTGTTTTGATAAATCAAACCCCACAAAAACTTGGAGTGGTTCATAGTAGCCGAGAATTAATGTTTTGTATCCAGTTTCTTGTTCAAGCCTCTCTTCTTTCATTTGGATGCGATATTCGTTTGCTGCTCTCATCCGACCACCGCCATGGGTAACATTGTAAATTATAATTTTTACAAGATAACTTTCAGTATTGTTGGAGATTTTTACTTTGAAAGGATGTTGATTATTAAGATAAAGAATACTACATCCACTTTCATTTACGGCTTGCGAAACTAAATACAGAAGGTCTTTCTTTTTGAATATTGTTGGCATAAATTTTGACTTCTGATATTGCGAAAAGGTCAGGTTCTTCTTCAAAGCGAAGGATGCTATTTTTCATATACACTTCATTCAATTCACAAGCAATCCACTTTCGTTGCAACTGTTCTGCCGCATAACCTGTTGTATTAGAGCCCGCAAATGGGTCAAATACTGTATCCCCTTCATCTGTTAGAAACTTGATGAAAAATTCTGCAAAGCGTATTGGGAAACGAGCCGGATGTGGCTTTAATCCACTCTTTTTACTTTTCATCATATATTTACTATTAGAATCGTTGTTGCCGAGCTTCAATATGTTTGGTGGTATTTCATCGTTGTTGCTAAACTCCAATACGTTTGGGGGTATTGACCCACCATGATCTTTGTTGAATTTGTGGGTGATGTCATGACCACTTGGTCGTTTCTTAGCAACGTAACCTTTCTTCAGAAGTGATTTCATTGCTTTAGTGTACGGACGTAAAACATTTTTGTTATCGGCCTTTGGACTCTTTGTTTTCGAAAGCCACCAAACAAGATTCACAGAGTCTTTTACTCTTATTCTACGAACATTAACCCATTCCGCAGGTGCCGGAAGTCGTGCGGGGTTGTAATGAAAAAACTCTTGTGCAAGAAAATAGTTTTGTTCTTTTACCATTCGACAAAGGAGTTCGTATTGATAAATACTTCTTATAGGATACCCAGGTAAATATGCTCCGCCTAAGTCAACAACAAACGAACCATCGGGAGTTAATACTCTTTTAAATTCACGAGAAAATTGTAAGAACCATTCAATATAATCTTGTTCATGTTTGTTGCCATATTCTTTTTGACTTGTCAATGCAAAAGGGGGCGAAGTTAGTACAAGATTTATTGAATTGTCGGGTATATGTTTAATTATGTCCAGTGTATCTCCAAGATATGCTTTTCCATATTTGGTTTTGTAGTAGGGTTTTAATTTTGTTCTTTTCTTCATCTATTTTCTTTTATAAACCTTCGCCATGGGCCAGTAGTGTAATTTTATACACGATAATTTGCAAGAGGCAAATAAGATTATATTCATTTTTCACTTTGTAACCTATATTTATGATTATACAGTCTGCACAAAACGGCAAATGCAGGCTGCTGATTTATATAAGGAAGCTCCCTGCGGTGCGGGAGGCTAACAAATTAGATGATAAATTACTGCAAGGCAGAATCTTTATCGATAACCTTTTTCCGGCTACCTGTGGCACCTGTCCCTTAGGGACAAGCTACGGAGGGCAAGATTGAGGGGATAAATATATTTGGATTCCGCAGCACGTGCAGAATGACAAAAAGAACAAATTTATAAAAACACCCCAAAAACCCTAAAAAAAGGTATCAAGAGGACAAATGACAAATTTGTTGACGTAAATGTAGAATTATGTTAAATATGTTAGTTTTTATGGAAAAAGGCCAATTATTGTTACCGGCCAAGATATATCCTTTTTGATTGTGATATATGTCTCTTGAAGAGCTGAGAAAGCGAATTGACGAGCTTGACCAGCAGCTTGTTCAGTTGCTGAATGAGCGTGCGCGCGTTGTTGTGGAGATAGGCAAGCTCAAAAACAAAAACGACAGACCCGTCTATGCACCGGACCGGGAGAAAGAGGTCTTTGCAAAACTTGTTGAGGGCAATAAGGGGCCTTTGCCGGACAGGTGCTTGATGGCGATTTGGCGTGAGTTAATGAGCGGCTCTTTTGTGCTGGAAAGGCCGTTGCGGATTGGCTATCTGGGTCCGGGCGGCAGCTTCAGCCACACTGCTGCGATGTTGAAGTTCGGCCAGAGTGTCGAATATGAGCCGTTGGCGGATATTAAAAGCATCTTCGACGAGGTCAGCAAGGGCCATTGTGATTTGGGCGTCGTTCCGATAGAGAACACTACCGGCGGAGGTGTAATAGAGACGCTTGATGCCCTCGTTGATTCGGACGTGAAAATATGTGCTGAAGTTCTTATGGCGATTCATCATAGTCTTTTGGGCAATTGCCAGTTGACCGAAGTCAGGACGGTTTACTCGAAGCCCGAGGTATTCGCACAGTGCCGGAACTGGATAAGTGCCACTTTTAAAGATGCTCAGACCGTTTCCGTTGCATCTACCGCCAAAGCGGCGCAGATGGCTGCCGGTGAGCCGAATACGGCGGCGATTGGCTCAGTCGTTGCTGCGGAGCTGTATGGGCTGAGAGTTATTTGCGAAAATGTCGAGGATAATCCGAACAATATAACCAGGTTTCTTGTTATCAGCCGGGAAGATGCAAAGCCCACAGGCGAGGATAAGACCGCTATATTGTTTAGCACCGCACATAAGGCCGGTGCGCTTGCGGATGTGCTTGAGGTTTTCAAGCGACACGATATCAATCTGACGAATATAGAGTCCAGGCCCAGCAAAAAAAGGCAGTGGGAGTATTATTTCTTTGTCGATTTCCTGGGCCACAGGACAGATGAGAATGTTCAGAAGGGGCTCCAGGAAGCGAGGAAGCATTGTCTGCAGCTTTCGATATTGGGCAGTTTCCCCAAGGCGACGGACCTGCTGTAATCGGGCCTTCAGTTCATTGTTGATAGTGCATTGATGAACTACGAACTATGAACTATAAACTATGAACTATTTATCAGGAGCGTTTTATGAGAAAGCCGTTTGTAGCTGGCAACTGGAAGATGAATATGGACGGCCAAAGTGGCGTAGCGTTGGCCCAGGCGATTGCATCCGGCTCTTTGCAGCAGGCAAGCCGAAAGGTTACTGTGGCTGTGTGTCCGCCTTTTGTTTATTTGCAGAGCGTGGCCAGGGCTCTTAGTGCGTCGAGCATTGCTGTCGGTGCCCAGGACCTCTACTTTGGGTCGAAGGGGGCATTTACCGGCGAAGTAAGTGCATCAATGCTGAAGGATGTTGGCTGCGCTTATGTTTTGTGCGGCCATTCAGAGCGTCGGCACGTCATCGGCGAGACGGATGAGTTGATAAACAAGAAAGTTGCCGCTGCTGTTGTTGGCGGACTTTTACCGATATTATGTGTGGGCGAGTTGCTTGCTGAGCGGGATGCATCGAAGACGGAGCAAGTGGTAACTCGGCAGATGAAAGAAGGTCTGTCCGGCTTGAGCGACGAGAAGGTCGCAGCGGTAACCATAGCTTATGAGCCGGTCTGGGCTATTGGGACGGGACGCACTGCAACGCCGCAGCAGGCACAGGAAGTTCATAATTTTATACGAAATCTGCTTGCCGAAATGTATGATACACCGTTGGCCGAAAGCAGTCGTATTCTTTATGGTGGCTCAGTGAAGCCCGACAATGCCGCCGACTTAATGGGACAGCAGGATATAGATGGCCTGCTGGTCGGCGGTGCGAGCTTGAAGGCGGATGATTTTCTCGCAATAATTCAGGCGGCAGCGTGATTGATAGTTGGCAAGAAATGGCAAAATCTGTAATCTCGATTGTGCAGCAGCGGCAGATGAAAATTAATAATTGTCAGTCGAAAGGGGAATGAATATGGCTGTTTATCCGGTGTTGGCGGCGACTTTGATTATGAAGGTTGTCGCCGTTATCTTCTTCATTTGTGCATTGTTACTGATTTTAATTGTTTTGATACAGAAAGGCAAAGGCGGCGGCTTAAGTGCGGCATTTGGCGGAGGCACCGCAAGCGGTATTTTGGGGGCCAAAACCAAGGAGCCGCTGACCTGGTTTACCATAATTTTGGCGGGTGTATTTCTGACTTTTGGCGTGATTCTGGCAAAATATTATAAGCCGGGAGTCAGCGCTTTTGAAGTGGAACAGGCCGCGACCACTCGGCAGGGCCAGCCGGAAGAGGCAGCACCGGCCGTTGAGGGTGATTTGGGCGAGACGAGCGATGTAAATGAGAGCGTTAATGCGGATTTGCCTGAGGGTTAAGATAATCGACCGTTGTGCGTGATACGTCTCGCAGAAAAGAAATACGCAGCGCGAATTGAAAGTGTAGAGCTATGATAATTAGTATGACCGGCTATGGCGAGGCGGAGGGTGAGGCCAATGGCGTCTGTTATGCCGTTGAAATCAAGACTCTTAACAACCGTTATTTCAGGTCGATTATAAAATTGCCTGATGTTGTGGCGTTTTTGGAAGAGGACATTGAGAAGGTTTTGCGCGAGAGCTTGTCACGCGGGACGGTAAATTATGTGCTTCGCCTCAAAAACGTTTCTGCAAATGTCCTTTTTGATATAGATGAGAATACCCTGCGGGCTGTGATAGAAAAGTTGGGACATATCAGTTCCTCGGCCGGCATTAAGGAGACTATCGATATTGCCAGCTTGTTGAGCTTGCCGGGGATTATAAGGCCCGTATTGCCGGATAAAAAAGTCGCGGGACAGATAAAAAAGAAGGTTTTGGACATCAGCCGGGAGGCGATAGATAAGCTCATGCAAATGCGTGCTGCCGAGGGGGCTGTTCTTGAGGCGGATTTGAAGAAGCACTGCAAAGCGATAAAGCAGGACATTGAGCGAGTGCAGGCAAGAAGTGAGGTCGTTCTGAAGATATATGCGAAAAAACTAAAGAAGAGGGTTGGTGAGCTGCTTCTGGATGCCAAGCTGAAATGTGATGATGAGACGGTCGCAAGAGAAGCAGCCGTTTTTGCCGATAGGTCTGATATATCAGAAGAAGTTGCCCGCCTGGATTCGCACCTTCAGCAGTTACTAAGTGTATGTCAGGCAAAAGGCCAAGCCGGACGCAGGCTGGAGTTTATCAGCCAGGAGATGCTCAGAGAAGCAAACACAATTGCCAGCAAGGCCGCGGATACCGAGATTACACGCCTGGTAGTCGATATGAAATGCCGGATAGACAGGATTAAAGAGCAGGTGCAGAACGTGGAGTGAGAGTAGCTCCGGTTTTTTCCTTGATTTTGGATTGATTCGAAGCTGAGAATGAAACGACGCGAAGAAGGCAAAGCAAAGGTGGTGATAATCAGCGGCCCGTCCGGCGTTGGAAAGGGCACCATCTGTAAGGAGCTGATTAATCGGCTGGATAATGTTTTTCTTAGTATCTCTGTTACTACCAGGCCTAAAAGCGATGACGAGGTTGACGGAAGGGATTACTGGTTCGTATCGAAGGATGAGTTTCAGCGGCGTATCAGCAGGGGGCTTTTGCTGGAATATGCAGAGGTGTTCGGTCATCTATACGGGACGCCCCGCGACAAGGTGGATGAGGCACTGGCGGGCGGAAAAACCGTTATTTTGGAAATTGACGTTCAGGGCGCAAAAAAGGCGAGGGCAATATATCCGGATGCGATAATGATTTTTATCCTGCCGCCGACTCAAAAGGAATTGGCAGGGCGTATAAACCATAGGGCGAGAGACAACTCTGAAGCCGTGGAAAAACGGCTCGGCGTGGCAGGCACTGAAATCGCCGCTGCCTGGCAATATTACGATAATATGGTTATTAATGATGATTTGCAGCAGGCGGTTGACGAATGTATGCAAATTATAAACAGCTCGCCTCGATTCGGAGAAGCGGGCACAAAGCGTATGGAACAAAAAGGGTAAGATTTCTAACGGAGCGATATACGAAATATGATAGATGAACTCAAGAGCGAGGAAATAATCAAAAAGGTTGGCGGTAGATTCATACTAACGGCGTTGGTACAAAAACGCCTGACTGAGCTGCTGCAGGGCTCTCGGCCCCTGATTGAGGATGCCGAGGGTAAAAAATTGCTTGAAATTGTTGTTCAGGAAATCCTCCAGGACAAGATTGCTGTCGAGAGCAACTTTGCCGAACAGAACGGCAAGGACGCAGGGAAGCAGCAATAGAATAAAA
>Ga0307421_1002452_pt1 | contig 10404 bp, 9 predicted proteins | sample SalMarWE160270MG_FD_202163 | JGI IMG/M metagenome (GOLD analysis project Ga0307421, IMG submission 202163) | Salt marsh sediment microbial communities from the Plum Island Ecosystem LTER, Massachusetts, United States - WE1602-70 | ecosystem: Environmental > Aquatic > Marine > Intertidal zone >...
CTCCCGGCCATAGGCTGTAACTGCTTCATGGGCTTCGATTCGTCCAAACCGGGCGTTTTTATATCCCAGGTATCCAAAGCAGGTCACCAGCAGCCATTTGTGGGCTGACGATTGGGCTTTGTAAGGTAGATACCGGGTATCTTTCGGGTTCATGATGGCTAATGCCTGTTTGAGTTTAATCCTTTTTTCGAGCAGCGGCTGCAGCGTATCAGGAACCAGCCCGCGGTGATCCTGATCAATAGTCATTTCCAGTTCGGGCACAAAAGTGCCGTTAGCGCGGCCTTTTCCTGCGGTTTCCGGGGAGATATTAAAGTGTTCCATGATGCTGGGATACATGGAGGTGAAGTCAATTTCTGCTACCTGGGAATGGAGACCGATTGTCGGCTGGTAAACCAGGCCTCCCCGGTCAGCCTGGAGCAGATTGTATGTTGTTTTAAAACGTTCCACCTGCTGTTTGTGCCAGGGAACCAGAACCCCCTGACGCAGGGCAGTCAGGATCTGCATTGAGGAAATCCCGGTGCCAGGAGAGACTCGGGCTGCGGTTTGAATCCGCAGGCTGGTAACCCGGGCCATTTCAAACACTCCTTCCAGCCCATAATCGTGATACATAACAGTGTTTTCTGTGGAAATGTGAATCCGGCCAAACAGGCGCGCCTGAGGACCGCGGTAGATCACCCCGCCGTAGGAATGATAAAAGCGCTCTTCCCGGCGTTCGATGCCGCGGCCTTGCTCCCGGCTCAGGGGGAGTGTGATCTGGTGTTTTTCCATCAGCTGGTGAAGTTTTGCGATCAGCCAGTTATCTCCCCATACAGTAAGTAGCAGATCGGGATCGTAGCGGCGGAGCAGGGCCCGGAGTTTGATCAGCAGCCCCCGTTCTTCCTTGAAGGGGAAGCGGTAGTGTTTTCCCTCCAGATGGACTTTGAGTTCGACAGGTTCCCTATGATCCGGATTACAGTCGGGAGCCAGAACCATCACCAGCAAGGGAACCGGAGGGGTATCAATCATCCAGGGCGAATCGAGGGTTTCCAGTGCCTCAATCTCTCCCTCATCAGTGGCCAGCACCCGGCAGCGCGCCAGGGGGAAAACACGGGTCTGGGCTGCGTAACGGAGCGCAAGCGGGATGTCGGCATTGTAATACGTTAAATCCGGAAAACTTGTTTTCAGGTGGTGAAAGAGCTGCTCCTGCGCACTGGGTGTCTCGGTCAGCACTTTCAGAACGGGGAGGAGCTGTTCCTTAAATAGATCCTGCTGCTCAACGCGCGACAACTGGATAGGAAGAGACAAAGATTTTAGATAGCGCCACAAAATCCGCAGCCTGCCGTTATCGCCGTGAACGTAAAAGGCGGTTGGGAAAGCCTGGTGCAGCCGGTGGCGTCTGATGCCGTCCTCGTCCAGCAGCCACAGGATTACTCCCTGGATGGGATCCGGGTAAATGTCCAGCAGCCAGCCGTGGAATTCATTGCTGGATGACATGACGGAGCTCCGTGACCTCCCGCCTTAAGCGGATGATCTCTTTGTGTTCCTCCAGCAGCATGGACAGCAGGAAGGTTTCAAACGGCAGCGCGTGGGAAGCGTACGAAGCGGCGGAAAGGTGTTTTTGAGCTGAGGCAAACAGATCATCCAGCACGCGCTGGTCGCTGCTTCGCAAGGCACGTCGGAAGCGGGCAAATGCCGCGCGTTCCTTGAGGAAGGTTTGGGTAATTGAGGATACAGTTCGTCCCATAGGGGTTCCTGTCAAAGCAGTGAGAGTTGCACAGCGGGATGCTGAGGTTCGAAAACCCAAACCCGGTCAACGGTTTCCCTGATGCGAGCCAGGAAAGGCTCTTCCGTGGGTTGGGGATGAAGTATCAGCAAAACCGGGCTGTGCCGGGCTTTTTTTTGTAGATGATACAAACTGGTTTCCAGCAGCCTGAGGCGTTCGAGAAGCGATGTGTTCTCGTCCTGGAAGGTGGTGAGCAGATTCAGAACCAGCGTTGGAATTCCGCCGGGAGTGGGCTGTTCCAGCAGAGTTGTCATTTGATAGCAGGTAAAAGCCCGTGCGACCTGGACATGCTCCAGCGCTGTGTAGAGCAGGAGGTCTTTTCGCCTGAGTTCTCTGTTTAAACTCAGGACATCAAAGCGGTTGCCTCCATCCAGCACGCGGACCGGACCGGTTTGGGCCAGTTCCGCAATAAACGTGATGGCTGCTTTCCGCTGGAAGGAAGAAGGAGCGACCAGCAGCTGCAGCGTAGGGGAATAGGGTACAGGGATAAGTTTCATGCTCCAACCTTATCAGGTTGGAGGGGACAGAGCTATCGCCGTTTGGCTGAAATCAGGGATGAAAAAAGGGCTACCCTGAAGGAGGAGGGCTAATCAGGCTGCCCACTGCGAGAAATCCCAATCGGACAGGATTTTACGGAGCTCAAGTTTGCTGCGCAGCCCGAACTTGCGTTTGGCATTGCGCAGGTGGGTTTTGACAGTGGCTGGGGAGATGATCAGCTGGTCTGCTATTTCTTTGTTGGTGTAGCTTAAGCAGGCCAGGGCGGTGATTTCTTTTTCGCGCGGGGTGAGAGATTGCCAGGTTTTTAGATTTCTTGCCGCTTCCTGGCGGTGCTGCAGGGCAAAACTTAACATCTTTTTGCCTACTTCATTCAGGGATTGTTTTTCCTCCTTAGCCAGGCGGGCCAGGGCTAGGCTCAGCGGCTGGTCCAATTTGACAAACTGGGCTGGGAAAATAAGATATTTGAGAGAATTTACAACACGGGTTGGAAGCATATCTGCCGGTAGTGTTTGAATAGAACGTTTGTTCTATATTATACACAAAGACCCTTATCTTGACAAGGGGGTGTGTTCAGTAAGCAGTTTTCTATTATCAGCTTGAGCCTTTCGACAAACCTGTTCTGAGAGAATGCGGAGAGCAAACGAGGTGGAAACGGAAAGGCTCAGGGCAGCTGGGATGAACTCCGCCTTTCGATAAGTTCTCGCAAGCCTGTCCTGAGCGGAATCGAAGGGCTCGAACACTCAAGACGCCGGTTGCCGTAAATTTGGAGTTTCCGGCATCCTGATTTTATCCTGCCTGTCCTGCGGCTGAAGGAAGTATCGAAGGGAGCCTGTCAAAGGGCGACTCAAGATGGGTTGAAAGGTTTGAAAGTTGATACGCTAGAATGTTGTGAGTGGGGAATAGTTAAGAGTCCGGAAATAAATAACCGGGTATTCAAAAAGGGGCTGCTTTATGAGACAGCCCCAAATAGGTATTTTGATCCGACTCAAGACAATGTATCAAGGGAGAAGAAGAAGCAAAGATTCTGCCTCCTGCTTAATTTTTTCTAAATCCCAGAGCATGGGATGGTATAGAATTGTCCGCCACAAGTCTGCCATATCAATATAGTGGGGGTGATAGGCATGTCCCGACTGCCCGGTGGTATGAATTGTGAGCGAGTTTGATAAATCGCTGAGATCAACAATCATCCGCATTGACGGCAGCCAATCAATCACATAGGGATTAGAGGGATCCCAGCCAGTTGCGTTGACAATTTCGTTTCCACCAGACGCTGTGTACGGACCCCGGTTGAAAGCAGTCTTGATGATAGGGAAGCTGTTCATGACCTGGTTGTGAAATGTGATCGTGTGCAGGTCGCCCCATTTCCAGGATGCCGGATCTTTTCCTTGTTCTTTTGTAATTTCCTTGTAGGATTCCTCAAAGCTCAGGCGGAAGATGTCTTCCAGGTTTTCAATCTTGCTGGTGGTCTTATCGTCCCAGAGGGAGTTTTCTGGCGCGTTGATCAAGAGTCGGATGATTTCCTTTGCGCTGGATGCCACGCCAATGTGATGATAATCCGGCATGTCATCCTGGACTGTATTGTTTACCAGATTTTGCCAGAAGACCATATACAGCGCTGCTGGCGCGGAATCCAGATCCGCTTGATAGTCCCAAGCTCTTAATAGCCCCTGTGCCTCAGTTAACTCCGAATCGGAAAATTGTATTTCCAGCAGGATTGGCACCAGGGTTTTTGCCAGTAAATCCTGATTGTCTCCCTGCATTTGTTTGATATAAGCTTGAGTAATTGGATCAGGCGCCGCCTCCAGCATGTCAACAATTCGCTGTGCCCTGAAGCCGCGATTCCATTCTGCCGTGATCATGTAGGGATAATCTGATCCCACGACAGCATTATTGGCTGTTACTATATAACCTTCTGGAGGATTGAGGGAGTGAGGAAGTTCTTCAAAAGGAATATATCCCTGCCACTCATACTCTCCTGTCCAACCCGGGACAGGCAGCATTCCATCGTGTCCCGCCGCTCTGATGGGAATCCTACCCGGCATTTGATAGGCGATATTTCCCTCTACATCTGCATAGAGCAGGTTTTGAGACGGTACAATAAAATCTGCCGCGGCCTCCCGGAACTGCTGCCAGTTTTGCGCCAGGTTGAATTTCCATATGGCACAGAAAATACAGCTCGGTTCCAGGGCAGTCCAACGTATGGCCAGGGCATAATTCTCAGGAATTGCCAGGGTTGTATTTTCGGCAAATTCATCCAAATCATAAACTGATCCGATAATCGGACCATGCTGGGTAAGATAAACATCATGCTCTATTGGATCTTTTCCGGCAACCCGGATCGTTTCAGTAATTATCTCCATTTCTATCCACTCCCCATTCATTTCGTACTGGGTGGGATTGTCAGGATTAATCTTTTCAATATAGAGATCCATAACATCAGGTCCAACGTTAGTAAGACCCCAGGCGATTCGATCATTATGGCCGATGACTATTCCGGGAACTCCTGCAAATGAAAACCCAGCTACGTCCAATTGGCACTCAACTGTTTTTTCCAGACAGTGCAAGCCAACTTCATACCAGATCGATGGCATCTGGGAACCCAGGTGCGGGTCATTGGCCAGATAGGGTTTCCCGGTATCGGTGAGGTCACCGCTGATTGCCCAGCTGTTAGAACCGACCGATTCAAAACCACCTCCAGTGATACTATCCAGATCTTCAACCCTGGATTGGATGGATTGTAAAAGAGGAGCAATCGCTGATAAAGGATTGATGCTGACAGGTTGATTTTGGGTGGTTTTGGGATAAAGTGATTGATCAGATGAAGATTTAGATAAGGGGAAATCCGGAACGATCAAAGGGTGGTCCTGGGGATAGGGCGGATAGATAAACTCTAGCTGATCCGCCGGTATATCCTTTAATAGTTTAGCCCGGTCAATTTCTGTTCCCAGGTTAGCCCTCAGATCCCAGGCCATTGCCTTTCCCCAGGTAAGACTGTTCAAGGGTGTCCAGGGTTTTGGTTCATATCCAGAATTAAGAATTGGAAGGAAGGCATACTCAAGGCTGAGCTCTGTTCCAGACTTATCTTGAATGTAAGCATTCACCCCTTCAGAATAAGCTTCGAGGATGAAAAGTTCATCCGGCCCTAGCAGGTCGAGTTCCTGTTTTGCAACCCTCTCCCATCCCAAGGTTTGTAGGAATTTATCTGTCTCCACCATCGGTTTCCCCAATAACTCAGATAACCTTCCAGCACCCTGATGACGCCAGAAGTCCATCTGCCAGAATCTATCCTGGGCATGGACATAGCCCTGGGCATAGAATAAATCATGGTGATTTCCTGCATAGATGTGCGGAATGCCGAAGGAATCCCGGTAGATTTCCACCTTGCCATCCAGACCTGTAGTCTGAATTTCTCCCTCAACCAGGGGAAAGGATTTTTTTGCTGTACTTCGGACCTGGGGTGGGGAGATTATTGCTATCACTGCAGCCAGAATCAGTAGAACGAGTACAGTGCCAAGCAAAATTCGACCAATTTTTATTTTCATCAGATATCTCCATTTAACACTTGTAAAAACGCAGACGAGTTATGAAAAGGCCCCCTTTTGTTTCATCTACTGAAATTTATAACACCAGCTAATTATGATTGGTTATGAATTTCTTTTTTCCCCCAAAGTCGTCCGCAGGTATGATTCAATAAAAGGATCCAGATCGCCATCTAGAACGGCTTCTGTATTACTGGTCTCGAAGTTTGTTCTGTGATCTTTCACCATCTGGTATGGGTGCAGGACGTAAGACCTGATCTGGCTTCCCCATTCAGCTTTCTGGTATTCACCCCTCAATTCTTCAATTTTCTCTTTCCGGATACGCAGTTTTAATTCCGCCAAGCGTGCTATTAATACCCGCATTGCCATCTCGCGGTTTTGAGTCTGGGAACGCTCATTTTGACAGCTGGCAACAATTCCTGTTGGGATGTGAGTGATACGCACTGCCGTGTCATTTTTCTGTACACTCTGTCCCCCTGCGCCGCCAGAACGGAAAGTGTCGATTCGCAGATCGTTGGGATTGATCTTGATGCTGCTGTCGTCCTCAACCTGGGGCAGGATTTCCACCAAAATGAATGATGTATGCCTTCTATTGGATGAATCAAAAGGGGAGATTCTCACCAGGCGGTGTACGCCTTTTTCAGATTTGAGATATCCGAAGGCATATGGACCACTGATGGAGATCGTTGTGCTTTTTATTCCTGCTTCTTCTCCGGGGGTTAAGTCAATTGTCTCTGTTTCAAATCCGCGTTTTTCTGCCCAGCGGAGGTACATTCGCTGCACCATCTCAGCCCAATCCTGGGCATCATTCCCGCCGGCGCCGGCATGGATGGCCAACAGGGCATCTCCCCGGTCATACTCACCGGAAAGCATGGCATTAAACTCCCTCTTTTCGATCTCTGCCTGGATGATCTCGACTTCAGCCTTCAGTTCTTCCTGTAGGTTTTCATCTTCCAAGACTGCTAATTCCAAAGCATCCTTGAGCTGCTGCTCCAGGGCTGTCCATCCCTTAATTTCTTCTTCCAGGGCAGAAAGAGTTTTCATCACCTTCCTGGCTCTGTTCTGGTTATCCCATAGATCTACTGCTTGCGATTCCTCCCGTAGCTTTTCTAGTTTTTCTACTTTTTCAGCTACGTCAAAGACGCTCCAGCAGGTTTTGAATTTTTTTCTGACTCTCTTTAAGAATTGTGTATAAGGATTCCATGAATTTTCTCCAAAAAATTGAATAATTATTGTACCTGTTAGGTAAGGTTCTTACTATTAATCAAATTTGTATATTGCTATAATAACCGTTTTTACTTTGCCCCGATATGCTGTGAATTTAATTTTCCTTTACCCAACTGTGATAGAGAGTAATCCCGACTGAGAGAGCTAAGTTCAGTGAATCGACTGCATTATGCTGGGGAATCCTGGTACTGGTTCCAAACTGAAGGTATTCATCTCCTAGACCGCTGGCTTCTTCCCCGAATACCAACGAGTAAGGCGGCTGGAATTCAACTTCTGGGAGAGCTATTTTACCATTTGTCATTAATGGATAAAGTGCATGATCTGCGTATGAACCCCAGTAATCGGTAAATTCCTGAAAGGATTTTATCCTGAGTTGGAAGATCGATCCCATGGAGGCCCGGATGACTTTCGGATCAAACGGATCAGCAGATGGTTCCACCAAAGCCAAATTATATTTTCCATAACCCAGCATTGTGCGCATGATGGTCCCTAAATTTCCCATACTCGATGGATGAACCAGAACCAGATGATTTTCTGCCGCATCAAGATCCGTGTTGAATTTCTGGAATACACCAATTGCATAAGTATTCCCCCGGGAGGCAAGTTTATTCACCAGTTTGTCATTTTCTATGATTTCAATCTGTTGTTCGCGGCATAGATTACGGATCTTTGTTATACCCTGATTTTCCAAACCCTTGGAATGCAGCAATACGGCCAGAACAGATTCCGGCCGGTAGGTTAAGAGTTCCAGGGTGGGATAGACTCCGAAACAGTAGGAATGGTCAAAGTCTTTTTGATATCGTTTTAATTTCAAATTCAGAGACATGTTAACCTTGGTTTAATAGTCCCTTGATGAATGCTTCCGGATTAAATGTCATCAGATCTTCCGGCTTTTCGCCTAACCCGGCGAATAGTACTGGAAGTCCGAGTCTTTCTTGGATGGCAAATACCATACCTCCTTTTGCTGAGGAATCCAATTTTGCCAGGATAATGCCATCCAAAGGGATGGTTTCCTTAAATGCTTGAGCCTGGTGAAGAGCATTTTGACCGGTTGTTGCATCCATAACCAACCAGGTTGCATGCGGTGCTCCGGCCAGTGCCTTGCCAGCGACGCGGTGGATCTTTTTTAATTCTTCCATCAGGTTATACCTGGTATGTAACCGCCCCGCGGTATCAATTAGGAGGATATCCTTGTTGCGGGAGATAGCAGCCTGAATGCTGTCATATACCACAGCTCCTGGATCGCCATCTTTTTGTCCTGCGATAACGGGTATATCCAATCGCTTTCCCCAGACTTGGATTTGTTCTACAGCAGCAGCTCGGTAGGTATCCGCTGCCGCGAACAGCACGCTAAATCCCTGTGTCTGGAATTTTGTACCCAGTTTTGCCAGGGTAGTGGTTTTCCCAGATCCATTAACTCCTACAATCAGGATCACGGATGGTTTGTGGTTCCAGGTCAGTTCCGGCGGTGATTTCAGACTGGATCGTAATTCTTGTTTAACTACCTGCCTTAACTCCTCAGTCCGGATCAAGCCCAGCTGTTCAACCCGGGATCGGACCCTGTCCAGCAGCTCAAGGCTGGTTTTAACGCCTATATCTGCTTGAATGAAGAGTGACTCCAGCTCTACCCAGGCATCCTCGGAGATCTCGCTCGCTCCAAAAAATGCCGCGATTTTCCCAAAAGTTGACTTCCTGGTCTGAGAAAGACCATTTTTCCACTTGCCAAAGGTGTTTTCCATCGCCTGCATTATAACACGCACGTTTTTTGGAGTTGTATTTCTAGTAAAACTGGCGGGCAGCTGCGATTTAAATGATTGCCAAAGGATTTATCGGAAAATTTATTCACGAGATCTGAAAAATGGTCAAAATGCAGTAAGGTATAATGGCACCAGAAAGTCGCTTATCAGTAGATGACGTTTGGGGAGTTTTTAAAGGGAGAAGGGTCTGACCAAATGATAAAAGTGCAGGTGTTGTTTTTTGCTACTATCCGGGCAATAATTGGTCTAAAGGGAATGGAGATTGAGCTTGCCGCTGGATCAACCGTCCAGGATCTTAAACAGAAGATTACTGAGATGTATCCTCATGCCGGTCCGGCAATGGAATCAATGCTCACAGCTGTGAACCAGATATTTTCCGATGATGATACTTCTTTGCCAGACCAGGCAGAGATTGCGTTTTTCCCGCATATAAGCGGGGGATGATAAATCGTTTATCAGCTGGGGAATCAATGAATTACTATCTAGCTGTTTAACGTTTGAACAATGAAGATTCAGGAGGAAATGAAATATGATTACCTGCCTGGAATGCCACCAGCCATATCCGAAAGATTCCCTGCCGCATCTATGTCCAAATTGTGGTGGGTTGTTCGGATTTTCTGAGGGGATAACTTATTCCTCTGAAAAAGTTGAACCCGGGCTGCCCGGTATTTGGCGCTATCGGCATAGTTTTTCTCTTCCGATCGGGGCACCGCTGATTACCCTCGGAGAGGGAGATACGCCACTGATATGGAGTCATGTTTTTGGGAAGAAGGTTGGTTTTAAGCTCGAAAGTTTAAATCCGACCGGTTCATTTAAAGACCGGAGTACTGCTGTTCTGGTGAGCTGGCTGGTTGCTGCCGGAGTGAAAGAGGCGGTAGAGGATTCATCGGGCAATGCAGGCGCATCATTTGCAGCCTATGCTGCCAGATCAGGGATTCAAGCCAGGGTTTTTATTCCCTCATATGCGTCTGGACCTAAACGATCCCAAATTGAAAGTTATGGGGCTGATGTAATTACAGTTCCTGGTTCCAGATCAAAGACTGCTGAGGCGGTTCTCCAGGAGGTTGAAGGAGGTGCAATCTATGCCAGTCATGCTTTTTTACCTCAGGGAACAGCAGGAATAGCCACGATAGCTTATGAGCTGGTACAGCAGATGAATGGAATTCCAGGCACGATCCTTCTTCCTGTGGGACACGGCAGTTTGCTTCTGGGGATAGCTTTGGGTTTCCAGGCGTTAAAACAAAGCGGTCAAATACCGCAGGTTCCAAAGATAATCGGTATTCAAGCTGCAGAATGCGCTCCGCTGTTTAATGCCCATAAGAACCATTATAAAGAGCCAGTATTAACAGTTGAAGGAAAAACCATTGCAGAGGGAGTCCAGATCTCAACTCCCTATCATGGGAAAAAAGTACTACGTGTTGTAAAAGAAAACGGAGGAAGTTTTATAGCGGTTGGTGAGCAAGAGATAACACCTGGTCAACAGGAACTTGCAAAACTTGGCATTCATGTTGAGTTGACATCTGCGTTGGTTTGGAACGCTTTGGAGCAAATTCATCAAGAATGCCCAGAACCAATTGTCTGCATATTAACCGGACATGGATTAAAGGGTGTTTGAACCGTT
>Ga0307421_1002456_pt1 | contig 10390 bp, 9 predicted proteins | sample SalMarWE160270MG_FD_202163 | JGI IMG/M metagenome (GOLD analysis project Ga0307421, IMG submission 202163) | Salt marsh sediment microbial communities from the Plum Island Ecosystem LTER, Massachusetts, United States - WE1602-70 | ecosystem: Environmental > Aquatic > Marine > Intertidal zone >...
TCGGCCGGCTGCCACCGCTTGATCGCCTCCTTCTGGGGCTCCGGCCAGGTCTCCCGGGAATGCAGGATCGTGCCCGGCTCTTGGGCCTCCTCCAGCATGCCCAGCGCCTGCTCGATCACCCGCCGCTTCTGAGCGGCGTCGCCGGGTGCACCCAGCGCATTGCCGAAGGGAAACTCGACGGCGAGCGCGCGGGGGAGACCGATCCTTTCCGCCCAGAAGGGGCTGTTGGTGACCATTACGGTGGAGAGCCCCGCCGCCTCCAGACTCCGCGCCAACACGGGCACGGTTTGACTACAGTCCGGTCAGGTCGGCGTCAGCAGCACGCAGCGTGCTCCCTCGGCCAGGAGCGCCTCCGCCACTTGCGGGGCGTACGTCTCCCGCCAGGCCGTCGTGTCCGGGGGGTAGCCCTGGTAGCCCATGAAGGAATAGGCGCTCTCCGCCAGGCCGCCGATTCGCCCGTCGGCGGCCAGCTCCTGGAAGCGCTGTATGGGCAGCAGGACGTCGAAGTCGGCCAACACGTCGGCCGGATTGTAGTGCAGGTGGCTGACGGCAACGTCCGCCTGCCTGATGCCGGAATGGAGGACGCGATAGCTGGGATCGCCCCAGGTCGGCTCGCGCCGCTCCCGGCCGACGTCGAACGGCGGATCGATTCCGCAGTCGTAGAGCCCGCCGGATGCGACCAGCCCGAACTTGCAGGAGGACAGGGGCAGGTCGAGCCCGGTCCAGGGGATGGGCAACTCAGGCTCCGCTTCCGCCGCCCGGTAGAAGGCGGTGATGATGCGGGGCAGGAACTTGAAGCTGTCGACTGTCAGGTCCGGATCCTCCCTTTGGGGCGCGCGGATCGGACGGCGCTGCAGTCACCGGGAAGCCTGAACGACGGGCGACCGGCGCTGGCCCGGCAGGTAGTCCGCCGCATAGCTGATCCCGTAGTAGAGACCGTAGCAGACCATCGAGATCAAGTATACCACGAGGAAGAAGAGGTAGAAGAAGAGAGGGCTGCTGCCGTCGGCGATCCTGATCGAAGGGATGAGCAGCAGCGCGGCGGTGAACACGATCGAGATGAAGAAGAACCCGCTCTTGAGCAAGCCTACAACCACCGCGCTCAATCCCGAGCGAGCGCTCGGCGCCCCGGGTCCGAGAAGTCGCCTGGCGAGCGTCGATATCCCCGCGGAGATGAGGCCGACGACGAGCGACAGCATGGAGTAGGCCAGCATCAGCTCGTCCGTACCTATCTCCAGGTCGGCACTCGCCTCCGGCAGGAACGTGCGCAGGACAGCGGCCAGATATGCCGACCCGGGTTGGCCCAGGGCGATGTAGGCGAACAGCGCCGCCCCCAGCGTCATCAGGACCGCCGGAGTCAGGAAGGACCCGGCGAACGACCGCATGGCGAAGGCGGCGAGTGTCCAAACGACTGGAGGCACTTCCGACCTCCTCAATGTCTCCAGATGCCTGCCTCCTCGCCGGCGTTGAGGCCGCAGCACGCGGGCCGGCCTAGCCGAGCTTGACCGCCGTGCCGCTGACGGCGACCATCATCATGCCGTCCCGGATGACCTCGTAGTCGATGTCGACGCCGACGACGGCGTCCGCCCCGAGGCGGCCGGCAATGCCCACCATCTCCTCCGTGGCGATGCGGCGGGCGGTCTGCACCTCTTCTTCGTAGGCGCCGGAGCGGCCACCGAAGAAGTTGGAGAAGCTGGCCGCGATATCCCGCCCGAAGTGGGTGCCCAGGATGGCCTCGCCGGCGACGACACCCAGGTACTCGGCGATCGAGCGTCCTTCTACTGTCGGTGTGGTTGTGGCAATCATCTGATCATCCTCCTCGTATGAGCCAGAGGGCCCTATTTCGGCCCGAGGGCCGATTGGTATAGATACGAGGAGCCGTCGGCTCGGGTTGCGGCTATCGCCGCCGCTGCCGCTGGCCCCCTCCTGGCGGCGCGTTGACCTCTCTGAGCGCCACGCTCAGAGCCCCGGCCCACAGCATGGTGAACACGATGAGCATGGGACCGATCCAGTAGGCCACCAGCGCCCCGGCCACGCAGCCGGCGAGCGGCCAGGCCATCGCCCGCAGGAACGGCTCGCGCCGCTCGCCGGCCAGGCGGGCGTAGACGAGAAGCCCGGCGGCGAAGCCGGCCGCGGCGACGATCGGGGCCAGAATCCAGAGCGCAGTATCGAGCGCAGCGCTTTCGAGCGGCTCGACGAGCAGGAAGGCGGCCAGCCAGACGGCGTAGCAGAGTCCGCCCCCCAGGAGCGACGCGGCCGCCTTGAGACCGACCTTCAACAGGTGCCTGGCATCCATTCGCAGAAGGCTCGGCCTGCTAATAACCCCTCACCACCAGCGGCAGATAGACCTGCGAGGTGTACTCGTAGGAGCCGATATCGCAGGGGGCGAAGCGGATCACGCCCCTCTGATCGGTTGTGATTCCGGCCACGCACAGGCCGGCGTCGATGGCGGGGCTGGTCTTGGCCAGGCGGTGGATAAGCGTACCCTTGTTGCAGGCCAGGGGGGCCAGCTGGGGATTAGTGTTAACGATGTCGTGGGACCGGCCGAAACCGCAGCTGTTGCCGTGCTCCAGGTTGTAGTCGTTCGACGTGATCGTGCCGGCGCAGTTGGCCGAGGTGTTGTAGGCAACGATGGTATTGTGCACCACCGCGGTTCCACTGGTGCTCTGGATGCCGCCGCCTCCGCCCGTACTGCTGTTCCCGGCGATGGTGGTGAAGGTTATCACGGTGGTGCCAGAGGAGTTATACAGTCCGCCACCCACGCCTGAGGTGGCCCGGTTGCCGCTGACGGTCGTGTTGACGAGCGTAAGCGTGCCCCCAGAGTTGCACAGCCCGCCGCCATCGCCGGCGGTGTTACTGATGATCTGCCCGCCGCTCGACCAGGCACTGCCCTCGATGAGGTGCAGCCCGCCGCCGATTCCGGCGCTGTTGCTGATGATCTGCCCGCCGCTCAGCGTTAGGGTCCCCGACACAACCTCGACACCGCCGCCGCTGCCGCCGTTGTTGCCGGCGACGACGCCGCTCGCCGTCACGGTCAAGGCGGACCCGCTCGCGACACATACCCCACCGCCGCCGCTGGTGGCGGTGTTTCTGACTATCTCGCCCCGGCTCAACATGGAGCCACCGAGAAGGTAGACGCCGCCTCCGAAGTCAGCGCTGTTGCTGAAGACCCGACCGCTGCTCAGAACGATGCTGCCCCCGGAAGTGACTAGCATGCCGCCGCCCGAGCCGGTGGCCGTGTTGCTGTAGATCTGTACACCGCTGAGCGTCACAGCGCCCCAACCGAGCAGCAGCCCGCCGCCGATATTGGCGGCTGTGTTGGCGTACATCTGCACGTCAATCAGCGTGGCGCCGCCGTGACCGAACTGGGCGCCGCCTCCATTGACGGACGCGGCGTTGCTGTAGACCCGCACGCCGGAGAGCGTGACGCCGCCATAGCTGGCGAAGAGGCCAGCGCCACTGGAGGCGCTGTTGCTGAAGACCTGGGAGCCGCTCAGTGTAGCGCTCCCCTCGTAGACGTAGAACCCTCCACCCGAGCCGGTGCAGGTGTTGCTGGTGACGACGGTGTTGACCAAGGCAGGGTCGGCGTGCAAGTTGGCGATGCCGCCGCCATCGTCTGACACATCGCCGCCCATGATTGTCACCCCCGATACGACCACCGTCCCTGTCATCATGCGCAGATCGAGGACCCGGTCGATGCCGGCCGCGTCGACGATCGTCTGCCCCGCGCCCGCGCCGCTGATGGTCAGCGACTCAGTGACGTCCAGGTCGCCGCTGGCGCAGGCGTCCTCGCCGGAACCGGCGATCGTCAGCGTGTAGACGCCGGCAGGGAGTAAGATCGTGTCCGCACCGCTGCCGGCGCTGCAGCCGCTCACGGCGGCGTCGATGTTCGCCGCTCTGATCGCCTCGCGCAGCGAGCAGCCCGAGCCGGTGTACCATTCATCCGCGGTGGTGTCGACGTAGATGGTCCCGGCGGTGGCAGCGTGCGCCGGGCCGCGGTCCAGCAGGCAGAGGCAGGCCAGGGCCAGCCCCACGGCCAGGGCCACAGCAGCCAGCGGCCTTCCGATTCTGAACCTCACTTTCATCAGGTCCCTCCTTGCATTGCCGAGGCCGGCCGAGCCGGGCAGCGAGCTGGCGTGAGTCTGCGAGCCACCCGCCAAGACGCCCTCCCGGCGGCTGTGGCCAGCCAGCAGAGCCATCTGGAGCAGCGTGTGACCCTCGTTAGTAGTCGCGGAGCACCAGCGGGAGGTACACCTTCTGACCCAGGTCGTCGACGAGCTGGTACTCGTAGGCGCCGATGTCGCAGGTCAGGCCGCCGCCGGCCTTGCCGATGGCCGGGCGCGTGCGGCACCGCTGGTCGGCAGTGATTCCGGACACGCATAGGCCGGCGTCGATGGCGGGGCTGGTCTTGGCCAGGCGGTGGATAAGCGTACCCTTGTTGCAGGCCAGGGGGGCCAGCTGGGGATTGGTGTCCGGCAGGTCGTGCGATTGGCCAAAGCCGCAGCTGTTTCCGTGCTCCAGGTTGTAGTCGTTCGACGTGATCGCAGCCCCACAATTGCTCGGCCCGTTGGATGCCACGATGGTGTTGTGTGCCACGACGAGGCCAGGACCCGGGGCGATGCCGCCACCAGTGGACGCTGCGCTGTTCCCTGCGATCGTGGTGAAGGTCAACACGGTGGTGCCAGAGCCGTGGTACAACCCTCCGCCGGTGGAGCCGAGCGCCCTATTGCTGCTCACTGTCGTATTGACCAGCGAGAGCGTACTGTTGTTGACGTAGACGCCGCCTCCGAAGCTCGTCGCTGTATTGCTGATGATCTGCCCCTTTTCCACTGAGGCACTCCCCTGATAGATGAAGAGACCGCCGCCGTTGGTCGCCATATTGCTCAGTATCAAGCCGCCGTCGATCCAGGCGCTGGCCTGATAGTTGTACAGCCCGCCGCCATCCGCGGCGCAGGTGTTGCCGGCGACCAGGCCACCCGCCGTGAGCGTGAAGGCGGCCCCGGGGAACAGCTCCACTCCGCCGCCGTTGTTGGTCGTCGCGGTGTTGGTCACAATCTCCCCAGCACTCAACATGGCGGCGTTGGAGATGAAGACGCCGCCGCCATCTGAGGCTGTATTGCTGAAGACCCGGCCGCTGCTGAAGGTGACGAAGTTGCTTTGAGACAGGATGCCTCCGCCGAGGGAAGCAGCCGTGTTGCTGTAGATCTGCACGCCGACCAGCGTCACGTCACCGAAAGAGAGGTTGAATCCGCCGCCCCCGTTGCTGGCCGTGTTGCGGTAGATCTGAGTGCCGCTCACGGTGGCACCACCACTCCCGAAGCACGCACCGCCGCCGTTTTGGGCGGTGTTGCCGTAGATTTCCCCGCCATCGAGCAGGGCGATGCCCAGGCTGGTGAACAGGCCGCCCCCGGTGCTGGCTGTATTGCTGAAGATCTGCCCGCCGCTAGACGTGGCGGTGGCACCATAGACGTACACTCCTCCGCCGGAGCCGGTGGAGGAGTTGTTGCGGACGATGGTATCGACCAGGGTCAAGTCCGCGTAGTAGTCCCGGATGCCGCCGCCATACCCAGTGACCACGCCGCCGCTGATCACCACACCGGAGATGACGACGCTATCGACGCTGACCCGCACGTCGAGCACCCTGTCGATGCCGGCGGCGTCGATGATCGTCACGTCCGCGCCGGCCCCGGTGATCGTCAGCGGGTGGGAGACGTCCAGGTCGCCGGTGACGTTGCTGTTCTCGTCGGCGGCCCCGGTACGCGTCAGCACGTAGGTGCCCGCAGGTAGAAGGATCGTATCCTCGCCGCTGCCGGCGGCGCAGCCGCCAAAGGCGGTGTCGCTATTGGCCGCCTGGATCGCCTCGCGCAGCGAGCAGCCGCTGCCGGTGTTGTACTCGTCGTCCGTAGTATCGACGGTAATCGTGTTGCCGGCGACAGCAGCCTGCGCCGGACCGGGGCTCAGCAGGCAGAGGCAGGCCAACACAAGCCCTGCGCCAAGGGCCACCGCAGCCAGCGGCCTTACCATTCTCACTCTCGTTTCCATCAGGTCCCTCCTTCTGTTGCCGAGCGCCGCCGGGCTGCCAAGCGGAGCAGCGGGCCGGAGTGAGGTTGTGAGGCGCCCGGCAGGCCCGCCCTGCCGGTTCAGCAGCGAGCCGGCAGGGCCATCCCGAGTAGCTTGTGCCTCTCGCTAGTAGGTGCGCAGCACCAGGGGCAGGAAGACGGTCGGGTAGTACTCGAAGGCGCCGATATCGCAGACGGCCAGGCCGTCGCCGTCCCCGTCGATCGGGCGGGCTTCGCCCCGCTGGTCGGCAGGCGGGCAGAGTGCAGCGCCGCCCTCGTCGATGCCACGGCTGCCACCCCTCAGCGCGTGGGTCCAGGAGAAGCCGCCGTTGTCGGCGAGCGAGCCCAGCAGGGGCACGGTTTCGGTGATATCGGACGCGTCGGTCAGACCACAATCGTCGCTGTCCTCGAGGTTGTTGCCCAGAGACACCAGGGACACGCTGCAGTTGCCCAGACCGTTTCGGGCCAGGAGCGTATTAGCTGCAGTGATCGTTCCGCCCCCGGACAGGGCATATGGCGCCGCGTTGTCGGCGACGGTGCAATTGACCATCGATAGACCCGCGCTATTCCTGATCGCGGCGCCGCCTCCGGAGGCATGGTTGCCGCTGAAGGTGACGTTTGTCAGGCTGGCCGGCCCGTAGTTGGTGAGTCCGCCCCCCGAGAACGCGCTGTTGCTGTAGACCAGGGTGTTGCTGATGACGAGCGTCCCGTTGTAGAGGATGCCGCCTCCCCGCCGTGCGGTGTTGTGGCTCAGTATGCAGCTGGCCAGCACCAGCCTCCTGTCGCCGACGCCGCCGGGCGAGATCGCCCCGCCGATGTCATTGTCTTCTGTACCACTGGCAGTGTTGTTGGCGAGGATCACGTTCGTCAGGGTGAGATAGCCCTGGCACATTATCCCCCCGCCACCGTGCGCCGGCGTGATGGCCAGGCCGTTCCGAATCGTCAGATCGGAGATGGAGACGTGCTCGTCCAGTGTGATCGAGATCACCCGCTGGCTGGTGACCGTGCCGTTGCCGTCGACGATCGTGCCGGTGGCCCCGGCGCCGCTGATCACCACGTCCCGGTCGATGGTCACGTTCTCGTAGTACGTTCCGGCCGAGATCTCGATCGGGTTGCAGGTGGAATCTGCCAGCGCGCCGGCGATCGTCGTGTAGTCGCCGCCACCGCCGGCTTTGACCGTGCACAGCGCCTGGGGGCCGGAGGGCGCTGCGCTGACGAGGGACGCGAAGAGCGCAAGCGTCGCCGCCAGCAGCAGCAGCGAGAGCGCGACCAGAGAGACTATCCTTGCAGGGCGGTTGATCAAGGAACCTCCTACTATGGCAAGAACCCGTTCGTATGCGACGGGCTGGGGCTGCCCGCCCGAGGCCTGGGATTCACCGCAGCCATGGGCTGGCCGGCTGCCAGGGCCCATCGCGGAGGAGCGCGGCGACCGCGCCGCCCAGGGGCAGCACGGCGACGGCGACGAACGGCTTCTCTGGGCAGGGGACGCGCTTCTCGAGCCGCTGCCTGAGCTGCTCCAGGCCGTCGCCCCGCAGCCAGTCGTAATAGCGATCCAGCATCTCGGTATGCATCTCCAGCAGCTGCTTGGCCGGCTTCTCCGAGCGGCTGCGCTTCCCATCCGTCGGGATGCAGGCGTAGACGGCGACGCGGAGGAGGAACTCGTCGGCCCCCAGCGGCGACGGCGCGTGGCGGACAGCGTCGTCCACCTCGGCGAGCACCTCGTCCAAGCTCCGATCCGGCTGGCCCGTCTCGTCGCAGTGCCAGGTGAGCAGCGTGGCCCCCTCGCCCCTCTCGACGGCCGCCACCAGGTCGGCGGCCAGGCGGTGGCGTTCGGAGAAGAAGCCGGCAAAGCGCAGCCAGGCCCGGTCGACGGCACGGCACAGGTCAGCCCACTTGCCCCTTCGCACGATGCTCCTCCTTATTCGCGAAGCGAGGTACTGCGCCCGGCGGCCACAGTGGCGGGATTATACAACCGACCTGGGGGAGATGTCAAACCAGGCCGGGAAGGCCCTGAGGGTCTCGTGGAGCTTTAGGGTTTCCAACCTCATCTACAACGGGGAGGTTGCCTGCGTCGAGAATCGCTGCCGCGGAACGACGCTGCGATGCCTGCCCATTGACCCTCCCGCGCGCGTATGCTATACTGGAGGCGACCAAGAGCCCCGCCGAGGTCCCCCCGCTCGACGAGGCCATCGAGGAGGTGGCATCATGCTCAGCAAGAGAACGACGTGCGCTCTGGCCGTGCTATCCGCCGTGCTCCTTCTCGCGAGCTTCCCTCCCTTCAACCTGGGGTTCCTGGCCTGGGTCGCCTTCGTCCCCTGGCTGGTCGTGCTCTACAACGAGAGCGACGTGAAGAGAGCGCGCACGCTGCACCGCATCCGGGGCATCATCCTGGCCCCGATAGCCGCCTGGGTTGCGTTCATCGTCGGCGACTACCTGGGCATGTTCGCCCCTGCCTCCTGGTACCCCACCGTGCTCACCCTGTACTGGCCCATCGTCGCCCTCGGCGTCCTGGCCATCGCCCTCAGCGGCTTCATGAGCGAGTTCCCGGAGATGATGGGCTGGCGAAGCAAGGAGGCGCCGCCGGAGCACGTGGCCCATCTTTCGCGCAGCCTCCCCGGCGCGTTCCAGATCATCATCCCGGCGGTGTTGTGGACGGCCACAGAGTTCCTGATGCTGAGCATCCCCATCGTCTATCGATTCCTGGGTGCGATGGGCTTCTTCTCCATCGCCAAGACCCAGTGGCAGTACGCGCCTCTGCTCCGGCTGGCCTCGTTCACCGGCATGTACGGCGTGACCTTCCTCATAGTGCTGGTCAACTGCGCCATCGCCTATGGGGTGGTGCACTACAGAGAGGCGCGGCGGGTCTCCAAGCCGGCGATCGCCGTGCTGCTCGTCTGCCTGGTTCTCATAGCCGGCCTGTCGCTGGGCAGAACGGAGGAGATCCCCGGCACCGTGCGGGTGGTGATCATCCAGGCGCCTCCCGAGGAAGGGGAGGCCCTGGGCGAGCAGTACGCGGAGCTGACGGTGCAGGCGATCGAGGAATACGAGCCGGACCTGGTCCTGTGGGCGCCCTGGGGGTTCGGCGCCCGCTACGGGCTGACCGGCCCGAACCCGGACAATCCCAGCGACCTGGGGCCGCGCGCGGCCGAGTACTCCTATCTGGCCGCCGACTACGGCCTCTACTTGGCCGGCGCCGGGCCGCTCATCTACCCGGATGGCACGAGCAAAGACTTCCCGCCCCGGTACCACTTCATCTCGCTGCCGGACGATCTCTTGCCGCCCGACATGGACCTGAAGGCTGCGCTTCTGCCGCAGGCGCCTGTCTACGAAACCGACCTGGGCCGGATGGGTATGCTGTTCTGCCTGGAGGGAGGGTTCCCGCTGCCCACGAGCCAGCTGGTACGTGACGGCGCGGACTTCGTCGTCATCATCACCGGCGAGGTGAGCGAGCTTTTCTTGATGCCCTGGCAGTTCGTCACGAACGCGGTTTACAGGGCTGCGGAGCAGGGCATTCCAGTGGTGCACGTGATGAACTTCGAGCAGAGCGTGATCGTCGATCCCCGGGGCAGGATCGTCAACGGGATTTCCACGCCGGAGATCGCCTTCGGGCGGCTGTCGTTCGCCCAGGGGGAGACGTTCTACGCGGCCCACGGCGACCTGTTTGGGTACACGGTGGTGGCCATCGCCGCGCTGATGGTGGCGGGCAACGTCTACCTGAAGCGAAGAAGCCCCTTCGTCTACTGCAGGAAGTGCAGGGCGGAGGTGGCGAAGGGCGCGGGCACGTGCCCGGCCTGCGGGGCCGAGCAGTAGAGACTCCGCTGCGGTAGAGGCGGGCTGATCGGGCAGAGCGCCCCTGCAGGCGTTTCCCCAGCCCGCTGGGCTTTGTTCTGTGGGCCCGAGGCTGAAGCCTCGGGCCCGTTGCCTTAGCCGCTCCCTGGCGGACGCCGGCAGGTTGGGACGGGCCTTGTGTCCGTTCTCTGCCGCCTGCGCCGCGGCCCCCGGATCCCAGCCCGCGAAGCGGGCTTGAGCTTCCAGCCCAGGGGTTCAGCCCTGGGCTGGGACACGATGCCGCGCTCCCCTCCCCTCGCAGGGGAGGGGCCAGGGGAGGGGTAGCGCCGTTGGACCGAACCCCTCCCCCCCTCCCGGAGGGGAGCGGGAAGGCAGACAGGCCTCGTCCCGGCAGGGGGGAGCCGGCAGGTGGCCCCTACAGCCCGGAACCATCGCGTCCCGTGCGCCGATTCCTCAGCACACGCAGCCGTGGGCTAAACCCCACGGCTGATGGCAGAACCCTGCTCCGCAGGCTCGGACTGCAGTTGACATGTGAAGCAAAT
>Ga0307421_1002457_pt1 | contig 10388 bp, 13 predicted proteins | sample SalMarWE160270MG_FD_202163 | JGI IMG/M metagenome (GOLD analysis project Ga0307421, IMG submission 202163) | Salt marsh sediment microbial communities from the Plum Island Ecosystem LTER, Massachusetts, United States - WE1602-70 | ecosystem: Environmental > Aquatic > Marine > Intertidal zone >...
TTTTTCTATGACGTAAATCAGCATCAGAAAGCATCATTATTATCTTGGCTTCAGACAAAAATTCCCCGCTATCTAAAACTTTTTGACTGACATCTCTAGCAATTACACTATATTCAGGATCAAGTTCTAAATCTACAAATCCTGCTTCAGTTCTTTTCTCATTTACTTTGTCATGCACTAGCTGCTCTATCTGTCCTGAATCTATACCCGCTGGTAACTCTACTTCTTGTTCAGGCATTTCTGTTTCATTTGTTTCTTCTGCTTCTTTTACACAACCTACACCAATTACCAAGAACAAAACCAATACAAGACATAAAATTAAAATTATATTTTTCATGATATATTGAATAATTATCAATTTTTAATCTTTTCCAAAAGCCTCAGGAGGGATCCGAACCCTCGACCTACGGTTTACAAGACCGCCGCTCTACCAACTGAGCTACTGAGGCATGATAATACAAAAGAAGAATGGTTTTTTAAGCTTTTTATTTGTTTTTCTCTATCTTAACTATTCTTAATTCACATACTGCTAGAGGATATGTCTTTTTTAATTTCTTAGATAATGCTTTTTGTAAGGTTGCATTTATTATTGATTGAAATATATCTTCTCTATTTTTATCTGCTAGTTCTCTTGTTATAAACTCCTTTGCTTTGATTCTCAGGGCCTTTCTTACAGACCTATGAACTCTCTTTCTTGTTACAAGGAAAGGTTTGACTCTCATATAATTATCTTTAGTCTTACATACAAAAGAATCTTCAACTATAGATATATTATGACCAATTAAACGTTTTATGTAAGATGGATTAATTTTGAATTGATACATCTCCCCTATAAGCTCACCATTCTCATTCTTAACAATAAATCTAGCTTCACATTTTTTTCCTCTTAATATTTTTGTCAAGTCAAATTTTATTGTCCTTCCTTCTAAATCTTCTGATTTGAAAGTAAAGAGAGGAATTATAGTGTTAAAAATTTCAAGCTTCACATCAAAATATTTTTTCTTTAATACAACCATTTTATTCTTTTTTATTTCTCCTTAAATTGAACTCTTGATGTTCTTTTACCTTTTTTCTGAATACTGCTTTTTCCACATATCTTACATTTAAACACTAGATTTGTTTTTTTTGTTGATTTTGTTTTTCTCTTCCATTTTCCTACAGCCGGCTTACTTCCCCATTTGCCAAGATTCCCCATACCTCTTCCTAATCCTCTTTTTTTGGCTCTTTCCATAGATCCCCTTTTTAATGCTGATCTTTGATGCCCTGCTTTAACCTGAGTAATCTTATGTTCTGTATGTTTTTTACACTTTGGACAATATCTTTTCTTTGTTTTTGGGAATTTCATTTTTTTCTTTTTTATTTAGCGTCTATCATCATAGCCTTTCCATCATTCAAGAGAATCTCGGCAATCTCTTGAGCCAGATTAACAACTTCTCCTGATTTAAAAGGCCCTAATTCTGTACCATCTCCAGCGAGAAATGCTGGTACCTCTTCTTTAAACCTAATGAGAACATTTTTTAAATCTTTCTTCTCTTCATTTATTTTTCCATTCAATTTTTCACTAACCACTTTTTGATTTTGTTCAAGTCTCTTGACAACTATCTCAAAAAGCTCTTTCTCATGCTCTAGTAAATTTTCAGTATCTCTTTTACTTATTCCAGTGAGGGCAGCAGTAAAAGCCAGATTCAAAACTTTTCTTTCTCTAATAGCAATTATTTCTTTGATAATCGAAAGGGTATTATCTAACTGCTTCCTCGTCATTCTTACAGTATCTGAAAATAATTCACTATCTTTCTGTTCTCTATTTACTATATCTTTCTTTTCAGTAAGATAAGAAGCTACTTCCCTTAGAAATTTTTTAGGGAGCTGTTGCAGAGCTTCATTATACTTTTCCTTTCTCAATATATCATAAATATCTTGGTAAGTTATCATTTGACCCTTAGCTTATGATTATGATGATAGTAATAAGGAATTTAAAAATGTTCTTGAACTAAAATTCAATAATTCAGCATTTGACAGTATATTCAAAATAATCATCATAAGGTATCTCAAGTTTCATCATCTTTTTAATAGAAAATCTCTCAAAATATCTTCTAAAAGGCCTCATTGAATTGCCATGGGCTGAAAGGGCAATATTAACATTATTCTTCTTTATGAATTTTAACATATCTTTTATGAAACTATTAACTCTTTTCTCTACCATCTTAATACTCTCACCTCTTAGAGGAGGTATATCATATGACCTATGGAATATATCAAATTTCTTTTTACCATATTTCTCAATGAATTTTTTATGGCTATGTCCTTGAAGTCTGCCATAACTTCTTTCGATAATCCTATCATCTTTAATCTTAGTCTTACATTCTGAATGATATTTTAGAACCTCTTTCAATGTATCTTTAGATCTTGATAATCTAGTATAATAAGCTGCCTCTATCTTTTTATTTTTCAATTTCTTGGCAATAATCTTTGCTTGTTTGATGCCAAGGGGAGTTAATTTTGAATCTTTCCATCCAGTAAACCATTTATTTTTGTTATAGTAGGTTTGTCCATGTCTAAAAATATAAATCTTACAAGTCCTCTTTTTCATACTTTTTTTAATAAAGTAACATTTATTAATATTTCTCACCTCTCCGCTTTATGTTCGGTTTCCTTAAGAAAAAGATCAAAGAAGTATTTGGAAAGACAAAGAAAGAATTAGAAAAGGAAGGTAAAAAAGAGGAAAAGGAATTGAAAGAAGAAATTAAAGAAATAGAAAAAAAGGAAAAAGAAGTAGAAAAACAAAAGCCAGAAAAAAAGGAAGTAGAGAAACTTGAGGAAAAGAAAGAGAATCTTCTTACAAAATTAATGAAGATAGCTAAAGTTGCTAAAATTAAGGAAGAAAATTTTGACAAATTTTTCTCAGAACTAGAAACAGTGCTTATAGAAAATAATGTGGCTATGGAAGCTATAGAGTTTCTAAAGAAACAATTAAAAGAAGAGCTTATTGGTAAGGAAATCAAAAGAAGAGAGCTTGAGAAAGAAATTGAAAATGCTTTAAAAAAATCTATAAATGATTTGCTTATAGAACCTTTTGACCTTGTCGAGAAAATAAAAGAAAAAGTGAAGAAAGAAAAACCCTATACAATTGTATTTTTTGGTATTAATGGATCAGGAAAGACAACAACCATAGCAAAAATCTCTCATCTTCTAAAGAAAAATAATTTAAGTTCTGTATTAGCTGCAAGCGACACTTTCAGAGCTGCTAGCATAGAACAATTAGAAAAACATGGGGAAAAATTAGGTGTTAAAGTTATCAAGCATAAATATGGTTCTGATCCTGCTGCAATCGCCTTTGATGCAATTGCCCATGCAAAAGCTAAAGGAATAGATGCTGTTCTTGTAGATACAGCTGGAAGAATTCATGTCAAGGCTGATTTGATGAGGGAAATGGAAAAAATTTGCAGAGTGAACAAGCCAGACTTGAAAGTTTTTGTAGGAGAGGCTATTGTTGGTAATGATGCAATCGAACAAGCTAAAGCTTTTCACGAAGCTATAGGAATTGATGCTATAATTTTAACAAAAGCTGATGTTGATGAAAAAGGAGGAGCAATGATTTCTGTCAGCTATGTAACAAAAAAACCAATAATTTTCCTTGGAATCGGCCAAGAATATAAAGATTTAAAGAAATTTGAAAAAGAAGATTTGATAAAAAGTATTTTTAGTTAAACAATTATTCCATCTCTTAACTTTATTGTTTTGTTTGCTCTTCTTGCTATATCTTGGTCATGTGTTATCACTATTACAGTTGCTTTTTCTCTTAATTTCACTAGCAATTTCATGATTTCATCTCCTGATTTTGTATCAAGATTTCCAGTTGGTTCATCAGCCATGATAATCTCAGGATCATTGCTCATGGCGCGGGCTATTGCTACTCTCTGTTGCTCTCCTCCTGAAAGTTGATTAGGATAATGGTCAGCTCTTTCATTAAGTCCAACCACTTTTAGCAATTCTAGAGATTTTTTTCTTCTTTCTATTAGGGAAATACCTGATATTGTTAAAGGAAGTTCAACATTTTCTACTGCTGTAAGCAAGGGATGTAAATTAAAGAACTGAAAAACAAAACCTATTTTTTTTAATCTCAGTTTTGCAAGTTGTATTTCAGTTAATCTAGAAACATCATGTCCATCAAAGTAAATCTTTCCTCTTGTTGGTTTGTCAAGAAGTCCTATTAGATGAAGTAAAGTTGATTTTCCACAACCACTAGGACCAATTATTACTGTCATTTTATTTCTAGGAATACTAAATGTGACACCATTTACTGCTTTTACAATCACACCATCGAGATAATAGTGCTTTACTAAATTTTTTGTATGAACTATTTCTTTATCTTTTTTCATTTTATTCATATCTCAAAGCCTCAACTGGCTGGAGTCTTGCTGCTCTCCTTGCGGGGAAAATTCCTGAAAGAACACCTATGACAATTGAAAATACTAAGGCGAATATTATGAGAGTAGGAGTTATAGAAATAAAAGATGTTCTAAACATTGCTCCTCTAAGGAAAAAAGCAGCTATTTGACCTATTGCTCCAGAAATAATAAAGCCAACAAACAAACCAAGAATACCCCCAACTAATCCAATAAGAGCAGACTCTACAAGGAAAAGATTCATAACTTCTTTATTTGTCATTCCTAAAGATTTTAAAATTCCTATCTGTCTGGTTCTTTCTGTAACTGAAGTGAACATTGTATTGGCTATTCCAACAGCTCCAACAATTAAAGAAATAGCAGCTATTCCATAAAGGAAAAGATTTATTGTGTTCATAATGTTCAAAACCATTTCTGATATTGTTTCTGGTGTAAGAACAGTAAAATCAATATTTTCCTCATTAACATGTCTTGAAATCATTAGTTTTTCCTTAATTCTTTCAGCAATTTCCTCTGTCCTCTCTGATTCTACTTTTATTTCTATAGCATAATAATTATCAACACCCATACCACCGGAATAAGGCTCCGCATCTTCTAGAGTAAGATAAACAGACTGATCCTCATCTGAACCAAATCCCCCAAATTTCTCAAGAATTCCTATAACTCTAAAAGATTCACCTTCTATTTTTATGTTAGATCCTATTAAAATTTCCTTATCAAAGGCTTCTTTTGCAATTGTATCTCCTAAAACAACTACACCACTATCTCCTTTTTTCAAAAACCTGCCTGATTCAATATTAGCTCTATTTCTGACTTTTACCCAGTTCTCATTCGTCCCATACATATACAAGGTCCTGTTTTGTTTTAGATAACTAACTTCTACAAAACCAAAAATATCTGGGGCAACATGTAACACCCCCTCTACAGCCTCTGCAATCTCAACATCCCTATCATCTAACTCTCCTGCTTCTCTAGCATAAGCAGCCTGACCAATACCCATCTGGAAAGAAGAGCCTGCCATAACAAAAACAACATCTCCTCCTAAACTTCCTAATTCTGCTGAGATAGTCTCTTGCATTCCCTGTCCAACAGATACTATGGCAACTATAGCGGCAACACCAATAATAACACCAATAATAGTCAACCAACTTCTCAAGCCCCTAGTTGTTAAATTATTTAAGGCAAACTTCAGTGAGTCATCAAATTTCATTTTCTAATATTATTTTTTTCTTCTTTTTCTTAGAATTCTTAAAATCACAAATATAATAAGTATGCCAACGACACCAATAATAATATACAATAAAGATCTATAATCTGTAATTGCTCCTTTATCAGCTTCTTTTTCATATTTTGAAGCATTAAATATTACAGCTTTTTCAACTTCTCTCCTTATCCCTATTGAATCTGTATAAGTAATTTTTACAATTAAAGCAGCATCTTCTTTTGAAATAACCTTAAACGAAGATACAGTATAATCGTCAGCATCTATACCTCCGACAATCTCTCTGTCTGAACCAATAATCTCAATAGAGCTTTGTTCAGGTAATATGACTGTAACAGAATTCGCATCTTGCTCACCTATATTTGATAATGCTATTGTTAAACTATTGGTTTCATGAGAATAATCTTGGATAGCAATATCAAAATCTGTTTTAGGATCTTCTATTGTAATATTAAACTCTCTTTTGTAGTAATTAGTCCATCTACCTTCAGTGTTATAATTAAATCTTATAGATATCTCATTCTCACCATCTATAGCATCTTTATCAACCCTAATCTTATACTTGACAAAAACAGCATTTTCACCATACTGAACTCCGCGAATTAGACCTAATCTTTTTGTGGCATCAGCACCAGGATCAAGAGCAAAAGGATATTCCGGTAATATCTCAACAACAACATCTTCTGCGTCCTGGCCTCCAGTATTTTCCAACTTAAAGACTAAATCAACATAATCATCTGGCTGTGCAGGATAAGGATCTTGATTAAGCAAATCCATTTCAAGATAAGTATATTTTTCATCTGCACTTACATTAATAATAAAAAATAAAAGAATTAATGCAAATAAAATAAATAATATTTTCCTCATTTTTTATTATTAATCATATTAAAATTTTTAGGTTTATAAAGTTTTATAAACATTCTTGGTTTTTTTCTTTTATGTTAGACAAATTAGGAAATGTGTTGAAAAAAACTATGTCTAAGTTAGCTGGAGCTATCTTTATTGACAAAAGAATTATTGAGGATATTATCAAAGATTTAAAATACAGCTTATTAGAAGCAGATGTTGATACTAAAATTATTAATGAGTTAATAGATAAGATAAGGAAAAAAGCTTCTCAAAAGATAGCTGGCTTAGAGAAAAAAGAGCAACTCATTAAACTGATACATGATGAACTTGTTGAAATTTTAGGAAAAGAAGAATATGAACTTAAGATTGACAAGAAAAAAAAGCCATTCAAAATCATGCTTCTTGGTTTATATGGTTGTGGTAAAACAACTACTGCAGCTAAGCTTGGATTTTATTATAGTAAAAGAGGTTTTAAGATTGCTTTAGTTGGTTTAGATGTTCATCGTCCTGCAGCTCCAGAACAATTAGAGCAACTTGCTAAAAAAGCTAATCTATCTTATCTGATTGACAAGGAAGAGAAGCAGGCTGGAAAAATATGGAAAAAATTTGAAAACAAGCTTAGTAAATACAATCTAGTCATTATTGACACAGCTGGAAGAGATGTTTTAAACAATGCCCTAATTAATGAACTTAAGGCCTTATATAGAGAAATAAAACCAGATATGGTGATTTTAGTCATGCCTGCTGATATTGGAAAAGCTGCTTCAAATCAAGCTAGGGGTTTTAATAAGACTGGAAAAATTGATGGTGTCATTATAACTAGACTAGATGGGACAGCAAAAGGTGGTGGTGCTCTAATCAGTTGTGCAGAGACAGGAGCTAAAATAATTTTTATCGGAACAGGGGAAAAATTACAAGACATAGAAACTTTTGATCCTGATTCTTTTGTTTCTCGCTTATTAGGAATGGGTGATCTTAAATCATTATTAAAGAAAGCAAAACTGGTTATTGAAGAGAAAGAAAAAAAGAAAATAGAGACAAGACTTGAAGAGGGAAAATTCACCTTATCAGATTTATATGATCAGATCAAAGCTATGCAATCAATGGGACCTCTAGGAAAAATCGCTGAAATGATTCCTGGGTTAGGTGGGGTAAAAGCAAAGGCCCCTAACTTATTTGATGTTCAGGAAGCCAAGTTAAAAAAATGGAGATATGCTATAGATAGTATGACTCTAGAAGAAAGAGAAAATCCTGAAAAACTAAATTCCAACAGGATAGCTAGAATTGCTAAGGGAAGTAATGTTTCAACTTCAGACATTAGAGGGATGATTAAACAGCACAAGATGGTCAAGGAATTAATGTCTAGTGCTGGTGGAATGAAAGGGAAAGGACTCGGACAAGGACAGATGGATAAAAAAACACTTCAAAAACTGGCAAAGAAATTTGGCAGAAAGATGTTTTAATTTTTCTGTTTCTTAAATTCTTAACTTCTACTTAATGTATTCTATTTTCTTGTTAAAAGCCAAGAAATAAGCATGGTTATTGCAACTAAAATAATGACACCAAGAACACTAGGTTGTAATAGAAATGCTTTTGGCCCAGACATGTACTTATTTATAATATCAGCAAAAACATATATTGCAGAAAATACAAAAATAACTATTAAAATTATTATTGTAAACCAAGCAAAACCTTTTCCTTTAAAAAAGTCTTCAATATTTCCTTTCAAAAGGCCTACGATGAGTACAATGAAAAGTAATGAAATAATAAAAGCAGCAAACCAGGGTGTGATTACACTAACATAATCTATCGCACTAGCTGAAACAAGAAATATTATAGCTATTGCAAAAGAAGTCAAGATATGAACAAACTTATTTTCTCCTAAAATTTGTGTCTTGCTGAGCAAAGCATAGACTACTGTAAAGACTAACAAGAAACCAAATACTGGTATGAAAGTTGAAGCTCCACTTAAATCTAATACCCAAGCCATTTTTCTTTTTTCTTATTTTTATATTTTAAGATTAAGTTAAGGATTTTTAGCTTTATTTACACTAAACATTACAATTCCTATCATTGCAGCTACGACTAAAAGTAAGATAACCATAGCGCTGTTTGCCTGGAACCAGTACCAAAATCCTTCTCCTAACATCATTCTTAATAATCCTGATCTTGCAAGAACAAATAAGAATATCACTCCTCCAAAAATCCCAAATATCCATTTCCAGGTATTCTCTGTCGGTTTTAATGCCACCCCTAACAAAATAATCAATCCAAGCAAGATAGCGACACCTAGACCTAGATTTGAGAAGAAATACATGAAAAAACCACTCACATAAGGATTACTGACAGTGAAAAAACCTATAATCAAGGCTACGAGTAGATGTACCCCACGATTTTTGAAAAGATCAACTTTCTCAAGTATAGCAAAAACAACTGCAAAAACCAAGATTAATGGGAATAAGATAGTAAAAACACCAAACTGCTCCCACTGTTGTATTACTCCATAAAGATTTGTCCAAGCAAATGAACCATAGCCATATCCATTAACCATTTTTTCCTCTTTTATTCTGTTCTTATAAAAAAATTATGTTTTATATACTTTTCTTTTTATTTTACTTATTTTCTTTTTGATGGGTTGAAAGTATCAATCCTATGGCCCCACCAAAAATTGCTAAGAAAATTATTAACGCTATTATATCAGGACTCCAAGTTGCAGGAGTTATTAGATTAAAAAGTCCTGCTGCCCATGCTATTGAGGCTAGAATGGCTATACCAAATAAAATACCTAAAGCTATCTTCAAACCTTTATTCCCTGCTATACCTATAAAACCAAAAATCAAAAAATAACCTAATAGAATGATTATCATTACAGCAAACAAAGGGATGAGTCTGATAGTAAAACCAACCAAAGACTGGGCTCCTATCCATATAAAACCAATGACAGCAGCAACTATGATATTAGCATATCTTTTATCCTTTCCTAAAACACCTGTCTTTTCAAGAATTGCATAAACAACAACAAAAATTAACAAGAAAGGTAAAAGAATATTTATGAAAAAAGGATGCAGAAGTAAATTAGGGGTTTCTAAAGCCATGATTATTTAAAAATTTGAATTTATTCTACTAATTCTCCAGCCTCTTTCATTTCTTCTTCTCTTAAAGGGATAGCGCTCTTACTTATAATAACAACCTCACTTATTGCTTTAACATATTGATGTGGAATTATTAAACCACGAGCACCAGAAAGCAGCGAAGAAAGACTACTGTCCCGGGCAATCTTAACTCTCCAGCTGTCTATTTTATTTTCGACAACATTAGCTTCTTCTATAATGCCCAGATAATCTCCAGAGTCTGTAAAAATTTTCATGCCAACCATGTCACTTATTCTCAGAATCTTCAATACCATCTTTTATAGCTTTTATATTAATTATTTAATTACTGTTTAAAATCAAAAAGGCTTTAAATATTTTTTGTATATTTCTTTGCATATTTTTTAATTTTTTATATTTGGAAATCTTTTTATAATGTTTTTTCTTTTTTAATAGAGAAGATTAAAAAGAAGAAAAAAGAGGTAAGATAGTTATGGTAAGAGAAGATGTTCGTAAATTTCTAAAAGAATATGAAGCTAAGATAGAAAAAGAATTAAAAGAAGAGATTTCTGAGGCTCCTGCTGCTTATTCCCGGGAATACAGGAGTTTTAGAAGAGAAACTCTTGCACCCCTCAATTCTTATGAAAGAGCCTGTAAAAGCATAGGAAGAATAATAAAACTAAAACTTTCAAAAAAAGATGAAGAGAAAACAAAGAGAGCCATAGAAAGAGCTCATCTTGATATCGAACCAAGCGAGGCTGCCGGCCTAGCGATTTTTGCTTTAATTGCAACAATAATCATAGCTTCCTTAATTTCCATGGT
>Ga0307421_1002458_pt1 | contig 10383 bp, 15 predicted proteins | sample SalMarWE160270MG_FD_202163 | JGI IMG/M metagenome (GOLD analysis project Ga0307421, IMG submission 202163) | Salt marsh sediment microbial communities from the Plum Island Ecosystem LTER, Massachusetts, United States - WE1602-70 | ecosystem: Environmental > Aquatic > Marine > Intertidal zone >...
AACGGAGCCAAGATAACATTATCCGTCTCCACGAGATTGGCTTTCAGGAGAGTCTTCCGCCTGGCGAGCGGTTGCTTCTCGATATTAATCCCATCAGCTTCCAGCATATCAAAGATGTGATATTCTGCTGGATAAGCTTTGGCAGCGATACTAACTCCGTTCTGGCGATTTATTCTGTGCTGAATTCCGTTGAAGCCCTCACCCGAGATAACCTCCCCGTCAAGAATAGTCTTGGGAAGCTTTGTCTCAATCCTGAGTTCAGGGAACAGGCCCGTCTTCTCGAGTCCGCTCCTGGCGAAGAGCCTGACCGTCTTACCGTCGACAATAGCTATCATCCGGGCACCATCGTACTTGCGTTCCCAGATGTAATTTGTATCGTCAGACGGTGCTAGTTCTACTTTGGCAAGCATCGGCTTTATCAAAATGTTCCTCCCATTCCTTTATTATTTCCTGAAAGATTTCGCAGGGACCGTCTCCCGTTTCGTAAACACAGGGTCGCATCTCATTTGCATCGCAAACATCAACACTATCCTGTCTTCCATGGCAATGGGGACAGCCATCTATGGGTTTTCGCCAGACTCCCTTGAGATGGATTTGTTCAGTCAATTTAGACTTACTCCAACCAGCGTATAGATTTGGGAGCTTCCACAGTTAGGGCAGACAGGTTCCGGGGTGACATCCTCGGTAAGAGCGTCGCCGACCCAGTGTTCTCTCAACTCCCCAAGAGAACCTTCCCACCCACATTCAGGGCAGGTAACGACAGTCTGCTCCTGTTCCATTCTCAGGATATCCTCTGGAGACATACCCTCCATTGTCATTGGTTTCCTCCCTTCTTGAGCTAACCAGCTCATCCCAGCCCGCGAGCCGTCTCACGAGCTGAGTCAACAGGTTAGGTGCAAGCATTTTCAGGCTCGGATTTTACCACTTAGCTTCCGAAGGTCCCTTCCTTAAGTTTCGACCCCTTTAAGAGACGCCTCCAGCTGTTCGAACAAATCGCCCTCTGCCTTCTTTGCGACCGCGGGGACGAGAACCGGCTCCCGGCCGTCCATCTTTGCCTCTATCATATCCACGAGCGCCGCTCTGTACTCGTCCTTGAACGAGGCCAGGTCGACCGGCTTCGTCATACTGGTGAGCAGGGTCTTGGCCATATCCATCTCTTTCTCGTTGACATCTGCAAAGGGAATGAGCTCCCCGTAGTCACGGAGTTCATCTGCCCAATTCATAGTCTGGAGAATGAGAATACCGTCCTGAGGGCGGATGGCACACAGAGCTTCTTTCTCCCGGATAGCTATCTTAGCTATCCCAACGAGCTTTAACTCTTCCATAGCCTTGCAGAACAGCACGAAAGCCCGAGTTCCGACCTCTTCCGGGGCCAGGACATAGGTGGTGTCAAACCACCTCGGGTCATCTAGTGACGGGATGAAGGTCTCAATCTGGATGTTCTTGAGTGAATTGACGGGGAGGCTCTCAAGCTCTTCCTTGGTGACCACGATGTAGTTTCCCGCCTTCTCATCCAGAGGGTAGCCCTTGACGATTTCGTCGGCCTCCACTTTACGGTCACAGTTGGGACACCACTTCGGCATTTGAACTCGGGTGGTAACTCCGACCCCGCATTCGTGGAGCTGGTTGAACCCTATGGACTTCTTCTCGACCGCTTTGTACATTTTCACTGGGATGTTGACCATTCCAAAGCCCAGTGACCCCTTCCACATACTCCTCATAGGTCTTCCTCCTTCTTTTCGGGACTTTATTTAGGTGTGGAGAGCCAAGTAGGCCACCCACAAGCCTTTCGCCCCATCGAATTTGATTACAGTGCGTCCGTCTTGGCAGAGACCAAGATTGGAAGCCTCGACCAGACGCAGTTCCAGTTTACGGCGGAGGTCTTTCTCCGTCTTTCCTTCTACGGTAAATGTCGCGCCTCCCATAATTACTCTTTATCCTCCCCAGGGACCCTCTTCCACCAGTGCCCGGTCGAGACCCTCGAAGAAGTTCTCGTATTGAGCGAGCAATGTAGAGACGAGGTAGTTAGCTTTGTCCTTTATAATCGCTTCGTGCTGCCGACCTTTACCATTGAACCACTCCCGGCCTCCGATTGTGACCTCATATAAAGGCTCCTCCGGGCTTTCCTTGATACGAGCTCTCAGTTTAAGTCCCTTGGTAGCGAATACCTCTATCTTAGGATAGTGTTTCACGCTTCCGCTCCTTCTCGGGGTTACCCCGATTACTATTTCGCCAGGTCGATGACCAGCTTGGACAATCGTTTGTATCCCGCCGCAAGGTAGTTTTCCTGGAACCAGTGTCCCAGGTCCACGACCGCGTCCGGATACTTCTTGGCTATCTCGGCCAGCTTCTTTTCCGACTCTTTGGCAGAGTCGTCCATCTTCGCCTTGACTTCTTCGGAAACCATCTTTGCCACCTCCTTTCTTTCGCAATCTGGCAAGTGTATAGCTCTCCCATATAAAGAAAAAGGCGAGCGACTCAATCGTCGCTCGCCTTTTCTTTGCTATCCCGGAGCCTCTACTCTGTAACGAACTGAGCAAAGTGGTGTTGTTCGTCCCAGCGGATAAGCGCCCCGATGTAAGACTCGTCTAGCCACGGATAACAGGCAATGCAAAGTCGCTGGCGGAGAACGCTACCTCCAAAATGCTTTCTTCCCTTGACCACTCCGCAGGCAAAACACCTGAACCTCTCGGGTACTGAAGCGAGTTCTCTCTCGCTCGGTCGGTGACTTTGCCGTGTCCACCAGTTCGTCTGTATCGTAATGGTAATCTCCGTCACTGTCGAGAGACAGGGGACATTCTCATACTCGAACATTCGACTTCCCTTCCTGTTAGTGGACACAAGGAAAGGCGATGTTTCCATCGCCTCTCCCTGTGGCTTCGTTAGCTCTTGGTCACTACGAAGTTCCCGCCTTCTTTCGTGAGAGCAGTAAGCCTATCGGCTCTTTCCTTCTCGCTTTTCGCGATGGTTTTGTCTGCTCTATCGCACTTTGGAAGCTCGGTCACTTTGTATCCCTGACTCTCGAAGACATCTATCATATCCCGATGTCCTGTCACTTTAAGTCCGAGAGCTAGGGCGAGAGCATTGGGGCTGTCGTGTGTTTGTTCGCCTTCTTTCGCCTTGCCTGTCCATCTTGACGGCATCTCACGAGAGCCGCCTCCACCACCCTTACCCTTTCCGACCACGGAGTTCGTGTGGCTGAACACTCCGTTTGGGAATGTCACCGTTATCCGACGGCTGACCAGCTCTACTCCGTGCTTCGTGGCCAGTTCCGTAAAGACAGTGGGCAGGAGAGTCTTTAACTCCTCATCGAAGGCTTTCCAAGCCTTGACCTGATTACTCCGGGAAGCTTCGGTGTGCCACTTTCGTATCTCACCGAGGAGTTTATTTCGGCTTTCCTCGTCAGGTATCTTGGCGGCGAGTTCTTCCATCTCGGCCAGAGCATCTCGTTCGGGGTCACCTCCCTCTGCTGGGGGTGTCTCGGCTTCCGCCTCGGCCTTTGCTTCTGGCTCGGGAGTGGGGGTCTCTGGCTCGGCTTCTGGAACTGGAATTCCGAGAGTTTCAGCGAGTTGCTTGTCCTCTCCGGAACCGTTTCCTGACTTTCCTTCGGCCTGTCTCGCTAACCTCTTTGCTTTTCGCTCTTGTTTATTCATCTGGGACTCAATCCCTCCTAATTTATTTTAAGGAATGTCAAATCCCAAATGGCGATACCAGCCCATTCCGACTAGCACTATGACCATTCGGCGATATTCGATTGTTAAGGTTCGTGGCCCGAAAGCCCGTAGCCAATCTAGCTACGATACCATCATATCACAGGCTGGCAAAATATGTCAAGAGTCTGCCACAGAATATACGTATATTCTGTTATTTGACAATATCCCCTTTTGTCAAATGCTTTCGTAGCTTCTCGGCCCGGAAAGCAAGTTTCGGTAGGCAAAATTTTGGTTTCCAAACGCCGATTCAATTATAGGCTTTTTTATTTTCAATGCGAGACTGGCTTTCGGCTTTTTATTTTTAGTGCGAGACTGGCTTCCGGCCAAAGAGGGACGCAAGTTCCTCTGGCGAATAATACGGCAACTGGTCGTATAGAGGAGAGCTTGACGACTGCTATTAACAGTGCTAGAGTAAAGGAAAGCAGAGAGAGCAATATGGTCAAACTTGGAGACAACAAGGTCAAAAGTGGGAATAAATATATATGGTATGAATGTCCACAATGCCAAGAACAACGATGGGTGAGAGCTACTCTCTTAAAGGGAACCAACTTCACTGGCCTCTGCCATGCATGTAACTCGAAAAATCAACTACCTCCTGATGCTCTTAATAAAGGGCCTGCTCATGCTTCTTGGAAAGGCGGACGAACTTACCATGAAAAAGGTTATATCCGAATATGGCTCCCACCAGATGATTTCTTCTTCCCAATGACAGGTAACCGAAATGGTTATGGAGGTTATGTCTTCGAACACCGGCTAGTAATAGCTCAGCATCTACATCGTTGCCTCTTGCCCTGGGAGATAGTCCATCATAAAGGCACGAAGTATCCCCAGGACAGTAAGGAAAACAGGCAAGATAATAGGTGGGAAAACCTGGATTTAATGCCTATTCAGGCAGAGCATTTGCCATCTATAGCTACCCAAAGGCGCTTGAATAAGCTAGAGCTGACGGTATCGGAGTTAGAAAAACAAAACAGGTTGCTCAAATGGCAGATTAAGGAATTACTTAAAGAGAGGAGTAACGTCAATGAATGCCCATGAACATGGTCCACATGAGTGTTACTGCCCCGCCTGCGGTCATACCGAGCAAGTAGCAGAGGATAAGCGCTGCAATACTCTATCCTGCCCCGTCTGTGGACAGCGGATGAGAGCCTCTGAGACGGGCGAGCGCAGGTCTCTGAGGGTAGGGACGGCAGTAAGCCAAGAAGAAGGGCCTCCCCTGTGGCTAATTTTAGGTGGAACACTGGCTATCCTGGGTGTAGGGTTCTTCCTCATATCAAAGTTCGCTCCTAAATAATTAACCGTAGAAGCTCGTTTGGAGGATGAATTATGCCTAACTTTAATGGAACAGGACCTCGAGGAAGAGGACCATTCACCGGTCGTGGTATGGGTTACTGTGTTCTGCCAATATCAACTTTACCCAATCCGACCCCAGCGCCGCCCGACCTTTTCCTGAAGTATTACGGCAGACCTCGTTGGGGGCTAAGAGGATTAGCTGGAAGACGCGGAAGAGGATTTGGGCGGAGACTCTTTTAAATCAACTCCAGAAAAACCACCCGATAGCAAGGCCAAGCGAAAGGCTTACCAGGGCGACTATTAAGAATGACAGGAAAAGTTCGACCTTACTAACTTTCATCTTATCTTCTTGCCTTACCCGTAGGCCGCTCGTTTGAGGTTAGACCAGCCCGGGTCGTCTTCCCGGCCAGGGACAATACGCAGAAACTTAGTCTTGGCCAGGTGTGGAGCATAGTTGCCAGCCGTGTCGACGGCCGGCTCCTCTCTAATCGTACCATCAGCATTGAGCACATACTCTATCAGCCCAGCCTTCCGGGCCATGTAAAGCTTACTCCTGAAACCGGCATAACTCATGTGAATGCGCCCACTCTTCGAGTAAACTGATCCATCCGGACGCTTCCTGCTCCTCTGCTTCTTTTTAGAGTAAGGAATCGAGTCTACCAGCTCTAAATAAGCCCGATATATATCAAATGCCCAGGTCTCTCCTCTACCAACCAGATAATCTCGAATGAAAAGGCTCAACTGAAAAGGCTGAGCATAGCCACCTACTGCTTTATGTGCCATTAGACTTCTCCAGCGGGTCCGCGGGTACACTTACTTCTGAGTCTTCGGCAAAGCGAAAGTTCCTCACTTCATCATTGATGTTCTGGACCGCCATGGGGGTGAGCTTCTGATAGCGCTGCGTGGTTGCAAAACTCCGATGGCCCAAGTGCATCTGCAAAGCCTTTTGCTTGCCCATATCACCGCCGGCGAAAGCTAGCCAGGCTACGGCCAGGCTGTCGCGGAAGTTATGAGGGTGAACGAAATGTTTTTTACCTGTCTCGGGGTTCAAGATACACCGGCCCTTGAGCCCGATCTTCTCACCGGCTTCCCGGACAATGTTCCAGACCTGCTGGCGCCGGAGGTCGATTAAGTTTTCTTCAGAGCCTAAGTCTTTAATAAATGGTTCGAGATACTGGGCGGTCTTCTCCCCGAAATTAACAAGCCGACTTCGTTCCTCAATCCCCTCTGCGATGACGGCCCTTAAATCAGTTGCACAATTAGTACAGTATTTTGTCTTTCCGCCAGCACTCCGCCCGCACTTGGGGCATTTCTTCTTCATCCCTCTTTTCAGATGAGGAATCAGGACAACTCGCTTTCCCAAGTCGATGTTCTCGATTTTGATTGCTAACAACTCGGACACGCGGCAGCCGACATCGGACAGAAACACGAGAATAACCTTATCACGTAGATACTCAGTCTTTGTTATCATCGCCAAAATTTCGTTATCGCTTAAATATGTCTTAACTGCCATCCCCATCCCTCTTAAATGTAAGAAAGGCTAATAGCCAAATATACAGCGTGGGCTCTATTCTTTGCGCCCATTGCTCTGTAGATGTTGGTGAAATGCCGTTTCACGGTGTTCGTTGTAATACCCAGCTCATGGCCAATCTTCCAGTTGCTATATCCGATCTTTGCCAGGTTAAGTACTTGAATTTCTCTATCACTTAACATTTGACGCACTGAGAGCCAAATCTACGGTAGATAAACCTCTGCCCCGGGGGATTTTACCAGAAAGCTTCCGTGGTTTGGGCACTGGTAGTACGCGCCGCCCAAAGTTTTTCGACTCCGTTTGCAATTTTTACGATGGGCGTTTATAGGGCAGGGTTGATATTTTGGCATATTAGGAAAATCGCTCTTTTCCTGGTTGACGAATTTGAATATCTCTCTAAGGCTTCTCATTAATCTCCATCATACTTTTTATTTATTGTATAACGAAGAGCATTAAATGTCAAGAGTTATTCCGAAGCTAAGTAAGAAAAAATCGGAAGTATAATATATGGGTTCACTTGGTACACTTGGACACAATATTAGACAAAAAGCTATAGTTTTTTAATGCCTATAGAATTAGGAGTTATCAGCGCTGTTTTATCACGAGTTCGTCGCCATCTATGGTGACCCACAGATGGTGGTCCGGGTGAAGCCAGGCAATAATAGAGCTCTTGTTTGGAACCACGATGTAATACCTGTCGGCAACCCTTTCCATTTCTTTTAGGGCCAGATAGGCATCCTCCGGAGTTGGTAAATGCTCAAGGACGTGGCTACAGAAAACAGAGCCGAAAAAGAAATCTGGGTACGGGATGTCCCGTACGTCTGCGATTTGAACATCGCAGTCGGTAGGAATACTATCGTCGATGTCGATGGTATAATCACCGCAGGGATGATACATATGAAAGCCGGTCTTTGGTGTACCGACAACCAGGAGAGATTTGCCTACGCTATCCGCATAGGAACGTGCTTCGGCAAAGGCTCGTTCTCTTTCCCCCGCGTCTTTCCCCAGTTGTAAGCTTTCATAGGTGGCTAGGCAACTGACCACTAAGATAATTTCGCCTAACATTGGTTACCAGTTCTTAAACCTATATTCGTAGGGAGCTACTACCCCATCATCCCCTGCGTTGTTACTGTAAACTTCGACCCGAAGCGGTCCGTAAATTTCAGCCATTAGCCAAAACCAATAAATGTAAGCTACATTTCCATCAGTGCCGTCAGCCTTCCAATCATCGTTACCTACCATTTCTTCGCCACCCATTATGATCAAATAGGAGCGGATGGTTATCGTAGCTGCCACATTCCATACACCCGGGAAAAGTTTAAGATATGCTTCTTGAAGTCGCCACCACTGACCAGCGACTCCGTAGGTAAAAAGGTCGCCACCGGCCAGGCCGCTGGTGGCAAAGCCGCCGTTCCAGTTGGCTGTCATGGTGGCAGGGACTATCCGAGGATGTTGTCGTAAAAGCCGGACTTCTGCCAGTAATCCCATTACTTCACCCACCGCAGTTTCTTCAAGATTCTTGAGGCATAGTGCCCCAGGTGCAGCAGCAGCCAGGTGTAGAAAGCGACAACCAGGATCCCGAGGACCAGGACAATAATTTTCGTTGCGTTCGAGGCATCACTTAAGGGAAAAAGGAGTAGCCAGAGACAGAAGCCGGCGCCGGTTGTAAGCTTGACTATCGGAATGAACGGCCACTTTTCAACGTGACGCCGCCACTCGGAAGTCCACGGCTCCAGCCGGCACCGGTAGTCATGCCAGTACCAATAATAGGGGTTGGCTTGTTTTCTTCCTAAGTAGTGCGGTCTTTCAAACCAAAACATGCCATTCACTTTCTTCTTGTAAGAAACCCCGCTAATACTAGAAGCCCTGCGATCAAGAGAAGTATTGCGGCTAAGCTAAAATCCTGCGCCGGGCTAGCTCCCCACATAATCTAACCTGTCGGCGTCTTGGTCGACCTCACATTGACCACATTGAGCACTACGTTGACAATTGGTAACGGCGCACCGGTATAATTGACTTTTTCGTAGTGGTCCATATTTCCTATTGCCTCGGGTAATCCATAGTGAATAATACCTGTTCCTTCCGGGTGATAAATTAGGTTGAATGCACTTACCACCGTGACGCGGGCATCTAAATCGATGGGCGGGAAAACATTGCAAACGTAGCCTGTAGGGTATCCATACGTAAATGTCACGTAGCAGTCTGAGCGAGCCTTGGAAGAAATATACCACCTTTTGCTGGTTGTAGCCTGCCCGTTAGCGGGGACTTTGAGGTAGGCAGGGCTTCCGGAAGTAAGGGCACGACCGTCAGGAGTATATATATAGAAAGTCATCCCACTTCCTTTGCAAAAGTCAATACCGAGGTCAAGCGTCTCCATTTTCCCATTCATTGATATTTCTAACGCTGATCCTGACCAGCCCAGGCTGGCGAGAACAGCTTCGGGAGTAAAAACTTCGCCAATCAACTTTCCAAGGGTAAACTCAGGGTGTACCCAAACATCGTAGTCGTGAGGGTTTGAGAATGTAAGAGTGAAAGTGAATGCTTCTTGCTCAATCAATGCGGTTGGGTTCAGGGTCACATTGCTTAGAGTAACGCCTTCTTCTTCAGGGGGTGGCTCTTCGCCCCCTTCAGGAATCATTTGAGCGTTGAGTTCATTGTTGCCTTCATCCAGTGAAACGTCAGCTTCCCCGGACTCATAGCCATCTTTTGAAAACCCGAGAGTATAAGTTCCCGGGGTTAAATTTTCAAAAGTATAATAGCCACTGGAGTTTGTTTCCGTGAGGTGGCCGACAGTTAAGACCTGCACGCCGGCTATCCCATTGCCGGTACTGGAATTAGTTACCCGGCCGTAGAGGTTGGCCATGCCGGGTTCGGGCTCCTCATTGGGTGGAGCTGCTTGGGCGCCTTTCATAAAATAGAAAACAAAGGTAGTGATAGAAGCCAGCCCTAATCCGACAGCTAACCCCTTTTTAGCGTTCATTTGCCCCCCCTATTTTAGTCGCGTTTCTTTTAAACGAGCAGCCACGTATTGAAATGGAAGCTTGAGCAGCCCCAGCAGGCAGCCGCCGTTCCCGCTGGTAGGCCCCTCTGCGTTATAGGCTACCAGGCTTTCCCTGTTTTTACGCATGTAGATGGCTGCCATAATCTTGCCCTCTGAAACGAGAGCCGTAGCCAGCTTGTCAAAGGTTTCCCTCGCCTTGTCTAAAGCGGTACCGTGGGGAACACGCTCGATGAAGAGATAGGTAAACCCACAGTTGAAGGATCTCTTGAACTCAGGGAGCGCATCGGTGGTGAAACCAACAACCTCGGTATACCCCCAATATTTGCCTTTCTGCCGCCAGACCTCGACCCCGAGCTTTTTAGCACTCAGGCAGGCCAGGGTATAAACATCTTTCCCCGCTAGCCAGTTGCAGTTGCTGAGGTCAATGACAGGTTGCCCGTCCTGGCCGACCAGGCAATCCTCGTCACCATGGTCGTAGAAGATGAAAAGGTCCGCCCCTTTCTTAAGCTCCTCCTCCACCCTGCTCTTCACCGCCTCACCCTCCGCCAGCTCCACGACGTCTATCTCAGCTTGCCGGCACCGCTCGAGGATTTCCTCAGCAAAAGCGAAGGTGTACCGAGTAGCATCATCAAAATTAGGACGTACCAGAATCGCTTTCAATTTTCTTGCTCCCTTCGTTAAACATATCGACTGCCAGGGCGTCTGCCCACTGTCTTATCTCTTTCCAGAGCTTCTTGTCTTTGTTCAACCTCTCTCGGAGTTGAGAGGCGGTAAGGCTCTCTTTACCGAGAAATAGTTTCCAGTCAGGCTCGGCTTTCTCCTTAGCCTCTAGATACCGCAGCACC
>Ga0307421_1002459_pt1 | contig 10382 bp, 8 predicted proteins | sample SalMarWE160270MG_FD_202163 | JGI IMG/M metagenome (GOLD analysis project Ga0307421, IMG submission 202163) | Salt marsh sediment microbial communities from the Plum Island Ecosystem LTER, Massachusetts, United States - WE1602-70 | ecosystem: Environmental > Aquatic > Marine > Intertidal zone >...
ATATTAAGGTTATTACATATAAAACTACCTAAAAATATTACCCCAACAAATGAATTATCTTTGTAGAATTAAAAAATGTAGTCTAAGAATGCGCATTTTCATTTTTTTATTTGTTGATAAATAAGGGTTTTTGGAAGATTAAGTGTCAAAGTCGGGAAAAAAGAAAAAAAGTGTAGGGGAGAGGTGTGTTTGGAAATTGAGGAGGAGCTTTTAAAGCTCTATCAGCAGCCTAAATTAATAGAAAAACCTGCTATTCTTGACAAAAGAGGTAGTCATTTATATTTTGAGGCTGCCGTTTCTCTCGTAAGCGCTATTTATAACGATAAAAATGAGGAACATATAGTAAATGTAAAAAATAATGCTGCACTTGACTTTATGGCAAATGATGATGTAGTTGAAATTGGCTGCAATGTAAATAAAAACGTAGCAACACCTCTACCTTTAAAAGATTTTAATAATGACCATATCAAGGAGATGATGAGAGTTGTTAAAGCCTATGAAAAGCATACAATCAAGGCGGGGATTTACGGAGATTATAATGAAGCGTTAAATGCACTTTTAATACATCCCTTAGTAGGGGATTTCAGAAAAGCAAAAGATGCATTGGATGAGTTATTGGAAGCACACAAAGAATTTCTACCACAATTTTTTTAATAAATAGAATTAACAAAAACAAAGGAAGTAATTATGGCAAAGTATGTAATTGGAGTGGACGGAGGAGGCACTAAAACTCACTATGCCTTATTTGATTCCAGTGGAAAATTGACGAATTTTATACAAGGTGGTCCAGCGAATCATGAAATCTGTCCTGATGGCTATAAAGGCGCTAGCAAAGAAATTAAGGGAACTATTTTTAAATTACTTCAACAAAGCAGGTTAAAACCCGAAGACATAAGCTACAGTATTTTTGGTTTGGCTGGCGCAGATACTAAAAAACAGCAAAAAGAGCTATCAAAAATAATAAGCGAAACTGGAATTAAAAATTTTAAGTTTTTTAATGATGCTTTCTTGGGTATTAAAGCAGGAAGTGATAAAGGTTATGGAATTTGCAGTATAAATGGCACAGGAACTTGCTGTGTGGGGATTGATAAAAATGACGAATGGCTGCAGATAGGAGGAACAGGATGGACTTTCGGAGATGAAGCAGCATTAGAACTTCTAAGACATTCCGGGAGAGAGATGGCCAAATCAGTAATAGGAGTTATTAAAAGACTAAATTTTTCTGGCGAAAAAGAAATTGACATTATTTTAGCAAGGTCAATAAATTTAAAAGGAGAAAATCCGACATTAATTAAGATATTTAAACAAAAAGTATGTGAAGAGGTGAAAAATAAAGTGTGTTTTATTCCTCTGCAGGTGCCGCCTGTCGCAGGAGCTGTTCTATGGGCAATTGAAAAATTAAATAAAAATAAAAATCCGAATATCCGCAAGAGAGTATTACAAGAATTTAAAAATATGCTATAAGTTTTAAACTATCGGAATGTTTGAAGCCACTGCTCTGTTATAATTGTGTATCCGCATTGTTGAATCTTCCTTTTTTAAGAGAATGACAAAATACAATTTGTTTTCAGAGGAAAAATCAATAAACCTGCTTTTTTTAGTTCTAATTAAAATAACTAATTGTAAAGCAATTAATTCTATGTTAGTTAAATTTCTATTGACATAAATAAAACTTTGTGATATTTTAATGTTAACGTTATCGGTAACGTTAACGGAGATAGAGGGTAATATGAAGTATATAACCTTAAAGATGGTAGCAGAAAGAGCAGGGGTTTCCGTAAACACTGCCTCCAGAGCAATAAACCACAAGCCGGATATAAACCAAGAGACCAAGAAGCGGATACTAAAAGTTGCCCAAGAATTGGGATATGTTCGAAATGACACCGCAGTAGCCTTGAGGACCAAAAAAACCGGGACATTAGGAGTAGTAATAGCAGATAACAGGAATCCATTCTATGCTGAGGTTTTAAATGGAATGGAAGTGGCAGCGAGGGAGAAAAACTACCACATAATTCTTGCCAATACCCAAAGGGATTACAAGAAAGAGGAAGAAGCAATAAATTTACTATTGACCAAAAGGGTAGATGGATTACTAATAACCCCGGTTCAAGATAGAGATGATGATATAAAGAATCTTATTGAAGCGAATATCCCTTTTGTCATCGTAGGTAGAGATTTTAAAAATATTGAAGTAGATGCAGTATACAATGACGAGGTTAAGGGGGGATTTTTGGCCACAGAATATCTGATTAAAAAAGGACATAAAAGGATAGCCTTAATCGATGGTTTCTTGTACAAGTCACCTGCTCGAGGCAGATTGGATGGATATAAAAAGGCATTAAATAAATATAGAATATCTTTAGATGAATCGCTTATAAGTGTGGGAGATATAAATATAGAAGATGGGTACGAAAGAACCAGGCAGATGCTGGGGAAAAATTTAGATTTTACCGCTATCTTTGCTTACAACGATATGATGACTTTTGGGGTTATGCAGGCTATCCGGGAAAAAGGATTAAGAATACCTGAGGATATCGGATTGGTCGGTTATGACGATATTCCCTTCAGCTCACTTATCAGTCCAGCGTTAACTACTATTAGAATAGAAAAACAGGAATTAGGCATAGAAAGTGTTAAGCTGTTACTTTCTCATATAAACGGTAATCGGGAAAAACCCAAAAAAATAATGTTAGATGTAGATATTATAGTAAGAAAAACTTAAACTGTAATGTTGAGAATAAATTTAAGTATTAGGAGAGGGTGAAAATATAGTATTAGTATATATTCAAATTAGGTAGCGTAAATTTGAAAGTTAAATTTAAATTAAGAAGGAAGGAGGAATCTATAGAGGAGGTGATTTATAGGAATAATTGTATATTTCCTGTGATTGAAAGTTTTATAAAGAAAGGAAGGATTTGAAAATGAAAAAATCATTATTATGGATAGTGTTGCTGATATTGAGTATATCAATGGTTGCAGCTTTTTCAGAAGTAGCAGCAGCAGAGAAATCTCCACTGCCCTCCGGTAAGCTTGTGATCTGGGTCTGGACACCAAACGAGCTTTGGCTGGATGCATCTCTGGAAGGTTTTAAGGAGGAATATCCAGATATCGAGTGGGAGTATGTAATGTATGGAACAGGTGATACCTATACGAACTTGGCTCTGGCTATTACGGCAGGTAAGGGCGCTCCTGATATTTGTATAATAGAGAACACTCGCCTGAAATCGTTCATTGATATGGGTGGCCTTCTAGATATAACGGAGAAGATTCAACCCTACATCGATAATTTGGCCAAAAACAAGGTGGCAGATTGTGAAAAGGATGGTAAATACTATGGTGTGCCCTGGGAAGGTGGGCCTGTAGGTATGCATTACCGTCGTGATGTCTTTGAAAAAGCAGGGCTTGCATCAGATCCTGAGACTGTAGCGGATCTGGTAAGTACCTATGATAAGTACTACGAAGTAGCAAAGACTATCAAGGAGAAGACTGGCTCCTGTATGGAGCAGCAGAGCATAGCCAACAACAATGGTAGGCTCTTTGAGATGCTTCTCTGGCAGCAGGGTTTAGGTTACGTTGATGATGAAGGAAAAGTTTCAATTAACAGCCCCGGGGCTGTTACAACCCTGGAATTTATAGGAAAGATGTGTTCTGAGGGATTGTTCGCTGATACAATAGATTGGACCGATGAGTGGTATGCTCAGTTTTCAAGTACTGGTAAGCCTGAAGAGGTGGCACCGGTGGCTTCCCATATTGAAGCTTCGTGGATGGGCGGTGTTTTCAAATCATGGCTTGCCCCTGATACCGCTGGTCTGTGGGGTTTAGTACCTATGCCTGCCTGGGAAGAAGGCGGCCTGAGAGCGAGCTCTGATACAGGTGATAGCTTTATTATACCAGGGCAGTGCCAGAATCCTGAGGCAGCCTGGGCTCTGCTTGAGTATGCTCTATTAAGAGATCAGAGTGTCATAAATTGCTATATTGCCGGTGGTTATACACCATCGCTGCTGAGCAGTTTAGATTCATTTATATTCAAAATGAAAGATCCATTTTATGGTGGCCAGGCCATTGGTACTGTGTTCAATGACATTGTGCCGAATATACCTGAAGCTAATATATATATAACAGAGTATGCAGAGGTGGTTAATCTCTTTACACCAGAGATTCAGAAATACTTAACTGGGCAGCAGACTGCTCAAGAAGCTCTGGATAATGCTGCTGCAGCTATCAGGGCAGCTACAGGAAGACAATAAGGTAATAATTGGTTAAGAAAGTAATGAGGTAAAAAGAAGAAAAAAGTAGGTAAGTGCTCAGCTACTTACCTACTTTTTCTTAATCAATAAAATAACCAGGAAGGATTTTTAAAAACTATGACAACAAGCACAAGATTATTAACAAGAATGAAGGAGAGCTGGGGCGAGGTTAAGAAGAAGAAGTGGGCTTACACGTTCATCTCTCCATTTTATATTCTTTTTGCTATATTCAGTGTGTACCCTATTATATTTTCTATCTATCTAAGCTTTACAAAATGGAAGGGTTTTGGACCCAAGGTTTTTGTTGGCCTAGCAAATTACGAAAGGCTGCTCGGAGATTATATTTTTTGGCAGTCTATTAGAAATGGTGTCATTATCTTCTTTCTATATGTACCAATTATGACCCTTTTAGCTCTGGTTCTGGCAGTCATTCTCAACGCCAAGTTTTTCAGATTTTTTCAGATTTTTCGGACAATGCTCTTTGTTCCATATGTTACCACCATGATTGCAGTTGGATATGTCTTCAAAATGATGATGAATACGAAGTATGGCTTATTTAATATGGTACTAACCTCAATTGGCCTCCCCGCGGTCCCATGGCTGGATAATATCTGGTGGGCAAGGGTATCACTCAGTATATTAATTATATGGGCCTGGCTGGGCTACAATATGGTGATAATGCTGGCTGGTCTGCAAACTATCCCCAAAGACCTGGTAGAGGCAGCAACAATAGACGGAGCGAGCCCGGTGCAAGCGTTCTTTCGTATAACAGTGCCCCTTATGAGACCCATAATACTATTCAGTGTGATTTTATCTACCATAGGGAGCTTTGGTCTTTTTAATGAGATCTACGCTCTGACTACTGTGGGGTATACGATGGGGGGTCCCATGTATGCTACAATTACACCCCTGGTGTACATTTATCAGCAGGCTTTTCAAAATTTTAATTTCAGCTATGCTTCGGCTGTATCTTACGTTTATTTTGCAATTATCTTTGTTCTGACGTTATTACAACTAAAGTACCTTGGGAGAGAGGAGTAAAAGTCAAATGGCGGTTATAAAAGAGAATACATTAATTAAAACTAAGACAGTAGGCAAGAAGATATTTGTCTACCTGTTACTAATCCCCATAAGTATCTTTATGGTACTTCCTTACTTCTGGATATTGATCACATCCCTTAAGACAGTGGCGGAAGTGTTTCATAGTCCCATAATCATTTTCTCACGCAATATGGGCCTGTTTAACTTCAGGGATGCTATTGATAAGGGGGTTTTGATAAGGTTATGGAATACCTTTTTTATTTCTTTTACAGCAACCATCCTCAGATTGTTCTTTTGCGCCCTTGCTGGCTATGGTTTTGCCAAGTTTCGTTTTCCTGGCCGTAATATCCTTTTTTCAGTGCTCATTGCTAGCATGATTGTTCCTTTTGCTGTCGTTCTGGTTCCTCTCTACATCATGATGGTCAACTTCCATTGGATAGATACCTTTCTGCCCCTCATTATACCGGGAGCGGCAAGCGCCTTTGGTATCTTTTTTATGCGTCAGTACATAAGAACTATACCCGATGAGCTGTTAGATGCAGCTCGCATTGATGGCTGCTCAGAGTTTGGTATATTCACTCGAGTGATCATACCTGTAATAACTCCCGGCCTAATCAGTCTGGGGCTCATATTCTTTATGCAAGTCTGGAATGATTTTTTATTGCCCCTGGTTATTCTCAAGACTCCGGAAAACCAAACCCTGCCTGTTATGATAGCATCCCTTTTTGGGGTACCAGGCAAAACCAACATGTACACTCTTCAAATGGCTATCGCAGTTATAAGCATAACTCCTTTGATTATCATCTTCCTGATCTTTCAGAGGAGGTTTACCGCTGGAATTACCGCTGGAGCAGTTAAAGGTTAGAGAGAAGTTAAAAGTGTCTAGGAAATTTTTAGAAATTAGCAGTGCTTGTTAGTGTGTTGTGTTACATTTAACAACAGTAGTTACATAGTATTAACAGTTTAATATTGAACGTTGAGGAGATACCTTGTAATTAATTCAATTAAATAATTTCAATAAACAACAACTGGTACTTTAAAAAACATTATAAACAAGGGTATGATGAATATTGCTAAAGAGTATATTTGATGCTGCAACGGTAGATGGGGCGGTGCATTAAATACTTTATTGAAGGGTTAACAGCTGGAAGTATTAAAGGATAAAAAATAAATTATCAAGAATAATTGATAGAAGAAAGGAAATTTTTATAATGAAATACAGAAAAATATTGAATTTTAATACAGATTGGTATTTTCTGGATAAAGATATAGAAAATGCAAAAAATATATACTCAGGTGATAACAAATTTGTAAAAGTTAATCTACCACATTCTAACAAAATAGTACCCCACCATTATTTTGAGGAAAAAGATTATCAATTTATTTCTTGGTATTACCGCAATTTTTATATAAATGAAGAATATAAGGGGAAAAGAATAATTGTAGAATTTGACGGTGTTATGAGCGTTGCCGATGTTTATGTTAATGAAGAGTTTGTTGGTGGGCACAAAGGTGGATATACTTCTTTTTCATTTGATATTACTGATTATATAAATTTTGAGGGGAAAAATATAATTACTGTTAGAGTAGATTCTACCCGCAGAATTGATATCCCACCTGAAGGTGGGATAGTTGATTATATGCTTTTCGGAGGAATTTACCGCAATGTCCGTCTGGTGATAGTAGAAAACATACATATTAGCTGGTCTTTTATAGAAGTTATAGAAGCAAGTAATAAATTGGCGATAATTTATCCAAAATATGAGTTAAATAATTTATATAACGAAGATAAAAAAGTTATAATAATTACAAAACTTAGGGATGAAGACAATAAGGCAGTAATAACTAAAGAAACAGCTTTGATTATTAAGACTGGTAAAAATTTAATTAAACAAGAACAAATTTATTTTTCGAAACCGGAATTATGGCATCCAAATCATCCTTATCTTTATAATGTATATACACAGGTTAAAATTGGCAATAGAATTTGTGATGATTTCAACACGAAAATAGGCATTAGAAAATTTGAATTCAAAGATGATGGAAAATTTTATATCAACGGTGAATCTTTTAAATTAAGAGGTCTTAATCGCCATCAAATGTTTCCTTACCTAGGCGGGGCTATGCCAGATCGGGGTCAACGAAAGGATGCTGAGATACTTAAATATGGTATAGGGTTAAATTTTATCCGTTCTTCCCATTATCCAGCTAATCCTTCTTTTCTTGATCGTTGTGACGAAATAGGGCTTTTAGTATTAGAGGAGATACCCGGGTGGCAATATATAGGTGACGAAGAATGGAAGATTTTAGCTAAAAAGAATGTAGAAGAAATGATTACTCGTGATCGTAATCATGCCAGTATTTTCCTTTGGGGAGTTCGTATTAATGAATCTAAGGATGATCATGGTTTTTACTTAGACACCAATCGGATTGCTCATTCTTTGGATAGCAGCAGACAAACTTGCGGTGTTCGTAATTTTCAAGAAAGCGAGTTTCTGGAAGATGTATTTACCTGCAACGACTTTGAATATAATTTAGAGGGGAAATTAAAATTTCCACACAATATTCCTTATATGATTACCGAATATATGGGTCATATGTATCCAACCAAGTCATACGATAATGTAGAGCGAATAATTAAACACGCAGTATATCATGCAAAAATTCAAAATTACCAGTATGGGATGCATAATTTAGCAGGTGCATCTGGTTGGTGTGCTTTTGATTATAATACTCACGCTGATTTTGGTTCTGGCGATAGGATCTGTTACCACGGTGTATGTGATATTTTTCGTCTACCCAAATTCGCAGCTTATTTTTACAAGAGTCAAATGGATCCAGAAATAGAAAAAGTTGTATTTATTGCCAGGTATTTAATCCCTTCTTTTAATGAAGATTACGGAGATGAAGTTATCGTTTTTAGTAATTGTGATAAAATTGATTTATATGCAGGGGAGAAATATATAAATTCTGCTAAACCCGATCGGATTAATTATTCAAATTTACCTCATCCTCCCTTTATTTTTAAAAATTTTAGTTGGTGGGAATGGGGAGCAACTAATATTACCAGTCTTAAAGCAATAGGAAAAATAAATGGCAAAGAAGTGGCCCAACATGAAATTTTCCCCTTTGGCAGACCTGATAAATTAGTATTGAAATCCGATTATACAGAATTAATTGCTGATGGAGCAGATTGTGTAAGAGTTGTAATTGAATTACAAGATAAAAATAGTCAAATATTACATTTATCTCATCATCCTGTTTTTTTTGAAATGACAGGTCCCGGTAAGTTAATTGGTGAAAATCCTTTTAGCCTGGAAGCTGGGAAGGGAGCGGTATTTATTCAGGCAGGTCGACAACCCGGGAAAATAGGGTTAAAGGCCTATGTTAATGAATTGCCACCTGCTGAGATTATAATTAACATTATTGCTATGCAAGAAGAAACTGTGCCAGTTAAGAAGTTGTAAAAAATCTATAACATAGAAGATAGAGCGAAGGAATTGTCTATTAAAATATTAAATAATGATGAAAAAAATGGTTTTTAGAAACTAAAAACACAGTTTATGTGATAGGGGTAGATGAAAATAAAAATATACAACATCTTTATTGGGGAGAAAAATTACCATACACCAGTGATTATCCCGGAGTACTTCTAAAACAAGAATTTCCTTTTGATAATTTTGAACAGATAATCAAAGAAGAATTTTCTCCCTGGGGTGGAATTCGTTATAAAGAACCCGGATTAAAAGTTATCTATGAAGACCAGGTGCGGGACTTAATTTTAAAATATAGAACTTATAAAATTAAAAGGGCTTATTAGTGATTCTTTATACCAGTATCAAGATGAAAATAAAAAAATAATATTAAGCGGTAAAGCTTTAAAAGAAATAGGATTGAAAGTTAATTTAAAAGGTGATTTTGATAGTAAGTTAATTATTCTTGAGAAGCAAAACAAGAGAAATGATTAAAAGATATAAAAAAGTTAATTATTGGATTTTTAAAATATAATAACTAAAAATAATTTATGAAAAATAATATGGAATTGGCATAAGGAAGGATATTTTTATGCAAATACAAAAGAAAAGAATTAAAAAAGAAGATGGTCGTTATTTGATTTATTATACATTTACTGATACTGAAGAAGAAAAGGAGGGCAGGGATGTTAGAGCTGAGATGGAATCCCATTCTGAAGCAATGGATAATAATAGCCACTCATCGACAGGATAGGACTTATAAACCTCCGAAGAATTATTGTCCTCTCTGTCCTACAAAAAAGGGAGGCTTGTCTACAGAAGTACCGGCCGAAGATTATGATATAGTGGTTTTTGAAAACAAATTTCCTTCTTTGCAACAAGACTCAGCAGAAATAACCGAAAAAGACTCTAAATTTTTTAAACATGGTAAGGCTCAGGGAATTTGTGAAGTAATTCTGTTTACTTCTGACCATGATGGTGTCATGTCAGAGAAACCCTTAAGCCGTTATATTAAGCTGGTAAAGGTATGGAAAGACCGATATCGGGAGTTAGGGGATAAAGATTATATCGATTATGTCTTTATTTTTGAAAATAAAGGGGAGGAAGTAGGAGTGACACTTCATCATCCTCATGGCCAGATATATGCCTATCCCTTTATTCCGCCGATTATTGAACAGGAGTTGAATTCCAGCAAAGAATATTTAGAAAAAGAAGGGAAATGTCTTTTCTGTAAAAATTTAGAAGAAGAAAAAGAAGATGGCAGACGAATTATTATTAGCAATGATTCTTTTACTGCACTAGTACCTTTTTCTGCTTCTTACACTTATGAGGTGCATATCTATGCTAATGAACACCTTCCTTCTTTTAATGATTTTTCCGAAAAAGAAGAAATTGATTTAGCGGCAATTTTAAAAACCTTGTTGATGAAATACGATAGCCTTTTTGGATTTGTCTTTCCTTATATCATGGCCATTCATCAACAACCTACCAAGGGGACAGGTAAAGAATATTCCCATTTTCACATTGAATTCTATCCCCCTTATCGCACAAAAGACAAACTTAAATATTTAGCCGGAAGTGAATTGGGCGCCGGGACATTTATTAATAATTGTTTACCTGA
>Ga0307421_1002462_pt1 | contig 10376 bp, 13 predicted proteins | sample SalMarWE160270MG_FD_202163 | JGI IMG/M metagenome (GOLD analysis project Ga0307421, IMG submission 202163) | Salt marsh sediment microbial communities from the Plum Island Ecosystem LTER, Massachusetts, United States - WE1602-70 | ecosystem: Environmental > Aquatic > Marine > Intertidal zone >...
ACTTTTTGGGGGGGGGGGGGGCCAACGCAAGACAACCGTTTAAAAGAGGAAATAAGCAACATTATGTTATACTTAAACTATGGAAAAACTGCTCTTCGGCACCGGGGGCAGTCCCCACAGCTCCCCCACCCCGACCGCCATAGACGGCATCAAGCGCATCGCCGAACTGGGCTTAAGCTGCATGGAGCTGGAGTTCGTCTACGGGGTCAGGATGGGGGAGGCGGGAGCCAGGCTGGTAGCGGAAACTGCCCGGAGCGAAGGCGTCAGGCTGTCGGCGCACGGCCCCTACTACATCAACCTCAACGCCCGCGAGCCGGAAAAGGTAGCCGCCAGCCAGCAGCGGATACTCCAGACCGCCCGCATCGCCGCCGTCTGCGGGGCGCACAGCATCACCTTCCACGCCGCCTTCCACCTCGGCGACCCCCCGGAAAAGACCTACCGGGCGGTCAAGAAAAACCTGGCCGAGGTCTTAAGCCAGCTTAAAAAAGAAAAAAACCCGGTGGCTGTCCGGCCCGAGGTCATGGGCAAGCCCACCGCCTTCGGCACCCTGGACGAGGTGCTCAAATTATGCTCGGAACTCGAAGGCACCGGCATCTGCATGGACTTCGCCCACTGGCACGCCTACAACGGCAAAGCTAACTCCTACGCCGAATTCGCCTCGGTTCTCCGGCAGATAAAAGAAAAACTGGGAGACCAGGCTCTCGCCGATATGCACATCCATGTCTCCGGCATTGCCTACAGCAAGAAGGGGGAATTAAAACACCTCAACCTCAAAGAGTCAGACCTGCGCTATGAGGAGCTTCTCCGCGCGCTCAAGGACTATCAGGCAAAGGGGCTGCTAATCTGTGAAAGCCCCAGCCTCGAAGAAGACGCCCTGCTCCTCCAGGAGACCTACCACAAGATGTAACCCCCCTTAATAATAGCTTAATATTTATAGCCTATCATAAACTATGGTGCAGGTACCCGGTACCAATTCGCCATACCATATGGGTATTGACATTTTTCCTATTGACAGCTATTTCTGTTATAATGTAAACGTAGAGGTTTGCCAATGAAATCAGGCTGGTTACGCAGTAGCTTAATATACATCATCATTCTGGTGGCAGTGGTCATCCTCCTATATCAATTTTTCCCCTTAACCCCCAAGCCGGCCGAAATCGGGCTGGACGAAGCTATCGCCATGTCCCAGCGGGGCGAAGTCGCCGAGCTGACAGTGGGCAACGGTGAACTGCTCATCACCACCACCACCGAAATCGAGATGAAGACCACTATCGGCGGTCTTACCCTGGTCGAGCTTCAGGAGCTGGGGCTTAACCTTGAGGGGGTGGACTACCAGGTAAAACCGTCCGGCTTTGACTGGGGCAGCCTGCTGATAGGCTTTATCCCCCTGGTTCTCTTCGGCGCCCTGCTCTTTTTCCTGTTCCGCTCGGCGCGGGGAGCTAACAACCAGGCGATGAGTTTCGGGCGCAGCCGCGCCCGGCTTTTCCCCGCCAGCACCCCCACGGTGACCTTTAACGATGTCGCCGGCGTGGAAGAAGCCAAGCAGGAACTGTCCGAGGTAGTCGATTTTCTCAAATCGCGGGAGAAGTTCCAGAGCCTGGGGGCGCGCATACCCAAGGGAATGTTACTAATCGGCCCGCCGGGCACGGGCAAGACGCTGCTGGCACGGGCGGTCGCCGGCGAAGCCGGGGTACCCTTCTTCTCCATCAGCGGCAGCGAATTCGTCGAGATGTTTGTCGGCGTCGGTGCCTCCCGGGTGCGCGACCTCTTCGACCAGGCAAGGCGCAACACCCCCTGCATTATCTTTATTGACGAAATTGACGCCGTCGGTCGCCACCGCGGCGCCGGCTTAGGCGGCGGCCACGACGAGCGGGAGCAGACCCTCAATCAGATTCTGGTGGAAATGGACGGCTTTGACACCAATACCAGCGTCATTATTCTGGCGGCCACCAACCGCCCCGATATCCTGGACCCGGCCCTGCTCCGCCCCGGCCGCTTTGACCGCCGCGTGGTCCTGGACCTGCCCGATATCCACGGCCGCTCCGCCATCCTAAAAGTGCACTCCAAGGGCAAACCGCTGGCGAAGGAGGTCGACCTAGAGGTACTGGCCAAGCAGACCGTCGGCTTCAGCGGCGCCGACCTGGCCAACCTGGTCAACGAGGCGGCCATTCTGGCGGCACGCCGGGGCAAGAAGGTTATTGAAATGGAGGAACTGGAGGAGTCCATAGACCGGGTGATTGCCGGCCCGGAGAGAAAGAGCCGGCGGATAAGCGTCAAGGAAAAGGAAATCACCGCCTACCACGAGGCGGGACACGCCCTGGTAGCCAAGATGCTACCCAACGCCGACCCGGTACACAAGATTTCAATAGTAGCCCGCGGCATGACCCTGGGACACACCCGCCAGCTGCCCATTGAAGACCGCTACCTGATGACCCGCTCCCAGTTCAACGACATGATAGCCACCCTTCTGGCCGGCCAGACAGCCGAGAAGCTAATTTTCAGTGAAATTTCAACCGGCGCCGCCAATGATATCAAGCGGGCCTCTGAGCTTGCCCGCAAGATGGTAACCGACTTCGGCATGAGCGATAAAATGGGCCCGCGGAGCTTCGGGGAGAAGCAGGAAATGGTCTTCCTCGGCCGCGAAATAGCCGAGCAGCGGGACTATAGCGAAAAGGTAGCCCAGGAGATTGACGAAGAGGTACATGCCATCATCCAGAAAGCCTATGACCAGGCCGAGCGGATTCTAACCAAGCACAAGAAAAGGCTGGCTCACCTTGCCGAAAAACTGATAGCCCAGGAAACCATAGAGGGCGACGAACTGGAAGCCGCCTTCACCGAACCCCTGGGCACCAAGAAGGCAGAGCCCCCCGCCCCACCCGCCCCCCAGGCGGAGAAGGCGCCCGATGAGGGCAAAGCCAAACCGGCACCCAGGAAAAGGGCGGCTCCCCAGATTGTCCCCAAGCAAGCCCCACCATCCCCACAACCGTTATGAGTAACAGCGGCCTGATTGAGATTACGCACCAGCCAATCTCCCCGGAGCGGGTAGTCAGCCAGGTCAAGACCGACTCCAGCGGCTGCGTAGTCACCTATGTCGGCCTTATTCGCAACCTTTCCCAGGGCAAAGCGGTAACCTCCGTGGAATATGAAGACGTCCGGGGAAACGCCGCCGAAGGTCTTGAGCAAATCGCCGGCGAAATCAGGCAGAAATGGCAGGTAGAAAACATCGCCATCTGCCACCGGGTAGGCAAGCTTAAAGTCGGCGATATTAACTTCCTAGTTGTCATCGCCAGCGCCCACCGCCAGGAGGGTTTTTCCGCCTGCCAGTACGCCGTAGACCGCTTCAAAGAAATACTGCCCACCAGGAAAACAGAAACCTACACCGACGGCAGCACCTCGGTTACCTCCCACTAGCTAAAGCTCTCCCTTGACACCACCCCACCCAGGCGATAAAGTTGTAACTGGTTCTATGCCAGAAAAAAGCTTCTCCGGGCCAGCGGTAGCGGTTGATAACCTGTCCTTCAACTACGGCCGTCAGAAAGTCCTTGACGGACTGTCGCTGGAAGTCCCCGCCGGCATCAGCTTCGGCTTGCTCGGCCCCAACGGCGCCGGCAAGACAACTTTAATCCGCCTGCTGGTCGGCTTGCTCCGGGCCAGAGCCGGCACCATCCTCACTTTAGGCAAAAAACCCTCCCCCCGCACCGCCCACCTCACCGGCTATATGCCCCAGCTACCCTCCCTCTACGCCGAGCTGTCGGTCATCCAGAACGTCGAATTCTTCGCCCGCATCTACCGCCTGAGAAACCGCAAACAGAGAACGCAGCGGGTGGAAGAGGTAATCAAGCTGGTCGATTTGTGGCAAGACCGTAACAAAAGCGTCACCAACCTAAGCGGCGGCATGAAACAGCGGGCCAGCCTGGCCTGTGCCGTCGTCCACAATCCGCCCCTCATTTTCCTGGATGAGCCCACCGTCGGCCTCGACCCCGAACTCAGGGTACACTTCTGGGACTACTTTCAGGGGCTTACCCGGGGCGGCTCCACCCTCATCATCTCCAGCCACACCATGGACGACGCCGCCCACTGCAACCGCCTAGCTTTCATGCGCGACGGCAAGGTCATTGCCCTGGGCACCCCCGACGAGCTAAGGCAGGCAACGGGACAGGCAAAAGCCACCCTGGAAGACGCCTTCCTCTACTTTATCAAGCACGGCGGGGTGAATAAGAATGTCCGGTAGCACGCTTGTCATCGCCGGCCGGATTATTAATCAGCTGGTTCGCGACCGGCGCACCCTGATATTAATCGTCGTCGTGCCCCTGGTCATCGCCAGCCTGGTCGGCGTCAGCGTCCCCGATAAAAGCATACTGGACTATACCGCCCCGGCGATAATGGCGGTGCTGATACTCTTCTTCGGCTTCCTGCTCACCGGCATCAGCTTCCTCAGGGAGCGCTCCCAGGGAACGCTGGAACGGCTGATGGCATCGCCGGTCTCCCGGCTGGATATAGTCGGCGGCTACCTGCTCGGCTTCCTGCTCTTCACCATCGTCCAGACCATGGTCCTGTTTTTCTACTTGATATACGTGATTAAAGTCAACTACTACGGCGACCTGTGGCAGATACTTGTTTTCCAGGTTCTCATCGGCATCGGCGCCGTCTGCATGGGCACTTTCTTTTCGGTGCTGGCTAAAAACGAATTCCAGATGGTGCAGTTCATCCCCATGATTATCGTGCCCCAGACGTTCCTCTGCGGCCTGCTCTGGCCGGTAAGCCAGATGCCGGAATACCTGCAGTGGCTGGCTAATGTCCTGCCCATGACCTACGGGGTGTCAGGCATCAGGGAGCTGATGCTGCAGGGGCAGGACCTGCTGGACATCGGCAAAGAGATAGCCGTTCTGGCGGCGTATGCCGTCGGCTTGCTGATACTATCCGCCATCACCCTCAGGCGGGGCAAGGGCTAGTTCTTGCGGCTGAGGACAAAGTCGGCTATCTCGGTCAGCGTCTTGCGGGCGGGCTTATCCGGCAGCGGCTCCAGCCCCCGCCGGGCTTTATCGCAGTAATCGGCGGCAAGCTTATAGCATTCCTCAGCTACTGACAAACCAGCCACCATATCTATCGCCCGCTTTATTTTATCCCGCCGGTCTGTCTCCGGCATATCGGGGTTATTAAAAAGCTCCCTCACCGGGTTATCTTTGGGGTACCGCTCCAGGAGCAGCATTGCCGGCAGGGTCAGCGTTCCCTGGTCCAGGTCCGAGCCTACCGGCTTGCCCAGTTCCCCCTCGGTACCGACAAAGTCCAGTAAATCATCTACCACCTGGAAGGCGATGCCCAGGTTGGTGCCGTAATCTTTAAGCGCCCGGATGGACTCCTCCGGCGCCCGGCTCAGGATAGCCCCGGACTGGGCGGAAAGGGAGAACAGGGAGGCAGTCTTACTGGTAATCCGCTCAAAGTACTGCTGGCGGCTCTGCTCCAGCTTAAAGGCGTCAAAGGTCTGTTTCAGCTCCCCGCTGGAGATAATCTGCAGGGTCCGGGAAAAAAGGCGTATTACCCGCAGGTTGCCGGTCAGAGCGGCAAACTCCCCCGCCTTGGCAAAGAGGTAGTCCCCCAAAAGCACCGCCCGGTCTTCCCCCCACAGGCTGTTAATAGTTGGCCTCCCCCGCCGCACCGCCGACTTATCGATGGCGTCATCATGAACCAGGGTGGAGGTATGCATCAGCTCAACGGAGGTAGCCATGGGCAAAAGCAGGTCGAGGTCGTATTCATAGAACTTGGCGGAGAGAAAGGTAAGCGCCGGGCGGATGGCTTTACCCCCCAGCAGGATATGCTTCAGCAGCTCGGCAAGGTCGGGAAAGTCGACCTCGGTGACCGTTTTTATCTGGCTCTCTACCTTAGCCAGGTCCTGCTCAACCGATTGATAAATGGCTTTAAGCTCCAAGCCTCTCTCCTTTTAACTGACCGGCAGGCGGAAAAGCCCAATGGTATTACGGGCGGCAGCTTCCGCCACCGTCTCCACCGGCATCTGCCTTATCTCAGCCACTTTCTCGGCGGTATGCACCATATAAGCCGGCTCATTACGCTTCCCCCGGTGGGCCTGGGGGGCTAAAAAGGGCGCGTCCGTCTCCAGCAGCAGCCTGTCCAGGGGCAGTTCCCGGGCGACCTCTACCAGCTCCCCCGCCGAGGGGTAGGTCACCGAACCGGCAAGCGATATATAAAAACCCAGCTCAATATAGCGCCGCGCCATCCCGATATCCCCGCTGAAGCAGTGGATAACCCCCCGCCTGTCATTATCGGCAGGGTTGGCTTTCACCCAGGCGCTTAATATATCATATACCTCTTCATGCGCCTGGCGGCAGTGCACCACCACCGGCAGCTTTAGCTCAACCGCCAGGTCAAGCTGCTTCTTAAAGACCTCGAGTTGGCTTTCCCGCGGCGAAAGGTTGCGGTAAAAATCCAGCCCTATCTCGCCGATAGCCACCACCCGGGAATCTTTAGTTAATTCAGCCAGGGACTCAAGGTCGCCCTCTTTCATCTTAGCCGCCTCATGGGGGTGGAAACCCACCGCCACGAAGATATCGTCATACTTTTTGGCCATCGCCAGAGACTGGCGGCTCGATTCGGCGTCCAGCCCCACATTTATCACCGCCCCCACCCCCCGCCGGCGGGCGCGCTCCAATACCTGGTCGCGGTCTTTATTGAATTCCGGTAAATCGATATGCGCGTGCGAATCTATCAGCAATTGACCTGCCCCAGCCGGGCTGTCTCCTCCTCCACCAGCTTATCGTCCAGCTTGGTAAACAGGGGCTTGGGCTCGCCCAGCTTTTGCCCCGGCTCCGGCGGCTGCGGCTTCCAGCCGTAATCCTCCACCTTACCCGCAAAGCCAAGGTACTCGTGCAGTTTCTGGGAGCTGAAGGGTAAAAAGGGATACAGCATAGTTTTCAGCTGACAAATTACGTTGAGCGCCACATACAGCGAATCAGCCGCCGCCTGCCTGTCTTCTTTAATTACCTTCCAGGGGGACTTATCATCCAGATAGCGGTTGGCTTCGTGGGCAAGAGCCATTCCGGCCATGATGGCTTGCTTGAAATGACATTGAGAAAGCAGCCCGTCCATATTATTCAGCGTCTCTCTGGCGCTGTTGATGATGGCCTCACCCGGCTTATCCAGCTTCCCGGCTTTAGGCACACAGCCCTCAAAATTACGGTAGGTAAAGGTCAGCACCCGGTGGGCTAAATTGCCGTAGGTAGCCACCAGCTCGTCGTTATTGCGCCGGACGAACTCCCGCCAGGAAAAATCGGTGTCGCCGTTCTCAGGCATATTAATCGCCAGCAGGTAGCGCAGCGGGTCGGGCTCATAACGGGAAAGGTATTCGGGCAGCCAGACCGCCCAGTTGCGGCTGGTGGAAAGCTTCTTGCCCTCGATGGTCAGAAACTCGTTGGCGGGCACGTCATGGGGGAGGTTAAGCCCCCCGTAGCCCATCAGCATCGCCGGCCAGATTATGGTGTGAAAGGGAATATTGTCCTTACCGATAAAATAGTAGCTCTTAGCTTTATCATCCTCCCAGAAGGAGCGCCACCCCTCCCCATCTCCCTGTTTTTGAGCCCACTCTTTAGAGGCTGACAGATAGCCGATAACCGCCTCAAACCAGACATAGATGCGCTTGTCCTCATAGCCCTTAACCGGCACGGCAACCCCCCAGTCGATGTCGCGGGTGATAGCCCGGTCACGGAGCCCCTCTTTCAGGTAGCGTTTGGTCAAATTCATAACATTGGGCCGCCAGTGGCTCTGCTTTTTCACCCAGTCGCCAAGCTGTCTCTGGAAGTCGGAAAGCTTAAAGAAGAAATGCTCCGAGTCCTGGAACTGGGGCGTGCCGCCGCAGAGGCGGCAGTGGGGGTCTACCATCTCCCCCGGGTTCATCGGCTTGCCGCAGTCGTCGCACTGGTCGCCACGGGCGTTAGTCGAGCCGCAGAAGGGGCAGGTGCCCTCGATATAGCGGTCGGGCAGGTAGCGCCGGCACTGGGGGCAGTAGGGCTGGGAGACAACTGCTTTATAGATATAGCCCCCCTCCAGCAGCTTGAGGAAGATATCCTGGGTGACTTTGGCGTGGTTTTCGGTGCCGGTGGTGGTGAACAGGTCGAAGGATATTCCCAACCGCCGCCACGATTCGAGGAACTCCCGGCTATAGCGGGCGGCTATCTCCCCCGGCTTTATCCCCTCCTGCTCGGCCTTGATGGTGATGGGCGTGCCGTGCTGGTCCGCCCCCGATACCATCAATACTTCGTTCCCCTTGATGCGGTGGTAGCGGGCAAAGATATCGGCCGGCAGGTAGGCACCGGCAATCTGCCCCAGGTGCAGTGAGCCGTTGGCGTAGGGCCAGGCTACGGCCACCAGGATTCTCTCACTCATAGGCTACTTCTCTGACTAAGTCTTTTCCGGGAAAAAGGTGAGCACCCGCTCCCCCTTGTCCTCGGTATAGCGGGCGTAACCCTTATTCATGCAGCAGTCGGTGCACAGACAGGATATTTTACCTTCCTTCTCCTCGATAAGCAGGTAGCGTTCGGGATATGGTATCGGGCGCTTGCACCCGCTGCACTTTACATCACCTAAAGATATACCGCCACGGCGCACTGGCAAACCCTCCTTAATTTAGTTCGAGCCAGGCCTGATATAGCTCTTTCCGGGATAAGCCGGTATCGGCCGCCACACTGGCCACCGCCTCTTTAGCCCCCACCCCGGCTCCCTTCATCTCATTAAGTTGTTCCTTTATCTCATCGGTCAGCTGCGGCTTTTCCGGCTCTTTGCCGCCCTCGATAATAAGGGTAAACTCCCCCCTGGGGGAGGCAAAGTGCTCCATAGCCCCACCCACCGTGCCCCGGAAGACCTCCTCGTGAAGCTTGGTCAGCTCGCGGCAGACGGCTATTCTCCTATCGCCCAAAACGGCCAATATATCCTTCAGCGCCGCCGGCAGGCGGTGGGGAGCCTCAAAAACAACCAAGGTAGCCTTCTCCCCAGCGACCTCTTTCAGCTGGCGCCGCCGGGCGCTGGCTTTACTGGGCAGGTAGCCCAGGTAGCGGAACTGCCCGGTGTCCAGCCCGGAAACAACCAGCGCCGTCGTTACCACCGATGGCCCCGGTATTGGAACCAGGGGAATGCCCCACTGGCTCACCGCCGTGATAAGCTCGTAGCCGGGGTCGGAGATGCCGGGCATGCCGGCGTCGGAAACCAGGGCAACATCCCCGTCTTTAAGACAGTCCAGGATATAGTCCAGCTTGGTCAGCTTGTTGTGCTCGTGGTAGCTGGTGGTCGGGGTCTTGATGTCATAGGCGTTGAGCAGTTTCCGGGTGCGGCGGGTATCCTCGGCCGCAATAAGCTTAACCTCACGCAGGGTTCGCAGGGCTCGCAAAGAGATATCCTCCAGGTTACCAATCGGGGTAGCCACAATATAAAGAGGCATGGTCTATTCTCTCCCCGGCTTGGCTATTATAACCTAAAGGCAACTGCCCGTCCACTTTAGTGTTTTTATCTTTACCCACCCGCCGCCCTTTAAGGTAAAGAGGGGGCTTTGCCCCCTCTTAAACACCCCCATATTAGTCACCTCCCCTTCTCCCCTCTTTTAAGCAGAGTTTAGAGGCGCAGCCTTTTAGGGCGGGAGGGCGGGAAAGAAAAAGACCCGCTAAAAAGGGGGGCAACACCCCCCAATAAAAGAGTTTTAAGAGGTTTCACCTCTTTCAGGCAGGAGGGTGGGAAGAAAAACATGGTTTTATTTGCATTTGGTTGAAAGCCGATGTAGAAGGAGGCCATTGCTATGACCTCCTATGACCTCATCATGTGGCTTTCTTTAATCGGCTGGGTAGCCCTTCTAACCGCAATCTGGGTATTAGTTTATAAATTAACAAAATGGTTATTAGAACGATTAGCGCCCACCTTGCCCCATCCCCCAGAACTTAAGAGTGATTGCACTAAATATACTAATAAGCCCACTGATAAGCCCCACCATCATAAGAACATAGCTTGCTGGTTGTTGCGATACTTGGAAGTATTCAAGCACATCTTTCGCACAACCACCTTGAATCAGAATAAAAAGCACCCAGTCAACAACAGTCGTTGGCGCAGAGACCGTGAGGATACATCTAATAAGTTTAACGAAGCCTTGCGGGGACATGACTCATTATACAATAATAATCAACCAAAAATTACGCATGATAAGAGGTGAAATATGGCGATAAAAGTAACGATAGTAAAACCGACTGAAGCTGAAGCCGTGCCAGCCTGTAGATACTGTGGCTCTAATGCAGTGGTGAAGTTCGGCAAATATAAAGGTGTCCAGCGCTACTGGTGCAAGGTATGCAAGCGCAAGTTTAAGGCCGACGATACCCTGTTCCATATGA
>Ga0307421_1002464_pt1 | contig 10373 bp, 7 predicted proteins | sample SalMarWE160270MG_FD_202163 | JGI IMG/M metagenome (GOLD analysis project Ga0307421, IMG submission 202163) | Salt marsh sediment microbial communities from the Plum Island Ecosystem LTER, Massachusetts, United States - WE1602-70 | ecosystem: Environmental > Aquatic > Marine > Intertidal zone >...
CTGTATATAGGTCATGTTATAATCTGCAGCGATCTCTTCAAAATATTCCCCAGCCTCTTTTTTAAGTTGCTTGAGCCTTTTTTCATTGCCAGAGGCCAGTATATCAATTTCCTTGTTGACCCTTTCGTCCATAAGGACCGATTCCTTGGTCTGCTGTCTGGATTTCATGATCGGTCCCAGAATTACCCTTTTCTGTTTGTCGATGCTATTGATAAGCATCTGCCTCATTTCTGCGGCCATATCATTGAGAGGTCTGGTGGGTGGTTGGTTTTCTAAATAGGCCTTCAGATCCAGGGGGCGACCAAAGTCGATAAAGGCACGGCGATTGTGCCTGAAGAAAAGGACAATTTTTCTTATCACGCCAGGGTGGTCTTTGAACCCAAAAAATATATCAGTGAGGCTTGAATAGTCCCTTTCGGGTGTCTTTTTATAGAGGACGAGTTGTGGAACAATATAAATGGGACGATCCATATTTTTTTGTGTCTCCAGGAGGAATTGCAGGTGGTCCTTTTCTGCATGAATGAAGTGCCTGATAAAGCCCTTTGGGTCAACAAGAAAGATAAGGGAAGTAGTACCCTGTTGAATGGCATTTTTATAAAATCCTGAACGATACGGGCTTGGAAGACGACCGTGCTGAAGCAAAGAGGAAATTTGGGATACAATAACTTTTACGAAGCGGGTAAAAGGTAAATACATAGAAATATTGAGGTCAAAGGCTATTGTGGGATATGGTAAACGTTTTCTGCGGAAATTATAATGGTAGAGAAGGTAATCCAACTGCCCCCTATACTTGATTGCATAGACTACTGTACCTTTTCTGTGCATCTGCTTCAGGTCTTCTTTCATGCTTTCACTAAGGCTTACTCTTTTAAAAAGCCTGTACAGAAACCAGTTGAGAAAGAATCCCGGTTTATGATCAAGTACATAAGGATAAAGAGTTTTTCTTTGAGGCGTATTCATGAATTGTTTGATTGAATTGAAATATTACCTTTGTTTAAAAAAAAGTATAGGAAGAAACAGGATTATGTGTCAAGGGAAAAGGGTCCATAGGATATGCACTTTTGGGGTTAAACTTTGTTGTTAGAGTCTGCGCCTGCCAACCATTGCGAGCTTAAGCGAGTTGGGCGGGTGACTTCCTCATCCTCGATGAAGCTGATAATTCTCATCTTTCCTTTGCATTACAGAAAAGGCCTTGGCAAGATCTTGAAAGGAACGGGCTTCGATGTGGGTAACTCAATAGGTAAGCTGGCAGAGAAGACAGTAAACCCTCATAATTTCAATCGTAAAGGAGAAGATAGCCAAACGATTTATGTGGAGTCATAACTCAATCTGTGTGATCTAAATTCAATTAAAACAAGAATCTTTATTGAGTGCGTTGAAATAAAAGCAACAATGATTACCATAGATTATGGTGTAAGATTTATAAATATAGAGGGGAAGATCATGAAATCAAGGTATTTTTTATATTCGTTTGTATTCATTATTGTGGCGGCGTTTCTCATGCCTGGCTGTGCGTGGCTCAGGGGTTATGGAAAGGTCCGGTTATCCACTGAATATGGTGATGATATGACCATCCAGAAGTTACAGGAAAACTGGAATGACTACAACATATCCTATGCGGGGATGTCTCCCAGTAATCCCGCGGGAATCATGTTTGATCGAAAAAATGACGGACGAGAGCTCGTAGGCGATAGATGGATCAGGGTTGAGGAGAAGGAAACTGTATCCGAGATCACCAGTTGGATAGAAACATACACTCAGTTTCACCCGCGACTCCATGTGATCTTGGCACCGAATAACAAACTTTATGGATATATATTTTATCCATGGGGTTATGATTATGTTGTCACAAAGGTAATTAATGACAAGACGCTTTACGTGTATGATCTTGAGTCACCAGTTTATTTAAATGACCCGTCTGACGAATGGTGGGAATGATAGAAAACCAAAGGTGGGAAGATTTTTAAATATGGGTATTTCATTTCAAGGTTATATTGTTAGCATTCCTCGTTCCAGCATAAAAGATGAGGTATAATTCAATAGGGTATTATTCAATAATAAAGATGATAAAATTTTGTTTATTTCAACGTCTAATAAAGCGCATAATATGCTATGTGCACATTTTCAATACCTTTGGATCCTTTCATTTGCCAAGTTTTGTAACCATTTCATGTCATGAATAGGCAAGTGAGGCGTATGATCTCCTCGTCTCCCATTATACTCTAGGATACGTGTATAAAGTAAATATAGCGATAAAATGAAAAGTAAGTTATTAGATTTCAGCTCTCAAGTAATAACCTCTAATAAACTATATTTTTACACAACCCTATCTCAAATACTATAGCATGTATATCAACCATAAGCTGTCTTTAAAAACTAAAATAGCATACAATTCACAACGGATTCTGTCGAGCACTACTCATCAGGAAACTGGAGATAGCGCAAGAGAATAAAACCACCCATAATTATTATACCTACGAGAGCAATCCCTAAATCGAAACTGAACATATCCCCAAAGAGACCAATCCCAGTAGGAATAGCCCCTCCTCCCACAAGAAAGCCAAAAGGCACTGTTAAGGAAACCGAGATATTACGAACGCTTGGTGGTCCAATTCGGGAGAGTGCTGCAAATCCCGGCGGGAAGAAACAGACTGCTATGAGAGGCTGGAGAAAAACGATGAGCACAACCCAGGATCCGGGTACAATGCCAAGAAGCAAAGTGAGAAAACCTGTAAAAAGGAGAACACCTCCGAGGGCAACCTTTGGACCAAGTTTGTCCGTCACTATACCCGAAAGAAATGCCACTCCAAGCCCTGAAACCCGAGACAACGCCACCACGTAATTAGCCCAGCGCTGCGTCATCCCCCTCTCAGAAACTAGGAAAAGAGGCAGCATGGCGTAGATACCTAATGTTCCACTGATACCCAGACTGAAAAATACAATCATTATCCAAAATGATGGTTCTCTTAAAAGACTCTTAAGGTTAGATGGGCTGGGAGGTTCACCAGGGAAATCCCCACCTTTCCCGAAGCGGGCAAATGCCAAACCAACGAATACAGATGCCAATCCGAGCAGTGCCAGGATATTCCTCCACGTAAACCATACCAAGAGGGCCTCAGAAATGAGGGGTGCGGCGAGAAAACTGAGATTGGGGGCCAGTTCATGAATGGCAATGGCCTTACCCCAGTCCTTAGACCTCACCAGGGATGTTAGGGTGCTGATTCCAGAGGGAAGGTAAAGCCCAGCAGCCAATCCAATTATTATGCAGCCAATACGGACTTCCCGTAAAGTGTGGCTGAAGGAAATGGCGAGAAGTGTTATACCAAGGACTATAGATGAAAAAATGATAGTTTTTCTATGAGTAAATCGTGATGAAAGAAACCCAGATCCCATGAGGGAGATAAAGTAGCCGAGAGAAATTAGCAAAAACAGGGATCCGGCCTCTGCATGGCCAATCCCAAGATCCATTTCTATGGTGGGCATTAATGGGGCCAGTATGATCCTTGAGATAAAATTTAAGAAAAAGATCCCTGTCATTAAAAGCAGTGGCCCCACCTGGGATCTGAGCGACGCTGCATTCTCGTTCATTTTTTTCCTATAGATCAGTTTATCATTATCTGTCGAGCGTGGGATATAATTTTGTGTTTAGTACAGTTCATTGATTGAATTGATAGAACTCTCTTTTTTGGGTCGAAGTATAGGGAATGAGCCACTGTGTGTCAATCGTAAAGGCAGTACAGGATTTTCTTGCTGCTCATTTTCCGTCAGTGTGGGTCTTTAACAGGAAGGTGGGAAGGACAAAAAAACAACAAAAACCTGTCAATCTTTGGCCCAGACCCACCAGCCAGATGGCGGGAAGGACTTTTTTTATCCTGTCTAACATATTAAGGAAGGTACCTTAAAGTTTCTTTCATGAATAACTCTGAAGCGGAGCGTCAGGATCAGGTGCTGTTAAGCTTGACAGATAATTATTTATAAAATAAAATCTTAAGGACGCTAGATTGGTTTATTACTTTCAAAGTTTATCATCATCACTGCTGGCCATAAGGATTAAACGATGAAAGAGAGTTACCGTAAGGCCAAGAAGCACCCCAAGAAAGAATCACCGAGCCTTGCAACTGAACCTTCAGAAGCTGGTTCAAAAGGCTATTCTGAACGAAGAAGTGATAAAGAGCGAAGAAGTGGTATAGGGCGAAGAAGCCGTAAACAACCAATAGTTGGCAAAGAACGAAGAAGTGATAAAGAACGAAGAACTAGTAAAGACCGAAGAAAAAAGTTAAGAATTCCAATCTTCCTTAAGCTCGCTGCGTTATCCACTCTCCTCATTTTTCTAGTTATCTCTATTATAAGCTTTTCAATGCTAAATAGGCAAAAAGCGCAATTCACTAATCAATTAATTAATCTGGGAAAGAGCATGGTCCACATTGTAGCAAGTAATGCCCCGGATAAACTTTTAGGGGGAGAAGACCTGGGGTTATTTCAATTACTCAAAGATATTGCCCAGAATGATCAGGTTATATATGCCTTTATTACAGATGAAAACAATATCATTAAGGCTCATAGTAGTATCGAGGAGACAAATAGAGAATATTCTCCCCCAAAGAATATTATTTCTAGTAAAGAAACCAACAGCGTAAAGGTGAGTTCTTTTGTCCAAGATGGAGAAGAAATCCTTTTTTTTGAGAAAGTTATTACATATCAAAAATTAAAGGTTGGTGAAGTTCATCTAGCTATTTCACAAAAGAAAATTCTTCAGAATATACATAATGCCAAAATTTTTATTTTGGTACTAACGGTCATAATAATTATTTTTGGTATACTGCTAAGTCTTGGGTTTAGTATATATTTTTCAAGGCCAATAATAAAATTGCGGGAGAGTACTAAGGCCTTAGGTATGGGAGATCTTAATCAAAGTGTAAACATTAAACGCAACGATGAACTTGGTGATCTTGGTTCAGCCTTTAACAGAATGGTTGAGGGTCTTGCAGAAAGAGAGATAATCCGAGAAACCTTTGGAAAATATGTCACACCAGAGATCAGGGATGAAATTCTCTCAGGACATATTCCCCTCGATGGAGATAGAGCAGTAGCGACGGTTCTTTTCGCTGATCTTCGTAATTTTACTCCTTATGTGGAAGAAAATTCTCCCGAAGAGGTGATTAAGGGGATGAGGGCCTATTTTACTGCCATGCAAAAGGCAATCCGCTTAAATGATGGCCTCGTGCTTCAATATGTAGGTGATGAAATAGAGGCTGTATTCGGTGTGCCTCTTCGGTATGAAGACCATGCAGAAAAGGCAGTGATGGCTGCCTTTGAGATGAGAAAACGCCTGGAAGCATTGAATAAGACTAGAATCAAGAAGGGTTTGACCCCATTCAAGCATGGGATTGGCATCCATACGGGCGAGGTCCTGGCTGGAAATACAGGCAGCGAGGATCGACTTTCCTACGCACTGATCGGCGATACGGTAAACCTGGGCTCCAGAATTCAAGATCTCACAAAGGAATTTCACTGCGATATCCTGGCCAGCGAGGAGACTGTGAAGATGCTTAGCAGGAAATTTCAGCTGGAGAAAAAATCGCCTCGTGTATTAAAGGGCTATTCTAAGCCCATCATTGTTTATCAGGTTATTACTTGATTGAATAAAACTGTATCGTAATGTTACTATAAAAAAATTTAAAAGAGGGTCAATATGGGGATGGCAAGCAAGCGATTATATAGAGATAAATTGGAATTAATAATTTTTTTCGTAATTGGAGCAGGGCTTCTATTTCAATCATCATGTGCTACTTTGGATGTTGCCTTAAAGGAACCCGAAACAGTGGTTTCTGAAGAAAAACCGTTAAAACCTATGGTATTTAAGTCAGAGGAATATGTTGTCTGTAGCCTGGAGGGTGGGGAAACTTCTGTTGCTTTGGCAGAAAGATATTTAGGAGATGCAGAAAAATCATGGGTGATCGAGGACGCTAATGAGGGTATCTCTTTTGAAAAGGACCAGATGATTATCATCCCTTTGAAAGAGGAAAACAAGGGTGGCCTTACAGCAGATGGCTATCAGGTTGTATCTGTTCTTTGTTATCATCGGTTTGCTGAAAATTGTAAGTCTCCCCTTTGTACTCCCACCCTAATTTTTGATCAACAGATGAGATACCTGAAAGATAACCATTATAGAGTGATTTCTCTGAATGAACTTCTTGATTTTTTGAATTACCGCCATGCCATTCCCAAGAGGTCAGTTCTTATTACTATTGATGATGGCTATAGATCATGTTATGATATTGCATATCCAATCCTGAAAAAATATGGCTTTACCGCAACAATGTTCATATATACTAATTTTGCCGGAGTTGCCAGAGGTGCAATTACCTGGGATCAGCTTAGAGAGATGAAGGCTGATGGTTTTGAAGTGGGATCGCATACTTTATCTCATTGTGACCTTACAAAGAAAAAGGAAGGGGAGGACGATCAGACCTATATTGCCAGAATTAAAAAAGAACTCCTTGTTTCCAAGCAGATAATTGATAAAAAATTGAACCAGAACACCATTTATATAGCTTACCCCTATAGCAGTTGTAATCAAAGAGTAATGAATATTTGTAATCAGGTGGGATATAAGATAGCTTTAACTGTGAAAAGGGGAGGCAATCCATTTTTTACTGAACGACTTACTTTAAAAAGGGATCAGATATTGAAAAGGGATATCGAGACCTTCATCACCAGGATAAAAACCTTTCAGGAGCTTTCATTAGAATAAAAACATGATGAGCAAAAGCAAATCTTTAATCGTTTTTATGGTTATGATAGGTATTGCTAGTGCCTGTGCCCCCGCTGTAAAAAAACCCCCGAAAGAGATTGTATCAATTCCCGTTGAAGCTCCAGAAGAAAAATTTGTAAAGGAGTATCTTCGGAGGGGCATGGAGTATGAAGATAAGGGAGACCTGGTTGGAGCATTCAAACAATATAAACTTGCCATGACTGTAAATCCAAAAAACCAGGAAGCCCTTGAGAACCGTAACCGGTTAGAGATGGAGTTACGTAGTTCGGCCAAGGAACATTATAAGACGGGTCTTAAATTCCAAAAAAAGGGAAAATATGGCCTTGCTCGCCGCCAATTTTTAATTGCACTAAGGCTTTGGCCAGATTATCCGGAAGTGGTAAAGGTACTTACTTCCAAGAAACGATTTGATATGAAAAAATATATTGTGCACACAATTAAACCGGGTGAAAGTCTTTCCAAGGTGGCCATGATTTATTATGGAGATTACTATAAGTTTCCCATTATAGCCAAATATAACGACATTTCTGATGCCACTGATATCAAGGTCGGCCAGAAGATCAAGGTCCCTGAGATTGAAGGCATCGAATTTTTCGCTGGCAATGTAGCTGTAAAGACAGCAAAAGTGGAGATAACCGATTCAGAGCTTAAAAAGTTGAAAAAGTATACAATGGAAGGCAAAGAGGAAGAAAAAGAACCTGAAGCTGAAGTTAAGGAAGAGGAGAAAAAACCCCTCGATGAAGTTGCTATCTATCGAGATCATGGTGTTGATCTATTTATGAAAAAGAAGTACCAAGAAGCTATTTTTGTATTTAACAAGGTTCTAAATATTCACCCTGAGGATAGTATTGCTCTTGAATACTCCTATAAGTCACATTTTCAACAGGGAATAGCCTTATTTGATAAGAAGGATTACATGGTAGCTAAAGATCAATTTGAGGTATGCCTCCAATATAGAAGTGATTGCCAGAAATGCCATAGATACATAAAAGAGAGTGAGAGTCTGTATAAAGAAATGCATTACAGGAAAGGGATGCAGTTCTTTGAAAATGAACTATTAATTGAAGCTATTAGGCAATGGAAGTTGGTAAAGATTATCGATCCCAATTATAAAAGAGTGGATTATTTAATCAACAAGGCCAATACAATTTTAAAAAAGATAGAAGAAATAAAAAAAACAAGATAAAAAATAGACTAAAAAATCCACCAGAAATTGTCTTTTTGCGTGATCTTATTATTCTGCTGTATAATATACTATAGCAAAGGAAATATCCTATATTGCTCCTGACAATAAAGAACACCGTGCGGGAGCACGGGTTCTTTATTGCATTGCCCTATCATAAAGGATTTGTTTTAGAGTTTGTTTTCAATCTCTGGGAATGGATCATCTTCTAATATATTATTCCATCTTTTACGAATCTGCATTATTGTTCCGTCAGCTAGCATTTCGTTAAAAGCATTTCTCCACTTTTGTACAATTGAATCTGACGTTTTCTTTGAAAAAGCAATCATAAGATCAATTTTCCTGAGATGGTAGACCTCCTCTATTTCATTATAATCAACCCCGGCCAATTCACAGACAGTTTTTAATCCCGGTATTTTATATGTCCATAAGTCTATACGCCCGAGAACAAGTTTTTTAGCATTTTTTTGTTCATCAGAAACAGGCTCAAGATTTGTAAATCCGTGCCTTTTGAGTAAACGCTCTCTTGTATCATCTCGAAGTGTGCCAATGCGTTTTACTTTTTTGGCATCGTCCAAGCTGTTAATTGTTATACCTGAACCCTTCTTAGCGACAAGAATATCTCTTTTTGTCGCTAACGGACCAATCCATTTAAATTTATCATGACGTACTTTTGTATAAGTCGTACCAAACAATACAACATTTTCGTCTTCCAAAGCCATTTTGTAAGCTCTTGCCCATGGGTAAACCCTGATTTCCTCATGAGACCCTATCCTTCTCTGAATTTCTTTCACTATTTCAACAGAAGGACCAACCAGTACGCCATTTCTTAAATAATTTAATGGCGGCAGATTTTCTGTTAAAATTGTAAGCTGTTTTGAAAATACAGGTTGAACTGAAATTAGAAACACTGATGCTATTATTACAAGTAGTCTTTTCATAATAGACCTCCTTTTAAGCTTTGCTAACTATTATAATATTTCTGAATCCATATTATCACACTAATTGAGGGGTTGATTGTCCAGTATCTTTTCTGTGGGGAAAACTTCGAGTTCGACCAGTACATTTTCATGCTCATCAAAGGGACCATTGACGCACATGATCTACTGGTCACACTTTTAGCTGTAGAATATTGAAAACGTTAGTGGGTCGGGCGAAGCCTTTCAATTGCATATCTCCCAGGGGCTGGGCCTCAACCAAATCCTCGATCTTGCTGAGAGTCTTTTGGTCTGTCAAAATCTGTCCCCTCTTGGCCTCTGAGGAAAGGCGGGAGGCGAGGATGGTCACATTGCCAACTGCTGCATAATCCATGCGCCCTTCAAAACCAATGGTGCCCAGGGTTGCATATCCAGAAGCCATACCCACCCCCAAATCTAAATCGTAACCCTTTTTGAGCCATCCCTGGCGAAGTTCTCTCACTCTGGCTTGCATTTCCATGGCCATGCTTACCGCCTTTTCTGTGTGGTCCTTGCGAGGAATAGGATCATTGAAGAAAATCATGATTCCGTCTCCGGCAAAGTGCTCTAGCGTGCCTTCAAATTTAAAGATCAGTTTACCCATTTCGGCATGATAGCTTCTCAGGAAGCCAATAACTTCTTCAGGCTCGGCATAGTCAGAGAAGGCGGTGAAGCCGCGCAAATCCAAAAATATGACAGTTACCTCACGGCGGTGACTCTCAAGCAGTCCTTTCTCTCCCGATGAAGTGATTAGGTCCACGAGCTGGGGAGAGAGAAAGCGCTTTAACCGTCCGACTCGCTCAAGTTCGGCGAGTTGTTTTGCAACGCGTTGCTCAAGCGTCTGGTTCCATTCAGCGAGTTGGGCCGACTGCTCTTCCAGTCGAGTCGCTTGATCTCGGACCGTATCGTGAAGTTCCTTGATACGTAGCATCGATTTGACTCTAGCAATCAAGGCAGCATGGTCAACCGGCTTTGTTAAATATTCATCACTGCCGGCATCGAGACCGGCGATCACATCTTTTGAACTGGCTTTGGCTGTGACCATGACAATAGGCATGAATGGAAGGGAAGGGTCCCCTTTGAGGCGTTGGCACACCTCTATTCCGTCCATCTTGGGCATCATAATGTCCAGCAGAATCAAGTCAGGTTGTGTCTCTCTGGCTATGGTCAAGCCCGCTTCGCCGTCGGTCGCTGTGATAACCTCATAGTTATGGGATGTGAGGCGAGTCTGGAGAATGTCCAAGCTTGCGGGGTTGTCATCTACGATCAGAATTCGTGGTGGCGTTCTCATGATTTTTCTTCGATAGTCAGTTATGGTACATATTCGCGGATCTTTGTCAAAAGCTTACGTGGACTGAATGGCTTTGACACATATGCATCGCAGCCAGCCTCAAAGGCCTTCACATCTTCACCGCTCAGCGCATAAGAGGTGACAACGATGATCGGAACCTTTTGGAGA
>Ga0307421_1002472_pt1 | contig 10358 bp, 6 predicted proteins | sample SalMarWE160270MG_FD_202163 | JGI IMG/M metagenome (GOLD analysis project Ga0307421, IMG submission 202163) | Salt marsh sediment microbial communities from the Plum Island Ecosystem LTER, Massachusetts, United States - WE1602-70 | ecosystem: Environmental > Aquatic > Marine > Intertidal zone >...
AGTCCTTCTTTTTTAGAAGAAAAGTTTTTGGTTAATGTTTAAAACATCTTACACCGGTAAAGATCATTGCCAGATTATGTTCGTTGGCAGCTTCTATCACTTCCCCATCTCGCTTCGAACCACCGGGTTGAATAATAGCGGTTATTCCCGCTTTGGCTGCCTCATCTACCCCATCTCTAAAGGGAAAGAAGGCATCAGAAGCCAGATTAGTGTCAGTCTTGGCGGGGCATAGTATAGTATTATTTGAAATATTTTTTTAAAACCTATATACTTTCAATAGAATGTTAATTTTCTTTTTTAAAAACCTATAAAATATTTTGTAATAACAGTTAGAGAAATATAAAATTGTATAAGTAATATTTTAGGATGCATATTATATGTATATGATTAATCAACAATTTAATCTTACATCTATTTCAACCTTATATTCATCAATTACAATACTATTTTTGGGGTTGATTTTTCTCTTTAGTCGGAAAAAAATAGAAAATCGCTCTTTTTTTATAGCAAGTTTTACGGCATTCTTATGGCTCTCTGGAATGGCAATGGTTGAAAGTAGTAAAAATAGTGCATTAGCATTACTTTGGTATAATAGATATTCATTTTTAGGCGTAGCTTTTATTCCATCCAGTGTATATTTTTTATCAACTGCACTTGCCGGCCAGTTTAAAAAACATAGAAGAAAAATATTTTTAGCTTATTTAATCTCTAGTGTTTTTTACCTATTAGTTAATATGACTCCTTCCTTTAACATCAATATGACCGATTGGGGATATTACCCTGTATATAGTTCTTCTTTATTAGGCTTGCTGTATGCTTTATATTTCTTGCTTTTAATGGTGTATAGTTTTTATCTTCTACTTATCAGTCATAAGGGCATCTCTAACCAACTAAAAAAGAAACAAATAAAAATATTTTCTTTTGGATTATTAATTGCTGCTGCGGGAAGCAGTGATTTTTTACTTGCTTTTGGATATAATATTTATCCTTTTGGTTATATTTCTATTTTGCTTTTTATCGCTATCACTGCTTTTATTGTAAAAAGTTATGGTTTTTTAGTTTTAGAGCCGGACACGACTTTTCAGGCAATCTTTAAATCCATTCCCAGTTTCATTGCCGGAATAAATGCTGAACAAAAAATAGATTTCATAAATAAACCCTTAGAAGATGCTCTCGGCTATAAAGAAAAAGAAATCTTAGGAAAACCTATTCATACTATCTTTCCTGAAAAAGAATCATTTATCCAGTTAAAAGATAAGGTATTGAAAGAGAAATCTTATACTAAAACAGAAGAAACTTATCTTTTAACCAAAGATAAAAAGATGATACCAGTTTCATTTAATTTCTCTCCTATTTATGAAAAAGGATTTGGGAAAGAGGTTTTTGGATTTGTCCTTTTAGCCCAGGATCTTACTGCTCGCAATAAAGCAGAAGAAAATATGAAGGAATCTGAAAAACGTTTTCAGGATGTTGTTACTAATACTGGTGACTGGATTTGGGAAATTAATACTGAAGGAAAATATATCTATAGTAATAGTTCAGTTATGCAGATATTAGGTTACAGTGCCGAAGAAATACTAGAAAAGCATTTTTACGACCTTTTCTATCCAGATGATCGTGAAGAGTTGAAAGCTACCACTTTTAACTATTTGAGTAGAAAAAAACCATTTATTGGTTTTATCCATCGAAATCTTCACAAAGATGTCCATATCGTTATTGTAGAAACAAGTGGTGTTCCTATAATTTCCCCAGATGGAAAACTTCTCGGATGCAGGGGCGCTGACCGCGACATCACCGAGCAAAAACAAAACGAGAAATTACAGGAAGTTCTCTATAATATCTCCAAAGTCGCTAATTCTCCTATACTGCTTGAGCAATTTTATCAAACAATTCATAAAGAGTTGAGTAATATTATTGATACGACTAATTTTCATATTACCTTATTTAATGAGGAAGATAATAAAGTATATTTCCCTTGTTATTTTGATGAAAAAGATAAGGTTCCTCCTTCTTATGAAAACATGAGTGAATTTTCATATACTTTCTCCGGTTATGTCATTAAAAATAATCAACCTCTTTTACTCAATCGGGAAGAGATTTATAGGATGATAGAAGAAGGTAAAATAAAATTATCTCAAATAGGCACCATAACTAAAGAAATTGCCTGGCTGGGAGTTCCTTTAAAAGTAAAAGATAAGGTCATTGGATGTATGGTAGTATTAAATTATTATGACCCCAACTACTTTTCTGAAAAAGATATGCAGATAATGAAACATACCGCGAATTTGGTAGCCGGGGTTATAGATAAAAAACAAAAAGAGGAAGAAATAAAAGAAAACGAGCAAAAATATAGAACGACTCTTGAAAATACAGGTACTGCTATGGCTATCCTGGAAGAAGATACTACAATTTCCTCAGTTAACTCTCAATTTGAGCAATTATCTAAATATTCAAAAAAAGAAATTGAAGGGAAAATGAAATGGACTAAACTTGTCCACCAGGATGATCAGAAAAGAATGTTGGAGTATCATAAGAAACGCAGGGAAGATCCAGATAACGTTTCTTCACAATACGAATTTAAAGGTGTAAATAAAAATGGAAATATTTTAACTATATTAATCAACGCTAATATAATTCCTAATACAAAAAAAACGGTTGTATCTCTTATTGATATCACCGAAAAGAACAAGATGGAAGATAAACTGAAGGAATATACTGAACAATTAGAAGAAAAAGTAAAGGAGAGAACCGAAGAACTCACTATCATTAATAAAGAAATAAAAAAGGCTAATAAAATAAAAAATAATTTCTTAGCCAATGTTTCTCATGAGCTCCGTACGCCACTTACTTCTATTCGTTCCTTTTCAGAGATACTCTTAAATTATAAAGATGAGGATAAAGCTACTCAAGAAGAATTTTTAAAAATAATTAACAAAGAATCAGAAAGGTTAACCCGCTTGATTGATGATATTTTAGATATTAGTAAGATCGAAGCAGGTAGAATTGAATGGAAAGATGAGTTTATTTATATTGAAAAAATTGTATCTGTCTCTGTAAACTCTATCCTACCGATGGCCGAAAAAAAATCTATTTCTATCAAGAAAGAAATTGCTCCAAACCTTCCTTTTATTTTTGTTGATAAAGATCGTTTAATACAGGTCCTTGAAAATCTTTTAAGTAATGCCTTGAAGTTTACCGATAATGGCGAAATTAAAATAGGGGCAAAAAGAATAGGTAGTAACCTCCTTTATTATGTCTCTGATACTGGAATAGGCATTGAATTAAAAGACCAAAAAAATATCTTTAACCGGTTTATACAAATAGAAGGAAATAGATTATTAAGGAAGAAAGCCAAAGGAACCGGCCTGGGTCTTGCTATCTGTAGTGAGATTGTAGAACACTACAAGGGGAAGATATGGGTAGAAAGCGAAGTGGGTCAAGGCAGCACCTTTCACTTTACCCTGCCTGCTACACTAACCAAAAAGAGACCAGAATTAGCAATACAAAAAACACCTTCCTCTTTAGTAGAGAAAGTCATCCTGGTAGCAGATGATGAGCCCAATATTCGCCGCTATTTAAACTTTGAGTTAAGTAAGGCTGGATTTAAAGTCGTTGAAGCATCAAATGGTATAGAAACCATTCAAAAAGTTAAAGAAAGAAAGCCTGACTTGCTTATCTTAGATATTTTTATGCCTATAGTCGATGGTTATGATGTTTTAAAAAAACTAAAAACTAACCCTCAATTATCTTCTATCCCTATTATTGTTCTTTCTGTCTTGGAAGATAGAAAAAAAGGTTTCCGCCTGGGAGCTAATGCCTACCTAAATAAACCTTTAAAAAAGGAAGAACTTTTCTCTAAAATCAATGAACTTCTGGGAAAAGAAGAGAAAAAGATTCTTTTAGTTGATGATGATGTGGATTTTGTAAAGGCAACACAATTTTTCTTAGAAAAGAATGGCTATGAAGTCTATTCTGCTTCTAACGGAGAAGAGGGTCTTAAAGTTTGTCGGGAGAAAAAACCAGATTTAGTTATGCTGGATATTCTAATGCCCAAAAAAGATGGTATTGAAACCCTTAAAGCTTTAAAGAAAGATCCACTTATTCAAAAAACTCCGGTTATTATTTTAACCGTAAATGCCATAAAAAATGGAGAAACGAAATGCCTAACTCTGGGAGCAGAACGCTATTTAACCAAAAAAGAAAAATTGAATTCTCTTCTAATAGAAATAAAAGAAGTACTAAAAAAACAAGACTCAAACATATTAAATTTAACAGATACAAAAGGTGAAAAGCATGCCTTACGTATAGGACAAGAATTTAAAATAAGAGATGGTTCCAATGAAAATAAATATTGGATTACTCGTTTTGGAGAGAATTCTATTTATATTGAATATCAAATATATTTTATGGGAAATTTTCAAAAACAAGAAATGGTTTTAGATTATCAGAAGTTTTTCGATAAATTTTTTCTGGAAAGGGAAGGAGAAGAAAATGCCTAATAATAAAATTCTAATTGCGGATGATGAACCCTATATTTTGCGAAGCTTATCTTTTGTATTAAAAAAAGAAGGATTCGACATAGAAACCGCCTGCAATGGAGAAGAAGCCTTGGAAAAAGCCCAGCAATTTAATCCTAAAATCTTATTCCTCGATGTTATGATGCCAAAAAAAGATGGCTACGAAGTTTGTAATAAATTAAAGTCTGATCCTGAAACTAAAGACATATACATTATTATACTCACTGCAAAGGGGCAGATTATAGATAAAGAAAAGGGATTGACAACAGGTGCTGATGAATATATTACCAAACCTTTTTCTCCCCGGGAAATAGTGAATAAAGTTAAAAAGATTATGGAGAGTTAAAAATTAAGATGCATTACTTGGATTTATTAAAAGAAACGGAACAAAAAAAATTATTAACTGACTTTTCCCTCTTAACTAATTCTTCTATTCTTTTGTTGGATGAAAAGAAAAAAATAATATTTAATATTAATTCAAAAAACAAGAACAATAAAATTGATTTAGGTAATAACCTCGCATCTCTCCCTAAAAATTATCAAAAACTACTCATAAATTTATATGAACAAAAAAAACCTTTTTCTTATTCTTTATCAGCCGAATATTCTTTAAGGGGAGAACCTTTAGCTTTAAATAATACCCTCTACGGAGCTTTATTTTTTTCTTACCCTACTACTTTATTTTCACTTTTCTCCGGACAATTAAAATTGCTTATGCAATATTTAAAAAACTTATTTTCTCTTCATTCTGAATTAGATAATTTATCCGAAGAAATCGTGCATAACTACGAATACTTTTCTCTGATATCCGAAATTAGCCTACTTTTGGGAGGAATCCTGGAACAAAATGAAATATGTCGGGTAGTAATAGAAAAAATAAGTCGGATTATGTCAGTAAAAAAAATTGCAATATTTATAAAAAAAGAAAAAGATGATTATTTTCATGTAGCAGTTTCCCAAGGTTTTAAACAAAAAAATCTAATACCTAAAAAAATAAATTCAAATCAAGGTGTATGCGGGTGGATAATAGAAAAAGGTCAATCGATTCTGGTAAATAACCAGGAACAATTTTATCTGCCTTTAAATATAAAAAAACAAAAATGTCAAAACTGTCCCCTCTGTAGTCTTCCTTATATTTTTGTTCCTCTAAAATCAGACAATAAAGTAATAGGGCTACTTAATGTCAGCGGAACAAACAATGGCCAGGATCTAACTTCCTCAAATTTAAAATTGATAGACCTTATTGCTAATCAATTAAGTCTGACACTGGGGAATGCGCGATTATTTCAAGAAAGAGAAGAAACATATCTAGAAATATTAAGCTCGCTAGTTGCAGCCATAGATGCTAAAGACCCCTATTCTTCTGGACATTCTAAAAGAGTAAATTATTATACAAAACGCTTTTGTGAAGAATTAAACCTGGATGAGAAAGATAAAAAAGATATTGTCTTTAGCGCTTTATTGCACGATATAGGAAAAATTGGAGTGTCGGAAAATATTTTACTTAAACCGGACAATCTAACCCCTGAAGAATGGCAAAAAATAAAAGATCATCCTAAAAACGGAGCAAAAATTGTAAAGCATATTACTCAATTTCATACTCTTATCGATGGCATTCTTTACCATCATGAGCACTATGATGGTAAAGGTTATCCTGATAAACTTAAAGGAGAAAATATTCCTTTAGCAGGCAGAATTATTGCTTTTGCTGATACTTTTGATGCCCTTACCACTAATCGTCCTTACCGCAAGGGCTATACTGCTTCTCAAGCGCTCTCTATTATGGAAAAAGCCAGGGCTACACAATTTGACCCTCATCTATTAGATATTTTCCTTCGTTGTTTTAAAAAAGGGGAAATAGAGTTAAAAAAAACTAAATTTCTTTAATGTTTAAAACATCTTGTGCCGGTAAGAACCATGACCAGATTATTTTCATTTACGGCATCAATAACTTCCTGGTCGCGCTTTGAACCGCCCGGTTGTATAATCGCAGTTACGCCTGCTTTTGCCGCTTCATCCACACCATCCCTAAACGGGAAGAATGCATCAGAGGCCAGACAAGAATTATTAGAACGCTCTTTGGATTTCATCACAGCTATTTTCACAGAATCAACCCGGCTCATCTGTCCGGCTCCAACCCCTACTATTTGTTTATCTTTGGTTAAAACAATGGCATTGGATTTGATATGCTTTACTGTTTTCCAGGCAAAAAGTAATTCTTCCAATTCTTTTTGCGTAGGTTTTTTTTCACTGACTACCTTCAGGTCTTCAATTTTAAGTTCCTGCAGATTTCTATCCTGCACCAGGAATCCACCCGATATTTTTTTGATATCTTTTACTTGCATATCTGTTGTTGATAAATCGCCAACTTCTATTATCCGACGATTCTTCTTTTTTCTTAATATTTCCAAAGCATCCTCTTTGAAATCAGGTGCCAAAATCGCTTCTACGAATGTCGTGTCGTTAATCAGGTGAGCAAGTTCAACATCCACCACTCTATTTGTTCCGATTATACTTCCATAAGCAGAGAGAGGGTCTCCCTCATAAGCTTTTTGATAAGCAACTTGAATGGAATCAGCTGATGCCAATCCACAGGGATTGGTGTGTTTGACAAAAACAACAGTTGGTTCGTTGAAATCTTTGATGATTTCCAATACGCCATTTAAATCAACCAGGTTATTGAAAGACAGTTCCTTGCCGCCCAGTTGTATGGCATTACCAAGATTAGCTTCATTGACAAAAGGTTCCCGGTAAAAAGAAGCACTTTGATGCGGATTTTCTCCGTAGCGTAAATCCATTTTCTTTTTAGCAAGCAAATTTATATTTGAAGGAAATGAACTTTCTTCTTCGACCATGTTTTTTCTTAAATATTTACTGATTATAGTATCGTAATAAGCAGTATGTTCAAAGACTTTTACTGCCAAATCCTTTTTGGTCTTTAAGGATATCTCGCCGTCATTCTCTTTCAATTCTTTGATGATTGCTGGATAGCCTTCCGGTTGAATAACCACGGTGATATCCTGGTAATTCTTGGCTGCCGCCCGTAAAAGTGAAGGTCCGCCAATATCTATATTTTCAATCGCTTCATCAAGGGTCACTTCTTTTTTGGAAATGGTTTTTTCAAAAGGATATAAATTGACCACCACCAAATCTATCTGATCCACCTTTTGTTCTGCTATTTGTTTTTGGTGGAGAGCACTTTCTCTTTTGGCTAATATTCCTCCAAAAATAAAGGGATGCAAAGTCTTTACTCTTCCTTCCAGTATTTCCGGGAAGCCGGTTACTTCGGAAATCAAGGTTACTTTGATTCTCTCTTTTTGAAGAGTACGCGCAGTTCCCCCGGTAGATATGATTTCAATGCCTAATTCTTCCAATCCTCTGGCAAAATCAATAATACCCTCTTTATCAGAAACGCTTATAATGGCACGTTTTATTTTTGTCATCTTCTTTCTCCCTTTCCTTTTTTGATTTCATCATTAAATCATAATTTATATTGTCCATTGTCTATTCAGAGATTATTCCGAGTTCCCGTCTTTATGGGAAGGACTTTTTTTACTTTACTGCTTTTTGGGCAATATCTTTCCGATAATACATATCTTCGAAATAAATTTTTTCAATACCTTCGTAAGCCTTTTTTTTAGCTTCCTTTATATTTTCCGCCCAGGCGGTAACTCCCAATACTCTTCCACCGGAGGTTACTATTTCCCCTTTTTGGAATTTCGTGCCGGCATGAAAGACAAATATATCTTTTTTATTTTCAAGTTTTTCTAATCCGGAAATTCTTTTTCCTTTTTGATAACTGGCAGGATAACCTCCTGAAGCTGCAATCACACAAACAACGGGAGTATTTTTCCATTTTATATTTATTTTAGACAATTGACCTTCTATTACAGCTGTAAATATTTCAACGATGTCTGTCTCGAGTTCTGGTAAAAGAACCTGGGTTTCAGGGTCACCAAACCGGGCATTAAATTCCAATACTTTTATTCCTTCTTTGGCAAAAACCAATCCGGCATAAATGACACCTTTGTATTCCCGGCCTTCTTTTTTCAATCCGGAGATAATTGGTTTCAAAACATCTTCCAAAACTTTATTTTTAGAATTATCATCATAAAATGAAACAGGAGAATAAGCACCCATTCCTCCGGTATTTGGTCCCTGGTCATGGTCGTATATTTTTTTATGATCCTGTGATGAAACCATAGGGACAACATTTTCACCGTCACTAAAAGCCAACACCGACACCTCTTCTCCCTCTAAATATTCCTCCACAATCACTTGTCGGCCGGCATCTCCAAATATTTTTTCATTCATGAGAGAGTCAAGGGATGTTCGGGCTTCTTCAATGTTACGCACGATAAATACTCCCTTACCTGCAGCTAAACCGTCTGCTTTTAATACCAGGGGAAATTGCCTTTTTCTGATATAGTCAAGCGCTTCATTATTATCGTTAAAAGCACAGTAATTGGCAGTGGGAATATTATATTTTTTCATCATATACTTAGAAAAAACTTTACTTGATTCTATCTCTGTTGCACTTTTTGTAGGACCGAATATTTTCAATCCTCTTTTGGTAAACTCATCGACTATCCCCATGGATAGTGATAATTCCGGACCGACTACGGTTAAGTCAATTTTTATTTCCTGTGCAAAATCAGCTAATGCCGTTATCTTGTCAGGTCTTATATCGATACATTGTGCTATTTGAGAAATTCCGGCATTACCCGGGGCACAATATATTTTCGAGACTCTAGGGCTTTGTTTTATTTTCCACACCAGAGCATGTTCCCGGCCGCCGCTGCCTATCACTAATATTTTCATTTTAATATTCCCTTTCTTTAATAAAAACCCTTCTTCCATTTATCTCTAATCTTTCCTCTGCAAATAATTGAATGGCACGGGGATAAATTTGATGTTCTTCTTTTAAAATCCTTTTTGCCAAAGTCTCTTCAGTGTCACCCTCTTTTACTTTCACTGCCTTTTGCAGGATAATAGGACCGGAATCCACTCCTTCATCCACAAAATGAACCGTGCATCCGGAAACTTTTGCTCCATATTCAAGGGTCTGCTTCTGAGCGTGCAACCCCGGGAAAGAAGGGAGTAAAGCAGGATGAATATTTATGATCTTATTTTTATAGCTTCTTATAAAATAGGGGCTCAAAATTCTCATGTACCCGGCCAGAACTACCAGTTCAATTTTATTCTCTTTTAGGGTTTTGATTATCTCTTTTTCGTAATCTTCCCTGTTTTTAAATTCCTTAAAATGAATATAGCGGGTATCGATATGATATCGCTGGGCTCTTTTTAGGGCATAAGCCTCCGAATTATCGCTAATCACAACTTTAATTTCACCGGCAATTTTACCTTCTTCTATCGCCTCAATAATCGCCTGTAAATTTGTCCCTCCGCCTGAGACCAAGACTCCGATATTAATCATAATCTTCTCCTTAATGACAACTTTTGTGCCAGGCACCAAAGTTGTCATTTATTCCCTTTTTATCACTTTGCCGATAAGGTAGGAATCGTATTTTACCATTTTAAGTTCGTCCATCACCTTCGAAGCGTCACTTGGGGAAACAATTAATACTATACCTATCCCCATATTAAAAGTCCGATACATCTCTCCATCAGAAATTTCTCCTTCTTTTTGAATGAAAGCAAAAATAGAAGGTTTAGGCCAGCTTTTTTGGTCTATCCGAATTGAAACTTCTTCGGGTAAAATACGGGGAATATTTTCCACTATCCCTCCTCCGGTGATGTGAGCTATTCCTAATATTTTATATTTTTCCAATAAATGTAAAACCGGGGAAACGTAAATTCGAGTAGGTTTAAGCAATTCTT
>Ga0307421_1002476_pt1 | contig 10351 bp, 11 predicted proteins | sample SalMarWE160270MG_FD_202163 | JGI IMG/M metagenome (GOLD analysis project Ga0307421, IMG submission 202163) | Salt marsh sediment microbial communities from the Plum Island Ecosystem LTER, Massachusetts, United States - WE1602-70 | ecosystem: Environmental > Aquatic > Marine > Intertidal zone >...
GTTTTTCTGGCAAGTACGGTCAGATGCTCACTGAAATTACAAAGCCACAGCGATTGATTATGGAAAGCTTGGATATTAGCCCACCAGCATAGTTATAATTATGACGGGAATTTAGGTTTATAAAGCGGTCGCAAAACACGACTGTCCCGTCATAGACAATCTCCGCCATCTGATAGGATTGCAGTTCTCGATAACCGCCGTGGGGAGGGATGAGTTGGGGAGAGTCTCTTTGGTCAGCCATTTTGCGTTGCCTGGTCTTGTTTGTAAGTTATTCCATTAAGCACTTCTAATTAGTGTCCTGCAACCCGCTCATGCCCAATAAGACCTTGAGAAGTCCTGCCGTTCTGAGCCCACACATCATTTATATGGAGCAGTGCGCACTGGCGCAAATAGAAAAAGTAGTGCTGGGGGGCGAATACAAGTAAAAGTCCTCTTCTGACAACATCTTTATCTTTTCCTGTATGGTTGCCCCAAGCTTTACAAGAAATCTCATTGAATGCTCCCTTTCTTCGAGACTGATATTACCTGCAAAATCCCTCTCATATATCCCAAAAAATTATCATAATAATCAGGATAGCAGAAAAACAGATCCTCATACCCCCTGATTCTCGGCAAACGCAACGCTTCAATCTGATATTCCCGCATCCTCACAGTCAAGGTTTGCATTTCCTCTCTCGTTGGTTTCTCGCCATTTTCAAGCCTTTCCTTAAACCCCTCATCAACAATAACGGTAAACATCTCACCATCTTCTATTACCCTAAATAGCTTAGCGACATTCGGGTAATCAGCGCGATTCTCAGCTTGTATTACTGGATTATTCCTTACTGATTCCACATTCCTTTCGCGAATCTCCCTTCTCAAGGCCTCCGTACAGAAGTCAGGAGCGATTTTCCCTTCATCAAAAAGCTTTGCCAAAACATCCGCTGAAGTTTTGAAATGCTTATGCTCCCTGAGAAACCCGTCTTTCTTAATGTAGAAACACCATACTTCACAGTTCCAGCCATATTCGCACTGCCTGTTCACTCGTCCACCAAGCTGGATTGTGCTCCCAAGGCTGCTCATCTCCCTTGCCCCTGTTCGGAAAGAGAAGTTAAGCCCTGCCTCGGCACAGGTGGTAGCCACAAGCGTCCAATCGTTTTCGCTTTTTTTTGTTGCTAATCGGTTCACAATTCTTTCCAGCACGATTTTTCGGTCAATGGGCATAAGGGCTGTTGAGAGATGTTCAACCTTATCTCGACCTCTCTCGTGGGCAATTCTATCAGCCAAGGCTGCCGCTGACTGTACTGTATTCATAATGACGATTCGCGGACCCTGTAAGTCGCTACACACCCACTGATATAATCCATCGAGATCCATAGGGTCTTTTTTCATATGGTAAACGATCCTGTTCCCTTCAAGTTGTGCAGCCCTCTGAAAAAGATCGTCCCCTGCAATCTCTGGAACTACAATTTTTGTCTCCGTAAATTCCTTCAAGTTCCAAAAATGGTATAAGGAGCCTGAACCGAGGACAACATGACAGCCCCAATTATCCACCAGTTCATTCAACCACCTCCATGCCTGAGGCCATAGATGAGCAGGCAGCGCCGCATGAGCCTCATCAATAAAAATGGCGGAGCCTGGTAGGTTATGGCTTTTTCGAAGTGACACAGGATGGTTACTTGCCAGGGTTTCAAAGAATTGTACTGCTGTTGTTACTGTGACTGGGGCATTCCATCGAAATGAAGCCGCCATCAATAGCTTGTTTTTGTATTCTGCGCGGTGATGATGGGCAGCCACTACTGCCTCCGGGTCCTCATCCTTGAAAATAAGGGATTTCCTGTAGATCTTTACAGACTGATCGATAATGTTCGTAAAAGGCAGGACAACAAAGACTCGTCGCAGGCCGAAAAGTTCTGCCACTTTCAGAAGGTGGGCCATCACCGAAGTTGTCTTGCCCGTTCCCACAGGCATGCTACACGCATAAATACCTTGGCTTTCCGGTTCTCTTTTGTATATCTGGTAAAATTTCTGCCGAATTGAAAGCCTCTCCGGTGTTACGTCGTCTGCCTTTAGTGAATTGATATAATTGTCAAGGCATTCGAGCCGTCTTGCTGGAGACAACAGGATATCTATTGTGGTGATTTCCCTTCCATAGTGTCTTGCCGTGTCCGTGTGGTCTGCATCAACCAGACAGGAAAGAGCCATTCGGTAAAATAGTGTGTCTTTTGGCTTCTCACTCCCTGAGAAGCCTTGCTTTGCATTGTTTATTGCTGCCTTATGTTTTAATAGATATTCGTTCAAATTCTCATTCGTAATATCCATAACCGTCTTTTGTCCTTTTACTTGACGGGTATCCCTAAAACCATGCGTCTTGATTTGCTCCTCGGCAATTGATGGAAGACCCCTATGGTGGGCGAATACACAAAGAGCGGATGGCAGATGTTGACTCAAAAGAAATGCTGTGCCCGCATCTTCGTGTTTGACTGGAAGACTCTGCTGTGGTTTCTCAGAGAGGACTCGTTGGTTAGCAGGATCGATTTTGCCCAAGTCGTGGTACTCCGCAGCCACTTTTACAGTGGACATAAATAGATTACCTGATGTGATATGGGGAACAATCTGTGAGGCAAAATCTTCGCTCATCCTCATAACTTCAGATGAGTGCTCTCTGTAACTCTGCGGTGGATAGCCATACCGCGTACTGTGGGCCAAAAGCTCCATACCCTATTCCTTCATAAGATCCATAAGGTCTCGGAGCGTCACCTTGCCACTGAATTTGTCCGGCAGGGATGGTGGTATGTCATATTCTTCTCGTGAAAGAGATGGTTTATCCTTGTTTTCTCTCTTTTTTGGCATGAGAGCGTCTATAAGGTCAAAATCACTGCATGAACCTTTCTGATTTGTGTGTTCCATATACCAGGCATGCAAAACTTCCACCTGTGTGCGTACCAGCGAGCGGTTATGAGAATAGACGTAGGGGATGAGTTCAAGGGCAACATCCACATCATCCTTTGTGCAACTAGTATGGCTTGCCTGCGTTGGGTTAACAAAAAACGGAATGGCATAGATACCATGTTCGACGAACTTGAAGGCACCTGGAGCCATCCCCGCAGTTTTCTCTTCTTCCACGCCCGCCTTGTTGGTAAAAGTGAAGTCTGTGCGAACCGTTATCGGAGCTACAGAAAGACCAAGCCCAAAATGGAGAACACCTGTTTTTACATTTTTCTTCAGGGCCAAAGCTTCTTCTGCTTTCTTGCTTTTGGCATTGCTTGTCTTCTTTGCAGCTTTTTCTTCAGTTGTGGTCTCTTCCTTCTCACTTTCTGCCTCTTCAAGGAAGGTGTTCCCAAAGACGCGGCCATCCCAATACATTTTGACAAACCGTTTCTCTTCAAGCGGCTTGGACTCATCTTCTACAATCATTCTTTTAATTTCGCGCCGTTTTCGGTCACGTTCCTCCAGGATTTGGAAACAACTATCGTCGCTGATATTGAACTTACTTTTGAGATAAAGCCATATCGGACCTTTTTTATTCTCCACCAAGTCTCTCATTTTCCGTTTGACCGATACCGGCGATATTTCACCAATGTCGCCTCTTCGCTTCCTGGGAGCTCCATCCCGTTCTGGGTCGCCATTAGGGTTGGAGTTTCGTACTTCGACGATAATCAATCCTGTTGCCCTTGGAATTTCATTGGTACCTGTCGTATTGTTTGTCATAGTTCTTCTCCTTCCTCGTTTTTTTGTTCATTGTTGTCGCTTGCAACCTGATATTTCTTTGCCCCATAGGAAAGATACCCCAGCAGCAACTTAGCTTTATCTGCATCGTCAATGTTGGTAGAAAGTTGTGCCTTCGACAATTCTTCCGTTAATTCTGCAATCTTCCTAATACAGTTCTTTGCTATCTGTCCCGGTTTGTCATCCGTACTCACACGTTTTGCCCAGGAAATATATGGATGTGCAAGCCTATGACTCAGGGTTACAAATGCCTCCAATGGGTTCTGTAGGGCCAATGTCATGTGATCGTTACCCAAGAGACTCATTGGGACATTGCCCGATCTTACATCCTTATGATATTGGATGTAGAGGTCATCAACTACCGCAAAATACCTCCCTAGATAAAACATCTCTTCTTTCATATAATCCTCCTTCCTTATCCCTTTCTTAAATAAAAACAGTCCGTATAGAGATGGGAGCATGTGCAGAAAAGAGCTTTCCTTGAATTTAATCTTTGTTCCCGTTTTATAATAATAATGGCGAGCCTTCAATGCTGCTGAAATGATGACACGCGAAGTTTTCTCAACAACGATGGCAAGTCCCGTCTCAATACGTTGACCAATAACCTCATCTCCTTCAAAAAGGAAATCCAGTGCCTCATCCGCCGTGAATCGTCTCGATTGCGTGCGTAGTGTACCGTCTTGGTCCCAATCGCTATTGAGAAGTTTGATAGCTTCTATGGGATAAAGAGGAATAGCATCTCCAGTACTTGTCTTCTTATCGCTGCCTTTCTTTTTCTTAATAGTAAGCCACGGCAAGCTTACACTCGGAATGTTAGCATTGCCAGATTGCCAACGAGACACACCTTCCATAAGTTGGGATAATGAATAATTGCGGCTGGCAAGAACTTTGGTGTTGCCTGGATCTACGGCAGAAAGGAGGTCAATGACAATTTTGGCATCCGGTTTTTGACCTGCTATGCCGTCAAAAGGAGCCAATGCAAGCTTTGTAGCTGCTTCGCTTCTGTATATGTTGTGGTTCACGTCATCATCTTCTCGATCAAAGAGCTGAAGGGCATTTGCATCTTTCAACTCTGTGCAGTACGCAAAGACCACTGTGTTCCGTTTCTTCTTCTTTTTCTGTCCAGGCTCGTACTTAGTGATGCTTTTCCAGGTTATGCCTTCTCTTTCTGATCTTAGAATATACTCCATCGCCTTCCTTCCCATCTCTCTTGTTTTTGTGCCAGCAGGGAAAAGAGATGTGCCTTCGAGACCATACCGTTTTAGACAAGGAATCTGATCGTTGGCGCCGAATAACATCGCTTTTCCTCCGAGCGACCTAACGTTTATAGGCATGAATGTCTCGTCCGACCCCTCTTTGTCAAACTCGTATGCGTCGGCCTCGCCTTGGGGGGCACGATTGGCTTCATCAAATCGTACAAACTGTAGAGCCATCCAAGCCTGAACTTCCGGGTGATGCGGAGGATACTTTTCCAAATTGGGAGCTGCGGGATATTTGTTCCAATCGTCTATTGTGAGAAGATAGAGAAAATCTTTGCCATGCTCTCTCCCGCGCCTCTTTTTCTTTGCCTCGGTAAGGACAGAAAAGAGGGCTTCGGCGTAAATCTTTTCTCCCGTTTTTATCAGTTTTTCCCTGAGCCGCAGACGGATATCTCTTCTCAATTCCTTGGCTGTATAAAGACTCGACCGTCGAAACAACTCGTCGAGCGCCTCATATGATTTCGGAATTTCTCCGAGCATCGATCTCATGGCGTTTGGCGTGTCCTTAAGGCATCTCTCTATCCATGCTATATCGACACTCCACAGGTCGATACACAGCTTCTCCAATTCGTCCAATACCTGCATGGAATCAATCTTCAGCACTTTCTTACGTGGATCTCTCAGTGCATCTATCAAGATAAGGATATCCTCTCTTGATTCTTCAGGGAAGGGGGGCAAAGGATCAGGGACTCCAAATAAGGCCCGTGCATTGAAAGCTGGAAAAAACGTAGCATGGTTACCCCTACCTTCATGCCATCTGAAAACCGTTGCGATTGGGAAATTGGGAACAGCAATATCTTCGACCTTTCCAGTTATATCCAGAGATAGGCCAAAGGTCTGTTTTGTGGCGGGGCATGGTCCGAAATTGCGATGGGATATGCCTAAATCACACCCCAACCCTTTAAGCGCAGCATGGAGATTCATCAATTCATTCAGCATATTCAAGCCTCCCTTCAACGATCCGGCGACCGGCTTCGGTCTGGACATAACGCGGGGATTGGACGCCGGTGACTGGATCATAAACACAGTACAAGAACGACGGCAGGGTCTCATTAATCGATGTTTGAACCTTTCTTACGTCTGTATCTTCTCTTACAGGACCAATGTAGTCCGGGACAAACTCCCGCCATCCAAGGCAAGGAGTGTCGTGATACTGTCCTCTCAAGAGTCGTCTTTGAAAGCGTTCTTGAGCGTAGTGGCATGAATTGACATTGGCAAGTTTTGCTGCTTCAGTAAGCGTCTTGGGAATATAGCTAAAATCCTCAATTCTGGCGTAGAGTCTGTAGCACACATTAATCAAAACCGTGGCCTTGTGCTGAAAAAGATTACCCTTGGCTATTAGCTCCCCCTTTCTCAAAGGGCCACCATAATTCGTGGTGTAGTCATGGTAAACAATAGGTGCACATATTTCCACAGAAGTAGGAATGACAACCACATTCTTTAAGCGAGAGATCGATTCAAACAGCCCTTTAGCAGCAGACCATGGCGGCACCGGATAGCTTATCGGGGTTGCACCTGTATCTGGCCTTGTCCACATGGCAGTTGGGCCAGCAATTTCCATTGAGATACCATGATGCTCATCTGAACTCTCCATGTTCCCTCCTTTCCAGCCTCTCGGCACGGAGAGGCTTTCATAACCTTACCGCATATATGTGAAGGGGGCAGTGTTATTTGTCTTGAGCTTATTCATTCTGTATGTCAGAGCCCTGCCAGATAGGCCCAGTCTCCGGCGCCAAAGTCCTCCGCAAAAAGTCTAGCCAAGCCGGCTACATTTTTAAGGTATTCATCGAGGGGCTGCCACTCAGAGGAAGGCCTCCCTTCAAGCGTATGTGCATAGTAATCGCAGCTCATTTCTCGATTGAAAGGCTCCTTTGATTTGCCGGTCTTTTACTCTTAGGCTCTTGCCTGTTATACTCAGCGGCTATAACCGATTTCTTTCTTAACAATCCTGCCGTTCCGTGCCGATTATTCCGGCTCGTGCATGCACGTGAGGCGAAGGATAATAAGTTTCATGATCCGTGACGGTTTATGAGAGTGAGTAGCCGGTTGAGCAGGAAACCGATAGTGGCGCTTCGAGCCTTGGCTGATGAAGAGAGATGGAATTCTGGTTTCATGTGAGTTGTAAGGTAGATTAGTTATGGATGAGATCTTTCTACTATATAATTACAGTATGAACAAGCAGAAATAACTATGAGGCATAATTTCTCTTACAATCGGTTAACCATTGACCATGAATTTTCGATTGTCTATAGTCCCAATCGAGGTACGGAATGGATGAGCTTGAGATAGAGCGGGGATATGCGGATTTTCACCGGGGGCTGAACCGGGTCCTTCGAAAGCGGGATGTGAAGGCCTTCAAGGCCCATGTGGCAAAGCATCCGATGCAGGCGGGAAGGCTCTCCCACTGCCTGGGACTCAGCGACGAGCTGGCTGAGATTGAGATGTACAAGGCCATTCTGATCCGCTCGGCCCTCAGCGACCTTCACGAAGAGGCCGCAGAATGGCTCAGGCGCAAGGGCATCGAGCCGCCCAGGCCAAGGCAAAAAAAGAAAGGGAGAAGACAAAAAAGGCCTTTCAGGAGGCCCTAAGGTTTTCGCTTTACACTCACCCCGTAGCCACTATGTACACTGAGATTGCACCGAGAAGTTGTAGCCACAGACGCACGCAGACACACACGGAATGAGGATTGGTTACCATACCCGCTTCGCGGGAATGCAATCCTGAGAGTCAGGATCGCACGTGGGAGAAGGCCTTAGGGAAAAAATGAATCTGTTCATTTTTCCTCAAAGGCCGTCTCGCTCTCTGGTAATCAATCCCCTTTAACTGCTATTTTTCTCTATGTCCTCTTTGTCTCGAGTGAACTCCCACAGTTTACTGACGGGGAGAACGGGCGGTGAAGTGGAAACTATGCTATGCTCTCCTTACTAATTTCAGCGAAAAAGATGGCCGTGAGATTGTTCTTGCCCTTTTTTCACATTCATTTATAATACGTACATCTTTTTGTCTTGTTTTTTGACATTGCTCCTTAACTCAAATTCGCCACTAAAGAAGAGCATAACATGAAACTGAAAACCCTGCTGCTCTTTCAGCTCTTCCTGCTTGTTTTCGCCCTGTATGCGCTCTTAACCTTTAGCGGGAATAAACGATATTTCGTGTCGCTGCCCTGCCTGGTAAGCATGCTCATAGTTGGGAGGATCGAGGTGGGAGTTCAGGAACGCAGCGCGCTAAAGGAGGAGACCGACGAAGCTGGGAAAAAAGATGAGACGCAGTCCATCAAGGAGTCGCTCGACTGCCTCATCAAGAGCAAGAATGTGCTCCTCCTTACCGACGCCGTCCACTACCTTTTGAAAGATCTCGGCCTTTCAGTATCACCCTCTCCAGAGTTTCCCGCTATTGACCGCCTGGTTAAGATACCTGGCTCAGAGGTGACACTCGGCCTGAAAGTGCTCGGCGATGTGACCGAGGTACGTGAGGACTGGGATCAGTGGAAGCATCTTTCCGATTTCGACCTCGGCAAAGCGGGGAAATATAGGCTGCTGATCATCTGTAGCAATTGTGTAAAGGGTACTGAGGAAAGCGAGCTCAAGTATAGAAATTATCCAGCTGATGCCCAAAAGTTTCTCTCTGATAAGCATGTGGTGGGTATCACCACCCTCACCCTCTACAAGCTCTACCTGTTATGCAAAAAGAGAGAACTTGATCTCCACGCGGTTTTCTCCCCCATCCAAGACTATCCCGGTGGGGTCTTCAAGGTAGACAACCTCATACAGCCCTCTTCCTCTTAGGTATACCGCGCAACAGTTAAATCGCAGCTCCAGCCCTTTTGCCTTTCCGAGGATGTGTCCAGATACCCTGCGGCATATCGCGAATCACTAGCTATCTAAATGAGCTGAGACCTTAACATGTGTGTCAATTTTTATCCTAAATCCGGCAGTTTCCCTTTGCTCGATTCATGGAAACAGGTATATACCAAGGCCATGAGCACAGAAAAAGGATGTACAAATGCCTTCGAAGAGTTGAAGAATAAGGGGGTGCGCAGGGTTCACCCCGACTCACATGCGTTGGTATCAGGTGATGTCCCGCACCACGGCCCTGATCTACAATTGGCGGCCGTTGTTTGACCGGCTTGCCATACCCGAACGCCATGTAGAAACGATCACGAGTCGGCCGACAGCCTTTTTCGAATGGTTACGTTTAAATGCGGCGCAGTTGACATGGGCGGAACGGTGGTGCCAGATCTTAAGCCTTACATTGATCAAATTTCTGAGGGGCCGGCTTCTTGCTTCGCCTTCATCTATGCTTGAAGTCGATATCTAACTGCCGGATTTAGGATTATCAAGGCCGTAATCAGGGCTAAGGTCAGCGGTACTGAACCCGGGATCGATCTTGACCGGGATATCCCCCGGAGTACCCGTCAGCTCCCCATGCCCATGAATATATCTCGAGGTTATCAACCACCACGGGGGATTGGATGCCTTGAGGAGAAATGTTAGATTATGGGCATTGCCAGCCCTATCTTTGAGGTCATCTCCTGACATCAAAGGGGTAACCTCAGTGCTATTGAAACTGAAAACCACCAGGTTTTTGCCGTAGAAGTCCACTAGGTACCTTTCCCCGTTTCCCTTAAACAGCGCTGGTGTATTGTGCCTAGCCCAATTATACACCGAATCAACTGTCAAGCTAGACTTGTAACTGATATTTTTCCCCTTCCTTATGCGCTCGCCGGCATCGTAACCCAGCAAGGTATCATTCTTATGATCCGTATCATAATGGATGGTATTCCCCAGCCCCACATCAATGCAATCCAATCCATAGTTCACTGCGGCGAACTCGATCCTCCCGTTTCCCGATTGATTGAGTTTTGTCGTTTGATTTGCATCTGCCAATAACTGGAAGCTCTCCCCGGTGCAATCCTTCCCAGGGCCGGCATACCTGGCTCCACCGCCGGAGGAGATATTTTCCACGATGGTGAGCAGGCCAAGGGCAATCAAACTTACAAGACAGAGGTAACGAAACCTTTTAAGGAAGCTGTTTTCTGACTTTTTCATGATATTTACACCTTTCATACAATTGGAAGTGAATTCGCTTTTAAAAAACTCATATTGACGGTTTCAAAAAAAATGTGCTTTCTTAATTAAATATATCGGAACCATACGCATAGAACTTTAGGGTAAGAGTGCTTTAAAATTTCGATTGCTTCATTGCTTCCCGCCTGCAGACGGGCAGGGTTCTCGCAGTGGAAAAATGGGCTACAGCGTCCGCTGATAAAATTTCGAAGCGTTTTATCACTTTTCTGCTGCGACCCACCTGCCACTGCGAGGCACGAGCGGGCAGGGGGCAGAAAAGGGAAAGACTCACAATTCGCGCATGCCCTTATTATAGAA
>Ga0307421_1002481_pt1 | contig 10330 bp, 8 predicted proteins | sample SalMarWE160270MG_FD_202163 | JGI IMG/M metagenome (GOLD analysis project Ga0307421, IMG submission 202163) | Salt marsh sediment microbial communities from the Plum Island Ecosystem LTER, Massachusetts, United States - WE1602-70 | ecosystem: Environmental > Aquatic > Marine > Intertidal zone >...
CAGGCTCATGGTGGCGTAGGGGAGGGCGTACTCGTTGGCGTTAAAGGCGATGGCCAGCCCTTTGGCCTCCTCCACCGCCTGGAGCATCCTGAAATCGGTGATGCTGTCGCCGATGACCACCCAGTTGGACAGGGGCTCATCGTATTTATCGGCGAATTTATTTAAGGCGGCTACCTTGCGCCGCCCCCCCACCGGCTTCACCTCCTTTATGGCTTTACCCAACTCGGTGGCGGGCAGCTTCTCCCAGAAAAATTTGTCCAGGCTGCTTTTGATTTTTTCATCATCGTCCAGCTTCATGGCCAGTATGTCCTCTTCCGCCTGCTGCATTAGCTTCTTTTCCTCCGGACTTATGGTTGACCGGAACTTATCCAGCGGAAAGGCGGTGCAGGTGACGTTATGGGTGTAGATGTCCAGTTTCCGGGTGATACGTATGGCGTACTGCTCATAGCTGGTGCTGATGCAGAATATCTTCCAGCTATTGGACTGCAGCCAGGAGATGAGCTTTTCGGCGCCGCCGGTTAAGCTGGCTTCAGTTGCCAGTTCGGCGATGTTATCCTCGGAGATATTGTGTAGTATCAGGAAGGGCACGATGAGCGCCAGCGTGTCCCCCGGCTCGTAGTCCTCCCTTTCCTCAAGCGTCAGCAGGTCGTCGTAGCGGCTGATAACCTCAAAGGTTTTGTCGCCGTTGGGGAAGAGCTTCATCAGCTCGTAGGCGTTATCCTGGGGTGATAGCGGTCCTTCCAGGTCAAAGCAGATAAAGTTAGCCATTTGTTTTTACCCTTATCCTTTTTTAAGCAGTTTATCAATCTCGCAAGTTAGATTATACCCCTTAAGCGCTCGGTTGTCAGCGCCGACCACCTTGCCCTTCTTTATCCTTACTTTACCCCGGCTGAACGCCTTCAGGGTAGATATTATCAGGGGAAACTCGCGGGCCAGTCCCTTCTTGCGGATGAGCTTGAACAGGCGGTTGCTTTCCCCCTGGCTCTGCTTGATTTCTTCGGCGGATTTCCCCTCTATTTCCCGCCAGTATTTGTCAAAGGGCTCCCCCCGGATGGAGAAGGTGCAGTAGGCTGCCGGCGGCCCCTCGTCCAGCTCCGGCATCACCAGGTGCATCATCACGCCGGTTTTCTTAGCGTTACTTTCAATCAACTGCCAGATTACCTCCTGCCAGCTGCCTTTAGGCCCTCCCGGAACCGCCGGGTGGAGGTTAATCATATCGTATTTCCGGCACATCTCCTCGCCGACGATGAGCATGTAGCCGGCCAGGATGTTCAGGTCGGCGTCGAATTCTTTCAGCTGCTTCATTACCTCGCGGTCGTAGTCAGGCCGCCACCCCTCCCCCCGCTCGGCTTTAAAATCTTTAGAGGAAAAGGTGATGAGGGGCAGCCCGTAGCTTTTAACCAGTTTTTGGAACATATCGCTCTGCTTCGATTCGCCGGGCTCGCGGTTGCAGAAGACGAAGGCAATCTCGGCCTGTATCTCGCCCAGGGCTATGCTCCGTTGCGCCACGGTGAGCAGGTCCCGGGCGGCTTTATCCCGCCCGGTGGAAAACCAGCCCAGTTTCTGTATCGGCTTTATCTTAGCCATCGCTTTTTAAGCTTGTTCCAGATACTGGCGAAGTGGATGAAGGGGTTGGTGGTGTGTCCGTAGATTTTGCCTTTTTGCAGGGCATCGAGGAAGTCGTCTTTCCCCTTGAACTCGGGCATTTCGATGTAGGCGTTGCCTATTTCCCGGAGGGTGTGGGCGTCGCTGCCGGCACCCTGGACGACGCCGTGTTTTTTGGCGAAGGCGCGGGCTTTAGCCGATTGCTGCGGGGGCAGGGAGCGGGCGTTGAATACCTCGATGATGTCAATCTGGTCGGCGATTTCCTCTATTATGTGATTGCGCAGCGCCGACTGGCGGAAGATGTCAAATGGGTGGGGGATGTTGACCAGCCCGTCCTGGGCTTTGATGCGTGATATGGTCTCGGCGACCGATAGCCCGCTGGGTATGCTCTCTTTAAGGAACATGCCCATGATTTCACCGTACTGCGTCAGTATTTCCTCGGAGACTATTATGGTAAAGGGGGCTGTTTCCTTCAGCTTAAGCGCTCCTTCGGCGGTGCCGTGGTCGGAGATGGCAACGCAATTTATCCCCTTCTCGATGCAGCGGCCTACTATCCTGTCCAGAGGCGTACCGCAGTCCAGAGAATATTCGGTATGAACATGAAGGTCAGCTTTCAACAATTTGGCTCTAGCTTACCCTCTCTAGGTACACGCCGGTGCGGGTGTCAACCTTAATAACATCCCCGTTATTGATAAACATAGGCACCTGGATGGTGATGCCGGTCTCCATCTTGGCTGGCTTGTTGCCGGCGGTAGCGGTATCCCCCTTGAAGCCGGGCCCGGTATCGGCCACCTCCAGCTCAACGGTAATGGGCAGTTCCACTCCCACCAGCTCCCCCTTGTAGCTCGATACCTCCAGGGTCGCCCCCTCCTTCAGGTAGTTAAGGGTGTCGCCTAGCTGGCTGGCGTTGATGGGCATCTGCTCAAATGTTTCCTGGTCCATAAAATAGTGGGCATCGCCATCGTTGTAGAGGTACTGCATGGCGCGGGATTCAAGGCGTGCCCGGACAAACTTCTCGCTGGCCTGGAAGGAGCGATCGATGTTATGGCCGCTGCGTATATCGCGCAGCTTGAGCCTCACCTGGGCGCTGCCGCGTCCTACCTTGATGTGCTGGTAGTCCACCACCTGGTACAGCTTGTCGTCCAGTTCTATGGTAATACCTTTTCTCATTTCTCCGCTGTCAATCATCCTTGTCTCCGTAATCCTATTTCTTGGCTTTTGAGATTTCCCTGACCTTTCCCTGCTCCATTATAACCAGGTCTTCAATCCTCACCCCGCCCCACCCCTCGATATAAATTCCCGGCTCTATGGTAAATACCATGCCGTCGGCAAGCTCCTCCGGCGAGTTTGGCCCAAGCCGGGGCGCTTCGTGGACGTCCAATCCCACCCCGTGCCCCAGCCCGTGGCCGAAGGCTTCCCCATATCCCCCATCCTCGATAATTGCCCTGGCTACCTGGTCGGCTTGGCCGCCGGTCATCCCCGGCTTTGTTATAGCCATTGCCCCTAATTGGGCACCGAGGACGGTATCATATACCTTTTTATAGGTGCCGTCGGGGTCGCCCAGGCAGAAAGTCCGGCTCAGGTCGCTGGCGTAACCACCCACCCTGGCCCCGATATCGATTACTACCGGCTCGTCCTCTTCTATAGCCCTCGCCGAGGGCTGGGCGTGGGGCAGGGCGGCGTTCGGCCCTGAAGCGACGATAATATCAAAAGGCAACGGCTGGCTGCCCTTCTCCCGCATAAATCTCTCTATCTCCCAGGCGGCTTCCCGCTCCGTCATGCCGGGGTGCAGCTCCTGCCGGATATGGGCCATGGCGGCGTCAGATATTGCGGCAGCTTGGCTGATAAGTTCGATTTCCCCGGGCTCTTTTACCGCCCGCAGCGGTTCCACCATATTTTCTACGGGGACGAGCTTTAAGACGGTTTTGCCTTTACCCAGTATATCACATAACCGCTGGTAGAAGCTAAAGGTAAGAAATTCCCCCTCGAACCCCAGCCTCTTTATATTCAGCCCCGCCGCCAGTCTGGGGAACCAGCCCCCGATGTCGCCGGTTACGGGAAAAATCTCGTATTCCGGCGCCTGGCTTTTAGCCTGAACGGTGTAGCGGGAATCGGTGGCTAAAATATTCCTGTTCTGGGTGATGATCAGAAAACCGGCCGAGCCGTCGAAGCCGGAAAGGTAGCGCCTGTTTTCCGGCTGGGAGATTAAGATACCGTCAAGTTCTTTCTCCCCCAGCCCCGCCGCCAGCTTTTCTATCCTATTCTTTATCTTCGGACTCATCCTTTTCCTCTCTGGCCAGTGGGTGGGCGGATAGATATACTTTTCTGGCCTGCCTCTTGGTGACGTGGGTGTAAATCTGGGTGGAGGTGAGCCGGGCGTGCCCCAGCAGCTCCTGGACGACCCTCAGGTCGGCACCGCCGTCGAGCAGGTGGGTGGCGAAGGTATGCCGCAGCATGTGGGGATGGACCCGCTTGCCGATACCGGCTTTTTTGGCGTACTGCTCCAGCAGTCTCTGCACGCTCCGTGCGGTCAGACGCTGCCCGTAGCGGTCGAGGAAGAGGGCGCTGTTTTTCTTTTTGCCCGTTAGCCGGGTACGCCCTTCTCCAATATAGCTTTTCAGCGCCTCGGCGGCGGGCTCCCCCATCAGCACCATCCGCTCTTTAGAGCCCTTCCCCCAGACCCGGATTTCATTGCTTTCAAGGTTTATTTGCTCCGGGGTCAGGCTTACCAGCTCGCTCACCCGCAGCCCGGAGGCGTAGAGCAGCTCCAGCAGCGCCCGGTCTCGCTGCCCCAGCGGTGTGGACAGGTCGGGGGCGTTAAGCAGCTTTTCCATCTCTTCTTTGGTCAGGAAGGAGGGCAGGCGCCTGTCCAGCTTGAGCGAGGATACCTGCTCTATGGGGTTTTTGGGGATTAGCTCCTCCCGTGTGAGGTAGCGGTAGAAGGAGCGGATGGCGGATAGCTTGCGGGCGATGCTGTTTTTGGCTATGCCCCGCCCCGCCAGGTGGGAGAGGTAGTCGCGCAGGACGTGCCTGTCCACCTTGGTTTCATCTAGCGGGTCAACTTTCTTTTTTTTGAGGAAGTAAAGGAAGTCCAGCAAATCATCCTTGTAATTGCGTATGGTGTAGGGCGAGGCGTTCTTTTCCGCCTCTAAATAATACTTGATGTATTCGTCGAAGATTTTTTGCATGGTTTTAATTTAGGGCTTTTAAATCTTCTTTTTCTTCCTGCCTGCCCGCTTGGCAGGGGTTTTGGACTTCCCAGGCTCTATTTCCGTATTCCCGGCCTCCCCAATCTTCCCCTTAAACTCGCACTGGGTGCACTTGGCAATGTTGCGGCCGTAGGCGGTGAGCAGGCCGCCGCACTGTGGGCAGGGCTGGGGGAGGGGTCTGGTATTGACGATAAAATTACATTCGGGATAGTTGCTGCACCCGTAGAAGGTGCGCTTTTTCTTGCTCTTTTTGACTACCAGCTCCCCGCCGCACCGGGGGCACTTTACCCCCACCTTGACCAGGAAGGGCTTGGTGGTTTTGCACTCTGGGTAGCCGCTGCAGGCGATGAATTTACCGAAGCGCCCGAACTTGACCACCATCGGCTTACCGCACTTGGGGCAGACCTCGTCGGTGGCTTCCTCAACCTTAACCCTTTCCATCAGCTCGGCGGCGCTCTCCAGGCTTTTCTCGAAGGGCTTATAGAAGTCCTGGACGACGGTCACCCAGTCCTTGTTTTCGCTGGCTACCTGGTCAAGCTCCTCCTCCATCTGGGCGGTGAACTCGATGTCGACGATGGTGGGGAAGTGTTTGGCCAGCAGGTCGTTGACGACAAAGCCCAGCTTGGTGGGCTGGAATTTGCCGCTGTCTTTCTCCACGTAGTCCCTGTCCTGGATGGTGGACAGAATCGGGGCGTAGGTGCTGGGGCGCCCGATGCCCCACTGCTCCAGCATCTTGATGAGGGTGGCTTCGGTAAATCGTGGGGGGGGCTGGGTGAAACGCTGCTCGGCGGACAGGTCTATCAGCTTCAGTTTGTCGTCTTTTTTCAGCGGGGGCAGCTTGCCCCCGGTTTTTTCCTCGGCTTCGTCCCTGCCCTCGATGTAAACCACCATAAAGCCGTCGAAGGTGTTAATTGAGCTTGATGTACGCAGCAAATAGACGGTTCTGGCTTTGGGGCGTCTGGCTTCAATATCGACGGTGGTGTTGTTGAAGGTGGCGGCGGCCATCTGGCTGGCGACCATCCGCTTCCAGATGAGTTGGTATATCTTGAACTGGGCGTCGCTTAAGTGGGATTTGAGCATCGACGGCTCCCGCCGGATTTTGGTGGGGCGGATGGCTTCGTGGGCTTCCTGGGCGCCTTTGACCCGGGTGGTGAAGGTGCGGGCGTGGGCGGGCAGGTATTTCGAGCCGTACTTTTCGCCGATATACTCCCTGGCTTCGGCAACGGCGGAGCGGGCAACCCTGATGGAATCGGTACGCATGTAGGTGATGAGGCCGACGCTGCCCTCCTTGCCGATGGGCAGGCCTTCGTATAGCTCCTGGGCGACCCTCATGGTCAGCTTGGCCGGGAAGTGGAGCTTGCGCCAGGCTTCCTGCTGCAGGGTGCTGGTGATGAAGGGCGGCGCCGGCTGGCGGGTGGCTTTCTTGGCGCTGACCTTGCTCACCTTGTAGCCGGCTGCTTTTAGCTCCTGCCCGATCTCGTTGGCTTCGGTTTCATTGTGGATTTCCAGCTTGGCGCCGTCGGCCAGCCCAATTAAAGTGGCTCTAAAGGTTTTGGCTTCGGCCGACTTGGCCAGTTCGGCCTCGATTGTCCAGTACTCTACCGGTATAAATTTCTCGATTTCCCGCTCGCGGTCAACTATAATCTTGAGCGCCACGGACTGCACCCGCCCCGCCGATAAGCCCCGCCTCACATTACGCCAGAGCAGGGGACTGATTTGATAGCCGACCAGTCTGTCCAGTACCCGCCTTGCCTGCTGGGCGTCCACCAGCTGCATGTTGATGGACTGGGGGTTGGCGAAGGCGTGCTTGATGGCTTCCTCGGTTATCTCGTGGAAGACGACCCGGCGGTAGGTCTTGCGGTTGGTCCTGGTCACCTGCTCCAGGTGCCAGGAGATGGCTTCCCCCTCGCGGTCGGGGTCGGTGGCGAGGTAAATGGTAGAAGCGTCCTTGGCCGCCTTTTTAAGCTCGTTGACAATCTTGGTTTTCACCCTGGGCACGACGTATTTGGGGGCAAAGCCTTGCTCGATATCAACTCCCAGCTGGCTTTTGGGCAGGTCTCTGACGTGCCCCATGGAGGCTTTAAGATTGTAGCGGCTCCCCAGTAGCTTGCCCAGCGTCCGGGCTTTAGCCGGGGACTCAACGATAACCAGGCTCTTTTTCTTAGTTGACATAATAATCCTAATCCACCCTTACCCGGTAGGCCGCTCTGGTCTCCCGGGAGAGGATATAATTCATGGTTCCGGTCTGCTTGACCAGCCCTTTAAGCTCCATCATGGCCAGGGTGCCGCTGACGGTGGCCACCGGCAGCCCGCTTGAGCGGCAGACCTCGTCGATGTGGGTGGGCTCGGCGCTCAGCTGTTTCAGGAGCAGGGTTTCGGTCTCGGTGGTGGGCAGCAGCTCGGTAAGCTCCATCTGCTGGGCGACGGCGGTCAGGTTTAATTCCTCCAAAATATCGGTGTAGTCCCGCACCAGCTTGGCTCCCTCCTGGATGAGGCGGTTGACCCCCCGGCTGGTCGGGGACAGGATACTGCCCGGCACGGCGAATACCTCTCTATTCTGCTCCAGCGCCAGGTGGGCGGTAATCATGGCTCCGCTGGTCTCGTTGGCCTCGACCACCAGCACCCCCAGGCTCAGCCCGCTTAATATTCTATTACGGCGGGGAAAGTTCTCCGGCTTGGGCCGGGTGCCCAGGGGGAATTCGCTTATCAGCGCCCCCTGCTCGATGATTTTGCGGGCAAGTGCTGCGTTCTCCGCTGGATAGACGATGTCCAGCCCGCAGCCAAAGACGGCGATGGTTCTGCCCCCCGCCCCCAGAGCGCTCTGGTGGGCTACCGAGTCAATCCCTTTAGCCAGCCCGCTGACGATGGTGATTTTGTTCGTGGCCAGGTCGGCGGCTATCTCCTCGGCGGCCTGCCGGCCATAGACGGTAGAGCGGCGTGTCCCCACCATCGCCAGGCACCACTCGTCCTGGGGCAGTAGCGTTCCCCTGATATAAAGCACCGGCGGGTAATCGTATATCTCTTTGAGGCGGGCAGGGTAGTCCGAGTCGCGGAAGGTAACCACCTTTATCCCGTAGCGCCCCAGCTTTTCCATCTCGGTGTCCAGGGAAATCCTGCCCCGCCAGTCCCTGATGGTGTTGACCGAAGCTCTGTCCAGGCCGGCTGTTTTTAGTTCGGCGGGCGGAGCCTGCCAGGCCTGCTTTAAATCACCGAAATGGCTTTCCAGCCTGGAGAGTTTGACCCGCCCGATGCGGGGTATCAGGCTAAAGCCCACCCAGTATTTGGTGTCTTTTTTGTTCACTGCAAGGCAATTCTAGCATAGAGGCCAATTGGTAGCAATTAGGATTTTATCAACCTCACCCCCTTTATCCCCCTCTCCACTCGTAAAAGTACACTATTGACAGTAAGGTTCGTGATATATAGATCAAAGCAGATGGGAGAGTTTGGATATGGTAGTGAGGTATACGAGAAGTGTGAAGTTTGAGGAGAGTTTGAGACTGTATCATATAATGAAACATTGGACTTAATGTTAGAAAGTACAGTGGGCGCATAGTTATGATGCAGGTTGTATCAGGAACCTTTGAGAGGGATTTGCCTGGTGCGAGAAATCATAAAAGGCGATAATACTTGCTCTTTGAGCAATCTTTCTGTATCTCTTCCACCTTGTCCAAGCCAACCTCTTTCAAAGATATGTTGAAATATAGGGCAAAAACCAAATCATCTATATAATCTTTTAGCTTTGCTTGTCTTTCAAGATTAATCATTTGAAGATTACGAAGTTCAGACAGAGTAATCTTGCGTGTCTCCAACTTCAGTCCTCTTGCTCCAAATTCTTCCGCTATTGTGCTGGCAATAAGCCCGGTATCTCCTTTAATTCGCAGTTTCGTTTCCCGATTATCATGGACTAGGCTTAAGGTATCACTAGCCACCTGCACATCATCAATTTTCTGCACCAGAACACCAGAAAAATCAACGAAGTCCGAAAGCGTCTTCTCTTCCAAAGTAAGCATTTGTTCAGTTCGTTCGATGATTTTCTTCTTGATATGCTTATTCTTGGGGGTTATTTGAGGGACACGAACATATTGTTTAATTGACGAGGTTGATACTAATAAATCCTTTTCATATTCACTTTTCAATTGTGATAATAGGATTCTATTCACGATTGAAGAATTGAGAATGCTGAAGAGATATAAAAGCTCCTCTTTGTTTTCGCTACCTATTGCGCAAATTTGATTCCTTGCCCAGATAACAGGGGTGTCCGTAAAATGAAACCTAAGTGGATTTATATATGACCAAATAACTTTATATGTGCTATCTAGCAGGTTGTAGCCTTGATTCGCTTGCCGCAGGTTAATCACCATTGGAGAATCACCACTTCTGATGTTTGGCCAATAACCCTTGTATTCCTTAAGCGTCCAAAACTTGCTATTCAGCTTGGGAAACTGGTAGTGTAATCCTTCGCTTGTAGGTCTTTGTATAACCCTCCTCTCGTCAATACTATAACCACTATCAAAATAGAATCTACTAGAGAATGCCAGCACAGCTTGTTTGTGGTCATAGTAGACTGAAATATCAGTAGAGTTGCTCTTATACTCCTCGTAAAGGCTAATAACTTCTTGTTCATGTGTGATATAATTCCAATTCCTGAAATTGTCCAACAAATTGACTTGCATAACCTTTTTTGTGCTAACCTTCTCGCCAGCTGAAATATTACTCAGAGTTTCATTAATAGTATCCTCGCCACCTTTATAATTGATAATTTCAACCTGATTAGTTTTGGCTGGTGCATGTTTACAAACAACTATTATGAGACTTGATGTGGGAATTATTCTCTTCTGCCTCAATCCTCTCTCAATAAAAAGATTCCTATTAAAGGTGATGACTCTTTCGATTGTTACATACTTTGCCAAGTGATAGCGCAAAACATCCAAGTCCCCGGCAGTCAAAATGGTCTGCGGAATAATATAACAAAGCTTACCACCATCCTTTAACAAGGCCAGCCCAAGAGCCACGAAGAATGCATAGAGATTAGGATTAGGACGGTATCTTTTTGGATTGCCCGGAACGCTGTGAAGGTTAACGCCATAAATATCGTTCAACTTAACCTTGCCTCGCTTCAACAGGTCAAACACCAAAACTCCAGCTTTGGAGCATTCGTTGTATGAGACATAAGGAGGATTGGCAACCACATAATCAAAGCGGCGCCGGGGAAACGAAGCCATGCTATCTTTCATCTCTTCTAGGTCATCTTCGTCCCGAACATAACTGTGATATATTGGTCGAATGATTTTACCAAAATAAGATAATTGCCCCTCTCTCCTAGAGATGTCAGCATCCGTTGTTTCAAGTCCTGAGCCAACAAACTCTGTAATGCTGTCTTGTGTCCAGAACACCTTTATCTTCTTTTCAAGTGGATTGTTGTATTTCTCGCCCATAATCAATGAGGTGGACCCCATCATTAGGACAGGATAGGGGCAATATTAAGAGCGGGTCCCGCTATCCTCAAGGGGTCTGGT
>Ga0307421_1002484_pt1 | contig 10320 bp, 9 predicted proteins | sample SalMarWE160270MG_FD_202163 | JGI IMG/M metagenome (GOLD analysis project Ga0307421, IMG submission 202163) | Salt marsh sediment microbial communities from the Plum Island Ecosystem LTER, Massachusetts, United States - WE1602-70 | ecosystem: Environmental > Aquatic > Marine > Intertidal zone >...
CAGGGTTATTATCATTATCAAGGTCCATCTGTAGAGATATTTCTACCTTTTTTGCTCCTAATACATCAAAATTAATATTTTCAATATTTTCTAATAATTGATTAGGTGGCCCCCCGTTAACGGTTCTGTTTAATGGGTCTCCTGAAATATTAGACCATGAGAATGTAACATCGTAAGCACTGTTAGATCCCAAAGAAGGTACATTAATGGTAATGGAATAATCAGAATTTTTTGTTACTGAACTTCCCAGTCGTATTTCTTTGACCATCATATCCAGGGACATTCGGGCTTCTCTCTGGGCTCTTAATTGGGATTGTCCAGTAATCCAAGAGCGCACACCACCGCTAAAAAAAGTAACCAAACCCAAGATGATAATTGATAATAATACCAAGACGACCATCAATTCAATAAGGGAGAATCCTTTATTATTAAATCTTTTTTTTAAAAAAAATAAAATCATTTTATAAAATCTTCCTAATCAATTACTTCATTAATACTCAGGAATATCAAAGTTTATCGTTCTTCTTTCGGAATGTTCATCATTAGGATTAAAGATAATAGTAATATTTTCGCCTGACATTTCTTCGTAACCCCAATCGCCTACAAAGCTTACCCTTATATTATATATACCTTCATGAGTACCGCTATCTTCAAGTAAATACGGGTTACTACTACTATAACCACTTCTGTTAAGAGTTAAAGTTGAATTATCTTCTGAATAACCCCTATATATTTCTATAAAACTTCCTCCATCGGGACGGATATTCACTATTCTAACATAATCAGCTGTACGCCAAGAGCTTTTAGTCCAATCGAAATAAATCTGAGTCAAATCGATATTCCCAGCCACTTCAATCTCAAAATTTAAAGTATCTGCCCAGCTACTGTCTATCACATATATATGAGCATCCTCTGGTTGTGTTATACTCTCCTCTTCAATTGTAATTGTTATGGTACCTGTAAATAAACTATCATCCTCGCTTGCTTCAGCATTAATGACGACGTCACCGGTCCAATCAGTTGGGGCAGTATAATCGGTACTTCCAATCCCATTGACCACATCCACTTCCGTATCAGTCAATGAACCCTCTTCTGGCTGCAGTGATAAATAGATAGTCCCACTATAATCTATTATAGTTCCATCAATTTCGTCTTTAACCGATATTGTAATCGTAGCGGTTTCTTCATTGACCAAGGAAGTTGGGTCTGCACTCAGCACGATAAATCCCTTGTTGACCTGAATAGTCAAGTATCCATCATTGATTACGGAATTTGGATCCGTAGCTTTAATTAAAACTGATCCTGCAAACCCCACAGAAGAGGTAAAAGTAGCTGTTCCTTTTCCTGAACTACAAGTTACTGGACTTGTAATACTTCCTTCGCCTTCTGAAATTTGGAGATTAATTGTGCCACTAAAAGAAGTATCAATTACTCCCCCCGGATAATCCACAACCGAAATCGATATTGAAGAATTTCCACCTACCTTTACAGTTTCAGGAACAGCTTCTAAAATAATGTATTTTCCTGTAGTTGGAGTTGAAGTCTTCACCAAAACAGGCTCAGAATCAGCCCCACAACAATTAGCCGTTACCTGAGCAGTAGTTTCTATTGATGTTCCAGTCAGGTAGATTGTAGCTGTTCCAGAGCCATCTGTGATGACTGAATTTGCAGGGTTACCAGAGGAATCAACAAGCATACCATGATTTGTGCTAAAGGTCACAGTTTTCCCGGTTAAGGGACTGCCATAATAAATAACTGTAGCAGTAATGGTTGATTTTTCACCATATTCAATAGGATTATCTGCTACTAATACAATATCACCGGTGGAAATTTTTTCAAAAGTAATCGATTTTTGAGCAGTTAACCCGCAATATTCAGCAGTTAAAGTAACTCCAACGGGGTCATACGTACAGTTATTCAGAGTAACACAAGCTTTACCTTTATCACTTTCATCATTAGACGTAGATGAGGTAGCCGTTGCATCCTCTCCATTTAGTATTCCGTTATTAGTGGTAAACTCAATTTCATAGCCTCCCAGAGGAATGGTATCCACGCCCTCCTTGTAAGTTAAGTTCACACAAATGACAGCAGAATCACAAACTAACATTGAACCGGGTTCAACCTCAAATGAAAGTTCGGGTACAATATAGTCAATATATTTAACTCCAGTTATTCCAGCAACTTCTGCGACAACTGTTACTGTATTACCTCCTGAATCATCATACGGTATATTTAAAGTTGTTGTGGCAATACCGTAACTAGTAAAAACTTCTTCTTCAGATAAAGTGCCTTTATCAGAAAAGAAGGATAAAATTACATCATAATTAATAAGATTATCTTCGCTATCATAGACACGGGCAGTAATGGTGGCTTCCTCACAGATTAAAGGGTGTTCCGGGTTAGCGTATAAATCAATATGGTCGATCTCTGGATCAACTGGTGCAGACGATATTGCTGGATTATATATAAGTATATCCATATTTACATTTTTATCCTCATTATCACGATTCTTCCAGGTAACTACAGTATTAACCCGGTTAAGATTAGGATCGGTTGGATCAGATGTGACATTAACTTGCAGATTATATTTCCCCTTGGTATGACTATAGTCAAAATAAGTATTTAACTGATCTGGTTCATTCTTAATTTTTTCTAATATTTCCCGTGCATAATTAACTGCCACAGTACGATCTTTAGCATCTGCCATGACTTGAAAGCTTGTGTTATAAGCTTTAAAAATTCCAAAAGAAACAAAAGCTAAAATTGCAACTGCTACCATTAACTCAATTAAAGAAAAACCCTTTTTAGATAATAATCTTTTTATTTTTAACATTTTAATCACCACCAAATCAATTTATCAATTTACCAATTTACCAATTATTTAAAAAACAAATCTACTAGTTTGCCAATTATAAAAAATAATATCGATTATATAGTATCAATCGGTCTTCCGGTCAACCATTTTAACAGTTAAAAAGATAGCATATTGAAACGTTAATCTTTTTATTAAAAAGATTTATCCATATAATTTCCCTTATTGTTTATATTCCCTATTTTTAAGCCTTTTAGACAATGAATTAATTTGTCAATTGCCCAATTTACCAATAAATTAATTCACCGATTAGCCAATTCTCCAATAAATTAATTCACCGATTAGCCAATTCTCCAATTTTCCAATAAATTAATTCACCGATTATCCAATTATTTAAAAAGCAAATCTGCTAGTCTGACAGTCTTTTTTAAAGATGCAATTCCCTAAGATTAAGCTTACAGTTTATACTTAAAAACTAACGACTAAATACTAACGACTAACGACTATTCTACCAATTTTCCGGAGGGTCCGGGCTTACTCTTACCCTCGCAGTAACCGGAGTCATAATTACGTAGAGTATCTTCCCCCTTTTATTTTTCAAGGTAACTGTCCCTCCCATGCTGGGAACCCCATTCGGGTAGAAGTATAAATTGTTATCGGTAAAGTTACTATTGAATAAATTAATATCTTCTAATATTATATCATCTATTAATTCTGTTTGCTTATAAATCCTATATCTATCTAAACTCGGCCAAAACTGTAATTTATAATATACACCTTCGTAAAATGCCCTTGATTGAGTATTTTTTAATTCTGCACTTAAAATTGCTGCCGCTCTATTTAGTTTACTCCATTGCATCAAATTATATAATCCATTTAAAGAAAGAACAAGCAATAGAGATATTATAACTACCACAACCACTAATTCGATGAGTGTGTAACCTTTATTGCGATTATTGCTGTGAATCATACTGTATCTGTTTAGCTTTCGTTTTTATTATTTTTAATTATAAAGTTTTTGCTGTAAAGTTTTTAGTCTTTGGTTTTTCGTTTTTAGACTTACATAAATTGATAAAACAATTTATTGTCATTCCCGTGAAAACGGGAATCTATCTTTTAATTTTATTATTCACTTCTGGATTCCCACTTTCGTGGGAATGACAGAGATAATTAAAATCTTAAATACCAAGAAATAATTTGCTTGCCCCATAAAAGGGTGATAAAAGAACCCAAGATAATGAATGGTCCAAAGGGAATAACATCTTCTCTCTTTTTAATCTTGGTCACAATTAAGATAATTCCGATTAATGCACCCAAGAAAAATCCTAAAAAAAGTGAAATTATAATATATCTCCAACCCAGGAAGGCGCCAATCATTGCTGCGAGTTTAACATCTCCTCCCCCCATCGCTTCTTTCTTATAAATCACCGAACCGCCTAGACCAATGACTAATATTATTCCTCCTCCGACAACTACTCCTAAAACTGAATTTACAAATGAAATATAAGGAACAAAAAAACTTAGAATAAATCCTATTACTATCCCCGGTAAAGAAATTACATCAGGTATAATCTGTTGGTTTAAATCAACAAATGCAATAATTATAAGAGCTGATGATAAAATGATATAAATTAAAGTTTGGATACTTAAACCATATATCAGATAAATTATTAAATATATTAACCCGGTTAGAAATTCTACTAACGGATACTGAATAGATATCTTACTTTTACAATTACGGCATCTGCCTTTAAGCAGGATAAAACTCAATAGAGGTATATTATCAATTGGCTTTATTGTTTTGCGACATTTAGGACAATGAGATCCTGGATAAATTATTGATTCATTTCTGGGAATTCTATAAATACAAACATTACTAAAACTTCCTACGATTAGACCTAAGACAAATATTAGAATAATTTCTATCTCATAAACCATTTATATCCCTATGTTCTGTTTTTATCTATTCCTTCTATTTTTTAATTATAACATTTAAATGGAGGGTTTCGCCACGACGATTAATACCATCAATCGTAAGGGTGTCAATTCCATCAAAATAAACCACTACATCACCAGGCCTGCTCCAGCCATTTTTAATTTGAGCTTCTTTGGTAATGGGGTTCTGAATACTTAAAGATTTAATAACATTATCTATATCATTCCAGATAAGTACCGGATGTTTGTCTAATAATTCCGATCTTATTTCTTTTTCTACCGATTCCACATTTGATTCAATAATTTTTATTTCATTTTGCTCCACATACCAATGATAAACACGAGGAGAATAAAGAATTATCAATCCGATAATAATAATCCAAATTAGTAAAGTGATTAAAACTACGCCACGTTTGTTAAACAACATTTTTACTCACATCCTTTAATCTATTGTTGATTTTACTGCTTTTTCTTTTTCTTCGCTTCTTTTTACCTTTTTTAATCTCTCCTCAATCGCCTGAGAAACAAAATGACTCATTAAAAATCCACGCGATTTACAATATTCTCTTAATTCTTTAATAACTGACTCAGGAATTCTTACTCCTATTAATTTCTTTTTTGTATCCATAATGTTAACCTCAGTTATTTTATGATAACATATGTTAGCATTTTTGTCAAAAAAAATCTATTAATTCACCAATTTGCCAATCCACTAATTAACCAATAAAATAATTCACCAATTTACCAATTGACCGATTTGCCGATTCTCCAACAAACTAACGATTAAATACTAACGACTAACGACTATTTCTCCAATTTACTTTTATAAATCTTATTGATTTCTACTTCTATCTCTTTCTCAATAGGGTCACTTTCCGGTACTAATTGCAAAGCTCGCACAAAATATTCTAAAGCTTTATCCGGCATTTGTTTTTTATTATAAACTATTCCCAAACTGTATAAAATAATATAACTATCTGAAAAATTAGGCTCTACTTCTAATATCTTTTCCCATTGCTCAATCGTTCCATCATAATTTTCTTTTTCCAAATATAAGAGACCTAAATTAAAATAAGCTTTGGTAAATTTAGGACATAAATAAATGGCATACTTAAATTCTTCTTCCGCCTCTTTGTAATTTTTATTATTTTTGTAATACAAACCTAAATTTAAATATATACTTTTATCTTTAATATATCTTTCAGCTCTCCTAAAAATTCCTTCAACCTTATTATATACTCCTAAATTATAATAAGTAGCACCTAAATTAATAAGAATATTTCCGTTATAAGGATCAAGTTTTTCGCCATATTCGAAATTTGATAATGCTTCCTGATAATTACCTTCTGCCAAATTGTCTTTTCCTTTATAAGAACATACTTCTGAAAGGTAAGGTCTTATTGCTAAAGAATCGATTGCTATTATCATAATAATCACAGCTAAAATACTGCAAACAATTTTAAAAATTGCTCTCTTATTATTAAACTTTTTTATAATCTTCTCTTTTTTAAATTGTGATAAATTATAATTTCTTATATAAATAGTAGTAAGCCCTATAATTGTAAAAAAAGTTGAACCCAAAGCCGGAACATGTAAAGGAAAAGTAAATAGACTATGTATCAAGAAGCAAGAAATCCCCATCATTAAACCCCAACAAACTAATCTATTTTTACTATTTTGCTCCTTTTTTAAAAAATTTAAGACTGTACTATAAAGTATAAATATAATTACTATAAATAATCCCAAGCCTAATAAGCCCAATTCAGCGCCAATTTGCAAATATTCGTTATGAGCCTCTCTGGGAAAGGTATAATATTTTATAGAATCAGGATTATCTTTGAAAAATTCTGCCTGGTAATCTAAATAATTCATCTTAAAAGTCCCTATACCCGAACCAAGTAAAGGTTTATCTTTAATCATCTGTAAAGTATTTTTCCAAATTAAAAAGCGTGTATTTATAGAAGGGTCTTTTTCATCAAAAGTTGATAAAGCTCTTTGAGGAAGACTTAAAAGACTTTTATTTAAAGGATTATCAGTTGAGTATATAATGGTAATAATTAAAAAAACAGATAATAATATAATTAACCATTTTTTATTTTCTTGAAATATTTTTAAAAGATTAAATTTAGTAATAATATAAATTGCAAATATTAGAGTAAGGCTAATACTAATCCATATCCCTCTGCTCTGGCAGATTATTGTAGTAGTGTAAATAATAGATAATAATAAAAATAATAATATCTTATTTTTCTTTATTTCCTCCAATAAAAAGAAAGAAAATATCGTAGGAAAAATTAAAGCTAAATAATTTGAAATCCAGTTTTTTTGGCCAATAGTAGAAGTAAGAGCTCCAAGTTCTCTTAAATAAGGGTCTAATCCATAATATTGAATAATGGTGTAAATTGATATAATAAATGATATTATAAAAAATAATTTGATAAAAGAATAAAATTCTTGTTCCTTCTCAATATTATTTATAACCAAAAAAAATATAAGAAAATAGGATAAAAAAATCACATAATCTCTCAAGCTTACTATTAAAAATTTACTTTCCATTAAAGATATGCTCATTATAAAAATAAACAAAAAAATAGGTAAATTTAACGGACTTTTAACCCAGACGTTTTTTTCTTCTTTAAAATATTTTAAAACCCATAGAGTCAGGGCGATTATCACAAATAGTTTTAACCAGGCTTCTTGATTATCCCGAAAATAATCTACATATTTATATACTGCCAGGGGAGTAAATAGGATTAATAGTTTTAAACTTAGTAATATTGCTTTTTTATAAAAATCTTTATTTTCTGCTATATATTCTTTCATTATATATTCCCCATTAAAAACAATTATGGCTCTATTTGATTATTACAAATAGAGCCATAATTATATTTCTTCTTCTATTAAATTATTATTTATGTGCAGTTAAGTCTTCGGCATAAACATTTTCATCGTCATCTCCCGCTGTATTTGCATTAATACTGAATAAATTTGTATCAGTATCATCCTGAGTTACCCATACTTCTCCATCTGCCGCACCACTTAAAGCAACAGGATAAGCTGCTTGAATAACACCATCTACAGGATTGTGAATTCCTGAACTTGTAACTAAATCACCACTAGTCCACATTGTATTAACGCTGGTAGCGTTAGAATCAGCTAACTCTGCCTGTATTAATGTCTGAATAGTCCCTACATTAGCTTTAACTATAGCATTTTTCGCTTTTTCCTGCTGTCCGGTATACATTCTTAATCCTAAGAGTGCTAATACACCTATAATAGCTACTACAACCATCAATTCGATCAAGGTAAAACCCTTTTTACTTTTTCTTAAACTATACATTTTAAATTTCCTCCTTTTAGTTTAGTTTACCGGTTATCCGGTTTGCCAGTTAACCAGTTTCATTTACTTGACCGGTTATCCGGTTTACCGGTCTGATTCAATTGATAATTAAAAAAACATTTAAAAAATCGGTAGTTTAGCAATCATAACATTGTTTTTTGTAGGGGTCGGATTTATCCGACCCGTCCTTATCGGGTTCGATGAATCGAACCCCTACATTTTAATAGACAGGCGAGACGCCTGTCCTACGGTTTTTTGAATTTTTCTCCATGACAATGCTTTAGACCTAAACTTTGTGCCCTACCCTTTCGGATAGTTTACCTTTTTCAACTTTTTATATTATTTTGGAATCAATCACCTCCGGATTTCTTTTTTTTATTTTCCTTTATAATCTTTATGTCATTAAATTATGAGTAGACAGGAATTTATTGAAAAAAAACAAAGTCGGTAGTTTGGCGATCATGGCAATCATAGTTATTAATTACTTTAGACCCATAACTTTGCGCCCTATCCTTTCGGATAGTTTGCCTTTTTCAACTTTTCATTTAAATCACTATATCCTTTTCTATTTATATTATTCCCAAATTTAACACTTTTTAGACAATTTTAAAAAAATATTTATACTTTTTCCTTTTTATTTGTTTATGGGTTATCCTTTTTGTAAATTAACTGGTTAATTTTCTCTTGCTTTAGCTGGTAACGGATTTAAATGAAATAAAGAGATTAATTTTGAGCAGTAAACACCTCTCCAAAAAGATGACCATCTTTATCAAAACCTTGAATTATAAAATAATCTGGAGAAGGAGAAGCTATGGCAACCATACCTCTTTGATTTATTCCATGATCATTAAGCGCACCACCGTCGGGATAAATAACGCCATCATTTCCTGAAGCTTTAGTGTATGGGTTTATACACCCTGAAGCATTGGTGATATCATTAATAGCAGCAGCAATCCGTGTGGTAGCGTTGCCTATATTATAATCATTATCCGCCATATTACCCTGAATTACAGTTTGAATGGTTCCACAATTAGCTTTAACAATTGCATGCTTGGCTTTTTCTTTCTGGCCAGTGTACAGTCTTAACCCTAATAATGATAATATACCAATAATAGCTACTACGACCATTAACTCGATTAAGGTAAAACCTTTCTTGTTTTTTTTGAAATATAACATTTTATTTTTTCCTTTGTTTTTATTAGTTTGCCAGTTAACCGGTTTGCTGTTAAATTAGTCGTTAGTGAATAGTTGTTAGTCGTGAGTTTTCAAATGCAAATTACAAGATGAGAGATATGAGATTATTCAATTGACTAATTTGCCGATTGACTAGTTTACTATTTTTTTATCAATTCATTAATTGACCGATTTTAGATTTATTTGAAAGTAAATAATATTCATAACATTAATATATAATTATTTCTTGTTATTTTTTTATTAATCGCCTCCTGATTTATTTTTGTTTTCCTTATCTAAATTTATCTTTTTTCTTTTCTATTTATATTATTCCCAATTTTGTAAATTTTTAGACAGAAGGAAAAAATTTAATAAATTTTTTAATTTACCAATTGACCAATCCACCGATTTACCAATTACCAAAGATATGTTGAAAAGTCTACCTGTCTTCCAGTCTACCAGTCTACCAGTCTACCAGTCAAAATAGTCGTTAATCGTCATTATTTAGTATTTTGAAAAGAAAAATACTTCACCCTCACCTTAGTCCTCCCCCTTCAATTAGGGGTAGAAAAGTAGCAATGGCTTTTCGACTGAGTTAAAACAAAAAGACACGGCGTCGCCGTCGTGCCTCTACATTAAATTAATAGACAGGCGGCACGCCTGTCCTACGGTTATCATGTTATGTTATGTTATATTTACCTCTACCTTAATCCTCCCTTATCGAGAAATAAGAAATTTCATAATTTACTTTACCGCTCTTAGTAAATGAACTTCTTCTCCATGAACTGATTCTGCCGCATATTCTAAAGCAGCTTGAATATCTTTTGATGTAAGGTGCGGATAATCTTGGAGAATTTTATCAATAGAAATATTTTGGGAGAGTTTTCGCAATATTATTTCTACCGGAATTCTTGTTCCCCTAATAACCGGTTTACCGAACATTATCTTGGGATTTATCTCTATTCTTTTTGATAAATTTTCTTGAAACATAATGTTTACCTCCTATTGATTTGGTATGTGCAAATAGATATATTATTTATTTATAATTATTTTCTAATAC
>Ga0307421_1002492_pt1 | contig 10292 bp, 6 predicted proteins | sample SalMarWE160270MG_FD_202163 | JGI IMG/M metagenome (GOLD analysis project Ga0307421, IMG submission 202163) | Salt marsh sediment microbial communities from the Plum Island Ecosystem LTER, Massachusetts, United States - WE1602-70 | ecosystem: Environmental > Aquatic > Marine > Intertidal zone >...
GTGTGTGATCGTAATCGGGCCGCCGTTGGCGATTTGGCGTTTAAAAATGGGCACGATGCTGCCGCGGCTGCCGAGCACATTCCCAAAACGGACGGTTACAAATGTTCTGCCGAATCGTTCCGCCGCATCGTATACAATCATCTCGGCCACGCGCTTGGTTGCCCCCATCACGCTCTTCGGCTGCACAGCTTTATCCGTGGAGATCAATACAAAATGCTCGCTGCCGCATGCCAGAGCTGCCTCTACAACACTCTTCGTGCCGAGCACATTATTCGTGACCGCCTCCTCGACATTGAGTTCCATCAGCGAGACATGCTTATGCGCCGCAGTGTGGAAAACAACTTCTGGTTGCTGGCTCACGAAGACATCTCGAATTCGCTCGACATCACGCACATCAGCAATCACAGGGATGATTGTTAAGCTGGGGAATGTTTCTCGCAGTTCAAGCATCGCTTCGAAGATACTGTTCTCACCATGGCCGAGAAGGACCAACTCCCTCGGATTCCAACGCGCAACCTGACGGCAAAGCTCGAGACCGATGGACCCCCCCGCCCCAGTCACAAGAACTCGAGTGCCGGTGATTTTCCGACCGACAGCCTCATCATCGACTTCCGTTGGCTCCCGCCTGAGCAGGTCGGTAATGTCCACCTCGCGCAAACGACTCACGCTGACTTTCCCGCCGATGAGCTCATAAATCCCGGGCATCGTGCGGAAGGGGATTCCATTCGACCGGCACTCTTCCGCCAATACCCTGACTATATGGCCAGGCGCTGTCGGGATGGCGATCACCACCTCCTGCGCTAACATGTGCTCGACGACATCATCGACTTCATCAAGCCCACCCATTACCTTGATCCCGTGGATCTCCATTCCTAGCTTCTCTGGATCGTCATCCACAAAAGCGACCGGGGTCATCTGCAGCTGTGGGTTGCGCTGCATCTCACGGAGTACTAGGACTCCCGCATCCCCTGCACCGGCAATGACCACTCGCTTGCCGCCGCGAATCTTGCTCGCTTTTTGGCTAACCTGTCCGCTTTCAGCCAACAATCGGACAACAATCCTGAGACCGCCGACGCTGAAAAGTGAGATCAACCAGTCGATCCCAATGACAGACCGGGGGAACCCAACTCGCATGCCGCCGAGACTGCGTGAGATAACGATCAGTAAAGCCACGATACCTGATGCTGCCGCAGAGGCGAAAAAGATAATCCGTAGCTCACGTACACTGGCATACACCCAATATCGCCGGTAGAGACCGAAGAGGTAGTAAACAATAGGCTTTACAATCAGCGCAATAACAACCATCTGCAGCGCCGATGGCAAATAGAAGGAGAAGAGCGGTCCAATGTCCAGCCGCAACGCAAAACTTGCAAGGACGGATGTCGCGATCAGGAATAGATCGGCGAGAAAGAGATATCGATTACGAATTTGGAACAGCGGTTTCCTCAAGATTCGACTTCTCTCCTAGACCTGAACCATTCTACCGTAATCTCAAGCCCTTCCTGTAAGTCGATACGCGGGCGATATCCCAACGATCTTTCAGCCAAGGAGATATCAGCTTCCGAGAAGCGAAGATCTCCCTGGCGAGGAGGACCGAATTGAGAATCCGGAGTTTCAGGGAAGAAACGCTGCAAGATCTCGACCAATTCATTAATGGGAACCGAGTTACCACCGGCGATGTTGAAAACTCGGCCGTCTACTGAATCTCCGTCCGCAGCTAGCAGCATCGCCTCGACAATATCTCTCACATACACAAAATCTCGGGTTTGCCGGCCGTCGCCGTGGATGGTCGCTGGCTTTCCAGCCAACATGACCTGGATGAACTTTGGTATGGCTGCTGCATAGGGAGAGTCAGGGGATTGGCGTGGCCCGTATGCGTTAAAAAACCGCAAGCAAACGGTCTCCAAGCCGAACGACTGCGAGAACAGTTTCGCAGCCTGCTCCATCGCGAGTTTGGATGCTGCGTAAGGAGATAATGGATTCGGGGGGTGATTCTCGACAACGGTGCTCTCACTTTCACCATACACCGCAGCCGAGGATGCCAGCACAACCCGCCTAACACCCACCTGACTCGCCTGTAATAGTACGTTAAGACTTCCGTTCAGATTAACCAAGTAGCAAGTGAGAGGGTCCTCCATCGAACCGGCTACGGAGATGAACGCAGCCAGGTGGAAGACAGCGTCAACATCTTTTATACTCTCTTGAACGATTGCAGCATCACGGATGTCCCCTTCGATAAAGTCAATATCCAAACCGGCGAGGTTCACTTTCGAGCCTGTGGAGAGGTTATCCAGAACACGAACTCGGTCTCCGCGGTCGAGCAAACCATGCACTAGATGGGAGCCGATGAACCCTGCGCCGCCTGTGACAAGGACCTTTGCCATATTTAATAACTAAATGCCTCGAAAACCTATGATAGTTCCAGCCGTCCTCAGAATGATCCATAGATCCATCAGCAGACCACGGTGCTTGATGTAATAGAGGTCGTACTCGAGCTTTTCCGCTGACCCTTCCACCGAGGCCCCTTTGCCATAATTAATCTGCGCCCATCCAGTGATACCGGGCTTCGCCAGCAGCCGTGCACGGTAGAATGGGATCTGTTTTTGAAGTTCATCGACCAATATCGAGCGCTCAGGGCGGGGACCAACCAGGCTCATTTCCCCCTTAAGGACATTCCAAAATTGTGGGAACTCATCCAGATGAGTCTTCCGTAGAAACATGCCAACTTTTGTCGTGCGCGGATCGCCCTCCATTGCCCAGTGCGCCTCACCGTCCTCTTCTGCATCCTGGTTCATGGTGCGGAATTTCACAACCCCATATTGTTTGCCGCCCTTCCCCAACCTTTCCTGAATGTAGATTACCGGCCGGCCCGATTCAATCAGAATCGCCAAAGCCACCCAGGGATAGATAAATAAAAGACCGAGTAAACCCAATACGCTTCCGCCAATGTCCAGAAGACGCTTGGAAATCGCGTACAGGGGTGAGATGCGCACCTCATCAACGAAGGACCTCACCAGCCAATCCGTTTCCAGATGGTTAATCGGGAGCCTGCCGAGCAGCTCCTCATACGAGACCGGCATACGGGTGATTAAGACCCCCCTCTCCTGCGCGTCGAGGATTGCCTGGAACATCTCACCGTTCATGGGACCCAGGATCGCCACAATGATGTCTGTGATGCCTTCCTGCTCAATTAATGGGAGGAGGCTCAAATTATCACCCAGGACCCGGTATCCTTCGATCTCGGCGCCCTGCTTTTTCGGATCATCATCGATGATCCCAATGAGGGAAAATGGCGGAGGGTTGATGGCACGGACGACGTTCACCAGCGTAGTTCCGCTTTCCCCTGCGCCGACCACCAGTGCACGACGCATAAAGTCAGGGGCTGTGAAAATCTGGATATAGAGCCGACGCCAGATCAATGTGAATAGGATAACAAGAACGAGGAAGTACAGCATACCTCGCCTTGGCAGCGACCCTGGCTCAGATGTGAAATAAACGATGAGGTAAAGGACAACGCCGCCGATTCCCGAGAACAGCACACCACGTAGGGTCTCGCCCCAAGAAGAGGCGCGAATTACATCATAATTATTAATCATTAAAAACAGCCACAGGAGAGGAAGAAGCAAGAACCACCCCGCTCGGAAGCGGAGGAATACGAGCGAGAAACCCAGCCAATCGATCTGCGCCCAGAGATAGAGCGCCAGAAAAGCCGCGGATGCAGCGGCGATGAAATCGCCGACGATGAGGATGATGCGGCGTTCGCCGCCGCCCATCCTCCAGCGGCCGCGCCTGGATTCAATCTGAGCCATGTCGACCCCTGAGCGAGCCCTTAAATACGCTCCAAATAAATCCGGTGCCCCAGGAAAAATGCATGGTCCAGATGGCTGGAGGGAAACCAAGTATCAATCCCATATCTTTTCGACGAATTGACTCCAATACGCCCGCAAGTGCCGTGATAGACAAATAAGCGCCTAATTGTACCGCTAAGAGTAGTCTAGCGAGCAGATAAGGGAATGCAAGAGCTGCCAAGATGGTTGTGAAGAGAACAAAAACCGGTGGCAGCGCCTGACGCCAGCGGAGCGTCTCCGGATATCTTTGGAGCATGCGCACCTTCCAATAGCCATAGCGCCAATATTGACGTGCGAGCGCGCGCAGATCCGCTCGGGCGAAGTAAATTGATCGGATCGAAGGGTCGAACCAGACCACACCGCCTGCCTTGCGTAAGCGTACGTTGTACTCATAATCCTCGTTCGTCAGAAGATCTTCGTTAAGAGGACCCACCCGTTCCAACCATTCTTTTCTAAAAGCGCCAAAAGGAACTGTGTCCACCGGTCCAGGCTCGCCGCTTATACGATAGCGGGCATCGCCTGCACCGAGCGGGTGCGAGGCCGCAGCTGCGATTGCGCGCGCCATGCATGTCTCCGCTCCGGGTTGGATCTCCCACACCCCGCCAACGTTTGCAGCTCCAGTTTCCTCGAGAACAACCAGACAACGTTCGATATAGTTGCTTCTTGGCGCTGAATGCGCATCAAGGCGGATAATCACATCCCCCTCGGCCGCCTCGATTGCTGTATTTAATGCAGCGGGGATACTACGTTGAGGGTTATCAATCAGGCGAATACTCAATTCAGGATGTTGAGATGCATAATCCCGGATCGCATCTCGAGTGCCATCTGTCGACATTCCATCCGCCACTACGATCTCGAGATTGCTTTGATCATAATTATTAAGGCGAATCGCCCGCAGAAGACTACCGATCGTCTTCAGCTCGTTATAGCAGGGAATGATCAGTGATACTCGTGGAACCTTCATAAGGAAAATAACTGACCAAGTGAATTAGATGAAGCTCGCCACATATCTTCTGGATTTCTCTTCTATATCGGACAACAAAGTGTCGATTTCGTCTTGATTTCAAGAGGTCTGATTAAGGTTGGAAGGCACGGCTAATAGGATATTAATTAGCACCTTATTTGCTCGGGTAAAAGTATATCGCGCCATCCATGGATTCGAAAACCACATCCAAACCTTCAATAAGTGATTCTACCCTGGACACTGTCCGATCGTGGTAGACCGGCTCAAGTTGATGGAAAATCGTGTTGAACAACACAAGAGCAGCCCCGTCCTCCCTGAAAATAGCTCCGGCGGGATCAGAGCTATCATCTCCAAAGCGAGCATTCTTCTCATCGGGTTGAGACGAATACAATTGAGGTAAGTCATAGGCATTGCGATCGGTATAGAGGAGCATCACTATCGATTCATTTGTAATTATTGGGACATCTGGGTGAATATCCCGAACAGCTTCAAGGGTCGGCGAGGCTTGCCATGCAGCACTTGTAAATCCTTTGCCATATTGATGGAGAGTTAAGATCTTTGATCTGGCGGTGGGATAATTATAAACAACGATGGCTGCGGCAAAAAGAAGGGGGAAAAAAATCAACCATTGAGATTGCTGGCGGAGTGAAGCTAGATAAAAAGCAAATACCACTAAAGACAATGTAAATGCGAATATTGCAGGAAAGAATGTACGCGGATTTACATCCGGTGTTGGCTGCGTGAATAGGAAGGAGAGGATGAGCGTCAGGATATAGACCCCGACGAATAGGATGAGGGTAATTGCAAGGATGGATGTGCCTTCTATCGAGCCTCGTCTCTTCTGTCCCTGGACCCATGGATAAATTAAAAAAGTTGACAAGAGAAGGAATATCCCAAAGAACATCAAGAGGTTTAAGCGATATGTATAATGTGGCAAAATTCCAATGAACGGCAGCGCCCTAATAAATGAGTCTACAAGTGCCTCCCTGACCGGTTCCAACGTTGCCCAAAGGTTTCCTACTGTAAAGCTCAATAAACGAGCCGGCTCTGCAGCCGGTTGAAACCGGAGCCAGATGAGCCAGATGGCAACTGGAAGGATGCCAATCGTAGCTGTAAGCGCGGCGCGGCGGATGCGGCGTATCAATGGCTGTGGAGCGAATATGAATGGCACCAATGCTGCGGTTATCACAAACCCCACACCGATATAACGGGTTAGGAACGCAAGACCCGATAGGATTCCGGAAGCCAGAACGTATCTAATATCACCTTTTTGAACGCCTCGAATTGTGGTCATCAACGCGCTAAAACCGAGAAAGAGGAAAAGCCCCTCTGACATCGCCGCCGAGTAGTACTCGATGAGGATTGGTATACCCAATGTCACCCCGCTCAGCGATATAGCCAGTAAACCGTTCTTTGTGATTGAAAATGCCCACAGGCCAATCATCAGAATCGTCACTGCAAACAGGAATACACTTAAACACCGTGCTGTAACGAGTGGATCCACTCCGAACACGCCCAAGGAGGCAAGGCTGAGGATGTAAAAAGGAGGATGGTGGGATGTAAGCACGAATCTTCCTGACGCTCGCCACAATCCTATCCCATCTCCCCGGAGAAGATTTCTCGCATTCACGATATAGCCTGCGGCGTCACTGTAGGCCCACGATCCCCAGCGAGTTGTGAAGTACATTACCCCAGCGCCGATCAAGGCGATCAGGAGGATGCTCCCGACAACAATCCAGCGGGATTGAAATTGAGACCTACTAGTCATTACTCCTTCTTCCTGGCTGTCCAACCCAGCTTAACTCCTTCGCCACCATGAAAACTGCCGAAAGATAGAACTGCCAATATCCAACAGGCTCCTGGCAACTTTTTCCCTAATCAGAGACCGAGACCTTGGAGACAAATTGGATCCCCCTGCCCAAAACAGGTTGAAAGAAGCCGGGATACTGACCTTTGACCTCCTCTGAACGATAGACCTCACGCCCTTCTACTTTGTTCAACAAGGCAGCCCATTGCTCCCTCTTGAAATAGTTATAGATCGAGGGAACCCCATGTGCTACATTACCCCCCAAATCCAGGAGACGCAGGAGGGATTTCTGGAACTCGTTTTCGTAGAAGTGGTCCTTAACGACAACCGCCTCTCGAGCGACCCGGATGCATTCCCGCATGACCCTATCCGGTTGGCGGGTGTGGTGCAGCGTATCGGCGATAATGACCCCGGAAACGCACTTATCCATGATCGGCAATTCCCCACCATCATAGAGCACTACTGGGATGGCTGAGGAGGAGCGCAGCATGACCTCCAAACCAATGATGCGGATGTCCTTCCGGAGAGCCATCAAATACGCCCCTAACTCTCCATTGCCACATCCGACGTCCAGCACCAAGCCCTGGGGCAGCAATGGAGCAATAGCCATTGAGATTGCACGAATTCGTCTCTGGTAAATTAATTTATCGTGAAGATCGCCGAAGAAACGTGCAAAAGCCATTACGAGATCCTATTCCATCTCCATCGAAGTAAAACCATCTACGTACGACGACGTCGCTTCATGCCTAATACGCTCAGGAAAAAGCTGGAAAGTACAATTTGTAATCCTAAAAGAAGCGAGAGGACCGCTGGAATGACCAGACGGAAGGTCCTCGTCGGCTCTAGCGGACCGAACGCTTGGTTTCCCCAGCTCCTATAGGCATAGAAGGTCAGTGCAAACCCGAGCATGAGCAGGATAGCTCCAACCAACAACCCTGTTTCCAAACGGATGATCCTGAACACGCGGTGTAGTCTCGGGTCTTCAGGCAGCAAACCTTCACTGATGGCAAATACCTTTGTGAAAACAGCAAATATGATTGCCTGGAAACCGATCACAATTGTCATGGCAGCGTAGAGAAGTGTGTGAATATCGAGGGTGGCCCTGCCTATGGTAAGAGGACCCGGCAGCAATAATAATGTCATCCCTAATCCCAAGAGCATAAGCAGTATCCCGGGGAAGAGGAATAACCAGCGGGGGCTGTAGAGCAGCAGAAAGCGCAGGTGGCGCCATCCATCCTGCCATGTCCTGAGATGGGGGGGACGGCTCCGTCCCGCGGGTGACAAGGTCGTTGGGATCTCGGTAATCTTAAGCCCAAATAGGGTCGACTTCACGATCATCTCGCTGGCGAACTCCATCCCTGTTGTTCTCAGGTGTAATGACTGGATCGCGTTTTTAGAGAAGCCCCTTAGACCGCAGTGAAAGTCACCTACCGGGCTTCTGAAGAAGAGACGACCCATAGTGGAAAGAACAGGGTTTCCAAGATATTGATGAAGAAAAGGCATGGCGCCGGGTTTAATCCCCCCTTGAAAGCGATTACCCATAACCAGCTCGTAACCTTCGCGCAGCTTTTCGATGAACCCGGCAAGACAATAAAAGTCATAGCTATCGTCTGCGTCCCCCATGATGATGTATGTCCCTTTGGCCGACTCAATTCCGCCCATCAACGCGCTGCCGTAGCCTCTCTCCGGGATCAGAATGACTCTTGCGCCCATCTCTTCGGCAACCTCTCGCGAACCGTCGCTGCTCCCGTTATCCGCGATGAGGATCTCACCTGCGATGCCTTGTTCATCTAAAAAACGTTCAGCTTTCAGGATGCACTGCCCCAGCGTCTCCCTTTCGTTAAGGCATGGCATTAGGATGGTTAATTCGAGTGGTCTTGCGTTTGCTCCCATATGCCCATCTACCTTCATTAGCCAACCTAAGGCTTTTTCCCGCCGCAGTTGATATTAATTCCGATCCAATAATCAGAAATCCGCGAGTCACCTTGTCATTATATCGCCCGGTAACTTTCAATCCTCATCGCTTACCGGCACTTCCAAATTGCGAAGAAAGAGCCGGTATCCGTAATCATCATACACAAGTGGCAGATCATTGAACGATGTCCATTCCTGGGGGCATTCCCCGCAAATTACCGCACAAGGTTTGAATTCTGGTTTCCGAAATGCTCCCGTCGGGGAGCTCCTGCTGATGATCCACTCAATAGTAAGCTCCTCGCTGGGTGTCTCCAAAAGGACCCACAGAGGATACTCGGCCGCATCACCGGAAAGCATGATCCCAATATCGATACAACCGGCTTCTTCAATCAATTCCGTCATCTCGATATAAGGCTCATCGAGGTGAGGCGCCTGAGTGAACTGCAGCTCTGTCCTGGTTTTCCCCAGGATACTCGCCTCCTCCGCTTTTTTGATTAACGAGCGCGAATTCAACCCGAACAGGATAGGGAGACATCCAAGAACCAGTATAAGGGAGAGCGCACTAATCCCAAGTGAACCAGGGATCCGATCGAAAATAAGCCCCACGACAGGGGCCATTAAAACAAAGAATGGCATGTGATACCGACTCGCCAGAATATCAAACTTGAAAATCGCTGCGTAGAGGGTGAATCCGGTGATTGCACATAGGGCGAGGATCATCGCCTTCAAGCCGTATTTCTTCGGTTTGAGAAGCATGAGACAGAAAGCCACAATACACAGGATCGCCTGCAGGGTGTTTCCAGCACGCGCCTCATCGGGTAAATATTCCCAGATTTTAAAGAGTGGATGAATCGATGTGCGTGGATCCGTCAAAGGCAGATCAAGTTTCCAATGGAGTTTAGCGAAGGCGAGATACAGCAGGTCGTTGAGACGTGTAAAGGGTGTTCCGGCATGCAAACTCGCATTACGGAGGATATTTGAGACCATTACGCGCCAGTCGAAATATTCATTGATGAACACAGAAACATGGCTACCTCCACCAAGGAAATTGCCGAAGATAAGCCAATTCCGTGTGAAGTAACCTAAATTGATCAGCAGGACCGCCAAGATAGCAAATGCGCCAAAGGCAATCACCTCATGTGCGCGAAATGATTTAAGCAGGACGATGAGAACCAGAACCGCGAAAGGGAAAAGGAATGGCGCTGTCGTTGGTTTCGTAAAAACCGCAAGACCGGCAGCAAGACTGATGAAGACGATAGCTGTCCTCTTATCCTCACCTCGAAGGAGGAGAACAGTCTCCGCCGCCACACACAAAACCCATAGTGCAGCGACATAATCCGTCATCGTGCTTGAAGCCTGGGCGATGCCCATCGGTAGAGTCGCCGTGAAAAGGGATGCGAAAAGCGCGCCCCTGGGTTTCGCACCCAAATCGATTGTCACTGCGTACACGCCGATTAAGCTCGCGACCATCGCGAACCACTGAATATAATTCGGCCAACGATCTCCAGCCGAGAGGATGTAGGTATGAAGAATAATAAATTCCGCCCCTGGGCTCATGTATTGCTGGCGCAGGATTCCCGTCGCGAAGGGTCTAACGGAACCTTCCTGCGCCCAGTGAGCGACACGGCTCATATGGTAGCTAAGCGAATCCCATGTATTAGGCGGTGAGATCCAGGCGATGAGTCCAGTGGTGCAGATTATGATGATGACAGAACCAAGCATGAGGCGGGAGTCGAGAACCGTTGGCAGATGGAACGAA
>Ga0307421_1002497_pt1 | contig 10279 bp, 12 predicted proteins | sample SalMarWE160270MG_FD_202163 | JGI IMG/M metagenome (GOLD analysis project Ga0307421, IMG submission 202163) | Salt marsh sediment microbial communities from the Plum Island Ecosystem LTER, Massachusetts, United States - WE1602-70 | ecosystem: Environmental > Aquatic > Marine > Intertidal zone >...
ATCTGGTGGCCAGGATGAAACTCATCCCGGTTCGAGAGCTCATCGAGGACAAGCGCCTGCTCTTCTGCGAGGACTCGATCGTGCGCGGCACGCAACTGGGCGAGACCGTGCAGCGCCTCTACGACCACGGCGCCAGAGAGGTCCATATGCGGCCGGCCTGCCCGCCGCTCGTCTACGGCTGCCGGTTCTTGAACTTCACCCGATCCCGGTCCGAGCTCGAGCTGGCCGGGCGGCGGGCGATCGGCGAGATCGAGGGGCGTGACGATGTCTCCCTCGAGGAATACGCGAATGCCGACTCGCCCAAACACGCCGCAATGGTGGAGCGAATCCGGAAGTGGTTGGGCTTCACATCTCTTCGCTACCAGCGCATGGGCGATATGGTCGGCGCGATCGGGCTGCCCAAGGACAGGCTCTGCACCTACTGCTGGGATGGGGTCGGCTAGAATATCCTCCAGCGGCTCGACCCTGCAAGGCCAGTGAACGCACGAGCTTTCAGCTTCGAGCTACAGGCGACTGACGGCCGCGCCCGCGCCGCCACGCTCCACACGCCCCACGGCGAGGTCCCCACGCCGGTCTATATGCCTGTGGGCACGCAGGCCACCGTCAAGGCCGTATCGCCGCGCGACCTGAGCGACATGGGCGCCGCCATAGTGCTGGCCAATGCCTACCATCTCTACCTGCGCCCAGGCGACGAGCTGATAGCTCGGCTCGGGGGACTGCACAGGTTCATGGGCTGGGAGGGGCCGATCCTGACCGACTCCGGCGGCTACCAGGTATTCAGCCTGGCCCAGAGGCGGAGGGTCGATCCGGACGGAGTCACTTTCCGCTCCCACATCGACGGCTCTGAGCATCGCTTCACGCCCGAGAAGGTAATCGCCATCCAGGAGAAACTGGGAGCAGACTTCATCACCTGCCTCGACGAGTGCGCTCCGCCGCTCGACAGGGAGTACAATGTGAAAGCCCTGCGTCGCACACACAGCTGGGCGGAGCGGTGCCTGGCGGCGAAGAGCCGGGCCGACCAGGCGCTGTTCGGCATTCTCCAAGGGGGCATCTTCACGGATCTGCGTGAACAGTCGGCACGCTTCCTCACCGACCTGGGCTTCGACGGATACGCCATCGGCGGCCTGAGCGTGGGGGAGACGAAGGAGCAGACGTACACCGTTCTGGACGCTCTCCAGGCGCAGCTGCCGGCCGACCGGCCTCGCTATCTGATGGGCGTAGGCACTCCGGCCGACCTGGTGGAGTGCGTAGCACGCGGCGTCGACATGTTCGACTGCGTGCTGCCCACGCGCCTGGCGCGCAACGGCGGCGCGCTCACCCGAGCCGGCCGACTCAACCTGCGCAACGCCCGCTTCTCAGACGATGCCGGCCCTCTAGAGGAAGGATGCTCCTGCTACGCCTGCTCCCGCTTCTCCAGGGCCTATATCCGCCATCTGGTCGCGGCGAACGAGATACTCGGCCACCAGTTGCTGACGATGCACAATCTGCACCTCATGCTCACCGTGGCCAGGGAGCTCCGGGCAGCGATCGTCGAAGGGCAGTTCGACTCCTACAGGCGGGGCTTCGCTGCGGCTGCAGAGCCGGCCTGACCACACAAGAGAACGCTCCGCAATCTAGTCGACCGGAGCGCTTCAGCTCTAGCATCAGTTGGAGGCGCAGGGTTGCTGTCCGCCCGCGCCTTTCTCCACCCTAACCTTCCCGGAAGCGGGTCTCCAGCTGCCTGAGAAGCTCGGCAGCCTCGACGAGCTTATCCAGAGGGTTCTCCTCGCCGGTGAAGTAACGGTAGTCGCAGGGCATCACGTCCAACGCGGTCACCAGGTTCTCGTGGCGCTCGAGCAGCGTGGTTTCGGCAACGCCGTAAAGCTTCGCCAGGTCTCTACGCGTAGCCGGCCGCAGGTTGACCTTCCGGACAGTGTAGTCGAGCGCCGCCGCCCACGTCTCCGGCTTGCGAACCACGAGTACCTGGCCGCCCAGCGCGATGCGATACTCAAGCCACATCTGGATCGCCGCTCCGATCTCCTCTATCGACATGCGGGAGCTGGTCATGCGATTGGTGAGCAGTTGCTCAACGTCGTCCATTCCACTGGCGAACAGCTGCTGGAAACGGTCAGTGAGCGGCGAATCGGGCTCCAGGCGGATAAAGTCGGCCAGCGCACGCAGGGCTTGATCGAAGTCACCGCTGCGGGCCAGCGCCTGGGCCAGGTAGAGGACGTATTGAGGCTCGTTCGGGGCAACGTTCACTGCAGCGCGGAACGACTGTATCGCCCTATCGATATCCCAGTCGTTGTAGGCCTGGAGGCCCGCCCGCTCGTACTCGCTCGCCCTCCGACGGTCGCCTGTGCCCACCCGTTCTCTCGCCATGGCGTGCTCCTGTGTGGTTGAAGAATCCCGCTACCGGTCGCGCGCCTTACCGCCGTATAGCATAGCCCTGTTCACGCCGTGTGTCAAGTCGCGTCTGCCCCCACCTGCGCCCTGTCGACAACCGGGTACGCCTGGGGGCCGGGAGGGCAGTACGGTGGTCAGACCGGTCTTCGCCGGCGCAAGGGCCCCTTGGCGATACCTATTCCCGGAACGCCAGGGTGGCGACCAACGGGCGGTGGTCCGACCCCCCGTAGTCACCTGTGTGAGTGGAGAGAGCGACGATGTCCGGCGAGTGGAGAACAAGGTCGATGCGCCACATAGCCAGACCGGGGCCGCCGGAAGGGGTGAAGGTGAAGCCCATCCCCCAGCCGCTCTCACGATGGGAGTCGATCAGCCGGTCCGTGAGCGGACCGTAGAGCACGTGCTGGTCGGAGAGATTGAAGTCGCCCAGTACGACGAGCGGCCCGCCTATTCCCTCCACCATCTCGATCAGGGCGCCGACATCGGCGTCGCGCCCGCCGCTGGCCAGCCCGGTCGGTACGCCTATTGGCAGGCCAAAGGGATGGAATCCCTCGATGCGCGGCACCTTGGGATGCACGCTGACGAACGTCACCGGGCGGCCTTCGACATCCAGTACCAGGCGCTGCGCGAAGTCGTACGCCTCTTCACTCAGCAGGAAGGCCTCGTACTCCAGGATGGGGAAGCTGGAGAAGAAGCCGCAGCCGGGCTCGGTCCTGCGGTACGGGTAGCTATCCGCCAGGCGTTCTCCCAGCGCCTCCGCCATCGGTGGCTCAAGCTCGCGCAGGACGACGACATCCGCCGCGTCCGCTTCGATCGCCCCTGCGATAGCCAGCTCGTCGGTGTTCCTGTAGCAGGCATTGTAGGTCATCACCGAGAAGGAAGGCTCCGCTGTCGCGCCGATCGGCCAGCGTGGCAGGAACAATGGACCGTAGGCGAGAAAAAAGAGGATGGCCGGCATGGCGGCAAGGGCGATCAGCATCCAGGAGCGACGGTAGAGCGCGGCCGGCAGAAGCAGCAGGGTCGGCACCAGGATCCACAGGAGAACGTAGCCCAGGGCATCGACAAACCAGAGGTGGGCCCCGCCCAGGAAGCGAAGGGAACAGTAGGCCAGGATCAGCCCCGTATGGAGCGGGATGAGCAGGTTGGCGGCGGCGAAGGCGAGGCGCCTGCCGAATCCGCGCAGCGGCAATGACGGGTTCGAGGGCGGTTGTGACACGGCGTGTGCCAGGCTTGACTGGCGTCGATGCGAGTATTCCTATTCGAGCCTGCCCGCAGCGCGGCAGGCGCCACACCAGGCCCGGCCTACCCCGTTCACGGCGGGCCTGTCCGGTGCCGGAGATTCGGGACGGCGAGAAGGGCACGGCCGCTCCTGCGGCAGTAGCCCTTCCCGCCTGTCGAAGCCCCCCTACGGCCAGGGCGGATTCTGCAGGAAGATGTAGGTCAGGTAGGTGCTTGCCCCGATGCAGGCGAGGGTGATGATGGTCAGGCTGACGATGACGGCAATCGTCACCCCGCTGCTTCGGCGCCGCGGCGGGCCAGCGGAAAACTGGTCGGTCATTGTTGTCCTCCTCGTATCTTGCTTGGATGCGTTGGTCATCCCCTATACACAACTACGCGCGCCCGGCCCAAGGGTTTCTAGCCTTCAAGGGCTTGGCTCTACCCGACAGGAAAGCAGCCCGTACGACCCCTTTGGCCAACTCGCCGCAGGTTGGACAGCCCACCGTTCGACGTGACGACGGACACCCGCGAATTGCACCTATCTGTTCACGCCTCGCCGGAGGCAGGCTCTTCGAGAGCCGCAAGCTCGCCCAGCGCCCTGACCCCGCGGAACAGCCCGAACAGGGCGAAGGCGTGAAGAGCTATGCTCAGGTAGTCCCGCCCCCAGACAAAGACGAGCGCATCCAGCCCGTAGAGCGCCATCCCCACCATGAAGGCCCACTTGCGGCCCCTATTGGCAAATAGGCCGAACAAGGCGAACAGGCCGGCGACGCCAACAGCAATGATGAAGGCGACGATCCTGAACGCGATCCCGAAACTCGGACCAAGGTCCTCACCGAGCACGGCTCCCAAGGCGTCCGTCAGCTGCGTGACACCCAGGCCGAAGAAGAACCTCCCGCCGGCGTTGAACGCAGAGAGAGCCGAGTTGACCAGAGAAAGCCCGGCAATCCAGTAGAACCAGTTCGCCCCGCTTTTGACCTGCTGCTCGACCGCCCGGCGCTGCTGCAGGGCGACGTACGGGGCGAGCTCTCCCTCGACACCCACCTCGGACCCTGTCGCGCGGGCAGCGGTGGGGCCGGAGCGACGCCTCCGCCTCTCCCCCCAGGCGGCTACGCAGGCGATCCCGATCACGCCCGCAGCTACGACCAGGATGACCAGTAGCGTATCGTCCATCCACCCCTTCCTGCAGCGCTGCCGCTCGCTCCACCCCTCCGCCCAGGGCGGAGGCCCGGCGCAGTCAGGCGCAGTCCCATCCGGCCGCTGACTTCCGGCCCGGCGGGCCTCGGCGGAAGGCTCCGGCGATCGGCTGCGCAGTGACGGGCACGGCGCTGGCCGCCGTGCCGGCCCCTTCAGCGCGTCTAGATGTCTCTCATCAGCCTGTCGAACTCGTCGAGTGACACTGCTGGAGCGGTTGTGAAGGCGATGCCCAGCAGTTTCGAAAGAGCGACCGAGGCCTGCATCGCCCGCTCGGTGTCCTTCAGCTCGACGATCAGGACGATGTCATCCTCGCCCAGCAGGGCGTAGCCGCCCTTCAGCTTGCCGCCGAACTTCTTGATCAGATCCTCTGCGTCCTCCGTTCGTTGGGCGCTGATCTTCTTGACGCTTTCGATCGTATAGCTGCCGAACATAAGGTACGTGGCCATCGGGATTACCTCCTACGCTTGATACCTGATTCCACCTGTCAGACCCCTCATACCCACTATGGAGACACCCGGATCAAACCGAGCAAGACGATTGTGCTGGCGGCGATGCTCGCCAGGCAGACGATTGTGGCACAGGCAATGAAGAAGATCGCCACCAGGTTCTTGCCCCGTTGTGTGTCCCGCCCCGAACTACTCACGTCGCTCATACACAGCCCCCTCGCAAGTTCGTAGGCCAACGATAGGAACCAGGCGGCCTCTCCTTATACCTGCACGTCCCATGCGCCTATCTCACCCGCCAGTAGATACAACCCCGCAGCCGGACCTACGCTTCGCTGTCACTCGACATTAGCTCTCCTCCTGGCCTCCATCTCCAGTGTGGTGGGGACGTAGTCAAACGTATCGAGCAGCAGGCTGTGCGCCTGCACAGCCTCCCCTGCCGCTGATTGCGGGAAGCTGTTGAGCAGCTCGACGAAGTTGAGCATCTGATCGGCGAAGTAGATCCTATCGCTCCTTGCGGCGAGAGGGCGGGCAAGCGCCCGTGCTATCCGAGGCAGGAGTAGCGGCATGGCCAGGTACCGAATCCTCTTCCCGGTGATCCTACCGATCCGCTCGGCCGCCTGAGCAAAGGAGATTGCCTCGGGACCGACCACGCGGAAGCGCATCCGCCCCAGATCGTTCCTCAGCGCAGCCTGCGCAGCGATCTCACCCAGGTCCACAGGGGAGACGGTGGGCAGCGCCGCCGGCCCCCCGCCGGGCACGATCATGATGCTGCCGCGTATCATGGCGAAGAAGATCTCCATCGACGGCGGCGCACCGAGCACCGTCCAGTTGAGTCTCGACCTTGCCAGAGCAGACTCTACCTGAACCTTGATCTCCAGACTGGCCAGGTCGATACCTTGCGGCGCCCCCCACTTGACGTCGTAGATTGAGATGTAGACGGCTCGCGAGACGCCGGCCTGCTCCGCCTCAGCCAGAACGGCAAGGACTGCGTCCTGTTCGATCTCCTTCAGCCTGCGGATCGTGCCCGGGGCGAACGCGGAAACGCTGAGAACCACCGCTCCTGCGCCCTGCAGCGCTTGCCGTACACACTCGCACGCGGCGATACTGCCCTCGATGATCTCCGGTCCTGATCCAAGCAGCGCCCGTGCCCGATCGGCGTCGCGGCTCAACACCCGCACCGGCACGTTCCTGGAGCGCAGGCTGGCGACGACGTGTCGGCCGAAGTGGCCCGTGCCACCCAGGACTACTGCCGGTGCGCCGGCCACGCCGCTCATGGTTCGCCCCGGCCCTCTGCGGGGTTCGGCAGGCCCCGGTCCTGCGGTCAAGAGAAGGCTCCGCCCCACACCCGCCCGTAACAGCCCATTCGTGCCTATCCTATCTCAGCTGCTGAAGAATGCTCTCCGCGTACTCCTCCGCCTCCGGCCCCAGGCCCAACGACAGAGCTGCCTGCAGATCGGCCATCGCCTTGTCGGTCTGGCCGAGGTCTGCATAGACCAGCCCTCGCAGGAAGTACGCGTCTGCGTCATCATCTACCAGATCGATGGCACTGTTGAAGTCGGCCAGCGCCTCGTTCAGCTGGCCCGTCCCGGTGTATGCCAGCCCGCGGTTGAAGTAGGCCTCGAAGTAGTCGTCGCCCAGCATGATGGCCTGGGAGTATGCAGCGATTGCCTCGGTGAACAGGTCTTTCTGCAGGTATGCGTTCCCCAGAAGGAAGTGGGCTACGGCGAGGTCCGCATCCTCCTCCAGGACCTGTTCGATCGCAGCGATCGCCTCATCCGCTTGCCCGTCCAGCAGCAGGCTCTCTGCCCGCGCCAGCTCCTTGGTAGGATCACCGCCCTGGACCAGATAGGTGCCTACGACCAGTGCCAGCAGGAGGAAGGTGGCGAGAAGCAGCCGGCGAACGAGTCCGCGCCTTTCCGGGGAAGCGAGGGGGCCCGCGAGCAGGACGCCGATGAGCGCCCCCGTCGCCAGCCCCCCCAGGTGGCCCGCATTGTCTATACGCGAGTTCACGAAACCGTAGAACAGGTTGTAGGCCACGAATAGCAGCATGCTCGTGAGGGTGGCCTGGATGGCCCCCCGCGGCAGGGGCAGCCTGCCCCGCCACAGAAGGACTACCAGCCCACCGGCGATGCCGAAGATGGCGGCGGATGCGCCGGCGGCGACGACGTCTGGGTTCGACCAGAGACTGGCAACAGCCCCACCAATGCCGCTCAGCACGTAGAACGCCAGGAATGGCCAGCGCCCGAACAGGCGCTCGGCCAGGCCGCCGATTCGCCATAGAGCCTGCATGTTGAAGGCCAGGTGGATGATCCCAATGTGGACGAACATGGAGGTGATGAGCCTCCACCAATCGCCGGCGAGCACAAAGCCACCGAAGGTGGCGCCCCAGTCCAACAGCTGCTCCGGCTGCGGGGCCAACGGCGAAACACCAGATACCACCATCAGCAGGAAGACGACGACGTTGACAGCCACAATAGCCGGTGCTACGATCGGCCGCAAGCGCCTGCCGGGCGGGATCCGGACGGCGACCTCCGGTGCGGCCGGTCGGGACGCGTCGTCATCCCACGGGCCCCGATCCGGTGCGCCGCTCGGCAAGCTTGCCTGGTTCACGTGACTCGGCTTCCTTTCTTAGCCTGGAAACGGGGGCCGGTGCGCCACTCGCCCCTGGGCAGGCCATCCCAAACGGGCAACTCCGGCTTCGCCGCTCCGCGTATCCGTCTCCAGCTCAGCGACTCCTACCATGCGGTTGCTGGCGACGTCCTTCTAGGCCGCAGGTTCCGGATGAGCCAGGCCAGGATTGTCGCTACCACGACCGCCCCGGCCAGCCAGCCGAGGATCGCCTGCACACCCGTGAGCGCTCTGGCTCCATCGCTGAGCGGCACGATGTCAACCGCGGCTCTGGAAAATGTTGATAGGGAGTAGTAGACCGCAGCAAGCGGGCTGAGAGCTTCGGAATAGCTGCCGGCGAAGCCGCGCGAGAGCCAGGCGTGAAGGGAGGAGAATGCGGCCAGCTGGGCCAGGAGTGCTACAATGAGCGGCAGCAGGACATCCGCGAAGCGACCGAGCGACGGCTCGAAGCGCTGCTTCCGCAGCTGGCGCGCTCCCGTCTTGTACTGGACCTCGTAATGCGTGCCCGCCCCGAGGGCGATCTCCGAGAGGGGGGTGACGAGCAGGACGACCGCCGCCGCGACCGTCAGCGCCGAGATGGCCCCGAGAGCGCCCAGAGGGAACAGTAGGTCTACGCATGCGTAGACAAGCCCCAAGGAGACGAGGACTGTGAGAGTGCGCCTGGAGGCGATGAGCCCTCTGTGCTCCCTTCGCGCCTCGCCAGTGACGAAGCGCTCGCGGGGCAGCCCGCCCCGAGGCTTGGCGGCCCTGCGGCCCGCCAGCCGCCCCAGCAGTCTGTCAAGCCCCTGGCTTTCTTCGGATGAGTTCTCCATCGATCGCTGCCCTTCCATCCGCCTGCCCCTATGAGGCAAGGCTCCCTGCCTCAGGCACGCTCAATCGCTATCGCGCAGAATGCCCAGCAGCGTCTCCCCGCCGAGGCCCACCACGCACCTGCCGCCGGACTCGGCCATCTTCTCCAAGGCCTGAAGCTCGCGCAGCCGCAGCAGCTGAGGGTTCTCCTTCAGGGATTGCGCCTCGAGGAGACCATCGCCCCAGCACGCCACGGCCACCTGGGCGCCCAGCTACCCGATATTGTACGTGGAGACGGTGGGCTAGGCCAATGCCCGGCGATCCAGCGCCGGCCCATGGCAGGCCAGCCGAGGCAGGTATCTCAGTTGTCTTCTAGGCGCTAGCGCGGGCCGGCCAGCCCTATATGTTCATCACTATGTTGGAGAATATGTTGCCGACGGACGGGCCCAGAAGCAGGAGCGCAAAGATCACGCAAACGGGTATGAAGATCAGGACGAAGTTGGCGTAGCCCAGCACCAGACCGATGGTGGCCATGGTGCTGCCCCCGAGCCGGCCGCCGCTGGCGCGAATCTCGCCCTTGGCCTTGTGCCCGGTTATCACGGCGATGATCGCCCCGACTATCGGTATCAGGCACCAGCTGAGGATGCCAGATATGAGGCTGACGACGGCCAGCGTGCTCGTCTCGGATGCGGCGGCCTGTTGATAATCATAGTCGGACATTGTGACCTCCCTTCACTGCTTCCCCACCAATCCGTTCTGCGATTCAGATCAGCCCTGCTCACAGCAGATCGACAGGAGGAACGCTCTCCATAGTCGTTGCGCGGGGGAGAGTGTACCCCAGCTTGCCTCTCGGTGCAAGCGTGGCCCGCTCTGGGGCCGCTGCTTCCACCGGCCATTCTGTATCTCGCAGGCATCATCCCCCACTGTACTGATGCAGCAAGGCTGCGAATCAATCAGGAGTGATGGGGGGGGCCGCAGTTGCTGTCGGACCCCGGCGGGCTGTTTATGGTTCGCCGGGGGGAGGACAGTCGTGCTTGGCTGGAACGACACCCCCTGCGCAGCGCCTGCCGCCTTGGCGCATCACAGCCGGAGATGGCGGCTGGAGTCGTGCTGGCGGCAGGGTTACCCTGGCAAGAAGCATAAGGAGGTAGACCATGAAACGCGTCTGCAAAGTAGGGGGGCTGGTCATCGCGGTTGTGCTGATCTTCCTATCGATAGGAACGGCGCAGCCGCTGGCACAGTCCGGGTTCCGTATCAGCGGCCGGCAGCTCGTTGATGCCAACGGCAACAACTTCATCATCCGGGGCATCAGCCACGCTCACACCTGGTACACGGGCCAGACGAGCGCCTTCGCCAACATCAAGAGCGTCGGGGCAAACGCCGTGCGGGTCGTGCTCAGCAGCGGCGACCGCTGGACGAGGAACGACGCCAACGACGTGGCGAACGTGATCCAGCTGTGCAAGGACAACCGGCTCATCTGTGTGCTGGAAGTACATGACACAACCGGCTACGGCGAGGAAGGGGCGGCGATCTCGCTCTCCCAGGCCGTCAGCTACTGGACGAGTATTCAGAGCGTCCTCACCGGCCAGGAGGCCTACATCATCATCAACATCGGCAAC
>Ga0307421_1002498_pt1 | contig 10279 bp, 8 predicted proteins | sample SalMarWE160270MG_FD_202163 | JGI IMG/M metagenome (GOLD analysis project Ga0307421, IMG submission 202163) | Salt marsh sediment microbial communities from the Plum Island Ecosystem LTER, Massachusetts, United States - WE1602-70 | ecosystem: Environmental > Aquatic > Marine > Intertidal zone >...
TTTCTATTTCCGCAAGGGCCTGCTGTACAGTCATTGCATCTCTATAGGTCCGTTTTGACGTCATTCCATCGAAACTGTCTGCCAGTCCCACAATTTTGCCTGCCAACGGTATCTGCTCGCCCACCAAACCCTGTGGATATCCTTTGCCGTCGATCCGCTCATGATGGCATAACACACCCGGCACGATGTCACGCATCTGCTTTATTGCGCCTAAGATGTCAGCTCCTATAGAAGGATGTCTCCTTATGTGCTCTCGCTCCTTCTCGGTCAGCCTGCCTCGCTTGCGCAGCACCGACTCGTCTATTCCAATTTTGCCTATATCGTGCAGCAGTCCGGTCAGATAAATCCTGTGTATTTGTTCCTGCTCTAACGGCTCTATCTCGGCAAGTCTCTCAGCGATCCATCTTGAGATAAACGCAACCCTTTCCGAGTGACCATGAGTATATTTATCTTTCGCATCAATACTGCTGGTGAGCGCTTTCAACGAACCTATAAATAACTCTTTGAGGTCCTTAAAAAGCGTGCCGTTTTCGATAAACACGGCACATCCGCTGGCCACTGAGTTAAACAGTTTTACATCAGTGCTGTCGAAATCCGGTTTGTCGATTCTATTTACGGCAACCATCAGCCCTATTACATAGTCGCCGGTTTTAGTTTTTTGGGCAATCTGCGAATCCCTTTTTTCTTTGCCGCATAAAGGCACCGCTATAATATTTCTTATATTGCTCGGCCAATCATATTTGAAAGGAGAATCCACCTCGCTATCCAGAAGGGCCTCTTTGCCGTTGTTTGTTTCGTCAACCAGTCGGCTGTGCAGAAGAGCCTTCATCCGCTCATCTATATCTATTAATCCAGACCCGGCAGCAATAACCAGCTTTTTGTCATTTTCTACGGTCCTTTCCAACAGTATGGCAATACCTTCTACGAAAACAACATCAGTTAAGCTGTCACAAGCCATCTGCAAAAAGCTGTTGTCCTGCTTGGTGACCTTCATATTTGTGCTCAGATTGTGGAGCAAGACGAGCTCCTCGTACGTCAGCGCCAGTTCACTGCTGAGCTTTTCAAGCTGCTGCTCAGCCTTAAAAGAATTCTGAAAATTCTCGACTAAAAGCTCAAGCATCTCACCAAAAATCGTATCAGTTATATCTCGTTGAGCAGTATCAATAACGCGTGACGCACGATTGCCCAAATCAATCAATGCCACTCCGAGAATTTCGTTTTTCTGCTTTAGTCCGTAAGGACTCCCTAGGAGAACAGCCGCCAAAACCTCATTTTCCTGGCCAAACCGAAATACCTTCATGCCAGTGCTACCTGCCCGCCGTACACTCTGGGCAGGCGGGTCAGAACCATTTCCGGTGGCTCCTAATTCGCTTATCTGTCTTAGAAGCTCATTTCCTTCGACCGCGCTGTCCACAGGACGCCTCTCTGCGGAGACATGGTTTTGATTTAATCCTCCGAGAGCGGATCTGCCGACTTCGATTAACTGCTGAGTGTCCGATTGGAAAACACCGCCCTCGCACAACAGGATAAGCTCGTTATGAACATCACAAACTGCAAAATTGAAGCCGTACTTATTTATCCTGCCACCAAACCTCTTCAATTCAAGTATCTGTGACGGGCTTAAATTCTTGACGTCTATACTTATCATAAGCTGGAAAACTCCCTAATTTATTGCGGAGTTATTCTCTCCTGTATATCATAGGTTCTGCTGACTTACTGCTATGTTGTGCAGAATATCCTCTATATGTCCCAGCAGCTCTCTTGGACTAAACGGTTTGCTGAGACACTGCGCTATCTGCAAGTCTTTCTGTTGTTGTTGCGAAATAGCAAAGTTTCTGGCGGTCAATAAAATTACTGGTATATTTTTGGTCTGTTCACATTGTCGTAGTTTCTCGGCAAGCTCCAAACCCGTCATAACCGGCATTTGAAAGTCCGTAACGATGACATCCGGTTTTGCTTCGCAGGCCAGCTCAAAAGCCTCAGCACCGTTGTCAGCAGATATAACCTCATAACCGTTATTGCGAAGCTTTATTGCCACCACGTGCACTATATGTATTTCGTCATCCACTACCAAAACTTTCTTTTCAGCCATTTTTATACCTCCCCACCAGATTAATGTTAATCCGCCTCGGCGGACCAGAAAACAGAAATCAGAATTTCTCTTGTCTGTCCTCTGTCTTCTGCTCTTTCATACGGCCTCGACTGCTTGCCTCGTTGCTAAAGGCAGCTCAAAACCAAAGGTGCTACCCACGTTTGGCTCGCTTATGACAAAGACCCGGCCGTTATGAACTTTTTCGATTATTTGTTTAACTAAATTAAGTCCTAAACCTGTTCCTTTTGCCTGTTTATTGTTTGCACTAACTCTGTAAAACTTATCAAAAACATGCTCGATTTCATCTTTTGGAATTCCAACTCCCGTATCAGTCACTGTGACCTGCGCTAGTCCTGCTGTTTCATTTACAGCAGTCTCAATCTTAACCTTTCCTCCACGCTTAGTGTACTTAACCGCATTACTAAGCAGATTGACAATGACCTGAGAAATCATATCCTTGTCCGCATATACGACGTCATAAATGATCGGAGTCTGTGTGACAATTTCAATATTCTTTTCGCCGGCTGTGCTTTTGATCATCTGCAATTGCTCTTCTATCACTATCGTCAAGCTAACCGGTTTCCTATCTATCTTTATCAAACCAGACTCGATGCGCGAAACATTCAAAATATCGTCTATCAGACGATTCAATCGTTTTGACTGCTGTTGAATCACCGAATACATTTTCTTTCTTGTCTGCTCATCGTCGGCTTCACCGTCATCAAGCATTTCTGAGCAAGCTGTGATAGAGGCAAGCGGTGTTTTTAATTCGTGTGAGACGTGACTTACGAAATCATTTTTCATTCTCTGAATTTCTTTTTCCCTTGTAATATCGTGCAAGACTGCTACAACCCCGCAAATCTGCTGTCTGTCATCATAGAAGCAAGAGATAATGCAATCGAAAATTTTCGGCCTTTCGGCCTCCGAAAGGAGTCCATAGGACTGCGAAAATTCAATTTCATGTCTGGTTGCTTCTACTTTATTCTGCCTGCTCCGGCGAAGAAAATGCACCAATTCACTTTTATCAGAGGATATAAGAGAATCAATGGGCTTGTACTGGGAATTTGCGAAGTCAAAATTAAAAAGTTTTCCTGCGGCTTCGTTAGCCATCAACAACCTGTCATACTCATCAACTACAATCACCGCATCGTGAAGGCTGTATATAATAGCTTCGGTGTTGCCTTTTTGTCTTCGCGACAATTGTACCTGGATTTGCAGGTCCTTAAGCCGTTCTCGGAGCTGCTTTAAAAGGCTGGAATAACTTTTAACGCGACCATCAATCGCTTTGCTTAGCTCATTTATTAGCGGATTAACATTCGGACCGACAACAATGGGCTTGTCGGCTCTTAGCGCTTTAACCATGGATGTGATTGCCCGAGCTAATTTTATCCAAAACCAGCACAGCCAAATCACGCCCACAGTCCCTACTAAATATGCGCTAATGCACAATATTCCATACCAACTGTTCTGCCCTATTGCGATGCCAGGATCTTGCCACCCGATAAGGCCTGCCACTTCGGCACAAGCTGCTGCAAACAGACTGCATGCCACAATAGCTGTGACTATCACATATGTGTTCTTTCCAAGTTTCAAATCAAAAACGCTCCTCGATTCTCAATACTGGATACTCGATACTCGTCGAGTGACTAAAGTGAGCTAAAGTTAAGGTTCATAACTTTAGGCACTTTAGTCACTTCAAACTTTAGGCACTTTAATTCCGAGCATCAATCATTGCAAAATCACTTATCTTCTCCGCCAATTAGAGGCCTCCTGCTGTTCGATAGCTTCCAGCATAGTTCTCTCCATCCTGTCGGCATCCTCTGGGCTGGTTTCAGAAATAATCCTTTCTTTCAGCCGTATCGCCTCCAGATATGTCGGACGAAGTTCGAGAACTACTACCAGCTCTCGCATCGCAGATTTGTTGTCACCCTGGAGATAGAATTTGACGGCTTTTGCATAACGGTCTTCTATCAACCTCGTTCTGCTGACCCACTGCAATTCATCCTTAGCACCAACTCTTTTACGAGCAATATCTACCGCTCTCGCATCGCCAAGCGTCTCTTTCGGCTCTCTTACGATATGGGGCGTAAGTATAACTATCACTTCCTGGCGTACGTTGTTATCAGTGGTGCCTCTGAACGCAGCCCCAATAAGTGGCAAGTCACCAAGCAAGGGAATCTGCGAACGCGTGGTCGTTACGGCATCTCTGAACAAACCCCCTATCACAATAGTTTCGCCATCCTTAACCATAATGTTGGTTGTCAATTCTGCTGTAGTTTTAGTCGGGATACCTTGGGCGTCAAGGTCGCCGGAACTGTCCTGCGGGTAGATTTCCATACGAACGTAACCATCATTAGCTATGTAGGGTCTGAAGGAAAGCTTCGTTCCTGTATCGAGGAAGCTGACCTCTCCGACAGTAGCCTGTCCGCTGGCATCAATAGTAGTTCTGTCTCTGTATCCAATACTTTTTCCGATAAATACTGTTCCGGACTGCTTGTTCAATGCGAGAATCTTGGGATTTGCAAGAATTGTGATATCAGTTATAGTTTCCAACGCGTTTATGAATCCCGCCAAATTACCACTAGTTATACCGATTCTCAGCCCGCCGGTTGCTAATTTGGCAAAGCCAAAACTTTCCATTGCTGTTCCGTCAACTCCGGAGGCTATTTGGGCGATGGGCGTGGTTGACTCCTTACCTCTATCAACCGTATTACCTGTAGCATAATCTTCCGTTGCTGAGGTACCTTTCAAACTGACTCCATTAAGCAAGTTCCAGTCAATCCCAAATTCCATTCCCTCGGTCAAGGTGGCACTTAGAATGGTCGCCTCAATCAAGACCTGTTGAGGTCTGACATCAATCGAGGCTATCAGTTCTTCTGCCTTGGAAATGTTTTCAGGGTAGTCATAAATCACAATGGTATCGTGAAGTGCCATACTGTTGCCGCCGGTATCTCCCCCAACACCTTCTTTACCTGCCGAGATACCCACTTCGGCTTTGGTGCTTTCCTGTATAATTCCAGCTTTACTGAGCACCGGTGAAGTGAGCTTTTTGGCCTCTTCGGCGGTAATGTAGTACAACGTGAACACCTTGTATATCATTCGCGACTGGTCTTCCTTGAGCGCTTTGTATTCCTCAGCGGTATAGACTTTGATGAAATTGTCTTGCTGCTCATATTTGAAGCTGTGTCCCAGGATAGCTTCCAGCGCTTGCTCAAATGTCACATCATAAAGATTAGTGATCGTAATCAATCCATCCACTTTTGGTGATGGCACAATGTTAGTCTGATAACGAGCCCCCAAAAAATTAAGCGCATCACGTATTCCCCAGTCCTTCTTGAAAGAGATCGACTGAATCTTCACGGTTGTGGAGGTATCAGCCAATGATAACGAAGCCGACTCACCTGTACCCTGTATTCCTTCAGCGTCACCTACATCACCGCTATTTTGGATTGGGTTTTGGCTTAGATAATTTTCGATTGGGCCCTTATCATTACCACCAACTGCGATCGCCACCATCAAAGCTAACAAAAAGGCGTTTGTGAACAGGTACTTCAGTATTTTGATTTTACTGCTCGATATTTTTTTGCCACGCATATTTCAACTCCCATCTTTGTTACAAACTCCACTTTGCAAAAATTTGCAAAATGTCATATTTCAAACACATCAAATGCACTTCTCAATCTGTTCAATCTGTTCCATCAGTTACCGGAATAAGTTTTATCTCTACTTCTACTTTACCACAGCTTATAACTACGAGATTTTTTTCAATTCGAACTACTTCACATTCAAACGAATCCTGTCCATCCTTTAGTGAAAATTTATCCCCCATTGACAGTAATCTGCCATTGATAAACGCGCGGGGATTTCGGCCCAGCTCTATTGCCTCCAGCTTTAGGCCGGCACGTATTAATCGTGAGCGTAAGCTCACCGAGTTCCGGACGCTCCTGCCTGCTTGGCCTTTAGAGGCTAAGTATTTTCCTTCCGGAATAAAACCTTTCCATTCATTCGGATCAAAAAAGTCTTCGGTAATTACGTCATTACGTCCCTGGATTTGTGGCAATTCGATAAAAGATATTTTTATACGTGAATTTTCCTGCTCTTTCTGGTCCTGCTGCTTAGCTGTCAAAGCAGCTTCAGCAGCTTTTGGTGCTTTTTTTGCAAATAGTTTGATCCACATAAAGACCATCAACGCAATAAGGCACAGAGCAAATATGGTCTTTTTCTTCTCTGCAGCCAACTGATTAAAAAGTCTATTAGTCCCGTTACTAATGTTTTTTAAATTCTGTTTCATATCTTCTCGGTCTCGTCAGAATAGTTTTTGCCTGGCTAAACCCCGTGAGAAATTTCCCCAATTTCTTGTATATTTGACAATCTTGAATTTCCAACGGTGTCAACTTCCGACCTATAATAAATGACAGCGTTTGTCTCCATATTAACTTCGCCACTGAAACTGCCATCGTTTACGAGCTTAACCCGCTCGATGCGAACCAGCCTGTCCAGCCTTTGCAGTTTTTTGTAGAACTCGAAGACTTGAATTAATCTACCTTTACACCGCATGTTTATCGGTATGCAATTTAGGTCATCGGTTTTTATCTCACTTTGGGGAGCAATGACCTGCTCTTTCAGGTTGTGCTCGGTCATCAAATTAGCCAACTGTTGCAAAAACATTCCAAGAGCTCTTTGCTCGGGTACATTTACCTCAAAGTTTGAAGCTGCCTGCTGTAAATTCTCCATTTTCTCTATAAGCACAGGTAGCTGTCTGCTGCCTATTGTTCCTTTATCAATTGCGATTCGCAGTGCGGATTTTGTCTGCTTTACAGCCGTCATTGTTTTGTGTAATGGCAGACAGCCGAGCCATATAAAATCGACCACTAACATGACAGCCACAATACAAATTAGCACCTGTTGTTTTTTCCAAAAGAGCAACACTATACTCTCCGCCTTTCTTTGTTCGTCTAAGGCCGAATCTAACGATTTTTGCCCTGCCGGCTATCCATAAAATCAGAGTTTCTCCTGGCGATAATTTGCCAGGTAGCAGCTTATCTCAAACTCGCTTACCTGGAAATCTTCTGCACTGTTTGTAGAATTAGCAGGTATCTGTAGCGTTCTGTTTCGGCAGATTGATGGATAAACCAGACAAAAATACGGTGAATCTTCTAATTTGCGTACCAAAGCCGCCAAGTCGCTGGAATCCGCCGCTATACCATTCATCACCACTTTGAAACGGACATTGCCGAGCGGTCCGCCTGCGGCGGATCTCTTGTCAAGCTCAGAGCCGACCACTCTAACGACCGAACCACTGTCTGTTTTGGATGGTTGTCTGTCTTTGAACTTTTCAGCGATGAGCTCTACTTTGTCGAGCACTATGTTTTCACCAATCAAAAAGCTCATCTCAGCTAAGACATTAGCTACGTCAATTTTAGAGTTGATTTGGCCGATGATATGTGCTTTTTTCTGTAATTCTGTCAGCTCGTTCTTAATTTTTGTGAACTGTTTTGATGCATTTTGTACGTCCGACCGATCCGACGCCATTTTAGCAAGTTTAGCTGTTGCCGTTGAAATAGAATTCAGGGAGACAAAAATCCACACCATCATTACACTAAACATGCAAGCCAGAGCTATGTACTGTGTACTGTACCTAAACTTCCGGCGTCTGCCGCTTTTATACCACTCTGGAAGAAAATCAATCTCATTCATAATTATCAGAACATTAAAATACGTTTTCTTGCATTTTGTGAGCAGCCGATTCGTTGGTAGTGCCGCTGAAGCCCTTGAGGCTCAGTCCTACAGCTACCGCCCACTCACAAAGCAAACCCTGCTTGTTACTACCAAGATTTATGCTCATCTTTTCGCTCGGCAAATCAAAACCTTTCAACGGCTGAGCCACATCTATCTCAATCTTTAGCTGCTGTCTTAAAACATCGAGCAAAACATTTTCGTACGCTTCTCCTCCGCTAAAAACAAGCCTCTCAACACGCTTACCCCTGAATGTCACCGTATAGTATCTAAAACACAGTGATATCTCCCTTGCAAGCTCTTCAGCAACTGTGGTTATAGCATTGACCATCGCCCGTTGCGTAGAGGCATCGAGCTGCTGTTTATCTGCTGCTGAGGCTTGTTCGCCGGAGCTTGTTTGCCTCTCCGGCTGGTTTTCCGTCATTCTAAGCCTACCCCGCAGTATCTTAGCCTCATCGATGCCGATACCTAATCTTGCTGCAATTTCACGATTGAACCTGTTTCCTCCAACCGCTATTTGCTTAACGAAGCAGATTTCTCCCCCCCGGCCGAACACCACCGTAGTAAAGCTGCTGCCTATATCCAAAAAAATCACCGTTTGCTCTTTGTCCTCCTGACGCCTCAGCGACCTCTCGAAGCACCTGAACAATGCACACGGAATAACATCTATTGCCACGGGCCTTAGCTGAGCCGCTTCAAGCATTGCTATATGGCTCTTTATCGTTTCATCATCCGTAGCAAAAAGTATCAGCTCATTCTTAACCTCATCGCCGTGCATGACACTGCCGGCAATTATGTAGTTAATTGCATCCCTATCCGGATCCAGCCTGAAACGGTGGGCGGCTTCCCTTTTTAAGGACTGCTCAATCTGGGGCGGCTCCGTCTCCGACAATCGCAGAGAGGTTATTTTTACCCTTTCATTCGGCAGACATGAGACGACGTTTCTTCCGTGAAACTTACCCTCCGCCAACATCTGCTTTACAGAGGAAATAATAAACCCTTCTCTTTCTTCGCTATTGCCATTTATATCAGCGTCAATACGAGTTTCATCTGCTGCAATGACGGCGAACCGGCCTTCATTGATTGCTAACTGAATCATCTTTATAGAATTATGACCAATGTCCAGTCCAATCGGCCGCACACTTCGTGATCTAATGTTCCAGCTTATCATCTTCCTTTCACCTCATCATTCAGTAATTGAGATATATCCTGTAACAGCCTTTATAGAAATCGTCTTAGTAAACCCATCCGCCTGCAGCTCGATACTACCTTCATTAAGAAGCGGGCTTTTCGAACCTCCTGTCCCACTATAAGGGCTGCCGAGATAATCAAACGTAATCGTCTGGCTGGGGTCGGCATCGAAATCGGCATTAACTATATCAACCCTGTCCAGCCTGCTGTCGCTTGCAAAATTTACAGTGTAAGGGAAACCCTTTTTCACAGGATGCTGTATTGGGGTTTCACTACCTTCAACTTTTATGCTATAGCTCTCATCGTCTTTATAAAACACTACTGAGTAATTTTGCCCCCTGCTTATAGCCATACTTTTGGCGTACTCCAGGTCTGCGGCAATCATATTTGCAGCGGAGCGGATCTGCATAGAAGCTGCTGAAGACATCATCGGAACAGCTATCATCGCTGCTATCCCGATCAGCACAACCACAATCAAAATCTCGATAAGGGTAAAGCCCGTTAGATAACTTTTTTCTCTAACGGTTTGCAACGGTGGCATTAAACCAACATCCGCTTTATCTAACGGGGTAAACCCCGTTAGATAACTTTGTTCTCTATCTGCTTCAACTTGTAATGGCCACCGATTAACCCCTTTCGAAAGCTCTATATTGTCATTTTTTCTAACGGGGTAAAAATTGGTGGCTTTATCTAACGGGGTAAAACCGTTGCTCCGCTTGGTTCTGATGCTTTTGCGCATGGAGCATCGCGCTGCAATTGCAACTGCAATGATCTGTCTAAATTGATACATAAAAAGCCCTGCCTCCGTTACCTCTTTTAACTTTTTTCGGCCTATTAAAGATGTATCTTTATCAACAAGACAAAAGACGCCACGTGAAACGTAAAACAAGACCCCCAGTGAAACTGGGGGCTAAATATTCTCGTTTAGCCCCCCAATTTTATTGGGGGTTTTGCAACTGAAATTTCGTGAGTAAATGCCGATACAAGTGTCACATCTCATACCTTCTACAGTTAGTGTCAGCAAAATTGGTACAATCGTCAAAACAGATTCCTCAATGACTAAAGTGCCTAAAGTGAGCTAAAGTGCCTAAAGTTGAAAGTCATGATTTTAGGCACTTACAATTTTAGTTCACTTTTTAATCGTATTTTTCTTTTTATTGTGTAAAAAGGCCGATAAGCGACTTTTGTTTCGGCTCTTTGAAATGAGTCTTTCAGCCGCCTTTACTTTCTTTCTATACTTCTAAAAAAAGCTCCGGCTGC
>Ga0307421_1002499_pt1 | contig 10278 bp, 11 predicted proteins | sample SalMarWE160270MG_FD_202163 | JGI IMG/M metagenome (GOLD analysis project Ga0307421, IMG submission 202163) | Salt marsh sediment microbial communities from the Plum Island Ecosystem LTER, Massachusetts, United States - WE1602-70 | ecosystem: Environmental > Aquatic > Marine > Intertidal zone >...
GGAGGAGTTTGTTTCGGAGAAGGTTCGGAACGTGCCAGATGTGTTGGTTACGTCTACGATGATTATTTCCAGGGAATATAGGGGAAAAAATAATCGGCCGAAAACCTCGTAGGATCCCTTAAGGTGTAGTGTTGTCTGTTAAAGTGTGTTTGGGTGATGCTTTCGTATACGGAAAAGCATTGTCCATGAAAAATAAGAGGGTTAAACGTTTCTTGTTTGTGCAGTTTCAGCAGCCTATGCTTCACTAACCCTTTCAGAATTGCTTTTTGGCTGTGATTTTTTCTTTCTAAATTGAGTTATTCTAAATGAGGTTTGAGAGTTTTTATGCGACTGGATGTTCTTTTTCCCATTCTTGTTTGGTTTGCTTGATTATCGCATCTATGCTGTCAGTTTCAGAGACATCGTGGATTGCGTTTTCGATTTCATATTTCACTAAACGGGGAATCTCGTTAGCTCTTAACGGGTAGTTTCTCGCAGCCTGATATTGTTTCAATGAGCGCAAACCGAACTTTACCAGCAGGTTTTGCAGTTCCATTCTTAAACTTGATAACTCATCGAGGCTTTCTTTCATTTTCTGATCAAAGGTTTCTTGATCCCAAGGTTTTTTCTCATCGGCCATTTCCACACTATCCTTTCAAAGTTTAATAATATCAGATTCAAAGTCTCAATTATAGCCTTTTCCCATCTTTGGCTTTTTCAAAACGCCTTAAGTTGAAAATCAGAATGTTTAGGTGATATCAATATTTTTATCAGCAAAGTTTGTTTAGTTGATGGATTTTTAGGGAACTCTATCGCTCGGAAAAACGTATACCCCCTCTATATATAGATTAAACCCGAGCGTAAACCGACGGCATTATTAAGATGCTTGTAGGATAGCTGATGAAAGAGAAATTTTAAGTAGCTTAAGATATCGGTGGTTTAGCGTGTCCTTTCTCTTTTAAGCCTTCCCGCATCCACGTCTCAAACTCCTTTGACGGCGGGTTTTCAACGTAAAGCATTTTTCGTTGTGATTCCAAAAAGTTATTTTCTTGACCGGCGAATTCAGCCGCCGTCATGACCTCATGTCCTGTCGCATCGGCGGTATCGTAAACTTGTTTTGTTCTTTGCTGCCAAGACTCGCCTCTTAGGATATGATGCTCCAGAATGGTTAACGGCACCGATTCAACCACTTCAGTCAAATTCTTCAGTCCCAGCCGCAATTGAGCCTCGTCAACCTTGAAGCCGCCGAGATAAAACGGTGGCCCGCCTACCATGATAGCCTGCGGCTTCGCTGCCTTAATCAGCTCAAGTGTGTGCGTGGACATTGGGCCTTGAATGTCTGGCGCAAACATGAACCGTTCGTCTCCGCATTCGACAAGCGCCATCACAACCCAGCCCAGCATAGAATTGTCAGGTCCGTGCGGGACAGCTTCTGAAAAACGCAAAACCGTTTCTTCTCCGAAAGCAAATTCTTTGCCGTCTGCGGTCTCCAGTGACTTGGCGTGTTTGCCACCTGTTTTCTGGAAAAGCCAAGCGCGCTGTCTCTGGCTGGCGTTAATTTTATCTCTCGGGTTCTTCATCAGCACCTGTTTGTCTTGGTAAATTTGCCGTGCGGTCTCGTTCGCTTCAGTCCAATTAACTAACCAGTCTTCGTAAGATGGCGTGTGATGGTCAAAATGGTAATGGCTGATCGTGACTACCTCGGCTTTGTCGGCGGCTTCAGCGATGCGTCTCCGAAGCTGGTCTATGGTTTTGAATTCGATAGGGTGTGGCGGTAGGCGGAAACGGTACGGGCAGAGTGAGACGCCCGCGTCCAAGAGCACTGTTACGTCTGGCGTTTCAACTAGTGCGCACATGGACCGGACGCCGAAGCTTTCCGCCGCTAAGGGCGTTATGTTGATTTTTTGCAGCACTTTTTTTGCTTCTTCCTCGCTGTTTTTGGCAGCAGCATGTATAGACAAACGTTTGACAGCAGATAAAGGCAGGTGTGGAGAGTAAAAACGTTCCGTTAACACCGAAGTGTCTTGTGACTGCACAGTGACAGCCACAAAGTATTAAGTGTATGCTAAACGTGAGCAGTACGGTATTAGCTCTGGCTATTTGCGAAACAACAACAAGCTTAGAAGAAATCTCGGTTTACCTCAAAACTAGGATGATAAACGTATATGGATGAACAAGTTAAAGACAAAAAATTGGAAGTTGCCACGCTCGCCGGAGGGTGTTTTTGGTGCACCGAAGCGGTTTTCACCATAGTCAGGGGCGTAGAAAAGGTGGAGCCAGGTTATACTGGCGGCTCAGTGCCGAACCCCACGTATGAGCAGGTTTCCTCGGGAACCACAGGGCACGCGGAGGCTGCGCAGATAACTTTTAACCCCGAAGTAATCTCTTACCGGGAGATTCTGGAAATATTCTTCGCCACACACAACCCGACAACACTTAACCGTCAGGGCCCTGACGTTGGCACCCAGTACCGTTCAGCCATATTCTATCATAACGAGGCGCAGAAGGCGACGGCTGAGAGTGTTATCGCGGAGCTGGAGAAGGAAGGCATATGGGACGCGCCGATTGTCACGCAGGTGGAGCCGTTAAAAGCGTTTTACAGGGCTGAAACCTATCACAAGGACTATTACAAGAAGCACCCGAATCAACCGTACTGCCAGCAGGTCATCACACCTAAACTCGCTAAGTTGCAGCAGCGGTTCCTCGGAAAGCTTAAGGTGCCTTGAAGCATGCAACAGCCGAGCCGAAAGAACAAGCTATGGTTTGGTGGTTAAGTTTGAACAAAGCCGAAACTATTCTGCGAAAAATCGAGAAACGGGCGCGCAACGAGTTTCTGCCGATTGTGGGTCCAGAAAAAGGGCGGATTCTAGCCGAGGAAGTCATAAAAGCTAAGCCTAAAAGCGTTTTGGAAGTCGGCACTTTAATCGGTTACTCGGCTATTTTGATGGGGAAAGAACTGGACAGCTCGGCTCATATAATAACTATAGAAATTCATGCTGATGAGGCGAAGACCGCGGAGGAGAACATACGCAAAGCAGCGATTTCTCCGAAAGTTGAAGTGATAACGGGTGACGCGATTAAAGTCATACCCCAATTGAAGGCCGTTTTCGACTTTGTCTTTATTGACGCGGAGAAAAAGGAGTACTTGGATTACTTGCGGCTGGCAGAGGATAAGCTACATGAGGGCACGGTTATTGTTGCTGACAACGCGGGGGTTTTCGCCAGCCAGATGGCGGATTATCTGGATTACGTGAGAACCTCAGGAAAGTATCGCAGTAGATATGTGGCCGTGGATGTGGACGGTCTTGAGATAACGGTTAAGCTTTGATTCAGAAATGGCCACGGCTTTGCCTGAAGAAGTCATGGTTGACGATGCGCAGGCGAACCTGCAGAATGGAATCCTTGAGTTGACGTTGCCGAAAAAGGTGCCGAAGAAGAAAAAGAAAGTACCCATAAAATAGAGAAAAAGTTTTTTCTCTCAATCTTTTTTTGTCCGTTATTCGTGTTCTATGTAGGTTTTTTTGGCTGCCTCTTGTTTCACGTACTGCCTGAGCCTTTCTTCAGGTATGCACTCCTTTAAGCCGGGGCAATACTTGTTTGTGTGGAAGGATAAAATTTCCGAGAGCGGTTCCAGAATCTCCTTATTCAGGGCGAAACGCTTCTCTTTTCCAGTGTCTTCAGAGCGGATTAATATGCAGTGTTCCAGCACTTCGAGGTTTTCCCGTATGATTTCTGGTTCGTGTTTTAGGGCTTTTGAAATTTCAGAGAGGGTTTTGGGGTTTTCTTTTAGGACGTCGATTATTGCTAGGCGTGTTCGGTTTGATAGGGCTGAAAAAAATCGGTAGTAGGCTTCGTTTGAGAAATTTTCCATTTTTGATTCACCAAGCAGAAGTAGGTTGATAATTTAGAAGTATTTTTAAGTTATTTAAAGCTGTTGAATCTGAACCGTTGCGTGATGGCGGCGTTGTTTAAAGTTGAAAAGCGTAAAGCGGCTTAGATTCTGTCGAAGTAGCTTAACGGAGCGTACCAGTAAACCGTGAAAGCCTTTTGACATTTCGGGTTTCGGCAAACAAAATTCTGCTCAATGACTTTACCGTAAAAGCTGCCTCGAAAGGGCTTTTCATACGAAAACGCAGAATGAATTTTATCCGGGGGCGCTGCTTTAAAAATCCAGTTGCAGTACGGGCATTCAAGGGTGAGTTCGGTTACAACCAAGATAAGCCCTCCACCTATTATTATGCGGTTCTAAGTTAAAAATTATGTGATTGCGGCAGCTTGACCTTAACGTTTAAACGTTGGAAACGGCACGAGTTGTGTTGGTGGGCGATGACGACTCTGGCCCCGAAGACGCTTAGGATGATTTGGATCTTGAGTGCGTAACGGCGAAAAAGTTAACGGATGGTTGCTTTTAGCCGTTTAAGAGCCCTACCACCTAAGCGTAATTAAGAGCCGCCGTCAAGGAAACTTGATGAAAACTCTTTAATGGCGGAATCCGCATATAATTAGGCAGGGAATTAGAAGCTGCGAAAAGAGATGTGCTTATGAAAAGAAAAGCATTAGCACTAATTCCAACATTACTGACATTCGCGCTGGTTGAAACCCTGTTGGTTAATTCAGCGTATGCCAATTTCATGCCCCTTAACATCCCACCTCATAGCATTGAAATCAGTGCTGACGGAAACGTGACGGGAACAGACAACATCAAACACATTGGCATCGACTACGAATTTACAGCAAACATTTCTGGAAGCATTGTAGTTTTATGCGATAACATAACAATTAACGGCAACGGATACAGCCTTACGGGAAAGGGCGGTTCAAGCGGAATTTTTCTCGAAGGCAGGCACGATGTAACTATTAAGAACTTGACCATTAGCAACTTCCAAGATGGGATTACGTATTCTTATTATCGTAGCATGTATAGTGACTGCAAAAATAATGCCCTTATAGCAAACAACATCACCAACAACAAACGGGGTGTAATCTGCTATTTAGCACAAAACATAACCATCTCTGAAAACTTAATATCACACAACAGTAAACAGGGCATATCAACTTTTGATTCTGCCCAAATTCAGATTTATGGAAACACCATATCCGAAAACAATGAAGCCTTTGGATGCACACATTTGGAGAACAGTAACATTTACGGAAACAACTTCATCAACAATGCTAATCAAACAAACGTGGATCCTGAAAGCAAAAGCGGAGGTAGCTTTGGCTGGTCAACAATAAAGTGGAACAACGGGCAATTGGGAAACTTTTGGAGTGACCATGAAGGAGTTGACGCCGACAAAGACGGAATATGTGACGTACCGTACATAATTGATGGAAACAACACTGATTATTATCCGCTTATGGTACCCTTAACGGTGCCGCCCCCGCCGCCACCTGAACCCCAAACCGAGCCAGAACCTTTCCCAACAACTATAGTTGTAGCTTCAATAATAACTGCAGCTATTGTTAGTGCAGGTCTACTGGTCTTCCTCAGGAAACGCAGATAACAAATGAAAAGTTAGTAGAGTGATGCTACGATTGCCGTCACTGTTCCCTGAATGTGTGGAACTTCCTTCTGTATTTTGGCAATGAGTTTTTGCAGCTCAACCTTGCTTCCCACTCTTACCGCACATATTACGTCGTAAGGTCCAAAAACCGTGTCCGCAGACAACACTCCCGGTATGTTCTGAAGCGCTTCCTGCACCTTCTCGAGGTTCCGAGGCTGAGTGTTAAGGAACAGGAAAGCATACGGCTCCTCATTGAACGGGCGACCTTCTGAGATCACAATAAGCGTTTGCGTCTTGTCAATCATCGGCTCTTCAGGAGTTAACATTCGAATAGGGTTAAACCAGTTGTTCACGAATTCATCAAGGCTTTTTAATCCGTTGAATTGGACGAGGATGTCAACTGGACCAAAAAGCAAGAAAACATCTTTCTTGGAAAGGTTCATTTTTATAAGCTCATCCAAAACTCGGTTGTAAGCTCCCACTTTGCACGACAACGCCATATAAGCTTTCATTTTAGGTCAAGAGTTAATGCACGCTATCCTTGATAAGCTTAGCGGGAACTTACGCCAATTGGAACAACAAATACCACTTAAACGCAGAGTTTAGCGGTCAAGCTTAAGTTATGGCGTTATAAATTTCAGACGCTATAACTTGCGCCCCTTCGAGGTTTGGATGTACCCCATCTTGGAAGGCTTCGGGATTATCAAGTAGAGGAGTGTACGTGTCAATTGTGGGCAGTCCAAGGTCGGTTGCAGTTTGGTTAACTTTCGGTATAACATCGTTATCGAGGACTCCGGCAGGAAGTCCCAGCGTATTATTAAAAACCGGAGGCGGAACAACAAGGTAGATTTTAGGGTTGGATGGAAGCGATTGAAAAGGAACAATCAAGGCTTTGTAGTCACCTGTAAAGTTGTTACGTTGCTGCTGACTTAGATAGGCATCGTTGGTTCCTAGCATAATCACTACAATATCAGGGTTAAACGTCTGTGCTTCTTGGAATGCCGGCTGCCGCATATAGGGCTTATCGAATTGAAGAGAGACCGTGGTTCGACCGACCCCAAAATTTCCCACCGTATAGTTAGTTCCAAGCATCGTCGACAACACCTCAAGATATTTGGTATCGCTGGTAATGCTATCGCCAACGCAAGCGACACGGACGGTGCTTGCAGCCACACTTTGAGTCCCATGCAGAAGAATAGCTAAACTAGCTGCTAAAATTACTACCCATAGTGCAGTGGCAAACCACTTTAACGAGGTTTTCATATCCTCGTACAACTACATTGTAATTCCTATAAGGTTTTCGCAGTATTCCATAATCTTCAATAAAGATGAATAAAGACAACGTTCAGAACCACTATCATATATGCCCATAAAACGTTACCACGTTTCGCAACGGTTATAAAGTATCCAAATACCTCATGTTGTTTTTGCTCAATAGCGCGCGATTCTATTTTTTGTATTCCAGCGACGACTTCCAAACCTTGTCAAAATGGTCGCGGCACATTTGAATGAAACTCGGATGGTTCGTCCAGATGATAGGTGACTCTGTCAGAGGCTTTCCTTCGAAAAAGTTGATAGTGGCTTCATTATCATCGAAAATAGCGGCATTAGTTTTAAGAGGGTCTTTACTGAACCGCAATTCGAAGTCTGGTTTCGCTAGTAAGGTCTGAATAGTCTCCTGAAACGTAATTTTACCTAAGGGTTTTTCAATGATGACTCGATAGTGCACTTTTCTCTCAAATGCCTTCGTGTAACTTTCAAAGCAATAACTAAGGATTATGGACCATCGTTGCAAAGTTGAAATAATATCTACACTTCTCGGGGCATTGTTGTGCCCACGCTTTATCGTTTGCATTAATTTGTCTTTGCCTTCAAGCACGATAAGCTTAATCTCTTGTTTGTGCGGTTCCTTTATGAGGCAGCTTTGATTTTTCCGGAGAAATTTTTTTATATTTTTCTGGGTTTCTTTGCATTGCCGTACTTTTTGGCTCAGTAGCATCTGCAACCCGAACTGCATTGGAGTGGCGATAAACTTTAAGGGAACTCTGATTTCTTTTTCAACAAGCCCCTTCTTTTGAAGTTCATCGAGCGCCCTGTAAACTTCGGGTTGGGTAATGTTCGCTTTCTTGAAGAGTGTTCTCGCATCTGTTTCTCCGATTTTTAAAAGCGCTAAGTATACCCTTGCCTGACTTCTAGTAAAGCCTACTTCATTTAGAAGCCGAATATCCTCTTCGTTAACTGACACTTGCTTCACGACTATAATCGACTGTTGTTTTCTATAAGGTGAATCTTACTAAAAAAAGTTATTACAACGCTCCGTTGTTGCTGAATTTTATTAGCTATAAGGGCGAATGAAGCTTCATAAAATTAAAAGGAGAAAGAAAGAATGTCTAAGAATAAAACGGCTATTGCGATTGCTTTGTTTCTGATGGCAACTATCGCTGTTACGCTCGTTGCTTTACCTGCAGCTAACGCGCATGATCCTCCTTGGGTTCGTGTTTCCCACATCTATGGTGACTGGTCACCTGGCACGATAGGCGTTAACCAAGAAGTGATGCTGGTCTGGTGGAGTAACTGGATACCGCAGACGGCACGTGGCGCTTATGGTGACAGGTGGAAGTTTACGGTGACGGTTACAGATCCTGAAGGAAACTCGGAGACTATGGGTCCGTACACGTCTGATCCAGTAGGAGGCGGCTACACGTATTACACGCCCACTATGGTGGGTATATATACGATGGTGGTACACTTCCCTGAAACCGTGCTACTTGGAGATGAGAACACTGCCGCAGACCCTGACGTAGGCGATATTTACTTGGCAAGCGACAGCGAGCCAGCTTACCTCACAGTGGTGGAGGAGCAAGTTCCACGTTACGTTGAGACGCCTCTGCCTACCGGTTACTGGACCCGACCGATACACGGCAACAACCGAGAATGGTACGTTATTGCAGGAAACTGGCTTGGCAGCTACGCGATGCAGGACGGCTCAACTAATAATATCAACGCTTACAGCGCGGCACCCGAAACGTCTCATATTCTATGGACAAGTCCATACTGGTCTGGAGGCATAGCGGACGGATACTTCGGTGACAGAGACTACTACAGCGGCCAATCATACGAAAGCTACACTGGTCCGAACATAATCCTAGACGGAAAAATCTACTACGACGTTGACCAACCCCCAAGAGACGGCTACTACTGCGTTGACCTGTACACAGGCGAAACAATGTACTTCCACAACACAACCGGTACCGACTTAGGAGTACATGGAAGATTCGATTATTCAGGGAATGTACCCTACGGCGCCCCTGCTTACGGTCAAGTACTTAACATCGAAACACCTAACCAGCACGGAGACTTCTCGTACCTTTGGGTCACGGCTACCGGCAAATCTAACACGTGGGACCTGTTGGATGGGCACACTGGCAACTACATCTGCAGCATAGCCAACGTTTCCAGCAGCGGCACCATGTTCCGCGACGACATCGGAAGCATATGTGTCCTGAACTTCCGCAACCTCGGCACCACTGCAAACCCCAACTATTACATGCAGGTATGGAACACAACCGAATCCATCATGTTCCGGGAAATATACGGCTCTGTTCCGCCTAGATCGCCTAACTGGCCAGCAACTGAAGGCATTTCAAACACGTACTGGATGTGGAGACCTAACTTGAACGAGACTTTTGACGGCAACAACGGTTTCTCAATGAACGTTTCAGTCGCCAGCATACTGGGACCACGCAATTCAGTGCTCAATGAAACAGGAAGCATCCAAGAATTGCGTAACAACGAAATGGTAATCATTGGAGCAAGCGGAAGAAACGACGCTAGAGGAATTGCAAAAGGCTTTCTAAAGGCTTACAGCCTGGAACGACCCAACTGGGGACAAGTGCTCTGGACCAAAGAATTTACGCCGCCAAAATCGATAGACGACTATCCAAACAACACCTATCAAGGCTATCTAGTTTCCAGTGCTGTGCCGTTGGCCACTGTCTCTCCGGAAGATGGTGTCTTCATGTTTGAGGAGCGGATCACTCGAAAGTATTATTGCTACAGTCTCGAGACAGGAACGCAATTATGGGAATCTGAGCCTGAAGGACAATGGAACTACTATGGCATGAGCGACTTCTTCCACAACGGCAAATTCTATGGGTACGGCTACACAGGAGTGCTAGGGTGTTACAACATTACTACCGGTGAAAGAATCTGGAACTGGACTGCTCCGGTTGAAGGCTTAGGAGAAAGTTGGTACACTAACACTCCACTTTCGCTGGCTTGCATTGCTGACGGTAAAGGCTTCTTCTACACGAGCGAGCACTCTCCGAACACGCCTTTCAGACGTGACGCGAACGTTTGGTGCGTTGACTTGGAGACGGGCAAGATGTTGTGGAAGATAGCTTGTTGGAGAACCGGTGGCACGATAATCGCTGATGGACGCCTCGTTTTCTGGAATGGCATGGACAGCTCAATGTACTGTGTTGGCAAGGGTTCAAGCGCTACCACTGTCTCTGCGTCACCTGATGCTTCGGTGTACGGATCAAGCGTGATGATTAAAGGTACTGTGACTGATCAGTCGCCCAGTGGCAGGCACAACGTTAATGGCGGTCTAGACTTTTCGCTGAGGTGGATGAGGCTCCTCAGGCTACGCCAACGGCACCGCCTCCAGAACCGTCAATGGCTGACACATACTTCATGCCAGCGACAATCGGCATAATCATAGCAATCATAGCAGTCGGCTTGGTAATCATCCTGATGCTGCGCAAAAGGTAAGCGAACAGCACAAACCAAAACA
>Ga0307421_1002501_pt1 | contig 10274 bp, 9 predicted proteins | sample SalMarWE160270MG_FD_202163 | JGI IMG/M metagenome (GOLD analysis project Ga0307421, IMG submission 202163) | Salt marsh sediment microbial communities from the Plum Island Ecosystem LTER, Massachusetts, United States - WE1602-70 | ecosystem: Environmental > Aquatic > Marine > Intertidal zone >...
GGAGAATCCACCCCGCTCGGATAGAGGAGATCGTTGGTAAGGTGGAACAGGAAATCGAGGCAGGGATCAAGGAGGCGGGAGAACAGGCCGCCCTCGACGTGGGGGTGCATGGATTACACCCCGAGATGATCAAGCTGATCGGCAAATTGAAGTACCGTACCAGCTTTGCCCAGAACATCTACCAGCACTCGCTCGAAGTCGCCTTCCTCTGTGGGATCATGGCATCCGAATTGAATCTCGACGTAAAAAAGGCCAAACGAGTGGGCCTGCTCCACGATATCGGCAAGGCCGTGGACCACGAGATCGAGGGGGCACACGCGGCCATCGGTGCTGACCTGGCCAAGAAATACGGAGAATCCGAGGAGGTGGTGAATGCCCTTGCGGCCCACCACGATGAGGCGGATCCCAAGAACATCTGGGCGGTCTTGATCCAAGCGGCTGACGCCCTTTCCGGGGCTCGCCCCGGCGCCCGGAGGGAGATGCTGGAGACCTATGTCAAGCGACTCGAGGATCTGGAGAAAATCGCCAACTCCTTTTCAGGGGTGGAAAAGTCCTATGCCATTCAGGCGGGGAGAGAGGTGCGCATCATCGTCCACAACGAAGAGGTCTCCGACGAGTCGGCGCTGATGCTCTCGCAGGATATCGCCCGCAAGATAGAAAAGGAACTAAACTACCCCGGACAGATCAAGGTGACGGTCATCCGGGAGACACGGGCTGTGGAATACGCAAAATAGAAAGTGAGATACCATTGAGAATACTCGTTATCGGAGATGTGGTAGGAAAAGGGGGACGGCGCGCGATGACGGAACTCCTCCCCACAGTGATAGGTGAGGGGATCGACTTTGTCATAGCCAACGGGGAGAACGCCTCCGGCGGCATGGGGATCACCCCTACGCATGCCGGGATGCTGTTCGACATAGGAGTCCATTGCATTACCTCGGGGAACCATATCTGGAAGAAAAAAGAGATCATCCCCTTTCTTGATCAGGAGCCCCGTCTCCTGCGGCCTGCCAACTACCCCCCTGGTGTGCCGGGCAGAGGAAGCGGGATATACACCACCCCTCAGGGGAACAAGGTGGGGGTATTAAATCTTGAAGGGCAAATCTTCATGCGGCCCCTGCTGTCGCCCTTTAAAACGGCCGAAGAGCATATCGCCGCCTTACGGAAGGAGACAAAGGTGATTATCGTCGACTTCCATGCAGAGGCCACCTCCGAGAAGGTAGCCATGGGGTGGTTCCTCGACGGCCAGGTCAGCGCAGTGCTGGGAACGCACACCCACGTCCAGACATCGGATGATCGGGTGTTACCCGGAGGTACGGCCTACCTCACCGACATGGGGATGACCGGCCCCCAAGATTCCGTGATCGGAATTAAAAAAGAGATCGCCCTGGAAAGATTTCTCACCCTCCTGCCGAACAAATTTGAGCCTGCCACTGGCGATCTGGAACTGCAGGGGGCGATCGTAGAGGTGGATGAGAACACCGGCCTCAGTGTGGGCATCCGCAGGGTTAAGAGGGGCACTAATCAAGCAGGCCCATGAACAATATATACGATATATTAAAGGAACGGGGATTTATCGAAGGGGTTACCGATGAGGATGGCCTGCGTGATCTCCTGGGTTCCAAAAAGGCTACCTGCTATATCGGCTTTGACCCCACCGCCGCGAGTCTCCACATCGGGAGTTTGATCCCCATTATGTCCTTGGTCCACATGCAGCGGGCGGGGCACCGCCCCATAGCCCTGGTAGGGGGAGGTACGGTTTTGGTCGGCGATCCCAGTGGCAAGACAGAGATGAGGAAGCTCCTCACCCTGGAAGAGGTGGCGCAAAACGCCGCAGGCCTTAAAAAACAGCTATCCACGTATCTCGATTTCAGTGGAGACAAGGCCCTACTCTTAAACAACGCCGACTGGCTCGCCCCCTTGAATTACATCGAATTTTTGCGGGACATCGGGAGGCACTTCAGCGTCAACAGGATGTTGACCGCCGAATCGTATCGTGCGAGAATGGAGACGGGGTTGAATTTCGTGGAATTCAATTATATGCTCCTACAGGCTTACGACTTCCTGCATCTCTACCGGGAATATGGATGTCTCCTCCAGATGGGAGGGAGCGACCAGTGGGGAAACATCGTGGCCGGCGCTGATCTCATCAGGAGGGTGGAGGGGGGCGTCGCCTATGGTATGACTTTTCCCCTCATCACCACTGCATCGGGAGACAAGATGGGCAAGACCGCCCAGGGGGCCGTCTGGCTGGACTCCGCGCTCACCGCTCCCTATGACTACTATCAATATTGGATCAACACCGATGATCGCGACGTGGAGCGCTTCTTGGCCCTGTTTACCTTCTTGCCTCTGGAGGAGGTCAGGCGGTACGGTCGGCTCTCCGGGGCCGACCTCAGAGAGGCCAAAGAGGTCTTGGCCTTTGAGGCCACCAAGATCACCCACGGCGAAGCAGAGGCCGCCAAGGCCCGCGAGACATCGCGCACGGCATTCGGCAACGAGGGGGGGGACCTCGAGGCCATGCCCGCCACCGCTGTGGAAAAGAAACGTCTCGAAGAGGGTATAACCGCCTATGAGCTCTTCGCCGCCACCGGGCTCTGTACCTCCAGAGGGGACGCAAAAAGGTTAATCTCGCAGGGGGGGGCGTATGTAAATGGCAAGCGCCTTCAGGATATCGATGAGGTGATCGCTGAAAGGCATGTCCAAGAGCGTGCCATTATCCTGCGGGCGGGCAAGAAACGCTACCATCGCGTAGTACTAACGTAAAGGAGGGAACAGATGGAAGAAAAAGGCAGACTGAGCGCACTGGAGGTGGCGCTCGACAATGAGGTGAAGGAACGCACATTCTATTTGAAACATGCCAAGCGGACTAAACACCCACTCGGCCAGCTCATGTTCCAACGGATCGCGGATGAGGAACTGGAACACTACGAGCGACTCAAAGAGCTTCACGAGAAGTGGAAACAGGGGGAACAATGGCCCGAAACCGTCCCCCTCGAAGTGAGAGGGACCTCCGTCAACAATATCATGAATGGTATTATACGAAAGATCGATGAGACACAGGAGGCAGATACCACTGATCTCAAGGCGGTGCGGACCGCCATCAATTTCGAGGCCCAGGGAGCTAAATACTATGCCGAGCTCAGCGATATGGTCTCAGATCCCAAAGAGAAAAAATTCTTTGCCCTCCTCTCACAGATCGAGAACGAGCACTATCTCTCGTTGAAGGACACTGAGGAGTACTTGACCGATCCCGTTTCCTGGTATCGGAAGGCAGAGCACCACAGCCTGGATGGGGGCTAGCCGCTGATCGGGATTAAAACCGGTATCTTAATCTCACCGTTACAGGACATGGCACCGTTCCCATGGGGGTTTCTCCTATTCCCAATGAAGGGGGATGAGGGGGCGGCCACGTCACATTTTCAGCGTACAAAAGATTGACCTTTCTTATTTTATATCGACAGGTGCGAAAACTAATTATATCCTCTCCATTTGCCTAGAAAGCAACCTTCCTTAATTCATCCCCTTCCCTGTTGAAGTCCCTGCCGTCTAGTAGCGGGGGTGTGAGGGGATCAAGTCCCGCTATGTTCCTCCCCCCACCGGGGCGCTCCACGTGGCCATGGCCCTGGCGGGCCTTCCCTGCACCTGGTAGGTGAGGGTTGCTTTGGCGGTATACTCTTTCCCCGCCACAAGGATGAGGGGATACTCGAAGACAACGGCCTTTTGGAAAGGGATCCCGCTCCCCTTCAAGGTCGAAAAAATCTCCTGTTTGGAGAATACTGTTTTGTCCTCAGCATCTACAACCGTCGTGGTGAGGACGACGCGATAGTCGCCGTATTTCCCCGTGGGCATATGGTGGGCCGATGCCTTGTTGGTGAAGGATATCCTGATCGATCCTGTTCCTATCTCGCCGGTGATGGAGGCTGCCCCTTGCAAGAGCTCTTCGTACAGCTGGATGTGTTGGCCCACCATCCGTTTCGGCACCAACGAGGACAGGGGAAACCCCTGGACCGACTTCCCCTCCACCCTCGGCATGTGGCATTCCTGACACTGCTTTTGCGAATTGCTGGCCTGCCATTCCCGATAGGTCGGCATGTGGCATCCGGCGCAGAATTCTGATTTTATCATCGACGCATCTTGCTCGGACGGGTGCTTGGCAGTAAGCTTATAAGGACCATAGATCATATTGTTTCTCAGGTGGCACGTAGTACAGTTGATCCCTTCCTCCAGATGGACCGGCCTGAGTTTCAGGGCTTTTTCTTCTGCCATCTCCTGGGCGGCATGGCAGGGGAGACACGCCTTTTCCTGGTAGTCTTTAGTGGCCTTCTTGAATGGATCGTTGCTATAGGCCTTGGCGTGGAAGTTCTTGGACCAATCCTCGTATATTGCCTTATGACACTGGTTGCACTCCGCGGAGTTCACCGTCTTGTCGCCCATCTCAAGGAGGTAATCGTACTTGGCCCCCACGAGGACGAGCAAGCCGATCATCAATCCGATAATGATCAAACTTTTTTTCATAATTCCCCCTCCTTTAATATACGGCATACAAAAAAAGGAAAAATATAAACTGCCTCTACCCTCCTTTAACAACTCTAGGTGAATCAACAGACTGTGTCAAGGGGGGCTTGGTACACTAGACCCTCTGCTCACGGTGAGTGGGCAATCCATATTTGAGAGGGGGAGATAAGATTGTTGCGGCGAACGTCGAGCAGCACCATTCAAGCGTGGTCTGTCGCGATCCAGCACTGCGGATCATCGGCAAAGAGATCGGGCTTCCCTTGGGCTACCGAATAGGCATACGCTACAGCCCGACAGCCTCGGCACGAGGGCCAGCGAGGACAGCCCCCGCACGTCCCATGATAGCTTTCCCTCCTGCGTAACTGCCAGAGGAGATCGGAGCCGGCCCAAATAGCGCGGAGCGATTTTTCTTTCAGATTCCCCGCCACCAACCCGATCCTCCGGCAGGGCATGATGGAGCCGTCGCTGGTAATGGTCACCCCGGAAAAACCCGCGCTGCAGCCGGCAAGGCTAAGGCCGTTTTCCACTAACGGATCAGCATTATCGAGCGTTCCCGCCAAGGGGTCCCCTACATGAACCTCAAAGGAAGGACTGTTCAACGCAGTAATCTTTTGATACGCGTGTTTGAGCTCCTGGGGACTGAGGAGGCTCTCGATTAATGCCTTACCCCTTCCGCAGGGAACCACGCGGGAAAAGCCGATGCCGTGGCAGCCCATATTCTTTGCAACCTCGAGGGTCTCGTCAATGGTATCGTAATTGAGACGAGAGAGGGTCACGTTGGCATTCACCCGGTTGCCGGCCTGAGCCAATAACTCCACACCCCGTGCCGTTTTTTGAAAGCTCCCCGTGCCGCGGATGGAATCGTGCAGGCCTTCCGGCCCTTCCAGGCTTATCTGAATGTCGGATACGCCGAGTCCGGATGCCCTCTGGGCATCTGCCGCCGTAACCAAGCACCCGTTGCTCAGCAGGGCTACCGCATACCCCTGCTCTCGTGCATAGGCGACGACGTCCCAGAGCCCTTCATACAGCAGGGGTTCGCCACCGGTAAAATGAATCGACGGGACAACCGTGACGTCGTACTCCGCCTCCCAGGCCTGAAACATCTCGGTTGCCCCGTCGATCTCGTGCTTTACCGCATCGGGTGACATCTCATCGATCACCAGCTCCCCTTGGTAGCAGTGACGACATCGGAGATTACATCGCTCAGTGAGATGCCATTGGAGAAAAAAATCGAAGGTCGTTATTGCCGAACCGGCAATCATTTACTTTTTCAGCTCTTTCACTTGAGGCATTGCTTCCCCGGTCCAGCTTTCCGCATCATCACCCAGAATTTAGCTTCCTGCACTCGGTCTTTCTCGCCTAACATACCCTTCTTTGGAGCCTTCATAGTATCCCCCCTTTCATTGCAATTGGGCCTGGGCACTACCCTTCTGAGTTGATACTTATAAATAAATCCTATAATAAATCCTGCTACAATAAAAATTATAAATAGCACACGGCAAAAGTCAAGAAAATTCGCGATTCATTCTGAAGAAATGGCGACAAAGGAGCCACTTTTCGCAGCCCTTGCAGGGAGGACCTTGGCTATTTGCTAGGGCAAAGGGGGTTGAAAGATTAGACCGATATCGGCACGGCGCCGACCGCACCGGCCTTATATGCGCGATCTACTGCATAGCGGTCTAGGGGTGGACCAAGGAAGAAGCGATCAAGGAAATGAACGAGGGGGGCTTCGGGCATCACGGTATCTGGAGCAACCTTACCAAATTCATTAAGGATCTTGACATCGATGAGATTAAGAAAGAGGCGGGAATAGACACCGTGGACACGGCCCATCACTGAAGGTAATCCGCGACACCGTGCAGTAACCTCCCGCCCCCCCGTGAATCTATCTTCCTGTATGATTTTAAAGATAACCCGCTCTTCAGCGGGTGCGGTTTTTTTGCGCTCCGCTGAAAGAGCTTGTTCGGGACTCATTGTCACCTTTCCAATCCTTCAACCACTGACTTGTATTTCTCGTGAATCATCTTCCGATCAAACTCCCAGAACTCTGCCAGCATCGCCTGGTCCTCGTCATCAGTGAAGTAGGCTCTGGATGAAGGAAAGAATACTTTGTCTTCTTTCTCAATATGCTTGGGGTAGAATTCTATAAGGGTACGAAATTTGTGGGACATATCGGCCAAGGCATTCTCATCACCATTCCGGTAGCGAGTGTTAGCCTCAACAAGAGCTTTGGTTGTCTGGCGCCCAAAAATGTGTTCCTCAATCAGTTCATTCATGATTCTCCTATCCTTGGCGGACAGAGGTTTACTATTCAGTTCACGAAAAAGGATGCCTTCCTCCTTCCCGTGATGTGTCCGATCGGCGTATACCCGTATGAAATCAACCGCTATATCCACAAAAAAAGGATTTACCTTATGTATCGACTCGATTTCTGCCAGCACATCTTTGATAACCCACAACATCCGTTCAATCAGACGATGCTCTATCATAAGTGGCCCGCGTGCTTGCATAATGTCTCCTTTACCTTTCTTCTAATGTAAGTCATCTGTTTCACTGTACGCTATATTCCATTATCGCCAGCGTTTTAGCTTACCACAGCGAGCTGCTCGCCAGCCTTCTTCAGAATGGCAGCCGACGCGGAAAGAGCTGAATGTTCGCGGTCCGGCAGTGTGCTCTCGATGATCCTGTCCACGCCGAGTGCCGACACAACACAGGGCACACTGAGGCAGACATCCTTAAGTCCGAATTCACCGTCAAGTAGGGTCGAAGCCGTTAATATGCTGTTCTGCCCACGCAAAATCGCTCCTGTGATCCGTACAAGCGCGAGGCCAACGGCAAAGGATGTAGCCCCCTTGTAATCGATAATATGGTACGCAGAATCCCGGACTTTTTTCTCAATGCGGCTACGCTCTGCGGCCCAGTCTGTGCAACGACCACAGAGCGGGCAGTAGGCATCTATTTGAATTCCGGCCACGTGCGTCATCGACCAAGCTGCGAACTCTGTGTCCCCGTGCTCGCCAAGGACGTACCCGTGCACGTTGTGAACGTCGACCTCGCAATGCGTACTCAGCATATGTCGCAGGCGCGCACTATCCAGAACGGTACCCGACCCTAATACGCGCCCTTTGTTCCAGCCCGTGAGGTGAAGAGCAACATAGGTCATCACGTCCACGGGGTTGGTGACAACCAGCATTACGGCTGCAGAGTTTTGCTCAACGACATCAGCAACCACAGCGCGAACAACAGCCGCGTTTTTCTGCAGGAGTTGAAGACGTGTTTCGCCCGGTTTCTGGGCTGCGCCGGCTGTCAGTACAATCAACTGCGCATCTGCGTAGTCCGAAGGATCGCCCAGGTGGATGGACACAGTGGGGAAGAACGGTTGACCATGAGCCAAGTCAAGAATCTGACCCCGCGCCAGATCCTCATTTTTGTCGATCAGAGCGATCTCGTCAGCCAACCCGCTTTGAGCAAGGGCATAGGCGAATGTCGAGCCGACCGCGCCTACGACAGCGACCTTTCGTCGACTTGTGGATAAGACTTTCATATCTTCCTCTCGTCCCGAACGTGCTGATCAGCAGCGGCTTTTTGCCGTCGCCCTTAATGCCGTGGTTATTCAATCCTTTTCTGGTAGTGGATTAAACTCTGTGTCTTATCGCCTTTCCAAGGTTCCCGAGAAATTTCCTGAAATCCACAGGATTTGTACATCCTCTGCGCTGGAACAAAGAACGGATTGTCATTCGTTGTTACCTTAGCTGTCTGGATTCCAAAAATCATAAAGCGATCGAGGATCTCATTAACCTGTTGTTTGCCAAAGCCTTTTCCGCGAAATTCAGGAAGAATGCAGTTGTGTCCTATAATACCACATAATGGTCTTTGGCGTGGGTCGAACGAAGCAAACCCAACAAGTTTTTGCCCATACCAACTCAAAAAAACACAAGCACCTACGGTTTCTGGATTGCCAAATGCATCACGATCAAACTCATTCCAATTGTTTTCTTCAGGCTTCCAATGAATCGGATCTGATTTAATGAGATCAGCGTAACTCTGAAATAGCAATGAGGATAAAATTCCTGGTTCCTGATTATTTATTGATTTGAATTGCAATATCATCTTTTGGATAACAATTATTATACTGAATCGGTTTATTCCTTCGATTTCTGTTTAACGATACTATATTTTAAGAAAATTAAAAATAATTAATCGAGAAAAATCTCCTTGACATCTGTCAATTAGTCCATAATAGCGGTGTTATACCGAATCCGTATATTATAGGCAGAGAGTTAGAGGAATAAAGGAACGGCCCAAATATCCTCTTGCCCCTTAGATTTTTTTCTCCCAGATGCGCATGCGTTTATAAATCTTACCCCCTATCTTTTCAATGGGCTTGATAATCGCGACATTATCCTCGAGTTCCCAGGAAAGCTCTCCATCCGTTATTCCGTGCTTCTTCCCGGATTCAAACGGGTGAACGTACAGGTAGGCATCCAGGCCCAGTCCCCGGTATTTGGGCATGACCCCGGCCAGAAACAACCGCGCCCGCTTGAATTTGGGCTTGGGTTTGATGAAAATCCGCCAAGCCAGGTTGAGGAGTTGCATAATCTCCTGCGCCCACAATGGGAATTTCTTGGCCCAGTAGGTGGACTCCATGTAGTCGTAGAGCGAGCAGGCCATGCCCACGGGTTCTCCGTTGGGGCCTTCGATGATGACCACCAGGCCTTCGGCGGCGATCAGTTTCAGGTTCTCGGCCAATTCCGTGAACTGGCGCTTGGTAATGGGCGTGAATCCCCAGTTCTCCGCCCAGGCCGCCTCATAGATATCCATGACGATCCTGATATCTTTCTTGATTTGCTTTTTATTCAGGTGCCTGAAGGTAAATCCCTTGGCCTCCATTTTTTGTTTGACGATCCGGGCGATCCTTGCGACGTTTTCAGGCAGGGGCCGGGTAACATCAAGGGAAAAAGCCACCAGGTCCTTGGCTTTTTCCATCTGGTAATTCCGGCACAGGTCCATGTAATAGGGAGGATTATGGGGCATCATGAAATAGCGGTGGGTATCAAAGCCCTCGTAGAGCATGCCGATCTCGTCCTGCGTGTCGCAGCTCATGGGACCCAGCATGACGGTCAGGTCCTTGGCCTTGAGCCAGTCCCTGGCCGCGTCAAAGAGCGCGTTGGCGACTTTCTGGTCGTTGCGGCATTCGAAAAAACCCCAGAACCCGGTGCTCTCGTGATGGTATTCGTTGTGCCTGGGATTGGAAATGGCGGCGATCCGGCCCGCCACCTGCCCGTCTTTGACTGCCAGAAAAAAGTCGGCATCTCCGAATTCAAAGAATGGATGCCTCCGCTTGTTCAACCTTTTTTTCAGGTCCATCACCAGGTCCGGCGCCCAGTGGGGGTCATCCCGGTAAATAACCCACGGCAGGCGCATGAATTGCTTCATCCCTTTTTTATCTTCCGTGACTTTTCTGATCTCTACAGCCATCAGGTCCCTCCTCCCAGGATATATTACATTGGCCTATTGTAGATAATTTAACCGCATTTGCAAATGAATTAATAAAGGGTCAGGTCTTTGTTATGGTGTCAATCTCTACCGCGGAGAATATTTATGGAATTTATGGGGATGGTTCTGCTTTTTTAAATAGTGCCCTTTACATTAAATAGAACCGTCGCTTTTTCCCCTTCTTTGACTCACCTTAAAAATATTTCCAAAAGTAAAAAGCTGAACAAGAGTCAAAAGCAGACTTGACCCCTTTAAGTACA
>Ga0307421_1002503_pt1 | contig 10271 bp, 10 predicted proteins | sample SalMarWE160270MG_FD_202163 | JGI IMG/M metagenome (GOLD analysis project Ga0307421, IMG submission 202163) | Salt marsh sediment microbial communities from the Plum Island Ecosystem LTER, Massachusetts, United States - WE1602-70 | ecosystem: Environmental > Aquatic > Marine > Intertidal zone >...
ATCGTAGAAGAGCCGCCGCCATCGAGGTTGATGCCGTCGGTGGCATGGAGTTCTTCCTTACAGAAATTCGCCAACTCGAGGACGGTCATCCCGATGCTATACGCATTGTCACGACCGTCGACGACGACGAAGTATAGATGGTCCTGGTTGTAACAGATCGCGGTTCGTGGATGTTTCTGCAAGGCTCCAGTCTGCTCGAATTCTTGAATCTCGTCTTCGTAGAGAAAGATAATGTTCCCGGCGACGCTCGCGTACGACTTGGTCCACTCCTCGGGTGCGGGGTACTTACAGTCCTGATCAAGGTGTGTGATCTCGAGTGATAGGCCGACGGCATCCCCCTCTGTTAGAAATTGCACCAACTGGTCATCGGTATTCCCCCATCCGCTAAGAACCACATGGTCGAACGGGATGGGGGTTGAGCCCGGCGCGACGCGGATCTCGCGCACGATGCCGGTGACCATATGCGGGTAGGGCATCAACATAGCGGGTCGGGTCAGCTCTACCAGAACATCGACCCCTTTGGACCCTCTTTTGCTGTCACGGTCGAATTGTGGCGTGAGCAGGATTAACTGATCTCTCCGGGGACGGGTATTAACACCTTGGATCTCCATGCGGTCCCCAGTAATGAGATTCGTAAGCACCTGCTTCTCCGGGAGGTGGTACACACATTGACCAAGGAAGATGCTGTTATCTTCCTTCCATGACAGGCCGCTGATGCCAGAGAGCTCGTCAAACCATTTCGAGTACCACCCGGAATGGATCACGCCGCCGTGGGCAATACCCGTATCGGGATCGTAGAAGGATCCGTTGATCGCGACGACAACGCGGTTGCGGGCACCCCATGTATCCCCCCATGCATTGATGGCGCCATCGTAGCGCTCGGCCATTCCGCTGACTGTCTCCAGCCCTCCGGAAAGCCTGCCCTGAGCGATGCTGCTCTCGAGGATGGCCTCAGACTGTTCCCGATCCATACGGGCGACATACGCACGATTCGGACCTGGAAGCATGAACATCTGGAAATCAACTCCCGCGGCAATATGCTCCCATCCGGAAGAGGCGCTTTGTGCAGCCTGGGCTACGGGTCCAAAGGCCAGGGCGAGAAGGCAGATGGAGAATAAGACAGATCGAGTTAGGGTACGCTTGTCCATAGTCATCATGATCGTCAGGTGGCTGTTCCATCATACTTCGCATATCAATCATTGTCGACAGGACTTGAGTGTCAATACACACGGAACCGAAGCTGTTTGTGAAGGCGCACAAGTTTTCAAATAACCAAATCATGCACTATCCAGCGAGCATCCTATTTTGGATGAGACAAAGCATGAATGTGGGTTACACTTGCGATAATGAACACATAATGGATAATCTTGAAATTGTGAAAATACCAAGCGAATATACCCTCTTGGCCTTGATCCTCGTTCTTATAGCCCTCCCGGCTTGTACACTTTCTGAGGGGATGGATCCTGAGGTAGTCACACAAACCTACCAGGCGCTTGACGCCATCGCTGAAGCGACGGTCCAGGCCATCCAATCCCAGGAAGCGCAGGCCACTGTGCAAGCCTCCATTCCCTCCCCTACCTTCACGCCCGGTCCGCCGACCAGCACGCCAACCCCGACTTATACCCCAACACCTACGGTACCCATCATCGAAGTCAGTTTGGACACCAACTGTCGGTTGGGTCCGGGGAAAGTATATGATATGGTGGGTGCGCTGCTAGTGGGGGAAACGACGGAGATACTCGCTCGCGGCAGCGTTCTAAACTATTGGGTTGTGGACAACCCCGATTATCCCGGACATGAGTGCTGGCTCTGGGGGAAGTATGCAACGGTGAGCGGCGATACCAGCCATTTGCCTATTCGTTCAGCGGCTCCGACACCCGCGTCCGCCCCAGGCGTTATTCGAGGTTATGTCTACATTGATGGAAACCACAACGGTCAGCGTGGCGACTCTGAAGATGGGCACATCTCAGGTGTGAATCTCTTCCTTAAAGGGGGAGCCTGCCCTGGAAACACGACCTTCGCAACATCCTCATCAAGCTCCGCGGATGGCAGCTATAGTTTTTACAATGTCCCTGCGGGCAAGTATTGCCTATGGCGTGATCTGAACCAGCAAACGCTTGACCCCGATTTCCATAGCATCGACCTTGCTCCAGGCGAAAATCAAACCGAGGTGAATTTCCGCTACCTGCCGTAGGGAGCACATGACCGCTTACGTTTGTCTAAGGAGTAAATTTCCCCAGGACACCGGCTAGGAATAAGCGGATCGAAAATCGGAGTTTTGGGATGGCTCCGATTTCAGTTTGACCTGGAAGCCCTCTATGGTCATGTGCCTTGCATCGACTCTATTAACGAGGACCCTGGCAACTCTTTAATATCGCCGCTTTCCAATCAGTGGTATTCTAGATAACCAACGGATAGACGGAAAAACATGGATCTGAACGATATCTTCAACCGACCACCACGAATCCTTGTTGCCGACGATGACTGGTTAAATCGGGATCTGTTAAAGGCTTACCTGACTTCATCGGGGTGTGACGTGGTAACGGCAGTGGACGGGAGAGATGCGCTGGCTCTGGCATTGGATGAATCACCCGATCTGGCGCTGGTCGATGTGCAGATGCCGCACATGGATGGCTTGACGCTCTGCAAATCGCTTAAAGACGCACCATCGACTCGATTTGTCCCCGTTGTCATCGTCACTGCGCTAGACAGCGAGGAGGAGAAACTCAAGGCGCTCGAGGTTGGGGCCGATGATTTCGTTACCAAGCCATACAGTTCGATCGTTCTGCTGACCCGTGTGCGCTCGCTGCTGCGCATGAAGAAGCTGCACGACGATGTTGAAGCCCGAAATCGCCTCTTACGACAGGTATTGGACCGCTTCCTGGCGGAGGACGTCACCGATATCATCTTGACCGACCCCGAACGCTACCTGCGCCTGGGAGGGGATAGCTACGAGGTGACGGTTATCTTCGCAGACATTCGCGGCTTCACACGCTTCACCGCTGAACATACCGCCGAACAAGTCATTGAAACCCTCAACCACATCTTCCAGGCGTTGAGCAAAGTGGTCTTCAAGCACCGCGGAACTTTTGACAAGTACCTGGGGGATGGGTTCATGGCCTTCTACGGTGCGCCGGTTACAAGCGAAGATGACGCCAAACGTGCGGTCGATACGGCGATTGAGATGCAGCAGCTCTTCGGAAAATTACGGGAAGAATCGGGGGACAGATTAGAGGGGCTGGGTCTGGGTGTCGGCCTGCACTCCGGGGAAGCGGTGGTCGGAAATATTGGTTCTGAGAAAGTGATGGACTACACCGTTGTCGGCGATGTGGTCAACGTGGCAAAGCGCCTTCAGGAGCAGGCAGACGGGGGGCAGATACTGCTGAGTTTGGCGACGTATGAGCAGGCGCATAGGGTTGATGCTGAACAGTTGGAGCCGATCCAAGTCATCGGGCGGCGAGAGCCGATTCCTGCGTACTTGATCCAGGTCTCCGGGGCGTGATGGACTTGTGATGTCTGACGATGGTGGAGTGCTATAATCTCGTTGGGCCCCAGTAGCTCAATAGGATAGAGCGAGGCTCTCCTAAAGCCTAGGCTGTGCGTTCGAATCGCACCTGGGGCACTCCCGATAAAAAACGCCCCTGACTAGGGCGTTTTTTTCTTTTTTTTATACTCAAAGAGTTCGTTGAAGCGATTTGTAGGGCCAGCCGGCAGAAATCTACTTCTTTGAGAGAAAACTGCTCAACAGGTTCGCTCCGAGGGAAACGACCTCTTCGCTGATGTCGCCGTCGCCGTCCATGTCAAGGAATTTAGCTATACCAGGGACCGCGGATTCAGCCGATTTCCGCTCATTCTGGAGCAAACTGGCGACGCCTTGTGGCTCCATGGATTTCTTGTGCTGCATTTGACCCAGAACACCCAGAACGACTGGGGCGAGCATACTCACCAACTGCACGGTTGTTTCAGTATCGAGACCGCTAGAGCGGCTGATGTTCTGCTCGAAACCGCCGAGTTTATCACCGAAGACATGACTAAGGATGGCTGATCCGTCATCCACCGTCTTCTTCTTGGTCAAGTTGCCCAGAAGGTCGTCAAGGATACTACCGTCGTGGTCGCGTTGAAGTGCTCCGGTTAGTGCTTGAGCACCATCTGATGTTGATGCATTACGGTTGAGTGCACCAATCAACAGAGGCAAAGCCACCATGATCGCTTGTTGAGTCTTGTCCTTGTCCACCCCAAGTTGCTCGCTAATACCGCCGAGTGTATCGCCAGAGAGAAGGGGGATCAAAGTTTGTAATAGTCCGCCCATTGTATACTCCTTCCCAGATTAATTTGCTGAAGTGAAGTACCTAGGACACAATCTTACCATGGGTAGATAAAGTTACTCAATACAGTAATTCGATTGACCCATGCGGTAACGAGAGGTTATCCATTCATTTACTTAGCTCAAGCATGAATTCGCTAAAAAGAGAATAAATCCGGTTATGAAAAAAACCAACGCCATTCGCATTCTCGAAAATGCAGGCATCTCGTATGAGCTCCGCGAGTATGACATAGATGATGATGCCTTGACTGCTGAGGGTGTTGCCGAGGTCTTGGGACATGAGCCCGAGATGATTTTTAAAACGCTCATTCTGCGCGGTGACCGCAGCGGACCGCTAATCGCATTGGCTCCCGCCGGAACAGAAATCAATGTTCGTGCGTTGGCTAAAGCTTCGGGTGACAAACGCGTGGAAATGGTTCCGCAACGCGAGGTACGCTCCCTAACCGGCTACGAACGCGGGGCGGTCACACCACTGGGAATACAGCATAGCTATCCCGTGTTTATCGATGAGACTGTCGAGCTCTGGGATATCATTGGAATCTCCGGAGGCGAGAAAGGCCTTGAGATACTCCTCACTCCATCCGATCTGCTGAGTGTTACCTGCGCGGTAAAGGCGGATTTCGCCAGGTCAGTGTGAGCGACAGGAAAGTAAGGACCACTGGGAAGAAGAAGGGAGGGTGCGGTTGACCGCTCCCTTTTTAATCAAGCGTAGAGGGCAACCCGCCTGTCGACCCCTCGCCCTAAAGAACCCGACCCCCATAGTATTGCAAAGACTAATTTGAGGTAGGTATATATTGGTGGGCGGATGGGGGATTCCCGCTCAGATGGTTAGTGCTTTAGCATTCGCGCCAATTCATCTGGCTTCATCAATAGAGTATTGGGTTCGGTGAACCTGCGCGAGGTCAGATCCAGAGCACGCACCAGGTCTGGAACGACATCGCGTACAGTGGCGAAAAACTTATGCAACGGGGTTTTCGAACCCATGCCAACGGTGAGGGCGACCTCGTTGTTGATATGCAGCACCAACTGCTGCATCTCTGAGCCAGTGATCATCGTGAATCGCCATTTTCCGAATTCGACTTCCTTTTGTGCACTCTCGCCAAGGCGCATGATGTGCGCCGTTGAAGCAATAGCCTCGTCAAACCCCGACTCAAGGTCTTCGGGATAGTTAGACAACATTAACCCATCGTAATCGACAATTACCGCCCAGCGAAAATCGACTTCCGGATTGTCGAGGCGCGCGAGAGCGTCAGTCAGAGCCTGGACGCGCGGATCAACGGTTCGAAGAGAAGACTCAATACTTGTATCCGTATACATAATTACACCTACTCCTAGTAGACAAGTGATCGTTACCATTCTGACACAGAATGACCTAAAACCGACTTTGCGAATAGCTAACAAAATTTCCCGTAAATTAAGGCAACACAACCGTCCTTAATGTAAAATGTGTGAGCTTCCTCGTATGACCCATTGGGATCGAGTTAGTAATGAGACAGGCACGATTTAGGTTTTATTCTGAACTAAACGATTTTCTCCCGGCAGAATCGCAATCAGCCATGGTGTCTTACCTTTTCCTGGGGAACCCGGCCATCAAAGACTCGCTGGAGGCTCTGGGGGTGCCTCATACCGAGGTGGACCTAATCCTTATGAACGGCGAGAGCGTTGATTTCAAGCAGCCGCTTCAAGATGGTGACAGGGCGAGCGTGTTTCCGGGATTCAGGTCGATCGACATCACGCCCATTTTGAAAGTGCGCCCCGAACCATTGCTAGAAGTGAAATTTGTCATCGACGTCCACCTGGGACGTCTGGCGTCGTATCTGCGCATGATGGGATTCGACAGCCTGTATCGGAACGATTATTCAGATAATGAGCTTGCCAGCGTGGCGCATCATGAGGGGCGCATCTTGCTGACGCGGGATCGAGGCTTGCTCAAGCGCAGTGAAGTTACCCATGGTTACTATATTCGGGCCAGTCAACCAACCGAGCAATTGATCGAGGTTATGCGCCGGTTTAACTTGAGCCGTTTGGCGGCTCCTTTCAAGCTGTGCATCCGTTGCAACGGCATGCTTGAGGATGTGTCTAAAGAGAGGGTCCTTCAACAACTCCCGCCCATGGTTCAAGAGCGACATGCCCAATTCCGTCGCTGCCGGAACTGTGGACAGGCCTACTGGAGGGGGTCACACTACGAACACATGCGCCGCTTCTTAGCGCAGGTGTTTAAAGAAGCAGAACGCTCCTAATCGACATAGGTTCTTAGTCTTAGAGTTGAAAAGTTGTTTATTGGCGAGGCTACCAGCTTCCCAGGGGTTTGTCCTGCGTAGGATAACCTAAGAAGGACAGCATCGCCTCACGTCCTTGATTCAGGATGGGGTTACCGTGCGATGGCAGCAGATGAATAAAGTCCAGTTCACTAAGGCGGCGCATCGAGGCAGCGGCCAGTTTCGGGTCTTGAGAGGATGCTGCGAAGGGTGGGGAGAGCCGGTTCTTGAGATTCATAACCGTGTCTCCACAAATCATCGCTTGATCAGAAGGGTGTAGAAAACCAATCTGACCTGGCGAGTGACCGGGGAAATGGATTACAGCCATCCCGGCAGCAGATTCCCCGCTTTCGAGGGTTTTAGCAACGGGTATCCCCCAGGCGGTTTGCATGAAATTGCGGGTAACCAGAAAGAGAAGATTCTTTGACGGGAGGAATCGATAATCAGATTCACCGTTGATGAAGGGAGCCTCTGCTTTATGGCAGAGGATCGGTGCGCTCCACGCCGCCCGAATCGCGCTCAAGCCGCCGCTGTGGTCGGCATGTGCGTGCGTCAGGAGGATCTGCCGCGGGCCCTGACTCTGCGTTAGCCTGGCGATAGCGGCCACGACCTGATCTCCGGTCTCTATAGGGCCCGTGTCGATCAGAGTCCAATCCGCTCCGGTGCGCACCAACCAGAGAGACACCGGCAAAGAGAGTAGGCCGAGGACTTTATACTTGATTTCCAAGCGCCATATGTTGGGACTGACCTGTTGGAAGCCCAATGTCATTGTCCTTTCGTTTCGAATTCTCGAATCAGACCAGGAATATTCACCAGTTTCCCCGTGACCTTCTCAGGGATAATTTGCGTCGCAGCTGAACCCTCAGCTTCCGACTTGAGCCATATCTGGTGTATCCCGGCGCTTTGTGCACCGAGAATATCCGCTTCAAGTCTGTCGCCGATCATAACAACAGAATCCGGATCAACCTGCCACTGGTCGAGCACCATCTCGAAGGGTCTGGGGTCTGGCTTCCGTATCCCGATTGCGGCCGAGATTATGATCGGATCGAAGTAATCGCGAATTTTAACTTTATCGATCAACCGCCGCACATTCTCTACATCTCCGGCGTTTGAGATCATGCCGAGCATTCGACCTTCACCCTGCAGTTCGTCTAGCACCGCGTGAAGTGCTGGCATTGGCCGCCAATGAGTTTCGCTCACACCGTAGAAACGCATCAGACCGCGCCCAAGGATGTCGGGCGAGAGTTCTTCGCACCCGAAGGTACTCAATGTCTCTTGAAGCAGGGAGGCAGTGGAACGCTCGAGTTGGTTAGATTGGCGCTGATGGTCATATGTATCCAGTGCATGTTGGAATGCCAAGCGGAAGTCGCTTCGATCGAAGTCCAAACCATCTTTCTGAAGCTGATCAAGCAGGAGGTCCAGACTGTCTTGCAAGAGAATGGGCCAATCACCATCGAACCGAATTAGCGTCGAGCCGAGATCAAAAATTACTCCGCGAATAGCCTTTTTCATGTGACGTCAGTACTCGCGTGATGGATCATAAAGATTCAACAGCGGCGCCTTGGATAGATAGTGCTGGATGTTCAAGGAGAACAGTTGAATCGCCCGATCGAGGTAGTGGGGAGAGGATCCACCTATGTGAGGTGTAAGAATGACATTTTCCATCTCCCATAACGGACTGCTTTCAGGGAGTGGTTCGATGGGATAGACATCCAGCGCAGCACCAGCTAAACGATTTAAATTCAGCGCCTCAACCAATGCGCCATGGTCCACGATGCCGCCGCGGGAGATGTCGATCAGATAGGCGCTTGGCTTCATGGCTTCAAAGACGGCTTCATCATAGATGCCCTGGGTCTCTTGGTTGAGCGGGAGGGTGATGATCACGAAATCACACAGAGAAACCATTGAGCGTAGAGCTTGGGGTGGATAGATACGATCGGGTATTTCCGACTCGGGGTCACCGAGCCCATCGAGTGAGTAACCGTCATCAGAAAGATGTTTCAAGTCTCGCTTGATTGTCAATACGCTCGCGCCAAACGCCTGACACAGACGTGCGATTTCGCGGCCAACGCTCCCGTAACCGACAATCCCGACCGTGCTCCCGCGAAGTTCCAGTGGTTGGTACCGCTTAAGACGACCTGACGCCCAATGCTCCTCGGGAGTGCTGTGAATGAACTTTAGCATTCGGTGAGATAAGGAGAGGATAAACATCAATGCCAACTCGGCTAATTGGGGAGCCGAAACACCACTCATCGTAGTGATCATCAAATCCGAGCCGAGAAGCGGGTGACCTATGACATGGTCCACGCCGGAATAGTGGATTTGGATCCAGCGCAGATTGGGAACGAGATCCGCATCAGGAAGTACGCTTAGTGTGTAGAGGATTTCGGTCTGCTGCAGCAGCTCCTCTGGAAGGTCTTCCGCGTCGCTGGTGGGGTGGGATGTTATCTTCAAGCGCGGAGAGACGGTTTGCAGGCGCTTAATCAGCGCAGCAGGGAAGGGCACAGTCAAAAGAAGATGGATATCTGATTCGCTCATAAGTTCATTTTACATCAAACTGGGACGTACGCCATAAGCCGAGCGGAGCAGGGTGGGTGGATCCTGGATTAACACAAAGCCCAGCACGAGTAGTTGAGCTAAACAAGACGAATATAAATGGGGAGCATGGTCTATACTCTGATTCAGAGGCATCTTTGGCTAAGCCAAAGGGGAGATGGGAGTTAGGATGAAGACAGGCGTTGTTTATCCACAGACGGAACTCAATCCGGATCCAATTGCAGTCAGGGACTTCGCTCAAACCGTGGAGGGTCTTGGTTTCACACATATTCTGGCGTACGAGCATGTGCTAGGGGTTGACCCGAATCGCTCGGGCGGGTGGAAAGGTATTTATTCGATCGATGATTCCTTTATGGAGCCATTTACGCTCTTTAGTTTTATGGCGGCAGTGACAGAGCGGGTCGAATTCACGACGGGGATCCTGGTCCTCCCTCAGCGGCAAACCGTATTGGTCGCGAAGCAGGCCGCGACGCTGGACCGGCTTTGTGGCGGGCGCCTGCGCCTCGGGATCGGTGTCGGCTGGAACGAAGCCGAATACATCGCCCTGGATTCGAATTTCCATACGCGCGGACGAAGGTGTGAAGAACAGGTCCAAGTTTTACGAACATTGTGGACCGAATCTTGTGTGCTGTTCAACGGCCACTGGCACAGCATTCCCCATATGGGATTAAAACCCCGTCCAATTCAGCAACCAATTCCGATATGGTTTGGAGGGCATGCGGATGTCGTCTTGCGCCGAGCAGCGCGCCTCGGGGACGGTTGGTTGCCCACATTCAGCAGCGTTGAGGACACAGAGCCCTCCCTGGAGAAACTCGGAGAATACTTGGAAGCAGAGGGACGATCCTGGGATGAATTTGGGCTGGAGGCGCGCGTGCGCTTTTCGGAGGGGAATTTAGGTAAGCTTGCGGGTGAGATGAAGGCGTGGGAGCAAGCTGGCGCCACACACATTTCCCTGAATACAATGCGGAGCCAGCTCAATGGACTGAAGGAGCATTTACAAGCGATGGGTGTGTTCGCAGAGGCTTTTTTAGTTTAGGCCAAACATCCGGGGATGCGGAAGTTCGCTGATGAATAGATATGGAGATAAGGTTCATCTTGAGAAAGCATCTGCTCTCAGCCTGCGTCAACTAGGG
>Ga0307421_1002511_pt1 | contig 10245 bp, 8 predicted proteins | sample SalMarWE160270MG_FD_202163 | JGI IMG/M metagenome (GOLD analysis project Ga0307421, IMG submission 202163) | Salt marsh sediment microbial communities from the Plum Island Ecosystem LTER, Massachusetts, United States - WE1602-70 | ecosystem: Environmental > Aquatic > Marine > Intertidal zone >...
TTGCCGGCGTCGCCGATGACCCACACGTTCTCCCATTTCTTGGACTGCAGAGTGTGTTTATCGGTCGGCACGAAGCTCAACTCATCTCCCATACCTGAGCGTTCGATCACCTCGGAGCCCATGTTGGGAGGAATGCTTATGAGCAGGTCGAAAGGGATCTCGCGCTCATCATAGGAACGAATCGCTTGCTGCGTGTGATCCACTTCCATGATGTTGAAGTCGGCTTCGATTTTAATATTCTTACGTTCGAGCATGTCGCCCAAAATCGACGAGGCTCGAGGTTTGGTGAAAGCCCCTGGCAGAGGGGTGGCGAAGATAATCTCAACGTCGTCGCGGATGCCGCGCTCGTGGAAGAACCAATCAGCCAGGAAGAGAAACTCGAGTGGTGCGACGGGGCATTTAATCGGCATCTCTGCGACATTCAGAACCAATTGGCCGCCTTTCCAGAACTTCAGGAAACGGCTGAGCGCGGTGGCACCTTCAATTGTGTAGAAGTCAAAGACATTCTTATGCCAACCGTTGTCTAAAAGTCCGGGGGTTTCGTCGGGTGCGATGCGGCTTCCTGTCGCAATGACCAGGGTATCATAGGTGATCGTGCGCTTCCCTTTTTCAAGTTTTACCCGGTTTTGATCGGGTTCGATCAACTCGATCTTGGACAAAACAAATTCCACGTTCTGGGGATAGAAATCACGCTTGGGTTTCACAACATCCGCCGGGCTGTAGATCCCAAAGGGGATGAAGAGAAGGCCCGGTTGATAGTAGTGGTTCTCGTTCTCGTCGACGACGATGATCTTCCACTCCGCTGGATCCAGATGATGGCTCATCTTGTTGGCCATCATTGTGCCTCCAGTTCCGCCGCCGAGGATTAAAAAGGTTTTCATTCTGTCATCTCCTGATAAGGGCTCATGTCCTGGAGCCGTTGGTGAAAGACTCGATTAGCCCAGCCTGGTTTTGCAGCCGGTCGGCTAATACGGCGCGCAGCGTGTCCAGGGCTTGAATAATGCGCCCATCCGCTATTGAGTAATAGACCGATGTGCCCTCACGCTGCGAAGTGACCAGGCCGCGCTCGCGCAGCAATTTCAAGTGGCGCGAGGCGGTGGGTTGGGGCAGGCCCAGGAACTCCGCTAACTCGGTTACGTTTTTCGAGCCCTCCGCCAGCGCATAGAGAATCAGGATCCGTTTTGGGTCCGCAAGACCGGCGCAGATCTCAGAGTGCAATTGGTTGACCTCATGTTCGAGGGAGCTCATAGGCATAACTCCATTCCCACCATACGTTTATTGGATGTATTCGTATACTCGTATATATGAACGATGGGAAGTGTATCGAGCGGGAGCGAAAGGGAATAGTGACAACCGTCACAAAGGCCATGTGAAGGATGTCACAAATGTAAAGTGGAGCCAAGGGGTCTAGTTACATATAGAATATGAGAACCCAATAGCAAACGCGCCAGGCATAGAATGCCCGGCGCGCAGCTTGGAGAGAGAATGAGAGATTAAATCCCGAGGTATGCGCTTTGAACCATCCTGTCTTTTATGACATCTTGAGCAGGGCCTTCAAGGATCACGTGACCCTCACTGAGTACATAGGCGAAGTCGCTAACAGAGAGGGCGAGATGAACATTTTGCTCAACGAGAAGCATGGTGATGCCCTTTTGTTTAAGTTTATGGAGCGTACCGAATAAATCTAAGACAAGATTCGGCGCGAGACCCAGCGATAACTCATCGAAAATCAAAACCTCGGGTTCAGCCATTAAGCCACGTGCAACGGCAAGCATCTGTTGCTCCCCCCCACTTAATGTGCCCGCGTGTTGGCTCTCCCGTTCTTTGAGTCTGGGAAATAGATCAAACACCCACTCGACATTCCTTTCGATTTTATCTTGTGCGCGCTTATTCGTTCCGCCCATTTCTAAATTTTCGGATACGGTCATGTTTGTGAATAGCTGACGACCCTCAGGGACAAGGACCAGTCCAAGATCAGCTTTACGGTGTGCTGGCAGGTTTCCAATTTCCTTTCCCTTGAATTTAACTGAGCCGTTCCAAGGTCGGATAGTCCCCATCATCGTATGTAAGAGGGTTGTTTTCCCAGCGCCATTTCCGCCAACCATTGAAGTCAACAAGCCCTCTTTGAGCGCGAGACTGACGCCCCATAGGATTTGCACTTCACCATAGCCAGAATTCAGATTCTCGATTTCAAGCAGTGCCATGATTCACCATCCGCGTGTTTTAACTGCGATTCTGTGCCAACTTCTCGGCTAACTCCGGGTCACCAAGGTACGCCTCGATGACAGCTTTATTCTGAGAAACGTCCTCGGGCGTTCCTTCTGCGATTTGCACACCATAATCCAGAACAAGGATCCGGTCGGAGACATTCATCACCGCATGCATAACATGCTCGATCATGATGATCGTAACACCCTGTTCGCGAATTGAGCCGACAGTCTTAACCATTAAGGCGATTTCTGAAGGGTTCAGTCCCGCAAGCACCTCATCCAGGAGAAGTAAAGTGGGCTGAGAGGCGAGGGCGCGAGCCAGTTCCAGGCGCTTCTTCTGGGCCACATTCAGGCTCCCAGCGAGAAATTCGGCCTTATCCTCAAGCTCAACGAATTCAAGTGTCTCCTTAGCGATAACGGATGCTTCCGCAAGGCCATGATCTTCTTGCCCGAAACAGGCACCGACCATCACATTTTCCCTGACGGTAAGTTCATTCAAAGGTTGAACGATCTGGTGGGTACGAGCTAATCCCATTTTAGCAACGCGATAGGGCTTGCTGGCAGTTATATTCTTACCCATGAATGTTATCTTCCCCTCGCTCGGGGGGTAGATGCCATTAATGACATTAAAGAGTGTCGTTTTCCCTGCACCGTTGGGTCCGATCAAGCCCAGAATCTCACCCTCTGGAAGTTCTAGTGAGACATTGCTTAGAGCTTGGAGACCACCAAATTGTTTGCTAACACGCTCAACCTGGAGGATCATATGAGCACCCTCCTAAGCTGCGGGAAGCGATCCCGAAGCCATCCTATGACCCCAGCGGGTACGAATAAAATAATCACCAGTAAGAACACGCCGGCAACAGCAAGCTGTATGTTTTTAAAGAACGGAGTGACAAGAAGCAGTCCTCTCAGGCGTTGGTATCCTGCTGCGCCAATGATTGGTCCCAGCAGCGTGCCATATCCTCCCAGCATAACCATGACGATCATCTCGATCGAGAGGTGCAATCGGAAGGCATCGTGTGGGAGAATAGTTCCGTTCTTGAAGAAGAAGAGCACCGCTACCATTCCGGGGAAGATAGCTGAGAGCACATAAGCCCAGGTCTTCGCATCTGGCGCCACGACGCCCATCACCTCGGCTGCATCTTCATTCTCGCGAATGGCCGTCAATCCCAGCCCGAATTTCGAGCTCTTCACCAGGAAGCTAACCAGGATGACAAGAAGGGTGAGCCCGAGGAGGGAGCCGTACGTAATCCAAAGAGCTTGTGTGGCTCCTCCGTAAGATTTGTAAATTGAGAAATTAAGTGTCATCCCGATGGGTCCACCGAAGGGCTCGAAGTTATTAATGAAGGCACGTGCGGCCTCATTTACACCTATCGTAGCAAGGGCGAAGTAGGCGCCGCGCAGGCGTAAGATCGCTTTTCCGAGTAGGAAGGCGATGATGCCGGAGGTCAAGCCGCCGGCGAGTACGCATAGATAAAGAGGGGTTTGATACACATCCATGAAGTAAAACCCTACGTACCCTCCAAGCCCGTACCAGACAATGTGACCAAAGCTCACGTAGCCTGTGTACCCAAGAAAGATATTCAAACTTGTGGCAAGGCTCACAAACAAAAGGATCGTGAATATTACCTCTCGAGTAGTGGCGCTCTTTGTAAAGAACGGCCATACGCCCACCGCGGCCGTGAGAAGGAGCGCCAACCACATACCCGGATTCCGCAGCACTCTCATGTCTCACCCCCGAGCAAACCTTGAGGTCGTATTAGGAGTATCAAAACGAAGAGTACGAATTCAAGCACAGGCATCCAGGTATTGGGCATGAACATCGGAATCAATCCTTCGAGTGAGCCCAAGATCAAGCCTCCGATGAGTGCGCCGATGGGGTTGCCAAGTCCGCCTAAGACACAGATGAGGAAGCTTTTCAACTCATAAGCGCCGCCGGATAGGATCGTGAATGGGAAGAATGTTGCTATCAACCCTCCTGAAACCATTGCCAGCATCGTCCCTATTCCGAAGCTGAGTGCCAAGATTCGCATGGAGGGGATGCCCATCAGCTCTGCAGCAGCACGGTTATTCGCTACTGCGCGGATATGCTTTCCCGGTCTTGCTCGGTGGAGAAAAAGGTAAAGTAATCCGGTGATGAGTAAAGCTGCGCCTGCCGCTGCAACCCGCGTCCACAACAATGTGATTGGGCCAACTTCTATTCGCCCAAGGGGGAAATCGATGTTGCGTGGTGTGGTGGACAGCAGTGATGTCCCGACCCCGATGATAATCATGTTAACAGAGAAGGTTGCAAGCAACGTTGAAAGGTGAGGGGCATTAATTACCCGATGAACGGCAATCATGTAAATTAGGATCCCCAGTATAAGACCTATCACTGCCAAGAGGATCAACGCAAGATAAGGGTTCAGCCCGATCAGGGTGAATGTCAGATAGACACCGAACATCCCGAGGGCAATAACCGGACCATGCGCCAGGTTGATGACGTTCATGACACCCCAAATGAGGCTCAGCCCCATGGCGGCAAGACCATAAACAAAACCAAGCATCAAGCCGTCCGTCATGGAGGATAGAACTGTATCTATCATGGCGAACTCCCCTTTCCGGAGGAGGGCCCCGCAGGCGCTTTAGCGCCTGCGGGGGTAGTCGTTAAGCTTTCCTAGCGAAGAGGGTAGATCGTCTCAGCAGTTGCGCCTGCAAGCGGCCAGACAACCTGTTTGGCTAGATTACCGGCATCATCCCTCTGCCATTGGATATAAACCATCGAGTGCCCAATCTGCAAACCATGGGCCTCTGGTGTCGTATCGAACTTAATTTGACCATAGAAGGTGATGATGTTCATGGCTTCCAAAGCAGCCTTGATCGCCTCAAGATCGACAGAATCGGCATCACGGATGGCTTTCTCAAGCATCAGGCCGGCTGCATACCCTCCGGCGGCGTGGTAGGAGGGTTCTGCGCCAAACGCAGTTTCATACGCGCTGGTGAATTCCGATCCGAGAGGGCCGAAGTATTCAAAGCCGGCTTCTGCAGCAGACTCAGGCGTGAAATCTGCCAGCGGCTCCCACTGACTCGGTCCGATCACACCCACAGCGGCATCTCCGAGTTCCGCAAACTCCGGCTCGGGAGGGGCAACGAGGACGGCGAAGTACTTAACGTCGGTGCCCTTCTCGTAAAGCTGCTGGGCGAAGGCCTTTCCATCAACTCGGTGACCTCCACCAAGGATCGCATCTGGAGATTGCCCTTCGATCTTATTGATGAAGGGACCGAAGTCAGAAGTCCCGCTGTCGTAGCCTTCGAAAAGCACGATATCGTACCCGAGACCTTCTGCATAATCCTTGGCCGCGGTAACGACGCTCGTGGAGAACTTATCGTTCTCATACACAAAGGCGATTTTGGATACAGTTGGATCAAGATGCTGCAGCAAATCAACGGCGCCTGTGAGGTAGCGGCTGGCAGGCGTGTACGCCTGGAAAACAGCGGTGTAACCTTCCTTATAGGTGGCGTCATCAGCGGCGCCAGTTGTGATCATCAATTTGCCGTATTGTTCGCTGATTACAGCAGCCGCGGCGGTCAGGCCGCTTGAGTAGGGGCTGATCAGGAAGTCAGCGTCATCCTCAGTGGCTAAGCGAGTATAAAGTTCCTGAACCCGCTCTGATGCACTCTCATCGTCGTATGTCACCGATGCGAACGTTACCAGCGTGCCGTCGCTGAGCTCGATGCCGCCGGCGCCATTGATGTCCTCCATCCAGAGGTTTAATGCGTTCACCTGAGCTGCGGAAGAGACCTCATATTTGCCGGTGATCGAGGAGGTGTAGCCAATGGTTAATGTTACCGGTTCAGGCGGCTCTACTACTGGCTCTGCCACTGGCTCTTCAGATACATCTGAAGGTGCTTCAGTGGGTTCAACCGGTTCAGGCGGCGCCTCCGTTGGAGCGCAGGCTGGGAGGATTAAGGCAAAGAGTGTCACAAGAATAAAAAACTTAAAGCTTAGGCGTTTCATGTTTATTCCTCCTTATAGAGAAAAAATCTAATCGAGAATTGTCTGCCGAATAAGGGTTGTCTACATGATGTATTCAGGTACACCGCCTCCTTCCACTTGCGCGTTTAACATCGGGGAGGAGAAATCACTTACCCATCATAGAGCATGAAAATGAAACTGATGTAAACAGAGTGGTCGCATTTATAAATAATTCGAAACAGAGGGTATGTTCTTAGCCTGAGGCAAATCGATAGCCCACGCCGTGTTCGGTAAGAAGAATCTTTGGCGAGGAGGGATCCCGTTCCAATTTACGACGCAATCGGCTTATATAGACCCGTACGTACTCCACTTCGTCGCTGTACTCAGGACCCCAGACGCGCTGGAGAAGATCGCGATGGAGGAGGACCTTACCGGCGTCCCGCATCAAATGATAAAGTAAGGCAAACTCATGCGAGGTTAAGCTCACGGGTTGGTCATTAACGGCAACAGAACGACGCTCGACATCCATAACGACGCCGGAGCGGCTGATCAATTTCTGTGTTTTCTTTACTGGAGTTTCTTCCCATGACGTTCGCCGAAGAATGGCTCGAATCCTGGCCAGAAGTTCGCCAACCCCAAACGGCTTGGTTATGTAGTCGTCAGCGCCGAGAGATAGCGCAGAAATCTTGTCTGCCTCTTCCCCAAGCGCAGAGAGGACAAGAATGGGGACAAGTGAGTTCTGGCGAATGCGTCTCGTAGTTTCAAGACCATCCATATTGGGCATCATTAGGTCCAGGATGATTAAATCGAAGGCGTGTGTGTTGATTAGCGACAGCGCCTCCAAGCCGTTTCCCGCTGTTTTTACCTGGTAACCACGGGCTTCGAGATTATGGCGCACGAAATCTCGCAAGTTTTTTTCGTCGTCAACGACAAGTACCAATGGATCAGTCATCGTAATGGACGCCGTTGAGGGGAAGGGAGAAGGCTATGCACGTACCCTTCTCGTTGGATTCATGCCAAATCTCGCCACCATGGGCGTGTATGAATCCTCGGCAGATGGACAGTCCTAAACCAGCACCGGAGGCTTTGCGGGTAAAGCCTTCGTCAAGTCGGAAGAACGGTTCAAAAATGCGGTCCGCATATTCTGGCGGGATGTTAGGACCCTCATTCTCCACTCTGACGATTACCTGGCTGTCCTCCTGCCAGGCGGCTATGCCAATCGGTGTATCGGGGTCGCCGTACTTGACAGCGTTCTCAATTAAGTTCCTGATGACGACCTCAATACGGCGCGGATCGACACAAATGAGGGGTATCTCGGGTTCGATATCGAGGATGAGGCGATGACTGAGCGGAGGTCGTACTTGCGCGAAGGAGTTTGTGATGAGGTTAGACAGAACACAATCACTGCATTGTACAATCAGGCTTCCGCCTTCGATCTTTGAGAGATCAAGCAGGTCGGTCGCCAAAGCACTTAGTCGGTCTGTCTCCTGGCTGATTACAGTTAAGAACTCCCGCTGTGCCTCCCGATCCCACTCCACATCCTCAGCAAGAAGCGTTGTCGCAAAGCCTTTGATCGCTGCTAAAGGTGTCCGTAATTCATGTGATGCGGTTGTGATTAAACTTGTTTTCATGCGATCAAGTTCGCGGTCACGCGTGATATTCTGGATAATCTGACCACGACCGACAATTTCGCCATGAGCATCTGTGACCGCAAATGTATTTAGGCGTAGCGTCATCGGACGATCATCCCGATCAATCGACCACTCCACCGTTCGGGTGCCTCGTTCACCGAGTGCTTGATTTAGAGCGGTCCGCACAGCGTCTGAGTCAGGAGATGCCGCGATCAGTCGTTCGCGGATCTCCTGCGCAGATAATCGGTCACTCTCTTCGATCGTTATGTCGGCGAGGTTACATACACTGCGATTGCAATACAATACCTTCCCTTTAAGATCCTCCAATATTAATCCATCGGCAAGGCTCTGCGTGAGGGCTTCCAGACGGCGAGTCTGCTCCTGTAAACGTTCATCACTTCGGGCGTATAGAACCGCGTTTTCGATGGCCATTGCTGCATGGTTCGCAAAATTCCAAACCAGGTTGATCTCACGGTCGCTGAAAACGCGTGGTTCGGGGCAGTATACGATCAAGGCAGCGGGTGGAGCATGCTTGGTAACAAGTGGGACAGCCAGAAGCGATCTGAGGCCTTCATTGAGAGCTCTCGATCGAAACATGGCGTATGAAGAATCTGTCTCAGTGTTGCTGATCTGAACGGGCTGACCACTTCTGATGGCACGCATTGAGGGGGAATTGGGTTCGGAGGGGTCGATCCGAAGTCTTTGAATATAAGACGCAGATAGACCTCTACTGGCCTGTATGCGGAATTCCTCCGAGGCAACGTCCAGCGCGACGATGGCGCAAGTATCAATACCCATCAAGCGGCTCGTTTGTTCCAGGATTCGATCCAGAACTGCACGGAAATCGAGCGTGGAAACGACGGCTTTACTCGTCTCCAGCAGGGTTGAGAGTTCGAATAAACGCTCCTCGATGGATTCTTCCATACTCATCAAACTGCGTACAAGCGATCCCATCTGGTCGGGACGCTTCGAAAATAGCGCAACCTTTGTCCGTTCTGACGCTAAATGTTGTGGCGAACGCCTGATTGCTTGGCTGAATGCTGCCAAATTTTCAAGGGGACGGATAACCTGGCGAGAGAGTAATATCCAGAATAGTGCACCTCCAACGATGAATACACCCATCGCAGCTAATAAGCTCATGTGGAAACTGTTAATTGAAGCGAAGGCGACAGCGGTTGGTCGGCGTACGATAACCCCCCAATCCCCAGCAGGAATAGGGACGTAAGTGTTGAGCCACTCGGTACCCTCATCATCCCTCAATACAAGGTTCCCCTCTCGGCCTTGGAGTACGTTCGCGACAATATCAGGTACGTCGTCTTTCAGCGGTATCAGTAGCCGATTTGGATCGGGATCGGCGATAACTTGACCTGTCGCATCGATGATGCTTACTTGAAATCGCTCTTCAGGTTGGTACTCACGTGAGATAGCCAAGAGAGCTTCCGATAGACTTTCAAGACGAATATTGGTCGCGACTACGCCGAGAAATTCCCCCGGTGTATTTCTGATCGGCATGACAGTGGTAGCGACAGCTTGTTCGGTTGTAGGAGAAATTCGCCCCTTAGATATTACTGCTTGGTCCGTAAGGAGAGCATCCTGGAAATACTCACGAAAGGAAAAATCAACCCCGAGTGTAGAACCTGGCCCCACAGGATAATGGAAGATCATCACGCCATCAGCCCCGAGCCTATATATAAGGTTGACATCAGGACGGGCGTTAGCGGTGTCTTCAAATAACACTTCCATTTTGGCGACTTCAACTTGGCGAACAGAGGGTTGTTGTGATAACTGTTGGACTGTGTAGATGGCGTCTGCAAGCGTAGCATCCGTTTCATGGGCAATGGCGCGTGCGAGGGCTAGATCAGCCGCTTTTACGTCGGATTCGAGGCGGGAACTTGATGTGAAATAGAAGACTAAAGCCGCGACAATCACCGGGATGACAAAGAGAAGATATAGGGCGAGAAGTTGGAGCCCTAAATCACGTCGAAAGGATCGAGTAGACGCATCTTGTGAAGAAGGTTGCTGCTTTGAGAACATACAGTTTCTATTATACACATGGATTTCCATAGAAATTGAAACTTGAATAATAGAACAAACGTGCTATACTGGGGAAAGGTGGACACTACGCAAACAGCAAGGAGGGTTTAAATGGCTGGGAAACCTAAAGAGGTAGGTTTTTTCCTGGATGAGGAGGCACGTAAAGAGGTGCTGGAAGACGCATTGGATGAGATCAAAAAGCGCTACGGAGACGGTGCGGTGATGCGGCTGGGGGAAGCGCATCATCTGGAAGTGGAAGCGATACCGACAGGCTCGCTATCGCTTGACCTTGCGCTGGGCGTGGGCGGCATCCCCCGCGGGCGGGTGACCGAGATCTATGGTCCGGAAGCCTCGGGCAAAACCACGCTGGCGCAGCACATCGTCGCCGAAGCACAGCGGATGGGTGGAGTATGCG
>Ga0307421_1002512_pt1 | contig 10244 bp, 9 predicted proteins | sample SalMarWE160270MG_FD_202163 | JGI IMG/M metagenome (GOLD analysis project Ga0307421, IMG submission 202163) | Salt marsh sediment microbial communities from the Plum Island Ecosystem LTER, Massachusetts, United States - WE1602-70 | ecosystem: Environmental > Aquatic > Marine > Intertidal zone >...
GGACGGTCATGGACTTCAAGGTCCGACCGCGATCCCCATCGCCACGGCGTTCGCACGCACGTGCTCGTCGAGCGAATGGCCGCGAGTTGACGGCATCTTCGCGCCGGGCGGGTCCCCGCTTCACATCAGGCCCAGGACCCGCCCGGTGAGGCCGAGCGCGACGGTCACGGTCACGAGCGCCGCCGTGGTGGCGACCGTGCCCTGGCGCTCCATGTGGCTCGCGATGAGCCCGGGAATCACCCATCCGATCACCCGGAACTCGAGCGACGCCGGAAAGAGCACGGGCAAGACGGCGCTCCAGAGCGCGGCCCACAGAGCCCCCGCCAGGATCAGGAACGCGAACCGGCGGCGCCCGAAGAGGATCAGCCACCGCGCGGCCACGCGGTACGCCGCGAGCGCGAGCGCGGCCGCCAGCAGCGTGCCCACGATCCGCTCGGGCTCGCGCAGGAAGAGCGCCAGATAGCTGGGAACGATGATGCCGCCCGGATAGATGCCGGTGAGCGCGACGAACGCGAGGGACAACAGGACCCCGGCGAAGGGGATCTCAATGCCCATGCGCCATCGCCTCGCCCGTGCTGCGCCAGTGCTCCACGAGCTCCGTGCCCACGCCTCCGATGTTCCCGAACCCGAACACGATGCCTCCGGCTGCGCCCAGCTCGCCGAGCGCGAGGCGCGTGAGCTCCGGCGCGTCGGCCCGTCCGACGGCCCGGACGGGCACGGGGCGCGTCGTGGCGTCGCGGTCGGGCCGCACGCCTCGGCCCGTCCCGCGACGAGCCAGGCGTTCCACCCGACGCGCGAGCGCCGGCGCGTGCAGGCCCGTGACGACGAGCGCGTCGAAGCGCTCGAGCAAACCCGAAGCGAGGGCGTCGGCCCACTGCAGGGTCCGGTCGCCGCGGTCGGCGCGCAGGCTCAGCAGACCGACGCACCGCGGGTGGCGGCCGTTCCGCGCGGTTCCCGAGAAAACCGTCCGGGATCCCAGCCAGGTCATGACACGCTCGTGCACCACCATCGTGGATTCCGGATCGTTCGCGGCGAACGCGTTGACGGCGTAAGCCGAGCCCGAGATCCTCCACGCTCTCAACGCCCCGACGTCGTGGCGTGCGTCCTCCACGCCGCGCCGGATCGTCGCGTCGTCGAGTCCGAGGAACCGGGCCGCCGCGACCACGAGATCGAGGTTCTCGGCGAACGCATCGAGCCGCCCGTCGGCGCCCGCGAACAGGGGCGCAGCGGTACCGGCAGCGACTTCGACCACGCGCGTCGCCTCGAGGTCGGCCGGGCCCCCGCGCGTTTCGACCTCCACAGCCGTTCGGAACGACGGAACCGCTTCGGCTTCCGGCACGAAGACGGTTGCCCCCTCGGGCACGTCCAGCGCGAGCAGGGCCGCCACGTCCTCCGGCCTGTCTCCCGCCGCCTCGGTGTGATCCACCCGGAAGTTCGTGGCGAGCACGACGTGAGGCACGAGGATCCGGCGGCTCTCCACCAGGTGGTTCTCGCCGTGGATGCTCATGACCTCCGCCACGAGCGCGTCCACACCCACCCGCGCGCCTCGGTGCAGGAGCGCGATCTGCTCGAGGATCGAGGCGGCCCCCCGGCGACGGATCGGCTCGATGGAACCGTCCGGCAGCACGAGGCACGGCTCCGAGCCCGTCGTCTTCGCCAGGACCGTGCGCCCGCCCTCGCGGAGCACGGACGCCAGTATCCTGGTCACCGTGGTCTTGCCGCGCGTGCCCGTGACCGTGACGCGCAGAGGGATCGCGTTTCGGCTCCGCTCCAGCCGCACGCGCTCGAATGCGAGGGCCCCGAGCAGCAGGGCGGCGCTCAGCAGGATGAGGACCATGTCCCGTGGAAGCCGTCGCCGCTGCCTGGGGCGACGTCCGGCTCAGAACTCTTCGAGGATCTTCTTCGTCTTCTTCGGATTGTCGCTGACGAAGGCGACCTCCACGAGATCGTCGCTGATCCCCGTGAGGTAGACGGCCTCGAGGTTGATGCCCTCGGCGCCGATCCGATCCGCGACGGCGGCGAGGGAGCCGGCCTGGTTCTCGATCAGCACGGTGTGGACCTCGCCCTCGTCGAAGCGGATGTTCGCCGCCTCGAGCGCGCCCCGGGCGGCGACGACGTCGTCCGGGAGGATGCGCACCGTCGCCTGGCTGCCGAATGCGAGCGCCGCGAGCGCCTTGACATTCACGCCGCGCCGGGCGAGTGCCGTGGCGACCCGCGTCAGGTCGCCGGGGTGGTTGGTGAGCTGGATGGACAGGTCTTTCATGATCCTCCTCGCTCAGTTCTCGGGTCTCCGAGCCTCGGTGTTCCGACCGAACATGGGTGGTCGCCCGCGGCGCCGCCAGGCTGCGAATCCGGCAGCTCGTCGCTCCACCCGCCCCGGGCGGTCGGGCTGTAGCCGGGGTCCGACGAACGGCCGCGCTCGTGAATCAAGGCTCCATGCGCCGAAGCCCCGCCACCGCGTCGAAGTCCCGGTCGTAGGAGCACAGGGCGTCCAACCCGTTCTCCAGGACGACACTCGCGTGGAGTGCGTCCCGGGCCAGCAGGTGCGGGTAGGCATCCAGGAGGAGGCGGGCCCGGTCCATCACATCGACGGTAACGGGGAGCACCACCGGAAGGAGCGTGCGGGACAGGTCGAAGACCCGACGCCCGTCCTCCCAGCGGTCCGGGGCGCGGTACCGATGGAGGATCTCCTGGAGAACCTCCGCGTCGATGACGGCATCCACCTCTCCCTCGGCCACCCGCTCCAGGAATCGCGCGCTGGGCTCCTTGTGGGGGTGATGCACGCCGGCGGCATACATGAGTATGTTGGCGTCCACGAGGATCATAGCCTCGCCTCCCGCCGAGCGCTCAAAGGAGGTCCTCGGGCCCCGGCACCGACTCCCGCTTCATGGCTGCGGGGGTCCCCACCGGAAGGCTCAGGCCGGCCAACGCCCGGACCGCCCGCCGACGCTCGTCGCTCCCACCCAGCCCGTACTGGCGCTCCACGGCCGTGCGAATCAGGTCGCCGATGCTGGTGCCCCGCTGACCCGCCAGGCGCGCCAGACGGCGGTGGAGCTCCGGCTGGAGCAGGATGGTCGTTTTCTTGGTGAGGCTCTCCATATATACCTCCACATATGGAGCATCACGGCGCCACCGCGCGGCGTCAAGCCGGGAGGGTCGGCGGTCGGGCTCAGGCGCTCGTCCGTCTTTTCAGCCCTTCAGCACCCCCAGCGGCCTGAGGCGCGCGACCTTCCGGCCGATCCCCGCGGCGTGCACGACGCCCACCACATCGGCCACGTCCTTGTAGGCCTCGGGGACCTCCTCCGCGACCGTGGCGAGCGACGACGCCCGCACCTCGATGCCCTGCTCGCGGAAGTCCCGGCTCAGGTCCCGTCCCCGGGTCTCACGCTTGGCCTGGTGACGGCTCATGCGCCGTCCCGCGCCGTGGCAGGTGGAGCCGAAGGTCTCGTCGTAGGCTCCCTGCGTTCCCAGGAGCACGTACGAGTACCGCCCCATGTCTCCCGGGATGAGCACGGGCTGGCCCAGCGCGCGGAACCGCTCCCCGAGGTCGGGATGGCCGGGCGGAAACGCCCGCGTGGCGCCTTTCCTGTGCACGCACAGCGTGCGCTCGCGGCCCTCCACCACGTGGCGCTCGAACTTCGCGTTGTTGTGCGACACGTCGTAGACCAGCTCCATGCCCAGGTCTCCCTCCGAGCGACCGAAGACCTTCTCGAAGGCCTCCCGGACCCGGTGCCCCATCATCTGCCGGTTGGCGAACGCGTAGTTGGCAGCGGCGCGCATCGCGCCCAGGTACCGTTTCGCCTCCGCGGACCGGAGGGGCGCGCACGCGAGCTGCCGATCGGGAAGGTCGATCCCGTGCGTCCGGGCCGAGCGCAGCATCACGTCGAGGTAGTCGTCGCACACTTGGTATCCGAGCCCCCGCGAGCCCGAGTGGATGAACACGGTGACCGTGCGCGGGTCGAGACCCAACGCGTGGGCGGCCGACTCGTCGTAGACCTCGTCCACCCACCCCACCTCGATGAAGTGGTTGCCGCTCCCCACCGTGCCGACTTGGTCCCGGCCGCGCTCGATCGCCCGCTCGCTCACCTGATCCGGGTCGGCGTCCTCGAGCATGCCGCCACTCTCGATGCGATCCAGATCCTCCTTCCGGCCGAATCCTTCCGAAACGGCCCAGCGGGCGCCCCGCGTGAGGATCTTCCGGATCACGCCGGGCCCGAGGACGAACGTCTTGTAGCCGCGGCCCACGCCGGCCGGGATGGACCGGAACAGTTCGTCCATGAGGGCCGAGACATGCGCGCGCGCGTCGTCCACCACCAGGTCCGTGCGCAGGAGGCGCACGCCGCAGTTGATGTCGTACCCGACGCCGCCGGGAGAGATGACGCCACCCTCGTCGGCGTCGAAGGCCGCGACCCCGCCGATCGCGAAGCCGTATCCCCAGTGGATGTCGGGCATACCGATGGAGCGGCCCACGATCCCCGGGAGCATGGCCACGTTGGCGACCTGCTGCACCGCCTCGTCACCCCGGATCTGCTCCATGAGGCTCGCGTCGGCGAAGATCAGCCCCTCGACGCGCATGCGCCCCTGCCGGGGGATGAGCCAGCGGTGCTCGTCCAGCCTCCGCAGTTCCAGGCGCGGTTCGGTCATCGTCCTGTCCCTCCCCATGCCGGCCGTCGCCGCGTTCGGTCCGCTGGCGACGTCACACGTCGAAGATCACCCGGCCCACCCAGCCGCCGTCCCGGCGCTCCACGACGAGGCCGTGCAGCGTCACCCCCTTAATCTCGCGAATCGGCTCGACGGTGTCGGGAGCGAGAGCCACGGTCGCCTCGACGTGCGTCTCGTCGAGCACGTCGAAGCTCGTGTCGCGCAGGGTGAGCCCTTCGGCCTCATGCCAATGGAGAAGCTCCCGAAGCCACGCTCGGAGCAGGGTGGCCGGATCGTCAGCGGACAGGGTCAGGCGTCGCTCGACGAGGGGCTCACGGCGAGAAGGCCCCCGAGCCCCCCTTCCCGAGGTCGCCGCGGCCGTCGGGTCGGGCGTGTCCCCGCCGAGATCCGCCCCGTGGATCAGGCACGCCATGCCGGCCGCCGCACGCGCGAAGAGCTCTCCGAGCGTCGGGGCGACGACATCCAGCCCGACGTCGGCCGCATGGTCGATGAACGTAACGCCAGCAGGAACGAGGTCGGCTCCCATGGAGGAAGTCTGCCGCCCGCGCCCGCGGGCCGCACCCCCGGCCACCAGGTAGCAGGCCGCTCCGGCCAGCAGCACACCGCGGCTCCCGACCTCCATTGCCAGGAGGACGGCCGCCGACGCCCCCACGACCGAAGCGACCCCGTTGGCCGCCCACGCCCACGCCACTCCTCCCTCGGAGCGGGCCAGGCGGCGGAGGCCGAGGGGGAACGGGACCCCCATGAGCACGCCCGCGGCACCCACCACCACGAGGGCCGCCGGACCGCGCACGGCGAGCGGAAGGGAGGAGAGCCGGGCGGCAGCCGGGGCCAGGAGCGCGCCGAGCGCCGCGAGCCCGGCGACGACGAGGCTGGCACGAGAAGCCCATGCGTCGGGGCGGCGGTCCGACCAGGCGCTGCCCACGCCGGAGCAGAGCAGGAGCGCCCCCAGGGTGGCGGCGGTGGCGTAGACCGGATGACCGAGGACGAGCGAGAGGCGCTGGATACCCGCCATCTCGACCAGGATGAATCCGAATCCGATGCCCGCGAAGTAGAAGGCGGGTCGAAGCACCGGCATGGTGGCCCTGCCCCGGGACGGGTGGAGAACCAGCACCGGCACGGCCATGAGGAGCACGGCCAGCAGCCCACTCTGCGCGAGCGTGGCCACGACGCCCAGCGTGCCCCACTCCGCGAGGGGGAGCCAGTCGGCCCTCTCCGCGGCGAGCAGGGCGGGGAGGGTGCCGAGGCGAAGGAAGCGGCCGAACCAGGGGCGGTCGTCGGTGGCGGGGCGGACATCGAACGGATAGGCGCGCGCGAAGGCCACGGCCGAGTCGGCTCCGCGCGCGGCGGCCCGGGCGGCGTCCTGGTAGACGGGCGCCGCGATCTCGTTGAACGGCCCCGGACCGCCGGCCGTCCCGGGCCAGTCGACATCGAAGGCACGCGCGTCGGCGAAGCGTCGCAGGTCGGCGATCTCGGCTCCCGCGAACCCGGCGGGCTTCACCAGGAGTGTCCCCGTCGCCCAGCTCCTGACGAAGGCCAGACTCCGCCCCACGTCGCTCACCCCCATGGAGCGGAGCGCCTCCGCCGCGGTGAGGATGACACGGACGTTGTCCCGGGGCGGCGTCCGCAACCAGCGGGTCACCACCAGGATCCCTCCCGGCTCGAGGAGGCGCAGGAACGCGCGGTACGCCTCAGCCGTGCCGAGGAAGTCCTCCCCGGCGGAGTGGATCCCCGCCGCGGTGGCGTTGAACACCCCCGAGATCGGGAGCACGACGAGGGAGAACCGGTCCCGGGAGCGCGCCGCGAAGGAGCGGGCGTCGCCGGTGACGACACGCACGCGCGGGTCGTCCCACGGGGAGGACGAGGCGGAAACGACCTCGCGGGCGAGGCGGACGAGGGGCTCCACGAGCTCCACTGCGGTGACGCGCCTCGCTCCGTAGTGGAGGGCCGCCGCGAGGTCCGTTCCTCCCCCCGCCCCCAGGACCAGCACCGACGGCCTCAGACCACCGTGCCCCGAAGCGCCATCCGGCGTCGTCCGCTGCAGCGCATAGACCACGGAGCCGGGGAGCCACTCCAGGTACGAGCCTCCCGAGCCCAGATCATCCGCGGATCGCGTTACGGCCGCCCCCGCCACCTCACCATCCACGAACAGCGCCACCTGCCCGGGCACGGCGCCCTGGTAGCCCAGGCTCAGGCCGGGGGCGTGGCGGAACGCCGGCGCCGCGACGGCCACCACCCACCCGGTGGGGTCCCACGCCTCCCCTGCCCGCCGCGCCCCCGGGTACGCCTCCACCTGGGGAAGCCCCTTGAAGTGGATCACATCCAGCGGGGGGCCTCCCCGAGCCACGCCGACAACGGTGACACCCGCAACGACGACCGCTGCCGCCGCGCGGCCGGCCCGCAGGCCGCGCCCGGCCACGAGCGCGAGCACAGCGGCCACCCCTGCGGGGACAACCGTCCAGGCCAGCGCTTCCTCCGGTCGGAACCGGAAGAGGAGGGGAAGCACGGCCAGGCTGCCGGCTCCCGAGCCGGCCAGGTTCCACGCATACAGACGCCCCACCCGGGACCCGCCCCCCTGCAGCGCCAGCGCGACGGCCGCCGCCCCGGTCAGGAAGGGCAGGGTCAGCGCGGCGTACACGCCGGTCAGTCTCCACCACTGCCTCGGGTCCCAGACGAGTTGGGTCGGATCGAACTCGGGCAGCCCGGCGAGAACGGGTGCGACGAGGAGCGCCGGCGGCGTCAGTGCCAGGATCCAGGGGAAGAGCCGCCACTCCCGTCCCCGCGTGGTCCGGCGGAGAAGGACGAGCGCCGTCCCGCTGGCGCCGAACCCCAGCAGCGCGACGCCGACCGCCATGTAGGCGAAGTGATGGTAACTCGTGATGGAGAAGACCCGCAGAAGGGCGATCTCGAACGCGAGCAGGGAGGCGGAAAGCAGGAAGAGCGCCGCGCCGGCCATCCCTACCGGATCTCACGCACCAGGGGCACGAACCGGACGGGCATCAGGTTGCGCGTGCGCACCACGCCCTCGTGGGTCTTCTCCACCAGCACGAGGTTCTGCACGCCGTAGATGCTTCCCACCGGGATCACCATGCGCGCGCCCGGAGCGAGCTGCTCGACGAGCGGAGGTGGAATGAAGCCCGCGGCCGCCGTCACGATGACGGCGTCGAAGGGAGCCTCTTCCTCCCAGCCGAAGAATCCATCACCGTGACGGACCCGCACGTCGCCGTAGCCCAGGCGTCGCAGACGCCCGGCGGCGGAGGTCGCGAGCGCGCCGATGATCTCGATCGTGAAGACCCGCGCTCCGGCCGCCGCCAGCACCGCGGCCTGGTAGCCAGAGCCCGTCCCCACCTCCAGCACCTTCATCCCGGCACGGGGCTCGAGGACCGCCGTCATGTAGGCGACGATGTACGGTTGGGAGATCGTCTGGCCGTGGGTGAGCGGGAGGGGCTGGTCCGAGTATGCGCGCCGCACGTCCGACGGACGCACGAACTCGTGTCGTGGCACCTCGAGCATCGCGGCCAGCGTCAGCGAGTCCCGGACCCCCCTGGCCTCGATGTCGGCGCGGACCATCGAGCGCCGCGGGTCCGCGTACGGGTCCTCCTGCGGCGCGGTCCGGAGCGGGCGGGCTTCCGCGAGCCCCAGGAGCAGCGCGGCCGCCGCGAAGAGCAGGATCCGGAGGAACGCCACCGGGCGCATGCGTCGGCCAAGGATCGGGAGACGGATGAACGCTCGCCGTCGGGCCGTCCGCGAGCAAGAGGCGCGGCGGGGAACCCTGTCGGCAGCGGCAACTCCCGGACGTCGGAGCGGCGTCGAATCCGGCTGGACATCCTCGAGACCGGTTCTTAGAATCGAACTCTCCCGATTCCGGGAGCCACACACACACGACTGGGCTTCGCACCGACGCGCCCGGGGATCATCCCCGTGGCATTTCGTGCCTATCGCCGCGTCGGGGCCTCGCCCGACGCGGCTTTCTTTGTGCGACGGAGTGGAGATGATCACGGTTCGGAACGTGACCAAGCGATACGGGTCGCTCGTCGCGGTGGACGACCTCAGCCTCGACGTCACGCAGGGCGAGGTCGTGGGATTCCTCGGCCCGAACGGAGCCGGGAAGACCACCATGATGCGCATGCTGACGGGCACTCTCCAGCCCGACGCGGGCTCGGTCCTCATCGACGGCACGGCGGTCGGCGACGACCTCACCGCCGCCAAGAGGCGCCTCGGATACCTCCCCGAGGCGAACCCGCTCTACGACGAGATGCTCGTCGCCGAGTACCTGGACTTCGTGGCCGACCTGCGCGGCCTCGCCGGCGCCCAGCGACGGAGCTGCACCTCGGACGCGGTGGCCGAGACCGACCTCGGCGACGTCTTCTACCGGCCCATCGGCGAGTGCTCCAAGGGCTACCGACAGCGCGTGGGGCTCGCCGCGGCGATCCTGCATCGTCCGGACGTCCTCATCCTGGACGAACCCACGGAGGGTCTCGATCCCAACCAGCGCGTGGAGATCCGCAAGCTGGTGGGAGCGCTCGGCCGCGAGCGCACCGTGTTCCTGAGCACCCACGTCATGCAGGAGGTCGAGGCGACCTGTTCGCGCGCGGTGATCCTGTCCCGTGGGCGCCTGGTGGCGGACGGCACGGTGGACGAGTTGCTCGCGACCCGCTCCGGCGCGCTGCGCTACGTGGTCGAGGCCGAAGGCGATGGCGTCGCCGAAGCGCTCTCGCGCCTGAGCGGCGTCTCCGCGCAGCGCGTGGAGCAGGCGGACGGACGCATCAGGGTCACGCTCGAGTGCACGGGCGACGCCGAGCTCCGCCCGGACATCTTCCGCATGGCCACCACGAGCGGATGGACGCTCTGGGAGCTGCACCGCGAGCGCGCGAGCCTGGAGCAGGTGTTCCGCCACGTCACCGCCGAGGGCGGGGACGACGAAGGGCCCCCACCCTCTGGCGCCCGACCGGAACGCCAGGTCGAGTCCGCCGGGACGGACACGGAGGTGGCGAAATGAGCGGCCGAACATGGACCGTCGCGAAGCAGGAGCTGCGCGGCTACTACGACCAGCCCACGGCTTACGTGCTCGCCGTGGCGTTCCTCGCGCTGTCGTTGTTCCTGCTCTTCCGCTCGATGTACGGCCAGGGCGTGGCCAGCCTGCGACCGTTCTTCGATCTCCTCCCCATCCTCTTCTCCGTCTTCGTCCCCGCCGCGACCATGCGGAGCATCGCGGAGGAGCGGCGCGGGAGGACGCTGGAGTGGTTGATGGCACAGCCCGTCACCGAGACCGAGGTGATCGCGGGCAAGTTCCTGGGTGACTGGCTCTTCGTGCTGATCACGCTCGCAGGCACGATCCCGACGGCGCTCGGCGTGCTCCTCGTGTCCGATGCCGACCCGGGGATCGTGGCCGCCCAATACGTGGGGGCGACCCTCATGGCAGCGCAGCTCGTCGCGGTGGGCCTGTGGGCTTCGAGCTTCACGCGGAACCAGATCACCGCGTTCATCGTGGCCGCCACGGTCAGCTTCGCGCTCTTCCTGATCGGCCACCCCGTGGTACAGATCGGCCTGCCTCCTCTGCTCTCCGGCGCCCTGGCGCGCCT
>Ga0307421_1002513_pt1 | contig 10244 bp, 11 predicted proteins | sample SalMarWE160270MG_FD_202163 | JGI IMG/M metagenome (GOLD analysis project Ga0307421, IMG submission 202163) | Salt marsh sediment microbial communities from the Plum Island Ecosystem LTER, Massachusetts, United States - WE1602-70 | ecosystem: Environmental > Aquatic > Marine > Intertidal zone >...
CCGTGCCAGGCACTCCGGAGAATCACAACTCCTTTTCTTTTTCAATTGCTGTCGGAGCTTCTCCTCCGTGCCATGTAAATCGCGGTCGGATTTTCATTGGGTAAATTCTTTCTGAATTGTCGTCGAGAATTATTGCAGAACCTTTTAATGTCGGAAGGTTGTTCATGTTTTCTTTAATTCCCTGAAGAAGATAACTTTGCATAATTTGATTTAATGCTTCTAAGTCAGGAGCTGAAGTAACTCTGTGAGAAATTACAATATCAGATTGGGTCATGACATCTCTGTGGATTTTTCCGGGTTGCTGTGTTGCAAGAACAAGTGAGATTCCCGGTTGTCTTCCTTCACGAAGTAATTGAATTAATGCGTCGCTGGCAAGAGATTTTCCTTCTAAAGGCAGGAACTCGTGGGCTTCGTCAATGAACAACCAAACTAAAGGGATTTCTTTTTTTGTTTCATAACCTGAATAACTCAGTCCTCTTGAAATTGATTTTATTTCTTCGAGTTTTCGCGCAGCCATTCTTTCATTGAACATTTTTCTTGAGATTAAACTAATTACTAAAGCTCTGACATTGAAATTTCCAACGGAATTATAGACACTTAAATCAAGAACTGTTGTTTTTCCTGGGTTGATTAAGTCACGGATTTTTGTTGGCTGTACAGATTCGTTAGAAAAAATTTCCCATGTTTCTGCTGCTTCAAATAATCCTGTTGCTGCGTTTTTTGTTTCTTGTGAATTTTTTGTGTCAGATTCAATTTCTTTTATAATGTCTTTTATTGAGTAAGATTTTTCTTGTTTTAGTTTATTTATTGTTCTTTCAATTAAAACAGCGACGGGGTTTATTATATCCAATCCAAAAGTTAGAACCCAGTCCTCTGCATTCATTTCAGTCACATCTAAAGCGAATTTTTCGTCTATGGGCATTCCTTTTTCTGCATAAGAATTATAATATCCGAATGGAACAAAAACTCTTACTGATGTTGTTTGTGGTTTTAAATCCCATTCTTGTAACAGAGATTTATCTTTTTCATTTGGGTATTTCATTGTCCAGTAAATTCCCATTGTGTCAAAAATCAGAGAAGAAATATTTTCACTTGTTTTTTTTGGAAGTTTTGTAAGTTCTTCTGCTAGAACACCGAGGGTATATGATTTTCCTGAGCCCCTTTTTCCCGCAACCAAAACAACATGACTTCGCGCAATATCCATATAAATTTTATTTGACAGGGAGGTATATTGCCCCATTTTTACAAAACCTTTTCCAATGTAAATTAGTCCTTTGTCTTTGAAATCTTTTTTGTCTGTTTCATTTCTTCCGATTATTATATCATATGGCATGTAATAAATTAGTTAAAGAGATTTTTAATTATTGTGTTTTGAAGAAAAGAAAATAATTCATTGACTTAACATCCATTTTTACCAAAATGTTTTTAAAGGAAAATTTCATGGTTGTAAAATGAGTGATAGTGAAAAAGAAAATAATGAAGGGCATTTACACAGAAAAAAAAGTTCTGTTATGAAAAAAATCCGAAATAATCCTTGGGTTATGTCAACAATTGTTTTAGTAGTTCTTGTTGTGATAGTTCTTGCTTCAGGTTTTACAGGAAGCACAGGAAAAGTTGTTTCTGAATCAAAGGCGTCAGAGAGCTTACTTGGATTTTTGAATGAGCAGACAGGAGGCGGAGTTTCATATGTTTCTTCTGAGGATTTGGGATTGCTTTATGAAATAACTGTTCAATATAATGGTCAAGATATCCCTGTTTATGTTACTAAAGATGGAAAATATTATGTTCAGGGAATTTCTGAATTAAATTCAAGTGAAAGTTCTGAATCAACTGAAAATGTTCAGGAAATTCCTAAATCAGATAAACCTGTTATAGAACTTTTTATAATGAGTTATTGTCCTTATGGAACTCAGGCAGAAAAAGGTATTTTACCTGTTTTGAATTTGCTTGGAGACAAAGTTGATTTTGAATTAAGATTTGTTTATTATGCAATGCATCCTTCTTATGGAGAAGTTGAGGAAAATTTAAGAGAATATTGCATTCAGAAAGAGCAAGAAGATAAGTTTAATGATTATCTTGAATGTTTCCTTGATGCAGGAGATAGTGAAGGGTGTTTGGCTGAAGTTGGAATTGATACTGCTAAGTTAGATTCATGTTATGCAGCAGCAGATGAGGAATTTTCAATTACTGCAAATTTGGAAGATGAATCTTCATGGTTAAGTGGGAGATATCCTTTGTTTAATGTTGATAAAGAATTGAACGAGCAATATGAAGTTGGAGGAAGTCCTACTTTGATAATTAATGGTGAAGTTGTAAGCAGTGGAAGAAGTCCTTCATCATATTTGGATACAATTTGCCAGGCATTTACTGAAGGAAATGTTCCTGAAGAATGTGATACAGAATTAATTTCAGATTCTTATGTTTCTGGTTTTGGATGGACAACTTCAACAGGCACAACAACTGATGGTGCTCAATGCGGTTGATTATATAAATTTTTAAAAACTTGGGATTTGTTTTTTATATAGACTTGATATTGCCAAGGATTCTGTAAAATTGTTTGCAGGAAATTACTGGAGAGACAATGAAGGAGAAGAAATTTCTTCAATCAGCAAGGATGTTTATAAAAAGTTTATGAATTTTTTTGTTAATAATTTTAATTATGATTTGGTTTCTAAACTGGATATTGGTTTGTGCGAAGATGGAAGTGTTGATTTTGGTTTGAGATTTAATAGTTATTGTTTTTTGGCAAATGTTGGTTTTAAGGAAATTAGTTGGTATGGAGATAAGGGAAAAAATAAGGACAGATTTTCTGGAGTTAGAGATTTTGCTTTAAGAGAAATTTATTTGAAGAGTTGGGTTAAGAGGAATTTGTCTAATTAATTTGAAATTCCATTTCTTAAATATTCAACTTCATCTTCAGAAAGTTTCAATTCTTTTGCGATTTTTTCATTTGAATTTATAATCTGTTTTATTATTGGAAATTCTTTCATTGCACGTTTTTTTCCGACGTGAACGAGTTTGGAATATTTCTCAGCGATTGATTTTTTCTTTGCTGTTCTTTGATTGTTCATCCAAATCTTTAGAATACGTGTTGGTCTTTTGTATTTTGTAAAACCATATTTACTTTCTTTTTTTGCTGCAGAAATTCCATAACTTAAAAAAATATTTTCATAAACCATGAATCTCCAGTATTGCTGTTTGTAAATTCTGCCTTTGAAAACATCAGCACGGCTTAATTTGTCGTATGCATTTGCAAGTTCTTTTCCTTTGTATTCTGCTGGAATGTTTTCTTCAATCCATAAAAAGATTTCATCCAGAGGCATATTTACTTTATCGTAAATTCCAAGAATTTCTTCTGTTGCTTTCATTTGAAAAACTTTTTTTAATGCATTGAAAATGTCAAGTTCTTTGTTTCTCTGGTCAAATTCAATCTGACCATAATCAGAATTAACAAGATTTGAAATTGTTTGCAAATCATTTATTGCTGCACGCAAATCTCCTGCTGACTTTACTGAGATTTTTGTTAATGAGTCCTGTTCAATAAATTTGTTTTCTTTTTTTAAAATCTGAATTAAAACATCGCGGATTATTTTGTAATCAATTTCTTTTAGTTCAACTATTTCGCAGTTTCTTCTTAATGCTGATAATTTTTTTGACCATGCATCATTGGCTGTTAAAATTATTGGATATTTTGATTCTTGAATTAATGAAATAAGTTCGGAAATTCCTCCGCGATCCCGATAACCTGAAACGCCATCGGCTTCATCAACAAGAATTATTTTTGTTTTTTTAGTCAGAGACATTTGCTCCATTGCAGGTTTTAAAATTTCATTTAATTTATCTTTGTTTCTTAAATCAGAAGCATTAAGTTCAAAAATTTCTGCATTGTATTCTTTTGCAGCAACGTGGGCGAGAGTTGTTTTTCCTGTGCCGGGTGTTCCGTGAAGCAATAAGGCATGTTTTTGTTTTCGTGTTAAACTTCCAATATTAAAATTACTAATAAAATCTTTTATCTTTTTTATTGCTTCTTCCTGTCCTTTGATGTCTTCAAAAGTTTTAGGTCTGTGTTTTTCTGTCCATGGTTTTGTCATTTTTGTTTTTCCAGCAACATATCACTATAAGAATTTTTAATTAAATCAGAATCTTTAATTTTAAATAAATTTTTGTAGTAATCGTATTGCTGTTTTATTTTTTCTTCTGTTAAAAAATCATTTTCAGATATTGCTTCTATTTCAATAAATTCTCCAAGATTTTCCACTTCATCAATATGAAATTTTACATTATTGATAAAATAGATTTCTCTTTTCTTTTTTACTTCAACCAAAACTTCGTGAGTTTTTCTTGTTATTCTTTCCAGAGATTCTGATTTATTCAAGTCAATTAACAGAACATTTGATTTTTTTGAATCAAGTCCATCATCGCGTTCATAATAAATTAATGCATTTTCAATATTTCCTTTTCGGATTTTTAATCTTCCCTCAGGAACCTTGAAATATGTATCTGTTTGATAATCTGTTCCAGAAAATTCTGTTGCAGAATTGACCAAATAATTTCTTATGTCTTTTTGTTTTTCCTCAGAAGTTCTTGCCTTTATTTCGTAGTTTGTGTGTTTCATTTAATTTACCTGAAAATTTATTTTTAATTGATTATATTTCTCATTGCGATAATTTTTTGATTTTCCAAAGAGATTGTTTTGTTTTGCAGTTATAACATATTCATATGAATTATTTTTTGGAGGTTCTCTTCCAAAGTATTCACATTTTCTTAAATTAGTTTCCCCCATGATATATTTGAATGCAACACCCCATGAACAAATTTCTTTATCATAAAAATTTATTTTAAAATTACAATCATTACAATTTTTTGTCTTGTTTTTTGTTTCTCCATCCCACCGCATTCCAGAACGCCTTTTCATTGATGTCATTTTAAATTTTATTAATTCCGTTGAAATAAATTTCATCTTGGTTAATAATTTTAATTAATTTGTATTTCCCTTTGGTTTCTAATAAAGGGATTTCTCCATTAAGCCAATAATTTCTTTGCCCTTTTTTTAGAAAAGAATAATCTTTTTCTATTTCTAATTTTGTAGGTAAACATTCATTTTTCAATCTATTTGGAGTTCCATATTCTCTCAAAGCTAAATCTGGATTAAATTCAATTTGTATTCCCATTTTACTCTTTCCCTAAACCTGCAAGGACGAAACTTGCAAGAAGAGCTTGAAGTTGGATAAATGGGTCGGAACCTTCTACAATTCGAAATTCTGCTTCACCTGTTTTTTCTGTAAGTTTTACTTTGATTTCTGGTTCAACAGGAAGGTTCCAGATTTCTTTTTGGATTGCTTTGATAACATCCTGTCCTGAGATTGATTCTTTTAGCATTACATCTAAAAGTTTTTCTCTTGAATTTTGAAAATCACCTGCTAAAGCATAATCAAGCACGAGTTTGATGTCTTTTGGTTTTGCATTTGAGATTATTGTTGATGCAAGTTCAGATGTTATATTTGGGGATATTGATGCTGTTGATTGCAAGAGGTTTGTTGCTCTTCTGCAGTCTCCTTCAGAACCCTCATAAATGGTTTCAATTGCTTCGGGACTGATTGTTAATTTTTCAAATTCAGAAATTCTGTTGATGTATTTTTCTATGTCTTTTTTTTCAAGAAGTTTGAATCTGAAAATTGCGCAACGTGATTGGATTGGGTCAATGATTTTTGAAGAATAATTACAGGATAAAACAAAACGACAAGTTGAAGAATAGTTTTCCATTGTTCTTCTCAGAGCTTGTTGGGCTTCTGGTGTTAATGCGTCGGCTTCATCTAAAAAGATTACTTTGAATGACACATTTCCAATTGATTTTGTTCGCGCGAAGTTTTTCACTTTCTCTCGGACGATTTGAATTCCACGTTCATCAGAAGCATTTAATTCAAGATAATTTTCACGCCAGTTTTGACCATAAAGTTGTTTTACAATTATTAAAGCCAGGGTTGATTTTCCTGTTCCTGCTGGTCCTGCGAATAATAAATGCGGTATATTCAAAGAATTTGTCAAGGATTCAACACGCTTTATAATGTCTTCTTGTCCGACGATTTCTGAGAATTTTCCAGGACGGTATTTTTCAGTCCATATACCACTTTCCATCTTTGTATAATTTGATTTTGGTTAATAAAGGTTATTGTGGTGGAGTGGATGTTTTATTTAAGAAATATAATTATCGAAAACAAGGACCTGATTTTAAATCTCTTAAATAGTTTTCATAATCTATAGAATAATCTGAGAGATTAACACAAAAATTAATTAATTGGTTTAATTCATTTTCTTTAAGGTTTGGAGGTTGAGATAATTTTTGGGAAATTTCTTTATGATATTGTTTTGGACTGCCTCTTAACATTGGAGGAACTTTTTTATCATATGTTGTAAAATATGCATCAGAGAATATAGAAGAATAATTTAATTTTTCTGAGAATTCATTTTGAATTAATTCAGATAATTTTTTTGTGCTTTCTAAATTGGAAGTTTTGTTTAAACTAAATCTTTGAAGTTCTTCTGCTGTTTCAATAGCTAAAAGAGGCAAATTAAGATGGTCAATGCTTTTGATATTTGTGTTTATCTTGATTTCCATTTCAATTTATAGAAATCTTTGTTAATAAACATTCTTGTGATGTATTCAGGGTTTTATAATTCTTCTAATAAATCCGAAAGTTCTTTTTTATCGTTTGCTATATTTTTTGAGAGTTTTTTTATTTTCTTTAGTTTTTCATTTAGTTTTTGATAATCTTCTAATAATCCATTATATTTGTTTTCAATTTCTGCTCTTTTTTCTTCAGCAAAATTTTCAAAGAGATCTTTGATTATTGGAAATAAGTCCTGATAATCTGGATTAATTTCACTTAAACCTATAAACCGTTTTCATCATTATTTTTTAAATATAATTCGGTAAGCCCATGTATTTTTTGTTTGATAAAATGATTCATAAAAATTTCAAACTGATTTTCTTAATAAATATTATTGTTTTTAGAAATATAATTAAAATTACTTTGATCTAGCTCTTCGGACTTTACGTTTTCGTTTTTCTTTTCTAAGTCGTTTACGTTGCCATTTCCAACGCATTTGTCTTTTCTTTTTCCAACGTCTTGAACTTCTTTTCATAGGAATTTTTAGGGAAATTGGTTTTTAAAGATTTTGGTGTGAAAATACACTCGCTTTGCGTCGCGAATTGATGCAATAAAGTTAGTATAGGCAAAATTTTTTATTAGAAGGATATTTTATTTGTTGGACATAAATTTATAAAAACAAAATTCCAAGAAATCTTATGCCCCTGTAGTATAGAGGCCAAGTATGCTGCCCTCTCAAAATTTTTGGCTGAGAGAAAATTCTTTTCGAGGCCACGAAAAAGAAGAGGTGATTGGAACTCGATGAGAGGAAAGGTCTAGCGTCTCAACGCAGCCTCTTTGGAGTACGGCAGTGACCCGAGTTCAAATCTCGGCGGGGGCATTTATTCAAAAATTTTTTTCGTAATATTCAAAAGGATCTTTAATTAATATTTTATAAGATTCTATGTCTCCAACTCCTGCATAAAGAAGGCAAGTGCTATTATTTTTTCTTATTATCCCTCCTGGAAAAATGATATTGTATAGTTCAGGTTTTTTTGATTCACCTTCAGGCAGTTCTGCTCTTCGGAGAATTATTCTTAAATTTGAAGCAGTTTTTGTTTCAGGGTCAAAACAAAATACAATTGTATAATAAAATCTGTTTTGCTTGTCTTTTGAATATCTTGCAACATGTCCCAATGCTCCTATTTTTCCATTTTCCAGAATTAATGCCTGGTTAACTCCCCCCCATTCTCCTTTTGCAAATTGTCCTTTTATTATCGGCACTCCTGATAATCTTCGGGGTGTTAATTCGTTTAATGAAGAAATTATTGTAAAACCTATTTTCCCACGACATCCTTTTTTTCCCTGAGGTCTTGTGAACACTCCGATTTTTCCATTTTTTAATTCAATTAATCTTATATCTTTCATTCCCCAAGGTCCGGCAGAGAATTTTTTTAAATCTAAAATATCTTCTCCTTTGTAAAAAATTGTTCTATAATTTATTTCTTTTTTTCCAATATCTTTTTGGACTTCAACTCCTCCGAGGATAAAAGTGTGACCTATTTTATTTATAAAAGGATCCTCAAGATTTAATTTTTTGAAATTTTTTTCAAGTTCCCAAGTGTTTGTTTTCTTTTTTTTGAATAATGAAATTTTTGAGTGAAATCCTTTTTCTTTTCTTGGTTCTTCACGCCCAAATAAATACCATTTGTCTTGAAATTTAAATGGCGCAGTGATATTGTAGACCGAATTGTCATTTGTCCCAATAAATTTTAATTTATTTGCCTTAATTAAATTTTCTTGTTTGTAAATTTTAAGAATTTGGTTTATTGTTTTCATTAAAAAACAAGACACTTCCACTTTAAATTATTTACCACAATAATCCTTAAAAACACAGAAAAAGTTCATTTTTCATGAAAGACGACAATCTTCGTAGCCGTCCAAAACCATTCTATAGAAAAATAATCGCTTCTCCAGAAGATTATTCCCGATTTCCTTTATCGGATCAATGTAAAATTGTTGGAGCTTTTAATTCACCTTTAGTGATTGTAGAAACTCATGAAGGCATAGAATATAGATTAATGCCCCGTGTTGCGGAAATCCCGGTCATCACTTTGGAACAAGAAATAATGTATTTGCCTGAAAGAAGAAGATATCTACCATATTTTGAAATTCCCAATAAAAAAGTCAGAACTCTTGAAATGGGATTTGATAAAATTCCTGAAGAGGATATTTTATTTGAAGGAGAAAGAGAAGTTAAATTAAAAGGACACAATAGATTAAAACATACTTCTCTTCCAAGGTTATTAAGATTAAATGAAAATCTGGATATAATAGAAAGACAACAAAAACCTGCAATTTACCCAGAATTTGAATATGAACGATTTGGAATTGAGGATGTCAGAATAACAAAATTCAGCGAGGAGCTTACCAATGAAATCGGTTATAAATATGGTTTAACTTATGTAACTCCTCATAGAACTCATAAAGTTTCAACATACATTGCTCTAACAAATAATTTTGTTAGCTATAAAAAATTACCTTTTGGAGATACTTCAAGAAGAGTAATTACTGGAAAAGATATGGCTCTCTTTCCAGAAAAACTTTTAACACCTCATAAACCTTTAGGAAACAAGTCAAAACAAAAACACTATGTTAGTTTTAATCGTCCTGAAGAACATCCTGATATTTCATCACCTAGTTTAGGACTTGCTTATTCTCCTGATTTAACTGCATGGTGGTTTTCTCATGATTTGAATGGAGGTGTAATAGATGGAAAAACAAGAGGAACTGGAACTCCTCCTGTAAAAATAAAAGATTTATGGGTTATGGCTTTTCATGAAATTACTTCAGTAGGTGGTAAAGATAGATATGACACAAGATTAATGGGTCTTGATTTAAAAAATCCCTGGAAAGTTAAATATGTTTCAGATATTTTTATTACAAGAGATGATTATGTAGAACTTGTTCCTGAAAAAGGGTATGTCCCAAATGTTATTTATACAACTGGTTTCATAGAAAGAAATGGAATGTCTATGTTTTCTCAGGGAATAGATGATTTTAAGAATGGTTTAGGTCAATATCACACAGAAGATGTAATTAAATTTCTTAAAGGCCAAAAAGTTTTTACTTTTTTGGATAAATCTTAATTTGTAACCATTTTTTGATTAAAACAGAGGAAAAATATTTAAAGGGATGCTGTTGTTTTTCTTGCATGGAAAAACAAATTGAATATTTAAGAAAAATGACTGATGATTTTGGAATGGTTCAATTTTCTAATAAAGATAAGCCAGATATCAAAAGTGGATACACTATCGACGATGTTTCAAGAGCTTTAATTGTATCTTCCAGCTTAGGTTTAGAAGATTTGTCTGAAACATATTTTAATTTTATAAAAAACGCACAAATTTCCGACGGAAGATTTGTAAATGTTTATTCTGGTGAAAAAAAACCTTTAGAAAATGTGGGAAGCCAAGATTCTTTTGGAAGAACTTTGTGGGCATTGGGAGAACTATTAAATAAAACAAATAAGGGAGAAGAAATTTCTTATGAAACACTTATTGCTTTAGACAAATTTGGAATTCATTATCCTATTTCAGAAGCATTTTCGCTTTTAGGTTTGACAAAAATGTATGAAGTGGGTTTTGAAAAAAAGAA
>Ga0307421_1002514_pt1 | contig 10230 bp, 9 predicted proteins | sample SalMarWE160270MG_FD_202163 | JGI IMG/M metagenome (GOLD analysis project Ga0307421, IMG submission 202163) | Salt marsh sediment microbial communities from the Plum Island Ecosystem LTER, Massachusetts, United States - WE1602-70 | ecosystem: Environmental > Aquatic > Marine > Intertidal zone >...
CCCCTATGCCTGGAAGCAACCACCAGTACTGGGCTGATTTTAATGGTTCCCAAACATCCCTGATCCCTAGGCCCCGTAGTGCCAGATACAAAAACCCGGCACTCAAAGCTAATCCAACCCAGAATTGCCAGCGTTTCATGGGGTTCATTCTACCATGAAGTTAACCGTGATCTTCTCGCCTGTCAAACCTGTAATATCAGCGTTTTATTATCAATCATCTGACTTATATTCTCAAAAAACAGCTTGGGAGATGTCGATTATAATTGGACCAATGAACTGGAAAACAACCACCTTCCTGATAGTGCTGCTGCTGGTTGGTTTGTTCACCGGTTGGCTGCTTGCTCCCCGCGTTGAGGATTTTGAACCTGTGGGCAGCTCTCTACATGGACGGCAACCGCTATCTATTTCATTTTCGCGCCCGATGAATCCAGAAAGTATAGAATTCAATTTCAGCATTGACCCTCTCCTACCAGGAGAACTGAACTGGAATGAGGTTCTGAACAAATTTACTTTTATTCCCCATAAATCCTGGCCGTCAGGAGAATCCATTACGGTTCAACTCAATCCAAAAGCCCGATCCCAAAGTAAACTGCCCCTGTTGGGGAATAAATCCTGGACCATAAACATTAGCCCAACCCTTTTAGCCTACCTTTGGCCGGCTGATAGGGAGAGCAATCTCTACCTGGTGAATCCAGAAACAGGTGAAAATCAAACCCTGGTCATTGAGGAGACCGGGATCCTTGATTACACCGTGCCCCCCGACGGGTTGAGTATTCTGTACAGCGTCCTAAATGAAAACGGGGAAAGCTTTATCACCTCTTTGGATCGCCTGAGCGGAACTACGAAAACCACAATAGAATGTTTTGAGGGGTTTTGCCGTTCTCCCCAGATTTCTCCGGATGGATCTTTACTGGCTTATACGTTTATCTCCCAGGAGCCGGGTATCCAGCCCGGAATCCGGATTTACGACTTGGAGGAAAACACCCATACTGTCCTCGGTGTTCCGGAAGACTATCTTGATAATCCCCTCTGGTCACCCTCGAGTTGGCTCTCTTATTACAACCATACCCAGCAGCATTATGTGTTCTGGAATCCAATAACCAACCAGGAACGAACTCTCCCTAATGAAACCGGCGGAGATGGATCCTGGTCTGCCGACGGCCAGTATTTTGTCTGCACGGAGATCCTTTATATCAGTGAAACTTTGGCTCCCAGGCATCTACTGCAGTACGATTTGACAGAAGAAACTGTGGTTGATCTCTCTCAAGGAAATTTCCTGGAAGATCTCAATCCTAGTTTTTCTCCCCAGGGATTATTCCTGGCTTACAGTAGAAAATCCCTCGATCCGGAAAAGTGGTCTCCCGGGCGCCAGTTATGGATCATGGATATTGAGGGAGGACAAATCAGGACATTGACCGCAGCAGTCGACTATCATCACAATTCTTTTGTTTGGCACCCCGATGGCAATCAGCTGGCTTATGTTCGTTACAACCAGGCCAAACTTTCCGATCCCCCGGAAATCTGGCTTATCAATAAAGATGGCACAAACAACCTGCGGCTGATCATTAACGGCTTCGCGCCAACCTGGATTCCCTAATATGCAGGACAAAAAAGAACTCACTCAAAAGTTAAAACAGGAAGCCAACCGGTTGGGGTTCACCTTGACTGGCGTGACTACACCGGATCCTCCTGATCATCTGCATTTCTTTCAAGATTGGCTATCTAAAGGTTTTCACGCTTCCATGGACTGGATCGCTTCTGAACGATCCCTAGAAAGGCGCTCGGATCCACGGGCGATCCTGCCAGAATGCAAATCCATCCTGGTTTTGGGATCCCCTTATCCTGCGCCAAAGGGAAACCTGAAGGGCGGAAATATTGCATCCTATGCCCTGAACCAGGATTACCATGAGGTTTTGCTGGAAAAGTTGAAAAGACTGGTGGATTTCCTGGAGGAAAAAGTTGGTTACCCGGTCCAAAATCGCTGGTATACCGATACGGGTCCTATTCTGGAACGCGAACTGGCCATGCGGGCTGGTCTGGGCTGGGTCGGAAAAAACACCACGCTGATCAATAAAGGAATCGGCTCCTACTTCTTTCTGGCAGAGATCCTGCTGGGAATTGAACTGGTTACTGACTCACCGGTCACTGAGAGTTTTTGCGGCAGCTGCACTCGCTGCCTGGACACCTGCCCAACTGGCGCTCTCAGGGAACCCTATACCCTGGACGCCAATCGCTGCATCTCCTATCTAACCATCGAACATAGAGAGGAAATACCCCTTGAGCTCCGGCCCCAGATGGGGGATTGGGTTTTTGGCTGCGACATCTGCCAGCTGGTCTGCCCCTGGAATAAACCTGACGCTGAGGCTCCTTCTATACTAAGTGAGCTGCTTCCCCGTGAGGAATTAATAGGAATTGATTTGATTGAGGAGCTGGGGCTAAGTCAGGCTGATTTCAGCGCCCGCTTTAGAGGCAGCCCGGTCAAGAGGGCAAAACGCCGGGGGTATCTGAGAAATGTGGCGGTTGTGCTCGGAAATCTCAATGACCCGGCAGCCCTTCCAGCTCTGGCAGCCGCGCTTGAAGATCAGGAACCGCTGGTCCGTGCTCACGCGGCCTGGGCATTGGGTGAAATTGGGGGAGAAAATGTCCGGAAGTTGCTGGCTGAAACCTTCCAGGACGAGGAAACCCCTCAGGTCAAAGAAGAAATTCTGAGGGCACTGGACAATCTCTCAAAATCCAATCCGGCAGGTTAACGGATCTCCTGAACCTCTCTTCCCTGCCGTATTCTGTCATTCAATGTTTTATATATCCAGGCCAGGATAAAGAACAGGGTTGCCATCAGTACAATAGCGGGACCAGAAGCTACGTTTACATAATAAGATAGATATAAACCGATCACTCCGGATGCGGAGGCAATCACCGCTGCCAGGATCATCATCACCGGCAGCCGCTTGGTTAGCAGATAAGCTGCGGCAGCCGGAGTCACTAACATCGCCACCATTAATGCAACTCCCACAGCCTGGAAAGAGACGGAAATGGCCAGCGCAATCAATACCAGCTGTAGATATTCAAATACCCGGCTGGGAATCCTTAATGTGGCTGCCAGAGTGGGGTCAAAGGTCAGCACCAGAAATTCTTTATAAAACCCAATTACCAGCAACACGATCACCGTACTGAAGGCAGCAATGGTGATCAATTGAGATCCAGAAACACCCAGCACATCACCAAACAGGAAATGGGTCAGGTCCACTGTATAACTTTTCACAGTGGAAATTATGGCAATGCCAAGAGCGAACATACCGGCAAAGATAATACCTATCGCGGTATCTTCTTTGATTTTTGCTCCCCGGCTGACCGCTCCAATGGCCAGAGAAACCATTACCGCCGTCCCGGTTCCCCACCAGAAGAGCGGCTCCCGGGATCCACCAGTAATCAGGTATCCTACAGCGACTCCCGGTAAAATAGAGTGGGCAAGGGCGTCACCAAAAAAAGCCATTCCCCGGATCACCACATATACTCCTACAACTGCGCAGACAATGCCTGTCAACACTGCAGTGGACAATCCACGAACCATAAAAGAGTACTGAAGCGGGTTAAGGATCAGTTCAAGCAGGTTCATAATGGTCTCCTTTACAGCATTCATCTTCCACCGCCAGGGTGTCAAATTCCCCTTCCACAAAGTGCAGGTGTCCTTGATATGCTTTTATCAGCAGATGCCTGGTAAACACATCCTCCGGGGATCCAAATCCCAGCAATTCTTTATTCAGCAGCATCACCTGATTAAATTGTTCAGCGGCAAGGCGAAGATCGTGCATGGAGATCATGAATGTTACTTCACGGTTCTGCAGAGTCTTCAAGATGGAAAGGATGCTTTCCTGGGCGGGCACATCAAGCCCGTTTAAGGGTTCATCCAGCAGCATCAGCTCCGCCTCCTGGGCCAGGGCGCGAGCGATGAACATGCGCTGCTGCTGCCCTCCGGAAAGTTCACTGATCTGACGCTGAGAGTAATCAATTAAATCTACAAATTTTAACGTACGACTGACTATTTCCCAGTCATCCTCCTGGGGCCAGAGGAATGGTCCCATTTTGTTAATCCGGCCCATCATAACCACATCCGCAACTGTGGCTGGGAAGGACCAGTCTACTTGACTGCGCTGCGGTACATAGGCAATACAGGTATGGCCGCCAGGCTCTTGTCCAGATACTCGCACAATTCCCTCGAACGGATCTGTAATTCCAGCAATAACCCGAAATAGTGTGGTCTTGCCAGCACCATTTGGTCCAACAACAGCAATCCCATCCCCGGGGGAGAGGACAAATGAGATATTTTCCAGCACGATCCCAGTTCCATAACGAACGGAGACATTTTCCAAAGCTAGCAGCGGCGCGTCTAACTGATGCGGCGCATACCGGCGTGAAAAGGATTTCCTTCGGAAAGTTTTAATCAGGTTTTTCATACCTATTAGACTCCTTAATGTCCATCGGACTTACCCCTCATTCATGACAAGCTAGCTACTGCAGAGCATTTACAATGGTCTTAACATTGTAGCGCATGAAAGTAAGGTAAGTGCCGGCAGGCGCGCCAGCTGAAAGTGAACCAAAATAGAGTGGAACCAGGTCAACTCCAGTATCATCCGCTACAATCTGGGAAAGTGTGGGATCAAAATCTACTCCAATAAAAATTGCTTTAACCCCTTCTTCTTGGATAATATCAATCAAGTAAGCCAATTGTTGCCCTGAGGTTTCTGCTTCAGTCGTTTGCGCTGGGATCACTGCCCCGATCTGTGTAAATCCATACTCCTCTACGAAATAACCAAAAGCCATGTGATCTGTCACCAGTTTCTGATTTTCCTGGGGGATCAGCGCCACTTGCTCCCGTATCCAGCCATCCAACTCTTTCAGCTCTTCCCGGTAAGCTGCTGCATTTTCCACATAGATATCAGCATTTTGGGGATCTTTTTCTGCCAGGGCAAACGCAATACGCTCCGTCCAAATCATGATGTTATTAGGGTCAAACCAGACGTGCGGGTCCTGATCACTGCCAGGGTGACCTTCATCTCCCTCTTGATCCTCATCGTCATGACCCCGCTCTGCTCTCTCCAGGGGGGAAATCCCATCGGAAACCACAATCACCGCGTCGGCGTTCCCTGTTCCAGCGATCAAATCATCCAGGAACTGCTCAAGACCTAATCCGTTGACAAAGATCAAGTCCGCCTCGGACACATTTACCCTGTCCTGAGGGGCGGGTTGGTATGCATGGGGATTTTGACCGGGTTCTAACAGCACTATCATCTCAACCGCCTGCCCGGCAATAACTCCCACCACATCCCCTACAAAAGAGGTAGTTGCCACTACTTTGAGTTTATCACCCGCTGCCGGTGGTGCCGTTGTCGTCTTTACAGAGCAGCCGATCAAAAACAAGCTCACTATCACCAGGGTAAATATTAGCAAACTAACTATATTGTTTTTTTTCACGATCATATCCCTGTCTATTATTTATCCTGACAGCTGCTGCAGGTCCCAAAGAACTGCAGCCAGTGGTCATCCACCCGGTATCCGGTCTGATCTTCTATTCTGGCAATGTATCCCGTGATGTCCTCACTGCCCTCAATGACTTTCATTTGCCCGCATTTTCTACAGATCAAATAATGATTGTGTCCCTCAACAGTCGGCCAAATGCCGTGACATCCTCCTGGTTGGTGAATTTGCTGGATTAAACCCAGCTGATCCAGCATCTCCAGGGTGCGGTAAATACTGGCAATCCCCGGGAATTTTTCCCCTTCAAGAGATTTTTGATATATCTCCTGCGGGGTGAGGGCAGTTGTGCTCGAAGTTATGATCTCCATCACCTGTTGGCGGGGACGGGTCACGCGAAATCCGTGCCGGTGCAGCGAGTCCTGCCATGAACTGAGGATATGATCCTTCGCAGATGGTTCCATTAACGCCTTCCTTATTGATAATAATTATCATTATCAGTATTAAAACATTATAATCACCCCCATCCCTCCTGTCAAGAACAGCTCCTATTAAAGGGAAAAGGAGCTATCCAAAAAGCAGGGTGAGTAGAAGATCTATTGAAATTTTTTGAACTTTTCAGACAGCACCTATGCGCCATAAGGGCGACTCATCTCCCTTCATCAGGCCTGTCCTGAGTGGAGCGCAGTGAAATCGAAGGGCTCAGGACAGGGGTCGCCCCTACAATTGCTCATGGGGTATATTTTCGAGAAGTCTATCTAGGCATCCTGAGTAGGGCAAATGAAATGAGCTCGTATCAAAGGGTGGCTGTGATAACTTAATCTGTCATCGCAGGTGAGCAAGACGAATCCTCCGCCAGAGTTAATCCTGAGCGAACTTCGAGCACTTCGCTTCACTCTGCATAAACTCCGTCGAGGGGGAAGTCGAAGGACTCAAGACAGTTGCGTCAGGGTGTATTACCCTGTAAATGCAGTCGGAACAGGAGCTGTGCCAACAGTAAATGGCACAGCTCCTTATTTAAATCGAACTGCTCAAGATTACGGCGGAGGTGTTAGGGTGAAGATGGAACCCGGCGTGTTGGCCAGCGTAGCCTTCACCTCATCGGTAGGCATAGGCATCGGTGTAACTAGATTTACCCGGACAATGAGTATCTGCCCTGGATAGATCGCATTGGGATCTTCTAGGTCTTCGTTATAAGCCAGAATATCCTCAACTGTGCTCCGGAGGGCGAAAGCGATCGAGCCAATAGAATCTCCCGGTCGGACCATATATTCCACTCGGAAACCGGGCAGCACATCGTATGGGATGGATGTTGGCGTCGGCACGGTAGCGCCGAGCGCAGGGATGAAAACTTCGTCGCCCACAAATAAAATTGGGTTTGAAAGGTCAAGGTCCAGTCGGTCTTCCCCTGCGTTATATACCAGCAGGGTGAAAACATCTATCCCAAACAGCTCCGAGATGGAAGAAAAAGTATCGTCTTCTTCCGCAATGTATATCACTGCGCCAGAACGGGTCGGTGTCGGACTGGGTGAAGGGGTCTCTGTGGGAGCTGATTCGGTTGGCGTTAATGTGATAGTCGCTGTCGGCGGGACCGGGCTGGGGGTATAGGTGACCGTCGGTGTCGGTGTTTTGGATGCAAAGATCGTCCCGATATCCAGGCTAGTCCCGGTCAGCCAAAATATTAATAATGCTGCGCCTAGAATAATTAAAAGCCCCGTGCCAACAAAGAGTAATATATTTTGCCAGGACTGACTTTTCCGTTTCCGATAAGAGTTTATGATCTCTTTGGTTGATTCCTTATCACTCATACAAATTTTTCCTTCCCGAATAAGCCCTTATTTTACCACCGGGGATATTCTCTGCTACTTGAGCTCAGATCGACTTTTCCTGCTGCTGAATAATTTAATTCTACCTTATTTTCAAAGAGATGGCGACTCTACTCAATATTGGGCAGATTTCAACGGTGAATCGAGAGAGAATCCCACACAGCGAAGTTTTTCTCTGAATTTGTATTGGCAATCACAGATAAAAAGATTTGCACAGTATCCCCCTTGTAATTATCCAAGTCAATTTCTAAGGATTTCATTAAATCATCACAAATCTCATGCCATTCCCCGAGAGTGGTCACAGTTGAGGGATCTCCCCCAGTAATGAGATTGATTCTGAAATTAACATCTCCGTTTCCACAATTGCCATCAGGATTTGTGATCAAACCAACCCGGCCGAACAGAAAATCCCCAGCTTTCACTATATAGTCTGGAAATCGCCCGATGATGTAGTTTCCTTTTCCCACCGGGGGGTAAGCAGACAGCAAAATCCCTGAAATCTTTCCCCCTTCCAAATTTTGTTCGTTTTCCAGTGAGACATAGGGGTCACCAGGGGCCCCTTGATGATCAAAAGTCAAGCTATCTACACCCAGATCAATAGTATCCACGGGGATGGATCCACTGCCCCAGACGGCTTCATTGGCATGGATATTAAAGTCAAACATCATCTCAGCCCCTTCCACAACATTGATTTTTACCCAAAATGCCTTGGAATAAGTACCCACTCCAAATCCATCCCCCTTTACATTGCGTATTTTCCAGTTTCCCTGATACATGCCAGGTTCTTGCGGTGCGATCATATCAACCGAGACATCTACTGTGTCCCCCGGCTGGATTGTTTCCGAAGTGAGCTCCAGGGAGTCAGGTGCATCCATAGAATCTCCGCTCTCAAAATAAAGCAGATACCCGATCGTCCAGGGGCAGGACCCGGTGTTCTGCAAGCGCCAGATTTTGGTAAACTTCTCCCCTGGTGCCAGGTTTATGTCATCCGGAATGGTAACATCCTTAACAAATTTAACCTGGTCGCAAGGTCCCGATTTTGATTCATCTCCTCCCCCGGGTGCTAGAGTCAGCATGGCGGGAGTTGCCGCCTCCGCGGGTGAAACAGTTTCCTCTGGACTTGATGCTTGGGCAGATTGGGGTTTTCCAATTCCATCAGCGGTTAATTTGACTGATACAGTCATCGCTGCTTCGGTATACAGGGCACCTGGTTTTCCATCAGGCAGGGGATTATCCTGGGATAGATTACAAGCACTAAGAAAAAGAATTAACAACAAAAAAGGGGCAGCAAACCATTTGTTCATAAGGCTTTCACCACAAAGAAAATTAATGTCTCAATTTTATTTTACCTAAAACTTAACTCTTTGGTGAGGATTGCGAATCAAAAACCACTGAATCCGGCAATAATGGAAACCGGGAATTAATCCGGTCAAGTTTATCGTCCTTGGTAAAGCTCCAAAGAATATCGAAGATAAGAATCAATCGGGTAGGAATATGCGTCATCCACATCAACCCAGACATACTCCTCAGCCTCATCATTTAACTGGACTTTATCATCGTCTACCTGGCAGATAAAATCAAAGAAGATAAAATGCCTTTGCTCCCAAAAGCTCTCATCATAAATGAATTCCTGAAAACAAAGAAAATCCGCTTTGATCATTTCTAGATTTGTTTCCTCTTTAATCTCCCGCTTTAAGGCGTCCAGCAATCGCTCTCCCATCTCTACGTGACCCCCGGGAATGGTATATTTACCGTGCCATTTATGCGTTTTCACCAGGAGAAGTTTTCCTTCCGGGTTAAAAATTAACGCTCCTACAGTTGGCTCTGGATATCGTGGATCTGATTTCATCTTGCCGCCTTGTTTAATCACGGATATTTTTGGATATTGGCTTTGTTCAGGAATCAGCCCTGTTCAGAAATAATGATTTTCTATTCTATGAGGAAGGCTTCCCTGCATTGACCAGGGGCCAGTCCAGGTGATTTTTACATATTGGACCTTTCCCAGCAGGTTCTGATCACTCTCAACAAAAACCAATTTATTGGTAGGGGTACGTCCGCGCCAGCGACTTTTGTTTTTTCCCTCAAAGAGGACTTCCACCTTTTCCCCCAAATATTTTTGATTTATCTCTGCCGCGATCCCTTCCTGCAGCTCCTCGAGTAACCGGAACCGGCTCCATTTTTCATCTTCGGATACATCATCCTTTATTTTTCGGGCTGCAACTGTGCCAGGTCGGACAGAATAGCGGGCCAGGTGAACTACATCCAACTTCAATTCCTTCAATACATCATATGAACCCTGGAATTGTTCTCTGGTTTCACCCGGAAATCCCACAATCACATCTGTTGCAATACTCACACCGGGTATTCGTTCTCTAATCTCCCCGACTAACTGGCGGTATTGGGCAATAGTGTATTCCCTTTTCATATTCTTCAGCACTTGATCATCACCCGCTTGATGGGGAACCTCAATATGGGGCATTGCTTTAGGAAGGGAAGCAACCACATCCATTAAGTCTTTACTGAACCAATTGGGATGGGAAGTTAAAAATCGAATCCGTTCTAAACCATCAATGTCATGCGCTGACCTGAGCAATTCCGGCAGTGAAGATTTCTCTGGAAGATCCAAACCGTATCTGTCAACGATCTGTCCCAACAAGGTGATCTCTTTTACACCCTGAGATACCAGCGACCGGACTTCATTTAGCACATCTTCTACCAGACGACTGCGCTCAATTCCCCGCCGGTAAGGAATTATGCAATAAGTACAGGCATGGGAACAGCCGAGGACAACGGGCACAAAAGCTGATACAAGCTGCGACCTGTCCGCTTCCGGGAGGGTGAGTTCGCCATCCATAAATGCGAAGCGGCGGGAAGTTGCCTCCTGCTGCCAAACTTTGTCTTCCTCCTGGGTTAAAAAAGCCATCAAAGGTCC
>Ga0307421_1002520_pt1 | contig 10218 bp, 9 predicted proteins | sample SalMarWE160270MG_FD_202163 | JGI IMG/M metagenome (GOLD analysis project Ga0307421, IMG submission 202163) | Salt marsh sediment microbial communities from the Plum Island Ecosystem LTER, Massachusetts, United States - WE1602-70 | ecosystem: Environmental > Aquatic > Marine > Intertidal zone >...
TGGTCGCCTATTACGCTCGTAAAAGAAATTATCCCAAGGGAACTCTGATATCAGTGGGCGAGGCCTTAAAGGTGACCTTTGATGCTGCACTGGTTCTGATGATGCCCATTATCATCCTGGGAGGGATTTTAACCGGAATAGTTACCCCTACCGAAAGTGCTTGTGTAGCCGTATTCTATGCCCTCATCGCTAGCCTTTTTGTGTACCGTGATATCAGGCCTGTCGATCTGCCAAAGATAATAATAAATACCGCAGTAACAAGCTCGGTGGTTATGCTGGTCATCGGAACCGCGAGTGTTTTTTCATGGCTTCTGGCTAGCCAAGAGATTCCCCAATATATAACCGAGGCGGTCATTGGTATAACCCATAACCGCATCGCCATTCTGCTGCTCGTAAATATCGTCTTGCTCATAGTGGGGACATTCATGGAAACCACAGCTTCCCTGATCATTCTGACCCCGGTCTTGCTTCCTCTCATGGACAAAATAGGAGTAGATCCCCTCCATTTCGGGGTTATCATTGTGCTTAATCTGGTGATTGGCCTCACCACCCCGCCTGTTGGGGTATGCCTTTTCATTGCCTGTGCCATCGGAGAGATAAAACTCGAACAAATCACCAAGGCCATACTCCCTTTTCTCTTGGCCTCCATCATGGTTCTTCTCATTGTAACCTATTGGGAATCCTTGATTATGGTTATTCCCAAACTATTCGGCTATAAACCACTTCTCCTTTCAGGTTAAGAGGCGGCTTGAAAGATAATCCTTGAATAGCTGAACATTAAAATTAGCGATTATGGTATAAAATGCTCTTGTTTTAAAAAATCAATCCACACGAAATAGCGAGGAACCAGGTTATTAGATCAACGAAAGGTCCACCTGGGCATAGTCGAAATGCGTTACTAATCTTGAAACAGGGTGCCTAAGATCACAAGTACCATCAAGCCAGAACAAGCTCATGAAGAATATAGGAGAAAGAATTGAAGAATCATTATGGACTGAGAAGGGGTCCTTCTATTGAAACCAGTTTCGCAAGCGGCTTTTAGCCGCTTGCGAATCAGCAGCAATACCTATTAGCCTTCATCCATAACAGCAACCGCCCTTAAGGGAGACCCTGTTCCTTCCCTGATTTTTAATGGAAGAGCGATAAAGGTGAACCGTTTTCCCACCAGTTTATCAAGATTGCACAGATTCTCGATATGAGTAGTTTCACGTTCTCCACACACGCTGTGGCAAGGATAGGTCTTATCATACCACATATCGGGACTTGGTGAATCCACACCAAAATTCACACAGCCCTGATCAATGATAAACTCCGTGGCTTCTCTATCAAGACCCGGGAACTCCGTCATATATTCCGGTTTGCCATAATACCGGTCAAACATAGCCGTGTAGAACAAAATCGTGTCACCTTTTTCAATGTCGAGGTTCCACTTTTTCAGCTCATCCTCAATCTTTTTTCGGCCAAACTGAGTTTTTAAAGGTATGTCACTGACATCAAGACAAATTGCGGAGGTGATGCACTTCTCCAGCGCCAGCTTATCTATGGACTCTGCGTTTGGATCCCTTGAAAGATGACTCACAGAATCAATGTGTGTCGGGCCATGATCAGAAATCAAGATCGCGCGGGTCTCATACGAAAACCCGGTCCCCAACTCCTTTTTGCATTCCTCATGGCTCAACCATGTCCATATATGTGTTTTTAAATGTCCCGGATATACCGGCATTCCGTTGTAAATCTCTTGTGTTAGGTCAATAATTTTACCCTTAAACATTTTTTTCTCCTTCCGTTAAATTGTTGTTTTATTATTGTGTATACGAATAGTTGGAACCCTTCGGTCATTCAGTCAGTTCACCTACTGATCCTTCCGGTGATTACTCTGAAGGGTCCTCAACCACTTCCCAGAATGACTGTGTAACATTTGTATACGTTTTCCGAAGCCTGGAACCCGATCAAAATGAGTCCACTTTTGAATCATGTTTTCGCTTCTCACGCTGTTCCATAAATTCAGCTATTATCTGTTTCAAGTCTTCACCAGCTGGACAGTATTGTACACATTCTTGACAACCAACGCAGGCCCTTCGCATTCCCTCATCCTGCTCTTCAAGTGAAATCAAAAAACCTGGACCGTCTTCCTTATCTAAAATCCTAATAGCTGACTTCGCAGGCCTGAATTCTCCTATATGCTTTACTGAACAGGCAATCTCACAGGTTCTGCAACCTCAACATCTTGGCATGTAAAGGATCATTTAAGTGCCTCCTTTGAAGCAAAGAAAACATTTCGAAAAGCATATGATGCTTATCCCTCCTAACATCACTCCAGGGCGAGTAGAAAGATGGGAGATCATATCACTAAAGACGCAATCCGGTTTTCGAAAGCGCATAACCCAGGTACGCGATTTTTGCTGACTCTTCCAGGAGTTCCGCCAGGTTTTGTGCGTGCGGCAGGTCCCTGCCGGCAGCGATCATGCCGTGTCCTGAAAGAAGCGCCGCATAAACGCCGTCATGGGAGAAGGCCTTTCCTACGGAAGATGCCAGGGAGTCGCTTCCCTCTTTGCCGAAAGGGACGACCGGGATGCTTTTAAGGATGCGTTTTCCGTGAACCGTTTCCAAGGGGATTGCCATGTTGCAAACGGCAAAGGCAGTGGAATAGGGCGGATGGTAATGCACCACCCCTCTCGCATCCTTTCTTGCCATATAGATGGCCATGTGGGTATTGATTTCCTTGGTGGGCTTCCCGTGCCCTTCGATAACCTCGCCGGTTTGGTCCACAATGAGAAGGGCCTCCTCGGACAGGTCGAACAGAGACGACCCGCTGGGCTTGACAAGGAACCGGCCTCTTCCCAGTCTCATACTGAGATTCCCACCCGTGGAAGTTTGCATGCCCAAGGTCACGGCCCTGCGGCAGATATGAACAAAGGTCTTTCGTTCCTCGGAAAATGACATCATGCTTTTTTGTCTCCCGTTGAAAGGCTAAGGGTATATTTTCTTTTTGGATACGCAGGTGCCGTGCCCGGTCAGGATATGATCGGCCTTGCTGAAGATGGCTTCCATGCTGGCAAACATCTCAAAGACATTGACATACCTGCCCATGGGCGTAAAGGGGAGCCCCCGGTGTTCGTCCGGTTCCAGGTTTTCGTCCGCAAACACGGCATCTCCTGCGATGACATACAGGCCCCCGTCTGTTTGTACCGCCACGGACTGGTGTCCCGGACAATGTCCCGGACTGGGGAACAGGGTGATGAAATCATTGTAGGCGTATTCCCCTTCCACGGTTTCAAAGGAGACGTTTTCAAAGGGGGGAACAACGCCCAGCTGTTTGGATTCATAGGACTTGAAGTATAGGATATGGGGGTCCAGCGCAAAGCGCAGTTCCATGGCGTGGACATAATAGGTGGCATTCCTAAAGAGCTTCATATTTGAGCAGTGGTCCCAGTGAAGATGGGTAAAGATAACGGTATGGATTTCTTCCGGTTTGAGGCCGAGTCCTGCCAGTCGCTCATCGATTCGATAGCCTTTGGGTTGATATGATCCGGGATGATGCCAGTCCGCCCGTTCCGTCTCACTCATCCCCGTGTCGATGAGGATATTTTCCTTGCCGTCCGTGACGTAGAAGGCCCAGGTTGGGACTTCAACCTCCATTCCGTTGTCTTTTCCAGGTGTTATATAGGCCCCTTTGTCGAGTTTGATAAAGCCCGTATTGAGGGGACAAATTTTGATGTCCATACATGCACCTCAAATTATGTTTATTTCAACATGTCCGTCATGATCCTGACCGCCTTTCGAACAAAGGAGTTGTCATTGATGTGGGCATCCATTTTAATGACCTCGACGTTTTTATTTTTCAGATTATTCCTAAGGCTGTCCAAGAACCGTTGATCCGCCTGGGGATCAAAGAAGGGCTTGTCCACGGCATTGGGTTCCGAGAATCCCTGGAGGGGAATCATGATTTTGACGGGGCATACGGCCCGGTTCAACTTTTGTGCAAGGAATTTGCCTGCCTGGGTCATTTCCGCTGCAGTCGCCCTGACAAGCGTTATGTTTCTGTTGTGTATGATGTGTTTCCTTTTTTTCCAGGCACGGGAGAGTCCCTGATAAGGGCCCTTCACGATGTAATCGATCGCACCCGGTGCCACAATATAGGGGATATCCATCTTGGATGGGATACACAGGCGATTTTTACCTGCTGCGAAAATGCCCCCGCCCACCTCATCCATGATTTCGTGGGTTGTCCAGTCCATGATAGCATCGAAGTAGCCCAATTCCGCTAATTCCTCCATCGCGGTCCCACCGGTACCATTAGCGTGGAAAAGCACCATTTCGAACCCGCGCCCGCGAAAGATTTTTTTCATATTCATGAGTCCTGCCGTGGTAACACCGAATGCCGTGGCGCCGATGACCTTGCCGGAAACTTTCCGTATAGGCCTGTAGGCCTTTGCCATTGCCAGAACAGCACTCACGGCGTTTTCCAGAATTCTGTTAAAGATGAAATTCAGCCCGAATACGTCAGTCACGGAAGGGAAAACCGCAATGTCTTTGGTCTGGATGAAGGGACGCATATCGCCCGAGGCGATGGTGGAGACCATGACTTTGGGGAATCCCAGGGGGAGGACCTGCATGGCTGATGTACCCATGGCCGTCCCCTGGCCGCCCCCGACGGCAATTACGCCGTCTATTCGTTTCTCATTGTACAGTTCCTCGACCCAGGCCTTAAGACCATCGGTCATGGTGCGGATCATTTTCCCCTTGTCTCCGATCCGTACCAGGCTTTGCAGAGGCTGGCCCCCTTTCAGGGCAACATCCTGGCGTGAAATGTCTCCATTACGTAAAGGCCTTCCGAGTGTGCCCGGATCGATCATCAGGGCCTGAAAGCCATCTTCTTCGATCAATCCTTTGATGTAAAGGCACTCCTCCCCCTTGGTATCCATCGTTCCGATGACCAGGATAGTTTTTTTATGACGATCCATGAATGTAACGTTTGGGCAACCTTCTCAGGGGGACCCATGGGTGTTTTTACAGCTTCACACCGCAGTATTTTACCAGGGGCTCTCTGTCTGTGGTGATTTCCTTCACTGACCCGTGGTAACAAACCATCCCCTTTTCCATGATGTACACCCTTGCCGTATCAATGAGGCCGAAGGCCATGTCGTAATTCTGCTCTACCAGGAGGATGGTGACCCCGCTTTGCTGGAGCTTTTTGAGGATTTCGGCTATTTCATCCACCATAATGGGCATGAGTCCCTCGGTGGGTTCGTCGATGAGCATCAACTTTGGTTGCGCCACCATGGCGCGGGCGATGGCGAGCATCTGCTGCTCTCCGCCGCTCAGGTTCTCCCCGCGATGATGGATCCGTTCCTTTAGTCTCGAGAAAGTGGTGCAAACCTCATCGACCACTGCCTTGATCTGTTCATGACCGATTTTGCCATGAACCAGCATGCCCATCTTCAAGTTTTCGAAGACAGTCAGGTTCGGGATAATTCTTCTTTCTTCAGGGATATAGGCAATGCCCCTTCGGGCGATTTTGTGGGGCGAAAGCCCAGCAATGCCCTCCCCGTCGAAGAGAATATTCCCGGAACTGGGAGGCTGAACGCCCATGATGGTTTTCAGAGTCGTGGTCTTGCCCACACCGTTTCTTCCGATAAGGAGAACGAGCTCGCCGGGGTCTATGTCCAGGGAAATTCCCTGGAGTACGTGGCTGCGCCCGTAAAAGGTATTCACATCCTGTAAGGAGAGTATCATCAATGACCTCCAAGGTACACGCGTTGCACTTCGTCGCTATTGTTGATTTCTTCCGGGGTTCCTTCCGCCAAGATGGAACCGTCGTGAAGCACGGTTATGTAGCTGGAAATACCCATCACCACGCTCATATCATGCTCGACAATGACGATGGTCAGACATTTTGCAAGTTTTTTGATAAGGGTCATGGTTGACTGGGTCTCTGCCGGGGTCATCCCTGCCGTGGGTTCGTCCAGGAGGAGAATCACCGGATCGGTGGCCAGTGTAATTCCGATTTCGAGATACCGCTGATCTCCATAGGGCAAATTTTCTGCGATTAGGCCCCTCTTGTCCGTCAATCCGATCTCTAACAGGATTTCCTCAGTTTTTTCATTGATTTTTTTCAGGTTCCAGTATTTCCCCCAGAAATTATACCGTGTGACCCTCATCTGGGCGGCGAGTCGCACGTTTTCCAAGACCGTGAGGGTGGGAAAGATGCTCGTGATCTGATGGGATTTGGTGATGCCCCTCCGGCAAATTTTGTGCTGGGGTTGACCAGCGATATTCTTTCCCTGGAACCAGATTTCCCCTTTGGTGGGTCGGAGCCTACCTGCAAGACAATTGAAAAACGTGGTTTTTCCCGCTCCGTTCGGGCCGATGATGGACCGTATTTGTCCCTCCGTCAAGGTAAAATTCACTTCATCGACCGCTTTGAGACCGCCAAAATTCATACAGAGTCCTTTTGTCTCGAGCATCACGTCGTCCATTAGCGATTCCCTATAGCTTGAGCAATGCTTGTTTCGGCCTTCCGGGTTTTCCGGAAGCGCTTTTCCAGGGTGCCCAGAATCCCGTCAGGAAAGGCAAGGATGAGGAGGATCACCATGGTCCCTACGAAAACCTCCCATCGAGCGGTCATAACGCTGATAGTGTCTTCGAAATAGATGAAGATCCCTGCTCCAAGAAACGGGCCGAAAAAGGAATTCATGCCTCCCAAAAGCGTCATGACCACACCTCTTCCCGACGTGAGCCAGTAAAGAGATCCAAGATTTCCATACCCAAGATACACCGTTGAGAGAGCCCCTGCGAGTCCGGAGAACAGGCCTGATACGGTAAAGGCGATGATCTTTATGAAAAGGACGCTGTAGCCGCACGCCTGGAGCCGCGTTTCGTTTTCACGGATTCCCTGCATCAGGGCGCCGAATGGGGAGTTGAGAAAGCGGTGCATTAACAGAACGGAAACGGCCACGATAAAGAAGGTAAAAAGAAAAAGGGGAAAAGGCTTTGCAAGATCAATAAAGAACGGGAATTCTATACTGAGAATCGGGATTTCCTTGAGGCCGTCTTCCCCGCCCGTAATGTGCTTGAGGGGAGAAAGGGCAAGGAAATAAAACATTTGTCCGAATGCGGCAATAAGCAGGGCAAAATAGACGCCTCTTTTCTTTACACATAGCGCTCCTATAAAGAATGCGCCCAGGGCTGCAAGAACGGCACCCGCAAGGATGGCTGTCCAGACGGAGCTGTTGAAATACCTCAGGGCAATGGCCGCTCCGTATGTTCCAAGCCCGAAAAAGGCTGCATGCCCAAAGGACAGCATCCCCGTGAATCCCAAGGCGATGTTGAATCCCATGGCATAGAGGCCGTAGATAATCATTTCCGTCGCCGTGGGAATAGGAATGGCCAGCGGCATCATCAGGATAAGGATAAACGCCACAATAATGTGTTTGTATTCGTCAAAGAAATATTTCCATACATCCGAACTGATCATTTTTTTCCTTTGTTATTCGCGACCGATCTCGCCGAAAAGGCCCCTGGGCCGAATCAGCAGGATGACCGCCATGGCAAAGTAAATCGCGACATCCGCATATGCGCCCGCAAAAAGGCTCGTAAAACTCACGATTTCGCCGATAATGATGCCGCCTACGATGGCCCCTCCAAGGCTTCCAAGACCGCCTACCACAGTTACCACAAAGCTCTGCATGATCATGGCCACACCCATGTCCGGTTCCACCGCCACCATCGGGGCTGCCACACTGCCGCCTAGGGCGGCGAGGGCTATGCCGATGGTAAAGCCGAGGGTCATGATTCCTGCGACATTGATCCCAAGAACATCCACGATTTCCTTATCCCGTGTTGCTGCCCTGAGAAACATCCCGAGGTTACTCTTCTTTAGAAAAAGCCAGAGACCGATCAAAACGGTGAATGTGATGACGATGACGAACATTCTGTATTTGGGGATGATCACGGTCCCTACACTGAAACTGCCCATGAACATCTCCGGATACTGCACTGCCTTACCCATGAGGCCATAGAAGATCTTTATGACATCCGGAATGGCCAGGGAAAGACCGAATGTCAACAGGAGAGGGTAAAGGGGATTCCGGCGTTTGTAAAGAGGTCTCAACACGGTGATTTCTGTGAGTGCCCCCAGTCCTGCTACAATGATCACGGATAGGGCAATATTGAGTCCGAAATTGCCTGTGAAGAGGCTCATGGTGTACACTGCATAGGCCCCGAGCATGTAATAGGCGCCGTGGGCAAAATTGACCACATCCATGAGGCCGTATATCATGGAAAGGCCGCTGGCAAGGAGTACGAAAACGGCCCCTAAGGCGAGTCCCAAGATGGCCTGCATCAGCAGAATGTTTAAAGGTATCCCGAACATATTTTTTATCCCTTTGTCGAGGCCCGGAGGCGGTTGCCCTCACTTCGGGGATCCCGCATGGTGAACAGGGAAAAATTTTCTTCTTTATCCGGATGAGCGGCAGCCCTGCAAAAGGGCCGCCGCCCGGCTGTGGGATCACCTGGGGAGTGGAATATTGGCGTTGGGAAGGTCTTTCTCGGCCCATTCGCAGTTCCGCATGGTGTCCGATGCCGGAATCTCGGCTATGATTTCGGCAACGTACCAATCCTTGGCCTTCTTGCCCAGGCCACGGAGAATAATCTGGCTCTCCGCCCTCTGATGGTTGCACTTCTGGTAATACTCCTCCCCCTTTGTAAAAGCGTACTTTCCGTCCTCAAGGGCCTTGACCACAGCATCCGCTTCCGTGGTGCCCGCCCTTTTCACCGCGTCCAAAAGGGCCATAATCTGGTGGTAGCCGGATTCGCCGTCCTGGCGGGGAGGCCTGCCGTTCTTATCCCAGAATGCCTTGACGAACTTCTTGGCGGTATCGTATTTGTCCTGGAGTTCCCAGTAGAAATCCACACCACCATAAATGTTTTCGTCATAGATGGGATAGATTTCCTTCATGGTGAGCACGGTTGTCTTTGTGCAGACGATTTTTTTGGGCCCGATAAGCCCCATTTCCGATGCCTGTTTCAGAGAGGCGTTCTGATCGCGACCCAGGTTGTTATAAACTATGAAGTCAGGATTGGCCGCCATAATCTTGGGCAGGAAGGCGGAGAAGTCGCTGGTTCCAAGGGGTGCATATGTATTTCCCAGGAATTTGCCCCCATAAATATCACTGGAATGTAGCCAGCCCTGAAGCAGCCGGTGTCCCCAGCGATAGTCCGCTGTCAGTGAGTACCACTTCTTGCCCAGGTTCTCAAATGCATACTTGGAAATAGCCATGGCGCACATATACGGCGAGACCATGCCGGAAAAGCCGTACTTATTGATGTCTTTACCGGTCACCATGTCGGATTGGGGGAAACCCATGTAGATGATTTTGTTTTTTGCGGAAAACTCGTTGATCACCTTGGAAACCGCGCCGGAAAGCGACCCAGCGATGAAGTCCACTTTTTGCTCGAAGACAAGTTCTTTGGCCTTTCTTAGGGCAACCCCTCCGTTGAGCTGGGAGTCCCGGACCAGAATTTCCACTTTTTTACCAAGCACGCCACCCTGGCTGTTGTAAAAATCGGCGGCTAACTCAGCACCTTTCTGCTGGTCATCCCCCAATGCTGCATAAGGTCCTGTCAAAGGCAAGATACATCCGATTTTAATTGTATCCGCGGCCACGGCAGAAGCACAAAATACCAAGGAAAATGCTAACATTAGTGTGATACAAAAATTTAATGTTTTTAACCTGTACATTTTAAATCCTCCTAATTTAAATGTTTATATTTATGTATATTTAAACAATCACTCGTGCTCGTCAATCTGGCACAGAAATGATTGACACACCCCTGATCAATAATAAATTCCGTGGCTTCTCTACCCAAGCCAGAGTAATCGGTCATATCTTCAGGCTTATCATAATAGCGATCATACTGAGCGGCGTAAAAAAGAATAATGTCACCCTTTTGAATATTTAGTCCAGCCTTACTAAACTCATTTTCTATCTTTTTTCGACCAAACTGCGTTTTCTAACATACATCACTAACATCTAGGCAAATTGCTGAGGCGATACATTTCTCTATGGCCCTGTCCGAGAATGCGAAATTCTATTTTAGTAATACAATATATAGTAGTTTACCGAAAAGTTAAACCCATCATGATGTGGTCGAAATCTCTAAACTCCTATTCTCGAACAGGCTCATAGCTTCTTGATTTAATATCACAGCATTTTA
>Ga0307421_1002521_pt1 | contig 10216 bp, 9 predicted proteins | sample SalMarWE160270MG_FD_202163 | JGI IMG/M metagenome (GOLD analysis project Ga0307421, IMG submission 202163) | Salt marsh sediment microbial communities from the Plum Island Ecosystem LTER, Massachusetts, United States - WE1602-70 | ecosystem: Environmental > Aquatic > Marine > Intertidal zone >...
GTCGGCGTGGCGCTCGGATTCGGCGCGCAATCGGTCGTGAAGGACTTGTTGAGCGGCATGTTCATCCTCTATGAGGATCAATACGGGGTCGGGGACAACATCGACCTGGGTGAGGCCATCGGGACGGTCGAGGGGGTCGGGCTTCGTGTCACCCGGTTGAGGAGCCTCGATGGGACGGTGTGGTTCGTACCCAATGGCGAGATCCGGCGCGTAGGCAACAAATCTCTCCTCTGGTCGAGGGCGATGGTTGACGTACGGATCGATTCCAGCGTTGATGTCGGGCGAGCAAAGGAGGCCCTCCTTGAGGCGGCGACCGCGGCGATCGCCCGGGAGGAGATCGCCCCGAGAGTGCTCGCTCCGCCGATCGTCCCGGGGGCCGAGAGCATCGCCAGGGACGCGATCATGCTCAGGGTCATTGTGCAGGTGCATCCCGGTGATCAGTGGGACGTCGAGCGGGCCATCCGAGCCGAGATTCAGCGGGTGTTCAAGGCGCGGAAGATCCGGCTGGCAATCTCGGAGAACCGGGTCTACATGGAATCCGAGGAGTAGGGCGGCTCTTCCTCGGGCTTGAATGAGCCCTCGACTTTGTTCCCGATGGCATGGGCCAGCGCCACGGATGCGACCCCCACGAGGGCGAAGTAGAACAGGGGGATGGTCATCAAAGGGTCGTTGGCTCCCTCAGACCCGGAGCCTCCCATCAGCCCTACGCCCCCAGCGACAAGGCCCTGGACAATCAGCGATATCACCGGCCCCGAGGACGCCAGAACGTGGTCGAGCCACCATCCAAAAAGCAGCAGATACGCGGCAACAGCCCCAATGAACGATCCTATGTAATAGGGGGTAGACCCGCCGTCGCCAACAAATGTGGGACTCGGATACACCGAGGCGAGGATGGCGCCAGCCAGCATTCCGAGGGCAGCGAAAGCGAGCCACGCCCGGCCCCACCTGCGAAAGGTGACCCGCCACGTTCGAGAGAACGATCCATAGGAGAGTCCAGGAGGTGCGTTGAGGGAATAGCCGGTGGAATCGACTGGAGGATATTGAGGCGTGACGGACGAGGCAAGCGGTGGGCCATCGAACCTCGGACCCATCGGAGGCGGGGCGTCGATGGGTTTTCCGGTTCGCGTCGGCTGATCCGGCTTGGCCAGGAAGGGATCCTGCCACTCGGAGTCGGATGCCATATCGCCACACTAGCGGAATCGGGTGTCGCTAGGAGGTAGCCTCGGAGGGGTCAACAGGAAGGGGAGAGGATGACGCAATCGGACGATCCGTTGGCGGAGGCCGCCGTCGCTTCTGGGCTCGGGACCCTCTCTCTGACCCAGATCGGACCCACCGTGTTCGAGGGCATATCCCTCAAGGTCCCGAGTGACCGCGTCTTCGGGGGTCAGGTGCTTGCCCAGGGCTTGATCGCAGCCGGACGGACCATCCCCGTAGAGCGGCACGCCCACTCCCTGCACGCCTACTTCCTTCGGGCGGGAGATGCCCGACGCCCGATTCGCTTCGAGGTCGAGCTCCTGAGGGACGGGCGCTCGTTCTCCGCCCGTCGCACCCATGCCTTCCAGGATGGACGGCCGCTTCTCAGCATGATTGCGTCTTTTCAAGAGGTTGAGGAAGGGTTTGACCACTCCATCGCCATGCCCGAGGTTCCGCCGCCGGATTCTGTACGGTCCGGGGTAGATGTGCTGAGCGGGTATTCGGGTCAGCCGTGGGCCGACTTCTGGCTCAAGGACGCCCCCTTCGATGTGCGTCATGTCGAGGGCACACTTTTCGACCGGGTCGATCCCAGACCTCGGGCCTTTCAGACAGCCTGGATGAGGATTCGTCGCCCGATCGACGTGCCCGAACTGACCCATCGGGCGCTCATCGTTTTCGGATGCGACCAGGTGATGCTCGAACCCCTCCTTCGGCGTCATGAGGTGTCATGGGCGACCCCAGGCATCACGGTCGCGAGCCTCGATCATGCCATGTGGTGGCATCGTCCCGCGCGGGCCGACGAATGGCTTCTGTTTGTCCAGGACACCCCGACGGCGCAGGGAGGGCGTGGCCTCACGGGAGCCTGGGTCTTCACGGAGGATGGGCGACTCGTGGCGAGCATCGCCCAGGAGGGCGTGTTCAGGGTCTCGGATGACCGTGGGGGACTCGCCGACCAGATCGAGGGGTCGTCCTAGGCCGTCTCGTCCTAGGCCCTTTTAGAACCGTCAACCCCGGGTGAGCTTGCGGTAGGTCACGCGGTGCGGACGGGCGGCCTCAGGGCCGAGGCGCTCGATTTTATTCTCCTCGTAGGACTGGAAGTTTCCCTCGAACCAGAACCACCGTGCGGGATCCTCGGCGGTGCCCTCATAGGCCAGGATGTGTGTCGCGACCCTGTCAAGGAACCAGCGATCGTGGGAGACGACCACGGCGCAACCGGGGAATTCCAGGAGGGCGTTCTCAAGCGAGCCGAGCGTTTCGACGTCGAGGTCGTTCGTGGGCTCGTCGAGGAGGAGCAGGTTCCCGCCCTGCTTGAGGGTGAGCGCGAGGTTGAGGCGGTTTCGCTCCCCGCCAGACAGCACTCCGGCCGGCTTCTGTTGGTCCGGGCCCTTGAAGCCGAAGGCGCCGACATACGCCCTGGAGGGCATCTCGACGCGCCCGACCTGGATGAAGTCGAGACCATCCGAGACGACTTCCCACAGCGTCTTCTTAGGATCGATTCCGGCTCGCTCTTGATCGACGTATCCGATGGAGACGGTATCTCCGATCTTGAGTTCACCCGCGTCCAGGGGCTCGAGTCCGAGGATTGCCTTGAACAGCGTTGTTTTGCCGACGCCGTTCGGACCGATCACGCCGACGATGCCGTTGCGGGGGAGCGAGAAGGAGAGCCCCTCGATGAGGGTTCGGTCGCCGAATCCCTTCTTGATCGCCTTGGCCTCGAGCACGATGTTGCCGAGGCGGGGGCCTGGCGGGATTTGGATTTCCTCGAAGTCCATCTTCCGGGTTTTTTCCGCCTCGGTGGCCATCTCTTCGTATCGCTCCAGGCGCGATCGGGACTTGGTCTGGCGGCCCTTGGCGTTCTGTCGGACCCAGGCGAGTTCCTCCTCGAGCCTCTTCGCGAGCTTCTGGTCCCTCTTTCCCTGGACCTCGAGGCGTGCGCTCTTTTTTTCCAGGTACGTCGAGTAGTTGCCCTCGTACGGGTATGCACGCCCGCGGTCAAGCTCGAGGATCCATTCGGCTACGTTGTCGAGGAAGTACCGGTCGTGGGTGACGGCGAGGACGGCGCCCGAGTACTTCGCGAGGTGCTGCTCGAGCCACTGGATGGATTCGGCGTCGAGGTGGTTCGTCGGCTCGTCGAGGAGGAGGAGGTCGGGTTTCTCAAGGAGCAGCCTGCAGAGGGCGACCCTGCGGCGCTCGCCACCGGAGAGGGTGGCGACGGAGGCGTCGCCGGGAGGGCAGCGGAGGGCGTCCATCGCCTGTTCGAGTTGGGAGTCGAGATCCCAGGCATCGGCGTGGTCGAGTTCCTCCTGGAGGGTTCCCATTTCCTTGAGGAGTGTGTCGAAGTCCGCGTCCGGCTCGCCCATGAGGGCGCTGATCTCGTTGAAGCGGTCGAGCTTGGCCTTGATGGGGCCGACGCCTTCCTCGACGTTCCCGAGCACGTCCTTCGCTTCGTTGAGTTCGGGCTCCTGCATGAGGATGCCGACTGAGTATCCGGGGCTGAGGCGCGCCTCGCCGTTCGAGGCGGTCTCGAGACCGGCCATGATCTTTAGAACCGTCGATTTTCCGGCCCCGTTCGGGCCGACGACGCCGATCTTGGCGCCCGGAAGGAAGGCCAGCGTGACGTCGTCAAGGATGACCTTGTCGCCGTGCGCCTTGCGCGCCTTATGCATCTGGTAAATGAACTCAGCCACTGAATATCTCCGAATTGGGTAGTCGTCGCGTCCGTCGGCGCCCCCGCCGCGAGGGAGGGGCACGCTGACGGTCCGCGACCAGCCTACGCGGTCAGGGCGAGCTCGGCCTTCTCCTCGTTCTAGGCCGCCTCATCGGCCTCGGCGATTTCATCTGGCTCATTCTCGATTGGCTCATTCGACGAATCGGAATCCACCTCGGCGGCGTCGGCGTCCTCCGCAGCGAGGGTGGCATCGCCGTATGCCCTGGTGAACTCGGCGGTTCCGCGGGTGAGGTCGTGGCCGACGCTCGTCGCATCGATGACGAGGTCCACTCGAGAGCCGCCCTCGCCCTCCCACTCGGCGGTACGGAACCGCCCGTGGACGGTCACGGGTTGGCCTTTCTTGATCGAGTTCGCCACAGTAATGGCCGCGGAGCGGAACACCTTGATGGTGAACCATTCTGTGCGACCGTCGGCCCACTCTGCCTTCTCGCGGTCATAGAACCGCGAGGTCGAGGCCATGCGAAAGCTCGTGAGCCTCGCCCCCGTCGGTCCAACGTGCTGGCTCGGCTCGGTCGCCACCCAGCCATTGATGGTCATGATCAGGTCATTCATTGCACACTCCTTTGGCACGGCCGCACCCTGCGGCCTGCGACCAGGGTGCTAGGTGGGGCAAGACAAGGCGCGACGAGCGCCGGTCTCGTCGGGCGCTATCGCGCGGCGACGACCTGGGGACATCTGCTAGGAAACACCCCGGTCCGACATCGCAAGCTCGCATGGCAGGGAATTGCCTCCCACTCGCCGATCGTCAGTATCGTGATCGCCGAGTCCAGCCCAATACTGCTAGGGAGTGAGGGGACCGAGAATGCGGAGCGCTACAGCCGCCGCATTGCGCACGTCCGATTCTGCGTCTGTAAGGGCTGCGGTGAGGGGCTTGACGGCGGCGGGGTCACCGAGTTTGCCGAGCGCTACGGCCGCCGCTTTGCGCATGGATAAGTCCGTGAGGGCGGTGATGAGGGGTTGGACGGAGGAGGGGTCACCGAGGTCACCGAGCGCTTCGGCCGCTGCATTGCGCACGTGCGGATGCTCGTCTGTGAGGGCTGCAGTGAGGGGTTGGACGGCGGCAGGGTCACTGAGTTTGCCAAGCGCGCAGGCAGCCGCACTGCGTAGGAAAAAGTCCTCGTCCGTGAGGGATGCAATGAGGGGTTGGACGGCGACAGGGTCACCGAGGTTGCCGAGCGCTCTGGCTGCTGATGTTTGCACGACCCGGTTCTGGTCTGTGAGGGCGGTTATGAGGGGATGGACGGCGGCAGGGTCACCGAGTTTGCCGAGCGCATGGGCTGCCCCCGCGCGTAGCTGGGGATCTTTGTTTGTGAGGGTTGCGATGAGGGGGTTGAAGACAGCGGGACCAAGTTTGCCGAGCGCTTCGGCTGCCGTGATCTGTACCTGAAGGATCTCATCAGAAAGGACTTTGATGAGCGGTTTGATGGCGGCAGCGTCGCCGAGGCCACCGAGCGCTTCCGCTGTCCGCTTGCGCACGATCTTGTTCTCGTCTGTGAGGGCCTTAATGAGGGGCTTGACGGCGGAGGGGTCGCCGAGGTTACCGAGTGCGACGGCCACTATTTGCCGAACATCCTCATCCCTGTCTGTGAGGGCTTTGATGAGGGGCTTGACGGCGGAGGGGTCACCGAGGTTCTCAAGCGCTCCAACTGCCGCCTTGCGTGCCACAGGTTTCGAATCAGAGAGGGTCGTGATGAGACGTTCGATAGCGGCGGGGTCTCCGATTACTCCGAGCGCTCGGGCTGCCTGCATGCGCACAAACTCGTTCTCGCCTGTGAGGCATGTAATGAGGGGTTTGACGGCGGCGGAGCCGAATTTGATGAGGGATCTCTCCGCCTCCATGCGAACTTCCGGTTCCGGGTCAGAGAGGGTTGTGATGAGGGGTTGGACGGCGGCGGGGTCGCCGAGGCTACCAAGCGCGGTGGCCGCCTGTCGGCGCACGCGCGAGTCCGTATCCGTGAGGGCCGTGACGATAAGAGGTTTGACGGCGGCGGGGTCGCCGAGGCTACCGAGCGCTTCAGCGGCTTCCCGACGCGCGTCACGGTTCTCGTCTGTGAGGGCCAGAACGAGGCCCTTGACGTCGCCTCCGGTTTTCATCTTGTAGACGTTGGGCATGTCGTACCTCCCCTAGGCGACGAGGCTCACTCCGACGGTGTGGCGACACGGCGGAGAGAAATCTCTCAATATGACAGCATAGTGAGGAGAAGACGCTGGTGGGTATTCTCCGCTTTGGATTCAGGTCTCGACGATTACCTACCTTGGAAAGGGGATGAGTTGGCCATGCGGTCGCGTCGCGTATAACCGCACCGAGGAGCGTCCGGGCTCCATAGGGCAGATGGTGGCAAACGGCAACCTGGGATGATCACGGAAGCGTGGGGGGAATTGCGTGTATTCGATTAACGTGTGTTACCAGTATTCTCGCGATCGTAGTACCGCGAGGTCGAGGCCATGCGGAAGCTCGTGAGCCTCGCCCCCGTCGGCCCGACGTGCTGGCTGGGCTCGGTCGCCACCCAGCCGTTGATGGTCATGATCAGGTCATTCATCGCGCCCTCCTTTGGCATGGTCACACACCCTGGGGACATCGGCACGCGGCTGCTCGTTGCCGGCGGGCTTGCCCGTCGTGACGTTGGTGAACTCGGCGAAGGCGCGGTGCTACCGACATAGGAGGTGAGGAGGGGGGCGCTAGGGGGTACCCGAGTCCGCCTCGTCTCTCGGGTACATGGTGAGGGATTCGGCGGAGACGGGCCTACCGAGCCTGCCAAGCGCTTCGGCCGCTCCCCTACGTACGAACTCGCTCTTGTCGGTAAGGGCTGCGGTGAGGGGAGCGATGGCGGCCGGTTTGCCAAGGAGGCCGAGTCCCACGGTCGCCATGAAGCGCACATGCTCACTCTCGTCATAAAGGGCATCGATGAGGTCATTGACGTTTCCCTTGGCTACCATCTTGGGAACGTTGGACATGAGATCCTCCTCTGGGCTACCCGGCACGCTATTGCATACAAGAGTCGAGTACATAATCATGACATCTCTATGGGCCTTCGCGGCTAGCTCTCTGGTTCACTGGGAGCTGCCTCGGATGGGTCTTGTACGGCTAGGTTGGTCAACTCATCCAGCGCCCGATATGCCTGGTGCATCATCGATGTCGGTTCCACGACATCTGGCTCGACGGCCGTCCGGACGGCGACTCGTCCAAGCGCGAGGAACCTCTCCTCGGTGTCCTGACCCTTCGGCTTCCTGAAACGAGACTTGGGCGGCACCGCCTCTGGCCACTCGATTGCGTCGAGGGCTGCCGCGATCGTTTCGGCGAGTGCCCTGGACTTGGGGATGGCTGCGCTGAGGACTTTTTTCCATGGACGCGGAAGCCCATCGGTCGCGGCGGCAAGCCATCGCTCTCGTATCGTTTCGACGGCGGCGGCCGTGAGCCGACCCCGCGTCGCGACCGAGCCCTTCCCCGTCGCCACGTCATTGGCCGCCTCCGCGAAGGCGTCGACACCGGCGGCCCGAGCCAGGTCCTCGATCAGCGTGTCGACGGAGGGGATCGCGGGCTCCGCTCCCTTGGCGAGGGCAGAGGCGAGGTCTCGCCCGGTGGCGACGAGGTCGGAACGCACCGCCTCCGCCGCGACGGATCGTTTCTTGACGACGCTCGAAAGCACGCTGCGTAGGCTGTCGATTCCGGCTCCGGTCTTGACCGATGTCAGGAGTACCGGCGCGTTGTCGATCCCCTTCTCAGCGAGAAGCCGACGAATGTCGAACATCACGGCGTCAGTGTCGGCGCGCGTCAGTCGGTCGACCTGATTGAGGATGAGGGTCGAAGGGGCCCGCACGGCTGCGATACCCGCGAGGTACTGGGAGTGCAGGGCGTTGTCTGCGTACTTCTGCGGATCGACCACCCAGGCGACGAGGTCGGCCATTGGGATGACGCGGTCGACGATCTCTTTGTGGGCCCCATCGACGGAGTCGTGATCAGGTAGATCGAGGAGGATGAGGCCCCTGAAGGAGGCCTCCTCGTCGGCATCGAGGGCGGTCTCGCAGAGGAGGCGTTTTTCGGGATCCACCCCCAGCCAATCGAGGAGGGCGTCCGGCCTTCCGCCCCAGGTCGCCGCGCTGACATGAGCCGTGGTTGGCCGCGAGACCCCGACGATGGCGAAATCCATCCTCGTGATGGCGTTGAAGAGAGACGACTTGCCCGACCCCGTCCCCCCGGCGAGGGCCACGATGGTCGAATCCACACCAAGCCGGAGCCTCTCATCGATCCTCTTGATCGCTTCCGCGACCCTCTCCCTGAGGCGCGGGGAGATGGCGTCACCCGCCCACTCGAGGGATGATCGTAGGCGCGCCACTCGCTCGAGAAGATAGGTGGTCTCGCTGGGAGGCTCGAGGTGGGTGAAGGACACGCTCACAAGAGGCTCCGGAGTTCGGCACGCCGAAGCCGAATTCCTGCGGACTCATCGGGCGCGAGGGTCGGAAGGTCACTTGGGCTGATCATGGCGAGGGCCTCGCGGTTGATCGCGTGACGACGGGTGTTCGTGAGGAACGCCCTCGCCTGATCGAAGGAATCCTGCATTCCGGATCCGATCAGCAGGGCGAGAACCTGCCTTGCCTGAGGGACGCCGAGCACGGCCGAGGCAAACGTCGTCGAGAGCCCGTCCTCTCCGATGATGTCCACCGCGTGCGCAGCTCCTGGCAGGGCGAGGGCGAGCGACTTGCACTGAGACATCCATCCGTGTGCGACTTCGCGGGTAAGGCGGGAGCGGGCCGCGACAGCCTCCTCTACGTCACGCTGGGCGATCAGCCAGGACCCCGGCCCATCGTCGGCGGAGCCTAGAGCGGCCACCATCCTCTCCGACGCCTGCGAGACGGCGAAACCGAGGGTGCTCTCGACCGAGGCCAGGAGTTCCGCCCGGATAGCGATGAGAGTGGCGTCTCGCTGCTCGCGCGCGGCTTTCCGTTTTGCCCATGAGGACGATCGAATGCGGAACAGGGGTCCACCCGCAGTCGCGGCTTTCGTCCACAAGGTCGACACTGGCCCTAGGGCGATTTCGGTGAACCAGAATTCTCCCCCCTCCTGCTCCGAGTGGGCGGCGGCCTTCCTGATGGCGCCACGGGCCGCCTTGATGCTTACGGCGCGTTCATCCATGAGTTCAGCGAGTCGTTCGAGCCACTCCTTGAGGGCCTCGAAAGCGCCCCCTAGCGTCCGCTCGATGATCGTGTGGGAACTCGTGGCCGCCACCGAGAAAAGCCAGCGTCGCAAACCATCGACCACCTCCGCAGGCAACTCCGTCAATCCCTGCGCCTGCTCGGGGATGACGAAGAAGGGGAGTGACTCTAGGCCCTCGCGCCGGAGTCGTTCGACGAGGTCTCGCCGAACATGAGCGGCGACGTCCGCGGTCACCCTGTTGAGGACGATGGCGATCGACGCCCCCCGCCCGGTTCCAGATCGTAGGGCCTCCCAGGGCACGCTGTCGCCGTATCGTGCCGCCGTGGTTACAAATACCCAGAGGTCGGCGGCGTCGAGCAATTCCTGTGCCATCTCCCTGTTTTCCCCAACGAGGGAGTCCAGGTCGGGGGAATCGACCAGGGTGAGGCCTCGGGGGATGGAGTCGTGCGGGTGAAGGATCGCGCGTCTTGTCACCGTGCTGAGCAGGTCAGTATCCGCGGGGTTGTGAAAGAGGTGAGGCTCCTTCGTCGTCGGACGGAGGACGCCGACCGGGGTCAGTTCCTCCCCCACGAGGGCGTTGACGATGGCCGACTTGCCCGCCCCCGTGGAGCCTCCTACGACGACGATCGCCGGTGCCGAGTTCTCCAGGATGCGGGGGATGAGGTGTTGGTCGAGTTGTTCCAGGATGTTCCGGACAAGGACACGCGCCTGCTCGGTCGCCTCGGAGTCGAAGGGGAGTTCGACCGATGCTACGGCCGCACGGGTATCGCGCAGGGCGTCCATGAAAGTATCAGGATGACCCCACGACCGCACGGGACGGATACTCATGCCACTAGCGTGCCGTCTTATCGGTCGGTTTTACGTCTACCACGCGGGATGTTCCCCGACCGCGGACCATTACCCTTGGAGGCGTGGGAAGTCGCCCCCGTAGCTCAGCTGGATAGAGCGCCGGACTTCTAATCCGTAGGCCGCAGGTTCGAATCCTGTCGGGGGCACCCTGTCGTGTCTCAAGTCATAGGCAACGGACCGAACCTACGGGTTCGGTCCGTTTCTGTGTTTACAGGTCGGCCCCTTGGGTGCACTGGTGGGTTGGTAGTCGCGGTTGGGGTTGAGGATCAGGTCGCGCAGGAGTTCTCCGGCGG
>Ga0307421_1002523_pt1 | contig 10213 bp, 6 predicted proteins | sample SalMarWE160270MG_FD_202163 | JGI IMG/M metagenome (GOLD analysis project Ga0307421, IMG submission 202163) | Salt marsh sediment microbial communities from the Plum Island Ecosystem LTER, Massachusetts, United States - WE1602-70 | ecosystem: Environmental > Aquatic > Marine > Intertidal zone >...
CTTTTTGGTAAAACTTCTTGCCTGGACTCCCACAGGGCCTTTGACGTGTTTTATCTTGATATCTTTACCCGCCACACCGGCAATGGTCTTTACCAGTTCATCCACAGACACATACTCCCGGCGTCCGATATTGACCCCGTTCTCAAGGTCTGAATGCATGAGCAAATAGATCCCTTCCACCATATCATCTATGTACGTATAGGCTCTCATGGCTTTCCCGTCTCCCCAGACTTCGATCTCCCCGCCGTCCGCTGCTTCTGCGATCTTCCGGCACAAAGCCGCAGGAGCCTTTTCTCTTCCGCCCTGCCATGTGCCTTCTGGGCCGTAGCAGTTCTGGAATCGCGCCAGCCTGACTTTGATGTCATACTTTCGCGCATACGCCATGGCCATGCGCTCTGCATAGAGCTTTTCCCATCCGTATTCATTGTCCGGTAAAGCCGGGTAGGCTTCTTCCTCGGAAAGCTCGGGCTCACCCGGTTCCATATCCCTGTAAACACACGCAGAGGATGAGAAAAAATACCTTTTTACTCCGGCTTTGGCGCTTGAATGGATCATATGTATGTTGATCAAAGCACTGTTTCGCATGATCTCACACTCTGCGGAATGAATGAACCCCATGCCTCCCATATCAGCCGCTAACTGGTAGACCTCATCAAAAGGCCTGCCTTTCCGCGAAAGAACCGCTCTCTCACAGTTTTCCTGCTCTCTGAGGTCGATCTGGATGAACTCATCCGCTTCTGTTTCCGAAAATTCGGGTTTTTTAAGGTCTACGCCTCTTACCCAGTAATCCATTTTCTTGAGTTTTTTGACCAGGTGACTCCCTATAAAACCTCCGGCTCCGCATACTAAAGCTTCTCTCATTTATTTCCTTCCTTCAAATTTTTTTTATCCATGATAATCCCGTGTCCCACAGGATAAAGGTCCGGTATCGATACGGGCAGCCGGCCCTTAAAACCGATCTCACCGAATAAAGCTCTGGCTGCCGCCCTCTGAGCGGGATCCGCCTTTCGGTACGCACAGATAGAGGCATCCACATCCGGAAAATGCTTTATGAAATAAGGGCTGCCGAACGATATCACGATCAACGGGACCTCATCTCCGGCTAACTCGTTTATTAGGGCAATGTGTCTTTTGTTAAGACCCACACTCCCCTTCCCAGAATACAATCTGGAAAAAAGTGTGATGATGCGGAGGTCAGCTTCCTTTGACTCTTCCACTGCCTGCCTGATGAATTCATCTCCGGTCAACGCATCCGCATAAAAATCCATGGTCTCCGGATATCTCTTTTTGACTTCTTCTGTAAAAACCTGTCCTGCAAAAAAATCTCCTTTGTCACTGCTCAGGGAAAAGACCGCAATTTTTTTATCTTCACCGGATATGGGCACGATATTCTTCTCGTTTTTCACTAAGGTCACAGAGGCTTCAAAAGCTTTTTCAGCCTGCTCAATATGGTCCTCAGATGCCAGTATCCGCGTCAAAGCGTCCATATCCACCTCTTTGTTTTTATGAAGACCCATTTCTGCTTTGGCTTCTAAAATTCTCCGTATGGATTCATCGATCCTTTTCTCGCTGATCCCTCCTGTCCGCACTTCCTCAACCAGCGCATCTATGACTTTTTTCGTCTCAAGCGGAAGAAGAATGCAGTCCACGCCGGCCTTGACCGCTAATATGGCTGCTTCCTCCGGGGAATAAAGCTCTGTAATCCCTCCCATCTCCATGGCGTCTGTGACGATGAGTCCGTTAAAGCCCCACTTTTTCCTTAAAAGCTCGCTTATGATGACCGGAGAGAGCGTGGCCGGCATATGTGGTGAAGGGTCGAGGGCCGGAACATGGATATGGGCGGTCATCACAGCCTTTACCCCGGCTTTGACCGCTTTTTTAAAAGGATAAAGCTCAACCCGATTCAGTCTTTCCAAATCAGCATTTATCAAGGGAAGCTCTGTATGAGAGTCCACATCCGTATCTCCATGCCCCGGAAAATGCTTGGCTGTGGCGATAAGCCCGTTTTCCTGACAGCCCCGGATATAAGCATCGGCCAGCCGGCTCACCTGCCCGGGATCCTCTCCAAGGGAGCGGGTGTTTATGATCGGGTTCTGCGGATTGATATTCACATCCACAACCGGAGCATAGGTTATGTGTATGCCCACGGCTCTGGCCTCTTTGGCAGTGACCTTGCCCATCATATACGCCAGCTCTTCGGAGCCTGAAGCGCCTATGGACATAAGCGGAGGAAAAAGAGTGGTGCCCTGGAGTTGGCATCCCAGCCCTCTTTCCAGGTCAGAGGCAATAAGAAGGGGTACTTCGGATCTCTCCTGAAGCTCGTTTATCAAATAGGCTGCCTCAAAGACATCTCCCCCGAATATGATCAATCCCCCTATTTTTTGTTTTTCAATAAGAGACTCCAGGTTCTTTACATAACGGCTTTCCCGGTTGTAAAAATGACCGGAAAATCGGCAGCTTATCATCTGGCCTATTTTTTCCTCGAGGGTCATCTTCTTCACGGTTTTATCAGCCCATCTCAATCCGGATGGAGAAACCATGAGGCCGGGCCTTAGGGCCTGCCGGGCGCAGTCAGTCAGAAAAAGCAGCATAAGGATGGAAACAGATAAAAGTAATATCTTTTTTTTGCCGGTATTTATGTTCATAAGGACCTCTTTCATGGATTATTGGTTCTTAAATTCCTGTGTCATTTTAAAGGTTTCCCGGATGCCTGCCTTTCCCACGGCTGTTGAAGCCAGTTTGAGGCCGAAGCGGACCGCTTCCCACACATCTTTTCCTTCCTCCAGCCTGGATGAGGCAGCCGCGCAAAAAACATCCCCGCATCCTGTTGTATCCTTCACCTCAGCGGATTCATCCGGTTTCATTTTTTTGGCTCCTTCAGAGGTTAAAACCAGAATCCCTTCTTCTCCAAGAGTCACGATAAAAGCCCTGACTCCTCTTTCAAGAACCGATTCCCCGAAAACAGCGATCTCTTTTTCATCCGGATTTTTATCCGGGCACCCCATCATACAGGCTGCTTCCTGCCGGTTTGCCTGTAAATAGTCAACACCCTTCGCCCATTCCGGCCAATCAGGAAGCGGGATATACCTTCTGACCTTTCCCAGTTCAGGCGACAGCGCCATAGAATGGATATCCATCCACACAGGGCATTTGGCTTTGTCTTTTACCCGGTTCCAATCCTCCAGTGTGATATCCATACCGGAGATCATCAAAAGGATGAGAAAATCAATACCAGAAAGCCTGTCTGTGACCCTCTCAGGCTCTAAAGAAGGCACGACTGATTCCAGGATCTCCTGTCTTTCTCCTTCACTCCGGTAAAAAAGATTCACCCGGTTTCCTCTTCCGGGAACCGTTCTTACCCCTTCGAGATTTATGGTCGGCCAGTCTTTGAGCAGGGCATTGACCGGGGCAGCCAGTTCCTCTGCAAGATTAGCTATAAGATAGACCTCTTTTTCGAGCCCGCATAAAACAGAGGCCGGATAAAGCACGCCTCCCAGTCCGCTGTCCTTTTCCCCTGAAGGAAAAGTGATCACATCATGGGTGATGCTTCCTATCAAGCCGATTTTTTTTCCTGAACTTTGCATAGGCACTACCCGGATTCATCGAGCCTTTCATTTATTTTATATAAAATCCAAAGAATTTCACGTATTATTTGGAATTTATACGGCTTTTCTATATTATTGAAACAATGAAAAACATACACTTTAACCTGGGAAAAACCGATTTTTCTTTCCGGGTGCCAAAAGAATCGGATATCTTCAAAATGGGAAAAGTCATGCTTCCGAAAGATCCCCGGAAAATAATCAACAAGGCGCTTTCCGATCCCATAGGCACTCCTTCTGTTAAAGACCTGTTCAGGGAAAAACTCAAGAACAATCCCGAAGCTCAAGCTGTTGTGGTTGTATCAGACAACACGCGTCCTGTGCCTTATAAAGGAAAACAGGGAATCCTCTTTCCCCTTATCCGGCAAATGACAGAAGCAGGTCTCCCTGCCTCCCGGATACTCATCCTTGTAGCCACAGGGATACACAGACCCATGAGTGATAGAGAGCTCAGGGAGTTTCTGGATCCGCGGGTCTTTGAATCAGGGATCCGCATCATCAATCATGACTCCAGGAACAAAGACGAGCTCATGTATGTGGGAGAAACCGACTTCGGAGGAAAAATCTATCTGAACCGGTTCTATATGCAGAGTGATATCAAGATCTGTACGGGTCTTGTGGAAAGCCATTTCATGGCCGGAGTTTCCGGGGGCAGAAAAGCCGTCTGTCCCGGTATTATTGCTGAGGATTCCACCTATCTTCTCCACAGCGGGCCCATTCTCGCCTCTCCTATGGCCAGGGATTTAGTGCTTGAAGGAAATCCTGTTCATGAAGAAGCTCTCAAAGTCGCCCGGATAGCCGGCTGTGACATGATCGTCAATGTCACACTGGATTCCCAGTACAGGCTGACAGGGGTCTATGCCGGAGATATGGAAAAAGCCCACCTCAAGGCTGTGGCAAAGCTCCATGAATACGTCTCCATCCCAGTCCGAAAAAAATACGACCTTGTCATAAGCCACAGCGGATTTGTGGGGGTCAATCATTATCAGGCTGCCAAAGCAGCGGTCGTTTGCTCTTCGATCATAAAGGATGAAGGCTTTTGTGTGCTGGCTTCCCATCATACGGATACTGACCCTGTAGGCGGTCCTCTGTATAAAAAAATGCTGCGGCTTTTATTGAAAAGAGGCGCCAAAGGCTTTGAGAAGCTGATCACAGACCCTTCGTGGGAATTCGTGCCGGAGCAGTGGGAAGCCCAGATGTGGGCGCGTCTTTTTCGAAAAATCCCTTTTGAGAATCTCCTCTACGGCTCATTTGAGATACCGGGACTGGATTTCTCCTGGCTTCCGGGAACAGACGCCCGGACACTAGCGCCAAATGCCTCCTCTTTGAAAGAGCTTATTGAACAGGCTGTCTTATGGGCTCTGAAAGAACTTCACAGCCGCGGCACAGAAAAACCGGAAATCGCTGTGCTTGTGGACGGCCCATACGGAATACCGGTTCATAATGACCGGATGCACATCCACACACCTGAATTTTAATCGCAGTCAGTTTGGCAGCCTCCGTTTTCCTCCGTGTTTTCTATCTGGAATGTGGTGTGGCTGATCCCGAATTTTTGATTGAGCTCCTTCTCTAACTCCACCAGGAACTCATCCATATATCCCTGCGGCATGATAAGGTGGACGGTCAGGGCGACCTGCGTGGTGCTAATGGCCCAAATGTGCAGATCGTGTATGTCTTTCACTCCTTTTTTAGATAAAAGGAACTGACGAACTTTACTGGCATCAATATGTCTGGGCACCGCATCCAGTGCCAGATCCAGAGATTCAATGAACAATCTCCAGGTCCCCCAAAATATGACTATAATAATCAAGAATGTTATGAGCGGATCGATCCACTGTTTCCCTGTGAATTTTATGAGCAGCCCTGCGATCACGACTCCAAAGGATACTCCCGCATCCGCAGCCATATGAAGGAAGGCCCCTTTTATGTTTAAGTCATGCTTCTTTCCTTTTAAAAACAGCAAGGAAGTGAGTGTATTGATAACCACGCCGATACCAGCCACAATGATAATGTAAGTGCTTGCTACGGGCTCGGGATTTTTTAACTTGCCCACAGCATCCCAACCTATGAAAATAACAGCTCCGAAGAGCAGCAGCGCATTCAGGATAGATACAAGGATGGTCGTCCGCCGCAGTCCGTAGGTGTATTTCCCTTTTGGTTTTATTGTTGCAAGCCATGCGGCTGTCCAGGCAAAAACCAAACCCAAAACATCACTGGCATTATGACCTGCGTCAGCCAGTAAAGCTGAAGAATTGGCCAGAAGCCCGAAAAAAAGCTCAACAGCCACAAAAAGGATATTCAAACCAATGCCAATGGCAAAGGCCCTGCTGTAGTTCTTATGGACCGCGCGGCTTTGATAATCGTTCATCGGATTTCTTCCGTTTGTTTCATGGAATACTCGCATCCGCAGTATTTCTGCCTGTAAAGTCCCAGAGCTTTGGACAGTTCCACACTGCGTTTGAATCCATCTTTTTTCTTAAAATCAGCTTCCAAAAACATCACTCCGTATTCCTCGGACAATCCCCTCCCGATCTTAAAAATCGTATCCGATGATTTATGAGGGGATACGGTCAAAGTGGTGGTGAAAAAGGAAATGCCCATTTCCAGAGCCTTTTGAGCCGTGGCTTCAAGGTTGTGACGGAAACACTTTTCGCACCTCTTTCCACCTTCCGGTTCCTTTTCCAATCCCCTGACGGCTTTGAGCCATTCTTCAGGATTGTATTCGGGCACGATGACCTTAAATCCGAGTTCCCTTCCTGCTTTCAGGGCATTTTCCCCTCTCTTATGGTATTCCTTTTCAGGGTAAATATTGGGATTATGAAAGTAGCCGATAACTTCATACCGGGGATTTAATCTTTCATAAACAGCGGTCGAATCAGGGCCACAGCAGATATGGAGCAGAATTTCAGGCTTGTTGTCATTCATCCTGACTATAATTTTATAACAATATCCGCTCATAATCCATTTATTGACTTATTAAACTGTATTGGATTATTATTTTATCAATTCCCGGAATATTTTTATGAGCCTCTCGATCTTACAGCTTGCCAAACAAAGGATCGTGCTTCTTGACGGAGGCATGGGAACAGAACTTATCAAAAAAGGATTTGCAGGCGGAGGTCCTCCGGAAGCATGGAATATTGAAAAACCTGATATTGTTAAAAGAATTCATAAAAGATATTTTGACGCAGGCTCTGACGCTGTGTTGACCAACAGCTTTGGAGGGAACAAAGTAAAACTCGCCTCGTTTGGAATGGAAAAAAAATGCTTTGAGCTCAACAAACGAGCGGCAGAACTTGCCTGTGAAACCAAACCCGAGGGAAAATACGTAGGGGGAAGCATGGGCCCTACGGGAAAATTTCTCAAACCCTACGGAGATTTCACTGAAGACGAATTCACAGATGCCTATTCTATCCAGGCGGAAGCCCTCTCCGAAAGCGGAGCGGATTTCCTTCTTATTGAGACCCAGTACGACCTCAAAGAAGCGCTCTGCGCTTTCAAAGGAGCCCAAAAAGCGTGCGGGCTCCCTCTTTTCGTCACCATGACGTTTAAGAGCACTCCAAGGGGTTTCTTTACGGAAATGGGAAACAGTGTTCCACAATGCGTAAAAGAGCTTGAAAAAGGGCCTGTTTCAGCACTGGGAGCCAACTGCACTCTTGACAGCAGGGAAATGGCCGAACTGGTAAAAATAATAAAGGACAACACATCACTCCCCGTTATTGCCCAGGCAAATGCCGGACAGCCTAAAATAACTACAGGGGGACAATTAAAATACTCCCAAACCGCAGACAACTACGTAAAATATGTTGAAAAAATAATTGAGAACGGAGCGGACATCATCGGAGGATGCTGCGGTACCAATCCTTCTTATATCCGCAAAATGGCCAAATTAATCCGCATGAGGCATTCATAAGATAAGGATCAGGACCGCAAATGAACTGTGTATTAGGGTTTTAATCTTTTAAAATAAATCATTAAAAATGAAGGAGGTTTTCATGATTAAAAGAATGAGACTTTTCTCTATCCTTTTGCTCATCTCTCTATTGATCATCCCATCCTGTAAAGGCACGAAGACAGGCGAAAAAGCCTTGAAAATCGATTACGAGAAATACACCCTTGACAACGGACTTGAAGTCATACTCCATGAAGACAAATCAGATCCTATCGTGTCCGTGGCCATCCAGTATCATGTGGGTTCCAACCGCGAAGAAGTCGGAAAAACAGGTTTTGCTCACCTTTTCGAACACATGATGTTCCAGGAATCAGAACACGTGGGCCAGGACCAGTTCTTTAAAAAGATCCAGAATGCGGGAGGGACTCTGAATGGCGGAACAAGTAATGACGGAACCGTGTATTTTGAAGTGGTCCCCAGGAATGCTCTGGAGATGGTGCTCTGGCTCGAGTCTGACCGGCTTGGATTTCTGCGCAGTAAAATAACCCAGGAAGCCTTTGCCAATCAGCAGAGTGTGGTTATGAACGAAAAACGTGAAATGGTGGACAACCGTCCGTACGGACACACTGACTACATCCTGGGAAAGCTTCTGTACCCGGAAGGCCATCCTTACTCATGGCAGGTCATTGGTTCCATGGAAGACCTGACCAATGCCACATTAAAAGACGTGCATGAATTCCATAAAAAATGGTACAGACCCAACAATGCCACACTGGTCGTTGCCGGAGACTATGACCCTGTGCAGGCAAAACAGTGGATAGAGAAATACTTTGGCGAGATCCCCTCTCCCCATGAAATAACAAACCCGGAACCCATGCCTGTGACACTCAAAGAAACAAAAACCGCTTCTTATGAAGATACCTTTGCAAAGTCCCCGGAACTCACCATGGTCTTCCCGACCGTAGAGCAGTATCATCCTGATTCCTACGCGCTCTCGTTTCTGGGGCGGCTTCTGACAAGAGGGAAAAAAGCCCCTTTGTATAACGTCATCGTAGAGGAAAAGGAGCTGGCGCCTTCTGTAAGGGGATATCAGATGAGCAATGAGATAGCCGGAGAATTCATGTTCCGCATCAGGGCCTTTCCTAACACGGACCTGTCTGAAGTCAAGGAGGCTCTTTCCGAATCTTTGACAAGGTTCGAGGAAAAAGGCTTTACTGAAGAAGACCTGCAGCGCCTGAAAAACAGCACAGAGACTAATTTCTATAACAGGCTGTCAAGCATTCTCATGAAATCATTCCAGCTTGCCCGCTACAATGAATACGCAGGTTCTCCGGATTTTCTGACAAAAGATCTGGAAAAAACCCTGGCTGTCACCAAAGACGACATAATGCGGGTCTATGAAAAATACATCAAAGACAAACCTTATGTCATGACCAACTTTGTTCCAAAAGGAACCATCGAACTGGCTGTGGACGAAGCCACCCCCTATCCTGTTATCGAGGACGCTTCGGAAGCCCCGGCTGCAGAGGTTTCTCAAGAAGAAATCGAAATAGAGTCAGTTGAATCTTCCTTCGACCGGAACATGGAACCCGCATTAGGGCCTGACCCTGAAGTGTCTATCCCCCCTGTCTGGAAACATGAGCTTTCCAATGAAATGAGGGTACTGGGGATCGAACACACGGAATTACCCATTGTCCATTTCTCGCTATCTCTCAAAGGTGGCCACTTCCTAGACCCGCTGGATAAACCCGGAACCGCTTACCTTGTAAGCCAGTTGATGATGGAAGGAACGAAAAACAAGACTCCGGTGGAACTTGAAGAAGCTATTAATGACCTGGGCGCGAATATAACCATTTATGCAGGCACAGAGGACATAACCATTCGGGCTAACTCCCTGGCATCCAAATTCTCTGAAGTACTGGGACTGGTCAGTGAAATACTGCTCGAGCCCAGATGGGACGAGAAAGAATTCGGCCGTATAAAACAAGAGACACTGGAGAATATCAACAGAAACAAAGCAAATCCTCCTTATGTAGCCATGAATGTGTTCAACCAGCTTGTCTATGGTGGAGACCATATCTTCGGCATGCCCTCAAACGGGACATCCGAATCCATAGCAAACATCACGATCGACGACTTGAAAAAGTACTACGATGAAAATTTCTCGCCATCTGTCTCTTATATGTGTGTGGTGGGTGATATTTCCAAACAGGAGGTCACAGAGAATCTCACGGCTATTGAAAACCAGTGGCAGCCCAAAGACGTGGCTTTCCCTGAGTTTGAAATGCCTTCTCTGCCCGAAGAATCAAAAATATATTTTGTCGATGTCCCTGGAGCCAGACAGTCTGTCATAGAAATCGGAAGCTTAGCCATACGCTACAGCGATCCTGATTACTATCCGGCAACGGTCATGAACTATAAGCTCGGTGGAAGCTTTAACAGCTTTCTGAACATGATCCTGAGAGAAGAAAAAGGATATACCTACGGAGCGCGTTCCGGATTCTCCGCAGGAATCTATACGGGCACATTCTACGCCTCCTCCTCCGTTCATTCCCAGGCTACATTTGATTCGGTCAGAATATTCAAAGAGGAAATGGAAAAATACCGGCAGGGCATATCAGAAGAAGACCTGGAATTCACTAAAAACTCCCTTATCAAATCAAATGCGATGGAGTTTGAGACCTATTATGCGCTTCTCAGCATGCTTGACCATATCGCT
>Ga0307421_1002526_pt1 | contig 10211 bp, 9 predicted proteins | sample SalMarWE160270MG_FD_202163 | JGI IMG/M metagenome (GOLD analysis project Ga0307421, IMG submission 202163) | Salt marsh sediment microbial communities from the Plum Island Ecosystem LTER, Massachusetts, United States - WE1602-70 | ecosystem: Environmental > Aquatic > Marine > Intertidal zone >...
TGAAGGGCTGGTTGCCCCACAACGCGTCGTAGTACCAGTGGAAGGCAGTGCGCCAGTTGTCCGGGATCTGGGCGTCGCCGTAGGCGCCCACGAAGCTGTCCGCCCCGAACAGGGTGGCCTCGCCGCGGGCGTCGGTCCACTGGACGACGTAGCCGAACTGGACGACGTTGTTCTTGTTGAAGGAGGGATCAGTGGCGACGTAGCCGTCACCATCGAGCGTCAGCAGCCGGGCGATCTCGGCTACTTTGTCCATCGTCCAGTCCCCGCCGTAGGTGGTGTCTGTGTAGGGCTGGCCGTACTCGTGGGGGGGATAGGCCAGGCCGGCCGCGTCGAACAGGTCCTTGTTGTAGTAGATGAAGGAAGGATATGTGTCGAAGGGAAGGGCGGTCAGGCCTTGCCCGGGATCCGAGTACATCTCGAACCAGGTGGGGTCGAAATCGCTCAGGTCGTAGCCGGTGGCGGAGATGATCGGGGTCAGGTCGAGGAACTGCCCAGACAGGTCGTTGCTCCCCCGCACGCCGACCGGCCCGACCACGTCGGGCGGGTCCCCGGCTTCGATCTCCGCCTGCAGCGTCTCGAGCGCGACTGCGTTTTCGACGATCTCGAGGGTGAGGTAGATCTCTGTCTGCGAGGCGTTGAAGTCAGCCACCACCTGCTGCTGGGCGGCAAGCTGCGAGGGATCGGTGCCCGCGCCCAGGCCCACAAACCAGCGGACGGGCACGCGGTTGGCGACGTTCGTTACGACGTTTGTCCATTGGCAGTCTTCGAGTGCGCCGGGGAGCGCATACACGCACGCCTGGTTGGTGATCTGGGTGGCTGTGACGGGAGCGGTTAACTCGACTACAAAGCTGATCGTGGCGTACTGGGTGGGAGTGGCGACGAAGGTGCCGGTGATCGCGCCGTCGTCGTAGATGATGCCACCTGGCTGCTCGACGAAGCCCACGAAAACAGTGTCCGTCAAGGGGTCATAGAAACCGAATTCAGCCGTCGGAGTGAGAGCCAGGGATACTGTGTAGGTGAGCAGGTCGCCGTTGTACACGACTCCCGTCGGAGTGACCGATTTGATCCGGTAGTGGAAGATCTCCTGCAGGTCCTGGCGCAAGGTCTCCAGCTCGGCGTCGATGTCCAGCCCGCCGGTGCTGTGGTACAGGTAGTAGAAATCGTCAACGCGGGCCTCAGCCGCCGTGTGATCGGGCATGCTGCTCTCGTGGTTGGGGTCGTCCGCATAGGCGATGCTGTCCAGCATTACCTGCCAGTCGACGTCCGGATACTCTGCCTGGAGCGCTGCCAGGCTGTCGCCCTGCAGGCTAGGGCGCGCCGGCAGGCTGAGCAGCTGGGGTCCGGCCAGCGTCGCCGCCCCGTCGCCGACGATGTAGGTCAGCGCCTCGAATGCGGCAGTAGGATTCTCGGTGGCCCTGATGATCCCCAATCCATCGTCGTGCATCTTGGTGGTGATCGTGCCGGAGTAGGCGGGCAAGGCGGCGATGTCCCAGTTGGGCACGTCGCCCAGGCAGCAAATGTACCACAGGTGGCAGTGGGCCATGGCCACGTGGTTGGAGTCGAAGGCGTTGCCGTTGCCGAACCAGCTGCCGCTCAGATAGGACTCGCTGGGGATGAAGGGCTGGTCGCCCCACAGACCGTCATAGTACCAGTGAAAGGCCGTGCGCCAGTTGTCCGGGATTTGGGCGTTTCCGTAGGGTGCGACAAAGCTGTCCGCGCCGAAGAGGGTGGCTTCGCCGCGCGCGTCGGTCCACTGGGCGAGGTAGCCGAACTGGGCGACGGTGTCTCTGTCGAAGGAGGGATCGGTAGCGCTGTAGCCGTCGCCGTCGAGCGTCAGCAGCCGGGCGATCTCGGCTACTTTGTCCATCGTCCAGTCGCCGCCGTAGGTGGTGTCTGAGTAGGGCTGGCCGTACTCGTGCGGGGGATAGGCCAGGCCGGCCGCGTCGAACAGGTCCTTGTTGTAGTGGATGTAAGAGGGGTAGATGCGGAGGGGCAGCCCGAACTGGCCCCCATCCTCCTGGTAGGGCGCCAATGCCTGAGTGTAGTAGTCGGTGAGTGTGTAGCCGGTGCTGCTGATCAGCGGGGCGAGATCAAGCCACTGGCCGGCAAACGGGCTGAAGTGCGCCACCCCGGCCGGCCCAACGATGTCCGGCGGGTCGCCGGCGTTGATCTGCGCCTGCAGTGCCTGCGGCAGGTCGGAAACGTCTTGCAGGGTCAGGCTGATCGCGGTCTGAGAGGCGTTGAAATCCGCCACGACCTGCTGCATAGCCGCGAGCATGTCCCCGCCGCCGCTTGCCGCCAGCCAGCGGACGGGGACTCGCCCGCCATTGTCCGTTACCCCCCTGCTGGCAGGGACGAGCGAGGCGGCGGAGAGCGAGCCGGGCCGCAGAGCTGTCGCTGGCAAGCCCGGGGCGCCCGCACCGGCGGGAGGACTGCTGCTGGCTGCCCACTGCGGGCTGGCACCCGGCGCTGCCAGGTAGGCCTCACGAATGGCCGCAGGCAGCTCCTCCCAGTTGCCGGGCGGGGGAGCCGTCCAAGCAGCAGAAGCCGCCTGCGGCGGCGCTGGTACGCGGGCTGCCGCAAGGAACGGTGGCTCCTGCGCGGCATCCGGTTGAGTCGCCAGGACGAGGCTGTCCACGATGGCGTTCTCAGCCGGGCGGTGGCCCAGCACGGCCAGCAGGCCCAGGACCAGAGCCAGGGCGGCTGCCAGGGCTGCAAATGGCGCAGCGCGACGGAAGGTCTCGACTCTTGGGTTCACGGTCGGGCTCCTGTGCTGTGTAGGCTTCTGTGGTTTGGGTGCACTCTCCGGATGGGGGGACGCGTAGGGTCCGGACAGGTACGTAGCTCCGGGAGACTATACGCCCGCTGCCGTACATTGTCAATTCGGCGCTGCAGGGTTATGGCGTGCTACCGCATGGGCTGCCCCCCGGAGAGGCGGCCGCGGCGAGGGGGTCTACAGGGCGATAGGCGCTGCCTTCATCGAGTCGGGCCAGTGGCCAGTGGCCCGGCCCCGTTCTGGCTCGGTGGGTCGAGCCTGGACTCGACGTGCGCCCGCACGTCCGCCTGGACCTGCTCAGGCGAGCGACCGGCGTCGATCACGGCCCATCGTTCCGGCTCCTGCGCAGCCAGCTCCAGATAGCCTTCCCGAACCCGGCGGTGGAACTCAAGTTCCTCCGCGTCGAGCCGGTTCCATTCCCCGCCGCTGGACTGCCGCCTCTCCAACCCTTCTTCGGCAGAGATGTCCAGATAGAGCGTCAGGTCCGGCCGGAGCCCTCCGGTAGCGAAGTCGTTCACCCGGCGCAGCATGTCGAGGTCGAGCCCTCTGCCGTAGCCCTGGTAGGCCAGAGTGCTGTCTGTGTAGCGGTCGCTGATTACCACTTTCCCGTCTTCCAGCTGAGGCCGAATGAGCTGCCAGCCGTGCTGCGCGCGATCGGCGGCGTAGAGCAGAATCTCCGCCCGCGCCTCCATCGCCGTGTTCTTGGGGTCGTGCAGCACGGACCGTATCTGCCTCCCGATCTCGGTGCCGCCGGGCTCGCGCGTCAGCACGACCTGGTATCCCTGATCGATGAGCCAGTCGGCCAGCAGGCGAGCCTGCGTCGTCTTGCCGCTGCCGTCCGGCCCTTCCAGGGTAATGAACATGCACTGCTACTCCGGCCGGCAGACTGTTACGCTGCGTCTGGGCTCATTCCCCGTGGAATAGGAGCCGAGCTTGGCGGCGCGAGCGAGCTCGTGCTGCTGGCTGCGAACGTGGGCGGACTGGGGAGAGAGCTCCACCTCCAGGACTCCTCCCTGCACTTGGCGAATGGCGTCCTGCACCTCCATCAGAGCCTCTTCCATCTCCTCCGTCGGCCTGCTGGCCAGCTTGAAGACGTCGGTCAGACAGGCCTCCATCTGGGCGACCGTGTTGGCGCGCAGGACGTAGATAGGAAGGCCCCTACGCTCGGCGTCTGTCACGATGCGGGGCCGCTTACGGTAGAACGCCTTGGTTGTGATCATCACAGAGGCCTTGCCCAGGTCCTCCACCAGGTGGAGCGGCACGCGCATGTGCTTGGCCGCCCGCTGCAAGCGATTGCGGGCCACGCCATAGGCGAACACGCGGACCGGCGCGGGAGCATGTGCCCGCGAGGGACGGACGTAGCGGGGCTCCCGCTCAGGTCGGGTGCCTTCCCTGTCCTGGATGGAAGAGCTGTCCACACGCTCGTGCTGGACATCGCCGTCGGCGTCGCGGAAACGAAGCTCTGCCTGCAGAGGCTCACCGCGCAGCAAGGCGTCTACCGATTCGGCCACACTGTGATGAATCAGCAGCCTCTGCCGCTCCTGCATCTCGATCAGTCTATCGAAAGTCGGCGGCGCTCGGCGCTCCAGAATTGTCTTCTGTGTGCCGCGCCGGCGGGCCTCCTCATCAGACAGGGTTACGCTCTCCACTCCCCCAACCAGGTCGGAGAGCGTTGGGTTCATGAGCAGATTGTCCAGCGTGTTGCCGTGGGCGGTAGCGATCAGCTGGACGCCCCGCTCGGCGATAGTCCGCGCTGCCTGGGCCTCGAGCTCGCGTCCGATCTCATCGATGATGATCACCTCGGGGTTATGGTTCTCGACTGCTTCGATCATCACCTCGTGCTGTAGAGATGGCATCTCCACCTGCATACGCCGCGAGCGGCCAACAGCAGGATGGGGGATATCTCCATCGCCGCCGATCTCGTTCGACGTATCGACCACGATAACCCGCCTCGTATCGGCCAGGACACGTGCCGCCTCGCGCAGCATCGTCGTCTTGCCTACGCCCGGGCGCCCCAAGAGCAGAGTGCTCTTGCCGTTTTCGATCAGGTCCTGGATGATGGTGATCGTTCCGTGGACTGCCCGGCCCACACGGCAGGTGAGACCGACGATATCGCCTTTCCTGTTGCGGATGGCCGCGATGCGGTGCAGGGTGCGGGCGATGCCTGCCCGGTTGTCTGCGTCGAATTCGCCGATGCGCTCCACGACGTGGGCGATCTCCTGCTGCTCAACCTCCGTCTCCCGCAGCACCACCTCGCTATCAGTATAGCGCGCGGTAGGGACACGCCCGAGATCGAGGATCACCTCCAGGAGCTCATCCCTCCTGCCCACCTTCCTGAGGCTCTTGCGAATGTCCTCCGGCAGAACGGTGAGTATGGCGTCCAGATCGTCGGTTATCTGGCTCTCCGAGTGCACAGCGCCCTTCATTGCCTTGGCCTTAGCAGCTCTATGAAGTAGCGATGGAACCTATCGTCATTTGCCAGCTCGGGGTGGAAGGCGGTGGCCAGCAGGCTGCCCTGGCGAACCGCCGCGACCCTGCCGTCCTCGAACCGGCACAGCACATCGACGCCCTTGCCTACGTTTTCCACGACAGGCGCCCTGATGAAGACGCCGTGGAACGGTTCTTCTCCCAGTACGGGCACATCCAGATCTGCTTCGAAGCTATCGACTTGCCGGCCGAAGGCGTTGCGCCGAACGGCGACGTCGATCAGGCTCAGTAGTGGCTGACTGCGCGAATTGTCCACGATCTTCCTGGCCATCAGTATCATCCCCGCGCAGGTACCCCAGACGGGGCCGCCCTGCTCGGAGAAAGCCCGGATGGGCTCCAGCAGACCCCAGCGCTCCGCAACCTGCCCCATCGTCGTAGACTCGCCGCCCGGGATGATAAGTCCCTCGATCCCGTCAAGCTCCTGGGGCAGGCGCACCTCAACTGCCTCCGCTCCAACTCGGGCGAGAGCCTGTGCGTGCTCGGCGAATGCCCCCTGGAGGGCCAGCACACCAACCTTCAACTCACCTATCCCCCCGCAGTCCAAGCCTCATCTCGTTGGTGGGCTCGAACCCCAGCGACTCGTAGAGGGGTCGCCCGTGCTCGCTGGCGTGAAGATAGACCACGCGCAGCCCTTCGTCGCGACACCAGTCTATGATCTTGGTCAGGATTCGGCGGGCAATCCCCTGGCCCCGCGCCTCCGGCTCCGTGTATACGTTGGCGATGTAGGCCCGGCGCGTGTCGGCGTCCCAGGGGTAGGACAGCCACTCGTGCAGAATGAGCCCGCCGCCTGCCACTACTTGTCCGTCGCCAGAGCAGGCCAGCCAGCCCCTGTAGGAGCCATTCTCCAGCCCGCGTCGCACGTACGGAACGAAGGACGCATCCATGGCCTCCAGATCTCCCTCATCGAACGGTCCCAGCACATCGACAAACATCGCCCGACGGTGGCGGGCGATGGTCTCGGCGTCCGCCGACGTGGCCGGACGGATGCTGACCCGTTCCGTCATTCCCGGATCGTCAGCCTCATGCCATGACTGTCCGCGAAGCCGAGGTCCTCGTACAGCGGCCGGCCCATATCGGTGGCATGCAGCTCGGCCCGGGTGACGCCCTGCTTATCGAGCCAGGCGAGTGCCACCTGCGTTACCTCGCGCCCAATGCCCATCCGCCGGTAGTCCGGCGCGGTGACGACGCTCATTATGTAGCCTGTCTGGCCCGAGAGGTTGCGCGGACCTGGAGGGTGCTGGTCGATAACCACGCCACTGCTGGCAACAGCCTTGCCGTTGGGGGTCACGGCTAGCCAGGCGTGGAACTCACCGGTAGGTATGGCCCGGCAGAAGTAGGCTGCGGCTGCCTCATCACCGGCATCGAGCTGCGCCGGGTCCTCGATCCCCATCGACTCGAACATCGCCCGACGCAGCCGGATCAGGTCGGCGACGTCGTCGAGCGTAGCCGGCCGGATGGAGATACCTTCTACCATCCGCGGTCTGCCAGCCGCTCGGCCTCCGGGATCTGGCTGATCTCGATCCCCACCATTGGCTCGCCGAGGGCCCGGCTGACCTGGGCGAGAATCTCGGGATTGTCGTAGTGCGTGACAGCCTGAACTATCGCCTCAGCCCGCTTGGCGGGGTCGCCCGACTTGAAGATGCCGCTCCCAACGAACACCCCGTCGACGCCCAGCTGCATCATCAGCGCGGCGTCGGCTGGTGTCGCTACACCGCCGGCGGCGAAGTTGACGACGGGCAGACTGCCGAGCTGGGCCGTCTCCACGACGAGATCGTACGGGGCGCGGATCTCCTTGGCATAGGCCATCAGCTCTTCCGGCGCCATCGACGTGAGCCGCCGGATCTCGCCAAGAACTGATCGAGCATGACGCACGGCCTCGACGACGTTCCCCGTTCCGGCTTCACCCTTGGTGCGGATCATGGCCGCGCCTTCGCCGATGCGCCGCAGCGCCTCGCCAAGGTTGCGGCAGCCGCAAACGAAGGGGACCTTGAACTTCCACTTGTCGATGTGATGCTCCTCGTCGGCCGGCGTCAGCACTTCGCTCTCATCGATGTAGTCGACGCCCAGGGCCTCGAGTACCTGCGCTTCGACGAAGTGGCCGATGCGGCACTTGGCCATCACCGGGATGGACACCGCTTCCATTATCTCGATGATCTTCTCCGGATCGGACATCCTGGCTACGCCGCCCTGGGCGCGGATATCGGCCGGGACCCTCTCCAGGGCCATGACGGCGCAGGCGCCTGCCTTCTCGGCGATGCGGGCGTGCTCCGCGCTCACCACATCCATTATTACGCCGCCCTTGAGCATCTGCGCCAGGCCGCGCTTCACCTTGTCCGTACCAACCTGCTTATCCATCTACCCACCTCCCAGCACCGCGTAGTAGCGGCGGCCAAAGGCCGGATTCTATTGTACCGCCGTTTGGGCGCGGCGTCAACGGCCGAGCCAGGCCAACACTCGCTGCGGGGCCTGATCGCGATTCTCAGCCGATACGTGCCACGTCTCGACGTGCTGCAGCGCCTTCAGTCGATCGACCCAGGGATTGGGCTTCGTCATTGCGGCCGCCACAACCTCCTGCGGACCGCCGACTGCGTCCAGCAGCGCCTGCTTGAAGCCCTCGCAGAACAGCTCCATCTTACCGATCTCGTCGACAATAACGATCTGGCCAGCTGCTGCGGCGCGCTCCAGTGCAGCAACCCCAACGCTCTGGATGGCCTGCACGTCCACTCCATACCGACCCACGGACGGCCGCCCTGGCCCGCGCAGTTGGACGTGAGCCATCACTGCCTTGCGACCATCGAGCGTCACCAGGCGGAATCCCTCGCGTCGTCCTTCTCGGCGCATTTCCTCCGTGTAGAAGCCGCCGGCTCTCTCGCCGAGCAATGCAGCCACCGCCTTGACGACGGTAGTCTTGCCGACGCCCGGCCTGCCGGTGAGAAGCAGACTGCGTGCCATAGCAGATCTCGTGGCGCATCCGAGCTGCGAGCGCGGCCCGTCCAGCCAGGTATGTGAAATGCGCGAGGAGGGCGCGGTGCGCGCGCCCCCCTCCGTTCGTTGACGTCCCGGGGCTTTCGCCCCGACGCGCTAGGTCCGACTGTTCGGCGGGCTTCTGCCCCGCTCCTATTCGAAAGAAGGTATAGGCACCAGCGGCGTGATACCATCGCCTGGCAGGATGCCCCAGGTTATCCCTTCCAGGTTGCGCACGAACTCCCATTGGACGAGCTGCGGGTACTGCTCCAGCGCCGCGCCGCGCGCCTCGATGCTGTAGGCCTCGGAGTCGGCCAGGAGACGCTGCCGCTCTGCATCAGCCCCGGCCAGCAGCTTGGTCCGCTCTGCCTCTGCCTCCGCCAGGCGGATCTGCCTTTCCTTCTCGTACTCAGCGGCTTCTGCCTGATACCTGGCCGTTTCGATCGCCTCCTGGGCTATCTGCTGTTGCTCGATAGCGTTGGTGTACTCGGCGTCGAAGTCGATCTTGCGAATCAGGAAGCTGTCCAGTCGAATACCATTGGGCTCGAATTCCTCGGACAGAGCTGCTCTGACAGCCAGCTCGTATTCGAGGATGCCCTCGCCGCTGTAGAGGTCCTGAGCGGAGTAGTTCTGGGCCAGGACGCGGGACGACCTGCGGGAGCTGGCCTTCACCACGTTCTCCACCACCCTGTCGACCGTCCCGATGTCCTGCACGATGCCCACCGCGTTCTCCGGTGGAATCACGAACAACACCGTGTACTTGACCGAGATCTGCTGCCCGTCCACGGTCTGCGCAGCGACGGCGACGTCCGTGTAGTCCGCGCTCGACGTGCCGGGGCTGTCGCTCGTCTCGTACGATTGCTTGACGGTGGGCACGATCACGACCTTGTCTATGAACGGCGTACGCCAGTTGAGCCCCGGCTGCATAACGTCGCCGGTGAGCCCGCCGAAGCGCTTGACCAGGCCAACGGTGCCTCGCTCGATGGGAGTGTAGGCCTGCCCGTAGGCTATCACTCCGAATACCAGCAGAGCGGCCAGCAGGCCCAGCCCTATGCCTGGCCCCCAGCCTCCCACCTGGCGTCTCCTGGCGCTCAGCCAACCCATTACGACGGCGCCCACCACGCCCCCGATCACCAGCGAGATGATGATCGACGGCGCAGCAGCAGCCAAGAAGGCAAGCACTGTCATCTCAATTCCTCCTCACAAAGAATGAGGCCGCCCGAGGCGACCATCGCTCATTCGAACACCCATCGATCCGTGTCGCGTGTGTAGGACAGGATTTCGTCGTCAGTGAAGAACAAGGGGATCTCGTAGGCGGCGGATTGCGCGCTGTCCGATCCGTGGACCAGGTTCCGGCCGACCTCGAGCGCGAGGTCGGCCCGGATCGTGCCCGGGTCAGCCTCAGCCGGCTTTGTCGCTCCCATCGTCCGGCGCACGATGTCGATGACGTCGTTCGCCTCCAGAACCATCACCACGACCGGGCTGGAGGTGATGTACCCTATCAGCTTCTCGTAGAAGGGCTTGCCCTGGTGAACTGCGTAGTGGCGTTCAGCCAAGGCCTTATCCATGTGCACGAGCTTCAGAGCGGCGATTCTCAGGCCTCGCCGCTCCAGACGGGCAACGATCTCGCCGATCAGCCCGCGCTGTACGGCATCGGGCTTGATGATTACCAGGGTCCGTTCCAAGACTGCTCCCTTCGCGCGACTCCTACAGCCCTTCCAGGGCCTGGCGGTAGATATCAAGCGCTTCGTCGAGCCGGCCGGCCTTCATGTAGGCGTCGCCGAGCGCTCGTCGAGCAGCGGCATCGTCCGGCTTCTTCGCCCGCTTCTCCAGATCGGGAATGACCTTGTCCAGGAGTTCCCCAGACTTGATCAGGCGTCCGTACGCCTCGAGGGCCTCCTCATGCAGCTCTGCCCTCCATAGGTCGCGTGCCAGCGATAGCCAGGCTTCGTGGTCACGCGGGTGCTGCTTCAGGTAGGCCCGG
>Ga0307421_1002528_pt1 | contig 10203 bp, 11 predicted proteins | sample SalMarWE160270MG_FD_202163 | JGI IMG/M metagenome (GOLD analysis project Ga0307421, IMG submission 202163) | Salt marsh sediment microbial communities from the Plum Island Ecosystem LTER, Massachusetts, United States - WE1602-70 | ecosystem: Environmental > Aquatic > Marine > Intertidal zone >...
AAGCCAAGGATATGGAACAAATGATAAAAAAGGAACGAAAAATAAGGAGGGGTATTGAATCGCTCATTTCACATTTCAAGGTCTGACCCCGTTTATACTCTGTATGGTACTAATAAGACCTTGGAATCAACCCCTGGTAATCCTCAGGGAGACGATGATCCTGAAGATGTTATTCTTGCCGCTAATGATGATGATGAAGATGGAAAATATGATGAAGATCCGGGTGGCTTTGATAATAAATGGGATCATATTATGATGATAAGGGATTATGAGTGGTTTGATTACACCCAGGAGGGAAATGAACAATATATAAAAACCCTTGGACATAGATACGATTACATACATTCGCATGGTCCTTCAGGAAGCGGAAAAGTAGAAGAACATGACCAATTTCACTACAAAATTAGATACGCGGATGATTGGACCTGGGATCCAAGAAGATTAGTATGGAACATTATTTTTAAGAGACCCAAAAGACCTTAAGGAGGTCTAAATGCTAAGAAAGTTATTGTTAATAATTATGTTTTGCAGTTTTATAATATATGGAGAGGAATATATTGTTAAAAAGATAGCATTTATTCCTTATGGAGATAAAGATAGTGAAATAGGTTTTAAGCCTTCCGCTCCTGAAATTAACGAAGATGGAGATACAATTCATGTAGAACCGGGAGAGGCTTTAAGTAGCTGGGACATAGGAATAGATGGAAAAATATACTTAGCTGACGCGGTTAAGAAAGTAATTAAAGTTTATAGCCCGGACGGTAAATATCTAAGAACCATTGGAATTGAACAGGAGGATCAAGAAAAGAAAAGAAAGGTTACTTCTTCAGGAAAGGAAAAGACTCTTAATTCTTATCAACCAAGTACATTTTATTTTGAAAATGACGAGGTTAAAAGGTACTCGTACCCTTTTAAATCTTACTTTAAATTTCCCGCTGATGTTGCTGTAGATGGAAACGGTAATGTTTATGTGGTGCCTTCAATTTCGGCAAATTATCTAATGAAATTCTCCTCAGGCGGTGAATTGATAGAGATAGTTGATGAGTTTGGCGAATATGGGAGGGAGGATATAAAGGAAATCGGGTTTGATGTTTTTTCTGATGATTTAGGTAATGTTTACATTAATTTTGTTAAAAAAAAGAACGGGCATTTTACTGCCAAAATAAATCAAAAAGGTAAAACTGTTTTATTGGAAAAATTTGGATCTTTAGATTTAAAAGGAAATACGTATTATCTAAAATATGCATATTTTAACGAACCAAGAGTAAAGTTGGATACTTGTGCAGTAATAATTGTTGAAAGAGCAATAAATGCTGGTGGATTAGATACTTTATCTATTAACTTTCATACAAAGTTTACTTCCTATTACGGTAAAAGTTTTTGGGGAGTAGATAGAGTTGGTAACCTTTATTTTGGAGATGGGTATATAGAGAAATACGATCAACAGAGTAATTTGCTTGCAAGGATATCTCCGATAGGTCGAGAATATTATGAAGGATATACATTCAAACATGGTCTTGCCGGTATGGCGGCAGTAAGTAAAATAATTGAAGATGGCAGTATTTATTCTGTAGATTTATGTGATCAGGGAGTTTTGGTTTTCAAAAGAATGATAAAACCCGGGACAGAAGGAAGAATCCTGAAACCGGCAATCACCGACACCACTAAAAAAAAGTAAACATTAAGATTTGGGAGAGGATAAGGGAGTTTTTTGTTAAGGTTTTGAAATAAAGGAGAAGAAGTAATAAATTTAGTAGTATGAATGTTTATATAATAATCGGAATTATGCTAATAGCTTTAGGTACCTCCTTGACTTATTATGGAGCGTATATAAAGAACTCAAAAGAAAACGAAAAGATGGCTGTAGAGATAAAGAAAGAGATTCAAGAATTGAAACAAGAACCTCCTTCCGAAAAAAAACAAAAGAAATTAGATGAACTTGAAAAAGAATTTGAAGAATGGGGAGATAAGTTTTTTAAGGATAAAGACTTCATTAAGAAAAAATTAGATAAAACTAAAGCAGATCAGGAGTTGAAGGAATTGGAACTAAGTAGGGAATATCGAGGGTTTTATTCTTTTTCAATTTCAGTTATGAAGGGTATAATTGATGAATATAATAAAAGAACTGACAAAAAAATTGATTATGAGTTTCCTGATTTGCCGGATAATTTATTTTCCGAAGATATTTCAAACTATGAAGCGAAAATATCATTTAAAAATAATCTTTTCTGGAAAATTCTAATATCTGGGGGTGATAATAAAGAGGGTGTTTTGCCATATTTAAGGATATTTATTGTAGACAAAGAAACGAGGTTTGATTTCCCTAAAGTTTTAATAATTGCTTCTTTCACAAGTGAGGATTTTACAGTAAATTTGGAGCCTCCCTATTCTAATTTTATAAAATTAGAGGATAGTTATTCTTTAGAGGATTATAAAAAAGATTTAAAATATATTTTTACAAAAATTATGGAATATCAATTCATTGAAATAGAGGGTAGAAATTAGAAGAGTCAGATACAAATTCTTTTCACTATTACCCGGTGATTAAAAATATAGGTGTTTCTGACACCCTGAGGGGTGTGCGGTGCTTATTAACGATTGACGATTCACTAATTACGATTAACGATGACATCTGCGGTATAGGCGACTTGCTTCCCGGAGAAGCATTACAATCCCCCGATGGATTTAAAATTAGTTTTTCGTCGGATATGCCCTCACAATATATATCGCATTTCGGTATAACTATAGAAGACACAATGGGTAATATATTTACTGATGAGTTTATATTAAAAGAAGGAGACCTTCTTTCCGTACTATCGTTCGGTGATTATTACACGGATCAGATGTATAAGGAAGAGATAAATTCCTGGATACAGAACGGATATCAGCTAATCGTTCCATCGAGGTTGCTCGAATACAAAAAATGGAATAATATCGGTTTTATCGCGAGAGACCCGAACAAGGGTTCTGCCGCTATGATGCTTTATTCTAACCTCAATGGCGGGGCGACGGTAACCGATCCGAGCCTGTGGAGAGAAGACGATAAGAAGATATTTATAGAAGGATGTTATATAGTATCCCTTATCCCCGAAATACTTGCGCCCGATGAGAATTCAGTGTATTATAAAGGGGACCCAATAGACGTAACAGTTCAATACGATGTGATTTATGGATGCGGAGATGGTTCTCGTCAAAGTAAAAGGATTGTGAAGGATTATACTTATCTGGGTTCCGACCGACATGAGCCCGACAAACATTATCTATGTGTGGAAGGATTTACCGAAGGAGGTGAGAGGGTGTTAGATACAAGACCTATTTGGGTGATCGAGTTTAAAATCGATGAAGATAATGTTACGAAATATTTCAATCCGTATAAACCTGATTCCGCGAGGATTAAATATAAATTAGAACCACCTAATTACGCAAATCCGGATTCATTCCCAAATCCTTTAAGTATGCAGGTCGAAATTAGGGATAAGGATAGTGTACTTGTTTACGGACCAAGGGATTTGACGGTTGATGAGCAGAGACATCAGTTGTTGTGGTGGGATGGTACTAATAATGACGAGGATACATTAGATATGGAAGGAAATCCGTACAATGTAAATATTACAGGAAAATATAAGGAAAGTGCTACAACCACTTCTTCAACTCTAAAAGCAACCGCAAGCAGTAGTGAAGAAGGTGAATTTAATGGTGATATTGAAGAAAATATTTCTTACGTTAATTTGGATATCTTCTGGGCGCGGAATAATCTTCCAGTATTTGTCGAGGAGAAGCAGGTTGTGGATTCCTTGGAATTTAAGGATGGTGCTATAGTAGATGAAAATGATGATCATGACTATTCAAAGGAGAAGGAGCCACCTGATAATGAAAATGAAAAAATAGAAGGGAATTTTCCTGATTATACCAAAGATATATTGGATATGGTAAGACTTAAAGTAAGTTTAGATTGTGAGATTCCTGAGACTTTTATCGATGAGAAACTTGAACTGAATATAGAAAATATATCCAATAAGGATAAGATGGGTCCGTTAGTTCGAGTATTTAACGAGGAAGGCAAAGTAGTTGTTTTTCCGGAAAAGATCGATTTGAAGGAACTGGAAGAGAAGGATTCAATAAATTACTATGTGGAAGGTATAGAACCTGGTGATTGGACAAGAGCAGGAAAGAATTTAGTACCGGGTAAGGATTTAGATACGAGTTTAGTGAAGTTTAAACTTGTCCTATTAGATTCTGAGGGAAATAAAGTTGAAGGTTCTGCAGACTCAGTAAAACTTCAAATAACTGACGAGTTGATATATTATAGGCACATGGTAGGTTATGATTGTTTTCCGAATGATACGGATTCCTTTCCCCATGATCGTGCTTCCTTCCGAAAGGCTTTTGAAGAAGCTGAGGTTGTGGTTGATTTTAGAAAGGGTGACACAATAAAGCCTGCTAGATTATATCCAAAAAAGAGAGCAGTTTTAATGGCTAATTTGCAACTGCGATATAATAGGCGAACTCCCTGGTACCTTGAAGCCGGGAATGAACCTGAGAATGGATGGGATTGGCCCCCCGGAGGAATTACCCCTGGTAGTCCTAAAGCGGATTCTGTACTTGCAATAAATCTTGCCCATGGACCGAATAATGTTTCTCTAATATTTGTCGGAAGAATCAGGGATGTTTTCAAATTTACAAATTGGGATAGTTTATTAACTCATGCAGTTCCGCATGAGTTTGGACATCATTTTGGAGAACTTACGGATAAGTATTTAACGCCAAAAGACCATTCTCCTGGCACCGATTGCCTTATGGATAATTTTACATTAACAACGGATGCTCAAGGAAATAATGTAGCTACGGATATATTTAATTCATTCTGTGCTGAATGTAAAAAGAAATTAAAAAATGGTAAAAATAAATGGGATAAGGGGGATAAATGATTTTATTATTAATCCTTTCCGCAATCAATATTAATATCTATTCGAACAAAGATACATATCTTCTCGGAGAAAGTATAATAGTTTGGTGGGAGATTGTAAATACTGGTGATAGTGTGGATTATTATCAAGCAAGCGCGATTAGTGCAACAAATATATTAATGACTGAAGGTGAACACTTACAGTTTCATGATTCTACTGGTAGAGAAATTCCGGGCGATAAAATTTCCGGGATTTTTGTTACAAAATCTAAAAGTGGAATTCCTAAAGTACAGATGGAAGAAATTAAGCCAGGTGATACGATAAAGAGTAGCGAAGAAGATTTAATTGGTTCTTTGGGCGCTCTTCGTTTTTCAGAATATGGCGGCTTCTTCAATAAATATATTAGACCTGGTGAGTATTTTCTCTCCTTCTATGTTTTTGGAAAAGCGGATCGTTCAGAGAAGATATACTCTGATACTCTCAATTTCTTTGTAAGGGAGCCAACTGGGAAAGAAAAAGAGGAGTGGAAGTTATATAAAGAGTTTATGGCAAATCTTAATAATACAATGGGAAAAGAGATGATGGAGTATGGATATGAGCTTTTGACTAAACACCCGGAAAGTATCTATATTGAAGGTTCACTTCGTTATTTAGAGATAATTTTTAGAAGTTGGGGGCGTGATACAGATATGAAAGAAAAAATGGCTCCTACCGCAAGAAAAATAGTGGGTTATCTTGAGAAAAATGTTGGAAAATTCCAGGGTAAAGAAAGGACTTTAAAAGAAACTATGAATTGCATAACCCATGGTGAACTAATGCTAGGCACTCCAAAAGAAGAAGTGAAAAACAAGGTCCTTCAGATGAAACTTCCTGTTTCTGAAGATGTTATGAAGGTTTTAGAAATCAAACAAGAAGAAATTGACACTAAAAAAAAGTGAAGATTAGGATTTGGAAGAAGATAAAAGAGTTTTTTGTTCGGGTTTTTTGAATAAGTTCAATTAATTGTAAAAATTTGTTAGCTTTAAGAAAAAGTTTACAAAAGGAAGAGTGTATAAATGACAAAAAAAGATCTTTTAAGTGTAGCCAGTAAGGTTTTGGGCTTATATTTAATAGTTATTTCTCTTAACATCGTAATTATGTCTATTTCAACCGGTATCTCCAGTTTTAATTATTATATGGCACAACAAGGAGTATTAAAAGCGTTATTGGTATTTTTAAAAGTTTTTCTTGTTTTTATTCCCTTAAGTATATATTTTATAGGAGCTTTTATACTTATAAATAAGTCCGATATAATTGCGGAGAAACTTTGTCGAGATAATGCAGATGAGGAGTTAAAAGTCAGCTTAGAAAAGAAAGATTTGATGGATTTCGCTTTTATTTTAGTTGGAATCGCTTCAATTGGGCGATCATTATTAGAGTTGATCAGGTTTTTTTCGAGTCTTGTTAGAAAATTAAATTATGGTGCTGAATTTACTCAACACATATGGTCATCATTCTTTAACTTCTTAGTTCTCTTTTTATTAATTAATGGGGTCAGACCTTGAAATGTGAAATGATTTTGTTTGGTATTGTCAAGTAGGTAGGAACTTTTAGTTAGTTATTTCTTATTTTTATTTCCCTGATTTCTTTGTCCGGTTCGCCGCCTATATTCTTGTTATCTGCCCGTCAGTTTTTATTAACTGTTATCTATGAAAAACTACATTATTAGATTAAGATATTATAGAAAACTACTTGTAAATCAAGTAATCTTTGTTATATTTTAATAGTAGGAAGGTAAGCCAAGGATATGGAACGAATAATGAAAAAGGAACGCAAAATCAGGAGAGATATTGAATCGCTCATTTCACATTTCAAGGTCTGACCCCGTTTATATAAGGAAGATTGCGGAATCTAATTCTAATGTCGATACCATTTATTATGTTTATGATGGAATGAACGTGGTGGTTGAACTGGATGGAAGTTTAAATAAGAAAACTTCTTATGGTTATATTGGCGCGATGTTGGTAATGGTGGAAGATGAGGCTGATAATAAACATTATTATTCACATGATGGTCTCGGTTCTATTATCGCTATCTATGATGCTTCCGGAAATTATGTGAACGTGTATATGTATGATGAATTCGGGAATTTCCTGAGAAAGACTGAAAGTGTAGTTAATTCGTATTATTATACCGGGCAAGAGTTGGACAGGTGGTCGGGGCTTTACAACCTCAGAAACCGTTACTATAGCCCGGGAATAGGGCGTTTTACGCAACTTGATCCAATAGTTGACTTACTTGGAATCGAAAACATGCAGGAACTGAATGGATATGCTTATGTCGCTAACAACCCAATGATTTTAATCGACCCATTTGGATTGTGTGGGGGGGATGGGTTACCTGATTGGGTACCTGAGTGGTTGTGGAGTGAAAATGATTATATATTCGCTTTACATGGTGTTGGAGCAGGTGTGAAGATTTTAGGAGGAGAAGGTGGAGTAATGTATGTAATAAGCCCATCCACAAAAGATTACCATTATTGGATTTATGGATCACTTGGTCTTGGGTACACGGTTGGGTTTGCAATTACAGGTCAGGTGGAAGTTGGAAGCTTTCACTATGAAGGCAATATTGCTGAAATGCCCAATTGGTCGTGGACAATTGCTGGTTTTGCTGCGTCAAAATTTGGGGTTTCTGCGCAGATTTCAATACCAACAGGTGATAGAGCTTGGGACCTTACTCCGACTGGAGATTTGGGGGCAGCCGGAGGATTGGGTATTGGAGCTGGTGCAGGTGCTTATCTTATGAGAACACGTACATGGTATCAAGGTACTGGTAATGTAAGATATTTGCCTAAAGAAGTTAAAAAAGCTGTTGAAGGGTATTTAAATCTAACAAAATAAAATAGGAAATAGGGATGACTTTAAGATGAAAGAAATATTTGGTATAATTGCATTCTTAATTTTATTTATCCAGATGATTATGTCTGTTGTTATTTATTATACCAGAATTGTACCAACTTTAGAAAAAATTGGAGGATGGGAATATAAAAGAATTATATCAAGTAGAATATGGACACTTCTTATAGAATATAAGAAAGTCTGCAGAGAAAACGATTTGCCTGTTTGGTATGCTAATATTATTCTTACTTTATTTTTTGATGCTCCCGTTCTTGGAATTCTTTGGATGGTGTTGGTAGGTTAGGTGATTTTTCACATGACGCCCTCGGTTCTATTATCGCTATCTATGATGCTTCCGGCAGTTATGTAAACGTATATATGTACGATGAATTCGGGAATTTCCTGAGAAAGACTGAAAGTGTAGTTAATTCGTATTATTATACTGGGCAGGAGTTTGATAAATGGTCAGGATTGTATAATTTGAGGAACCGTTACTACAACGCGAGTTTAGGACGTTTCACCCAGTTAGACCCCATTATAGACTTACTTGGTCTTGAAAACATGCAGGAGTTGAATGGGTATACTTATGTTGCCAACAATCCGATGGTATTGGTCGATCCGTTTGGGTTGTGTGGATTGCCTGTTTGGGTATCTCATTTCTTTGAAGCGTATAGTGAGATGCAAAAAGAAAGAATCATAAAATTCTTTACCCTTGAAGGTGGTTATGCAGACCTTAATATATCTTTTTTATATGTTTTTACTGGAGGAATTATTTATGAGGATGGTAATTTTTATGGTTATCTTGGGTTTTCCGCATCTTTTGGTTATCCAGTTAACGTGACTCTTACTAGATCGACTGAAGATGTATCTTTTGCTTGGAATGCTGCTTTCGGAGTAAGTCTCATAGGCGCTTACCAACAAGGAGTTAATTCATATTCAATGCAACCTTTTACGGAAGGTGGAGTTGGTTTACCTGCAGCCAGTTTAATGGCTTTTTATGTATTTAAAAAGCCTTTGCCATTACAAAAATATGTGGAAAAGGTGAATAAATGGATAACAAAATAGATATTTGGGGTATTATTTTTTTTGGTCTTCCTATAATATTTATAATCATTGGGATTTCAATGATTATTTTTAGAGGGTTTTTTGGTGATATCTATTTTAAAATAAATCAATATATTGGTAATGGGTTGAGGGATGATAAGGGAGAAAAGTGGGGTCTTTTTAGAATATTGACACCCAATTTCATTACATTGAAAGATGAAGATAAAATCGCATATCAAAAAAGAACTCTTTTATCAGGGATTATGTTATTGCTTATCGGTTTAATATTAGTAATATGTATTATCCGATTGGCAATGTCATATTAACGTACTTCTGGTGTTTCTGTGTCCATATTAACGGGATCATATTTATTGGATTTTAAAAAGCATACTTATTTATAACCTCAATTAGATTTTTCGTCTTTTCTTCTGGGTTTGCATTGTCGAGTTCGAGCGCGATAGTAATATCATTTTCACTGTTTTTTATACTGTCAAAGAAAATATCAAAATCTATATTACCTTTACCTACGGGCAGGTGTTCGTCATTTTCGCCATTATTATCGTGTAGATGGACGTATTGAAGTCTTTTATCCATTCTTTTGACCCAATCAGAGGGAGATAGCTCGGAAAAGACGTTCAGGTGTCCTATATCCAGACAAAGGGCAAAGAAATGGCTGTTAACGCCGTTACAGAGCTTAATTAGGATATCTGGTTCTTCTTCGACTAAATTTTCAATCACTATTTTAATTCCTTCTTTCTCGTATTTCTTTATTTCTTCTTTCCAGAAATTTGTTGTTTCTTCCAGCCAGAAATCTTCCAATTGCCATGTTTTGATATCCCCCACAATTCCGCTGTGTAGAACCAAAACTTCCGGTTTTAATTCTTTTGCCATTTCATAAGTGAGCCGCATGCGTTTTTTCACGGCTTCTTTTAGTAAACAATCCATATGCGTTTGTCTTATACCTACGAATGGTCCGTGAACGGAAATCTTTCCGCTAAAATTTTCAATTATTTTTTTATGCTGTTTTATTTTTTCATCCCAGGATAGGGGAGAACTGACTCCTTTTAAACCATAGCTTTGAAGTTCGATACCAACATTAAGTTCTTCGAGTTTAGGCAGTATTTTAAGGTCATTTTCATATCCCGATAAACATACAGAATAATTCATTTTATTTCCTCTAAAATAATAAACAATCCCGCATGACTGTCAAGGATGTGATATTAGGTTTTAGGTCTTGGGTTTTAGGTTTTAGCAAAAAAACAATTCCCTTGACGTATTATTGTTATGTTTTTATAATAAAAGTATGAATATTTCGAGATTTCTTCGATATTAACAATATAAGGAACTGTTATATATAAATATTGAGGAGCCAA
>Ga0307421_1002530_pt1 | contig 10198 bp, 6 predicted proteins | sample SalMarWE160270MG_FD_202163 | JGI IMG/M metagenome (GOLD analysis project Ga0307421, IMG submission 202163) | Salt marsh sediment microbial communities from the Plum Island Ecosystem LTER, Massachusetts, United States - WE1602-70 | ecosystem: Environmental > Aquatic > Marine > Intertidal zone >...
CCGCAAGTCCACCAGCATGAGATCGAATTGCCCTCCTACCACGCTCTTGAGCGCTTCCTCCCCGGCACCCACGACCTCCACTCTGAATGGCGGCTTCGAATTCTCCAGACTCTGCCTCAAGAAGTACGACAGCGTATCTTCGTCTTCAGCTATCAGTAACCTCGCCAGTATGTCCGTCATCTTCTTCCTCTCCACCGTGAAAGGCCTTCACTACTATATTGATGCAAGATTCGTGCCAGGCTACATACCTGTGTACGCGACTGTCACAGAGGATCGTCGAACTTGGGGATAGCGCTGCCACAGCCAGAGGAGACGCCTGCCGCCACGTCCCACATCTAGTATCTTGTGGGGCAGGTGCCACTACATCTAGTGGGTCACAGCGCCGCGCTACCGAGACGCTCAGCCTGCCACGAGGCAGCAAGCACCGGCCGTGGACCTGCTCCGTCAAGCTGGACGGGGTTACGGATGGGCACTGGCGTTGTGGAAAAAGACGCACTGTGTGGTTTTCCGCAGTGTTCTGGGGGAATTTGCGGCGCCTCAGAGGAACTTGGCGCGCACGGAGATCAAAGCCAGGAAGCAGCCAAAGTATGGAGGGACGGGGTACAACGGGTGACGATCAGCTTGGAGGCGAGCTTGTCCTATGGACCGAAGGCGTGTCGAAGGGCAGGAAGCGGCTACTGCTCCATCTGCAAACCGTACTTCTGTATGCTGTAGTTGAGGACGTCGCGGCTCACGCCGAGGAGTCTGGCTGCGCGGCTCTTGTTGCCCTCGGTCTCAGACAGCGCCTCCTGGATCATACGCTTCTCGATACCAGCTATGGTCGCCTTCATATCGACGCCCGAGGCCACCGCTGGAAAGGAGAGCACCTTGCCGGCAAACGCCATGCTCGGTTCCCTGCTCACGATCTCGGCTGGGAGGTCCCCCACGTTGATCACATCCTCGGTGCACAGAATCATGGCTCGCTCGATGACGTTCCGCAACTCGCGCACGTTGCCGGGCCACTCGTACTGGCGCAGCAGGCGCAGAGCATCGTCCGAGATGCCACGCACGCTGGTGGCTCTGGCCTTGTTGAGGTCCACGATGAACGCGGCGGCGAACTTGTCTATGTCCTCCGGTCTCTCCCTCAGGGGCGGTACGTCGATGACCACTACGCTGAGCCGGTAGTACAGGTCCTCGCGGAACTCACCGTCGCGGATGGCCTCTCTGAGGTCGCGATTGGTGGCCGCGACCACACGAAGGTCGACCAGGATGTCCTTCATGCTGCCCAGTCGCCGCACCGTCTCGGTCTCCAGGACGCGCAGCAGCTTGGCTTGTAGCTCAGGCTTGAGGGTGCTGATCTCGTCGAGGAACAGCGTGCCCCCGTCGGCCATCTCGATCATCCCGGGCTTCGCGTTCCGCGCATCCGTGAAGGCGCCCTTCTCGTGCCCGAACAGCTCCGTCTCCATCAGAGTGTCGGGGATGGCCGCGCAGTTGATGGCCACGAAGCCCTTCTTTGCCCTGGGGCTCAGCCTGTGGATGGCTTGCGCCACCACCTCCTTGCCCGTCCCGCTCTCGCCCTGGATCAGCACGCTGGCCTTGGTGGGAGCCAGCCGCTCGATGAGCCGCATGATGTCCTGCATCTGCTTGTTGTCGCCGACGATGAACTGGTGGTCGCGGTCCTGCTGGAGCCGCAATCGCTGGATCTCCTGGCGCATGGCCCTCGACTCCAGCGCCTTGGCGGCGGTGATGCTCAGTTCCTCCAGGTTGATGGGCTTCTCCAGATAATCGTAGGCGCCGAGCTTCATCGCCTGCACTGCGCTCTCGACCCCAGCGTGAGCCGTGAGTACGATAACGGGCAGACTGGAGTCCACCTTGCTGATCTCGTACAGGACGTCCAGCCCGTCCCCATCAGGCAGCTTCAGGTCCAGTAGCACCAGGTCTATCTGCTGCCTGTTCACCACCTCAAGCCCGTCGGCCGCCGTATAGGACGTGATGGCCTGATACCCCTTCTCATCCAGAGACTCCTTCAGAAAATAGCACAGCGTCTCTTCGTCATCTATGATCAGAATTCTGTCGCTCATCATCCTCCCCTCCCCGCCAGGGGAAGCCTGACTACTACCCTGGTCCCTCCACCCTCCTCGCTCTCCAGGTCTATCTCGCCACCGTGTTCGTCGATGATCCGCTTGGCGATGGTGAGGCCTAGGCCCGTGCCTCGCGTCTTGGTGCTGTAGAAGGGCTCGAAGACCTTGTCCATATCCTCTTGCCTGATCCCGACGCCCGTGTCCCGTATCTCCACGTCTAGGTAGCCGGCCTCGCCACTGCCAGGCCCGGTAACGAGGATCTCGAGGTCGCCTCCGTTGGGCATCGCCTCCAGCGCATTCGATAGCAGCCTGCTCAGGGCATGGCTGAGACGCTCTCCATCCGCCTTCACCGGCGGCAGACCCGGGCTGATGTACTGACGCAGCTCCACGCCTCGCGTCTTCGCCCGCTCATTCCATCCATTCAGCGAGCCCGCCACCACCTCGGCCACGTCACAGGGCGCTAGCTCCAGGTGAGGAGGTCTCGTGATCAGCAGTATGTCCTCAATAATGGCGTTAACCCTCTCCCCTTCCTTGAGCACCCTCTGCAAGGCCTCGTGCCTGCCGTCCCCCTCCTCGAACTTGGACATCAAATGCTGGATTCCGGCGCCCATGCCTGCCAAAGGGTTGCGGATCTCGTGAGCCACCACCCCCGCTACCTCTGCCAGCAGCGACGCGCGATCCAGCATCCGTCGCGCCTGCTCCCGCTCCTTCAGCGGCCTGAGATCGCTCAACGTAACCGCCGCGCCGCCTACGCCCGCCTCGCCGCCCCGCAGGGGAGACACACTCATCTCCACCGGCAGCGCCTCGACGCCAGGCCGCGCCAGTTGTATCTCCTCATGGGCGTAGGCTAGACCTCTCTGGATACTGTCTCGCACGATGGCGGCCCCATTCCCCAGCAGGTCTTCGACACCTCTGTTCAGCACGTCCTCTTCCCTGCAACCCAGAAGCCTCTCCCCTGCCGGATTCACCAACCGCACCCGTCCCTGACCATCCACCGCCACCATGCCAACCGCCACGCTCTCCAGCACCCGACGGCGGTCTGCCTCGCGACCAGAGAGCCAGTTGACCCTATCCTCCAGAGAGCCGAGCTGCATGGTTCGGCCCACAGCCGCCGCCAGTCGCTCTCCCGAGGTGCAGAACAGCTCTATTTCCTCCTGGTCGAATTCTCGTCCCCCCCGCCGCACCAGCAGCATCAGGCCCCGCAGTTGCCTGCCGTCCCGCAGCGGCACCATCGCGGTGGCCACGTCGTTGCCCAACCCGGCGCTGACTCCATCCACCCAGGGGTCCGGACCCACTTCGCTGAGAGGGAGCGCTCTGTCCCAGCGCCCCACAGATTGAGCCAGAACCCCATCCACCGAAACCCGGCGCAGAGCCGTTTCCTTCCAAACGTGCGAAGGGAAACTGCGCTGGGCGGCCAAGACGAAATCTCCGTCGTCGCGGTCTCCCACGAACACGGCCGCCATGTCCACCGAAGGAACCCGGAGCAGCTCCTCCGCCGTCCTCTCCGCCAGCTCGTCCACGGTCAGAGACCGTATCAGGTGGCACGAGACCGCGTCGAGGACAGCGGCAGCGTGCGCCTTCCGCTCCAACCGCCTCAGGTTCCTGGAAAGGGCCGCCGATTTCCCCAGCCCGTTCTGGGGCTCTTCAGCCGTCTCCTCCAACGCTTCCTTGTCAGGGGCAGTCTGAGTAACCTCCTGCTCGGATGTCGCAACCTGGGTCACTCTCTCTCGCCGCGAGGTGGAGTTGAGGGCCTCGGCAACGCTGCTGCTAAGCTGTGCCAGGTTAATGGGCTTCTCCAGGTAGTCGTAGGCCCCCAGCTTCATGGCTCGCACTGCGCTCTCCACCGCCGCGTGGCCCGTCAGCACGATCACCGGCAGCCCGGTGTGCGTCTTCCGGATCTCGCCCAGCACGTCCAGGCCCTCGCCGTCCGGCAGCTTGAGGTCCAGAAGCACCAGGTCCACTTCCTGTCCCGCCAACTGCTTCAGGCCTTCCCCCGCCGTGTGTGCCGCCGTGGCCTGGTAGCCCTTCTCTTCGAGGGATTCCTTGAGGAAGTAGCAGAGGGTCTCTTCGTCGTCTATGATCAGGATACGCCCCTTCATAGCCGTGCCCTCTTGACCACAGGAAGCCGCACTGTGACCTTGGTACCCTCACCCTCTCTGCTCTCGATCCTCAGCTCGCCCTCGTGCGCCTCGATGATTCGCTGAGCGATGGGTAGACCCAGACCGGTTCCACGGGCCTTCGTGGTGTAGAACGGCTCGACTATCTTGTGCAGCTCCTCCTCGCTGATCCCGACCCCGCTGTCACCAATCTCCACCTCGGCGAACTCCGCCTCACCATCCCCCGCCCTCACGGCACTGACCGGCCCTCTCACCGCCACGGTGAGCTGCCCTCCATTCGGCATGGCCTCGATGGCGTTGACCACCAGATTGGAGAACGCCTGCTCCAGACGCCTCTTGTCTCCCCTCACCTCGAGGAGACCAGGCGCGTAGTCCGTCAGGATCTCCACACCCTTGGCCGAGGCCCTGTCCCGATACTCGGCCACGAGTATGTCCAAGAGAGCGGTGACGTCACACGATGCCAGGTTCAATCGCGGAGGCCGCGAGATGAGCAGGATGTCCTCGATGATCTGGTTGACCCGCTCGCCTTCCTTGAGTATCCTCTCCAGAGCCTCGTGCCGGTCGTCAGCCTCGGTGAACTTGCCCAGCAAATGCTGAATCCCAGCGGCCATGCCCGCCAGAGGGTTCCGTATCTCGTGCGCCATCACGGCCGACATCTCTCCCAGAACCGCAAGCCGCTCCAGCCTGATCCTCTCCTCTTCGAGCCGCTTCTCCCTGCTCAAATCGGCCAGCATGATCACGGCGCCGTTCACCTTGCCGCCCTCGCCTCTGAGCGGAGAGACGCTCATGCCCACCGACTCGCTCTCCCCACCGTCCCTCCTTACGGAGATCTCCTCGCGGGGATATGCCAGTTGCCTCTCCATGCTGTCTCGCACGATCCTGGCGCTCTGCCCCAGCAACCGTTCGATGGAGCTATCGAGGACATCCTTCTCTTTACAGCCTAGCAAACTCTCACCGGCCTGATTGACGAGCCTGACCTTGCCGTCCCTGTCCACCACCACCAGTCCATTGGTCATGTCCTGGAGCACGCTCTGGCTGAAACGCCACATGGTCCCCATCTCGCCCACCGTCCGCTGTAAGCGCTCGCCCAACTGCGCGTTCTCTATGGCCACACCAATCTGGTTGCCGACCGCGGTGAGCAGGGCGATATCCTCGGTGGTGAAGCCGCGTGGCTCCACCCCGTAGACACTTATCACCCCGTGGACCCTGTCTTTAGACGCCAGCGGCACGGAAGCACGCCGGCCCGGGCCACTGCGTCCCCCAGTCGGCCCCAACTCTGTCGAAGAAACACTGGCAGACGAGACGAGGACTTTTCCTGCCTGGACTACCTCTTCTGCCAATCTGCGGGGGCCATCGGGCCAACCCAGGTCACTTTTCAGATCGGCCGTCATCCCCTGCTCCACGACCGGGATCAAGACCACCCGGTCATCACGGTTCCCGCTCAGATACACGACCCCGCCCTGCGTTCGTGTCAGATCGACGACCTGCCCCAACACCTCCCGGAGCATCTCCTCGAGCTCCACCGATCGGCTCACCGTGTTGGCGATGGAATTGAGCGCGGATAGGTACTCGCTTCTCAGCTTCACCTGCCCGCGCCACCTCTCACGTTCACGGATGTCCCTGGCGAAGCACTGCACGAGCTCGCGTCCGTCTTGTGATACCAGGTCGGCGCTCAGCCGGACTGGTATCTCGTCGCCATGCCTGTCCACGAAGGACAGACCATCCAGTGTCGCGGCGCCATCCCTCAGCGCCGTTTCAACGCAGTCCCTCAGCGCTGCTCGCTGCTCGGGCAGCACCAGGTCGTCCAGGGCCATGCGCAGCAGATCGTCCCTGTTGTATCCGGTCAGAGACTCCACTCTGTTGTTGACCTCCAGAAGGCCCAGGTCGCTGCCCACCGTGAACACCGCCTCGTCGGTTCCTTCCACCAGCTTCTGGTACTTGACCCGCGACTCCTTCAAGCTGGCACCCTGCTCGACGGTTCGCGTTCGCATCTTGGTCAGCAGGTAGGCCCCGTTCCCAAGTGCGAGCGCCAGGGCCAGTACAACGAGGACCGTGGTGACCCGAGAGCTGCCACTCGTTGGAGCGGCGGCGGCAGCGGCGGCGCCCAGCCAGGCGCGGTCCACCTGCTCCTTGAGACCAAGCACCTCTATGGAAACCAGGCCATAGTTCAGCACGTTGAGTTGTGCCTGGCTGCCCTTGGGCACGGCGAAGGCATAGCTGATGCTCTCCTCAGGGAGGCCAACTACTTTCACCTCGCTCGACAGGCCGGCCTCCTGCGCGGCTCGCAGGCCGGTGATATCATCGGCTACCAGAGCAACGGCCTGTCCCTCCACCACCAGCTCTAGCCCTTCTCGCGCGGATTTCACGAGGACCGTGGAGATCTCGGGCTCCGCCGCCAGCAGCGAAACCGCCCGGGTGTCCGCCTGGACGGCAACCTCCTTGCCGTGCAGATCCCTCAGCCCCGCTACGTCGAACCTGTCCGCGCGGACGAAGATGCTGAGAGAACTGCCGGCGTAGGGCTCTGTGAAGTCGTAGAGATCACTCGTTGCGGCGGTGACCGCCATGCCCATCACGGCGTCGACTTCCCCGTCAGCCAGGCTGATGGCGGCCTCTTCGCGGGTCATGGGCACCACCTTGACCCCCACCCCCAGGATGGGAGCCAGGCTCTCCGCCAGGTCGACCTCGTAGCCACCGTAGACGCCATCGTCGTCGGAGAAGCCAAAAGGCGCTTCATCCCACCGTCCCGCAAAGCGCAGCTCTTGCCTATCCGCCAGCCAGGCTTGCTCGGATTCCCCGAGAGCGGTCACACCCGCCGCCGCATGAGAGCCTCGCCACGCGCTGTAGATCACGATGGAGGCGAGGAAAATACCCAGCACGCACAGGGCGAGAACGGCGTATCTGAGTCGGATTCTCAACAAGCTCCTGAAAACGGCCATCTCACCTCAGTCCCGATGGGAGGATCCCCAGAGCCTGCCTGTAGGTCTGGACAGTGCGCCGCGCCAGTGTGATACCAGCCTCGGCCAGCATCTCCACCAGCTCGCCGTCGGTCAAGGGAGAGCTCTCCTGAGAAACCCATTCTTTGATCAAGGACTTGGCCTTCAGGGAGCCGTCGAAGAAATCCGCCAGGGCCACGATCCGTCCCCCTGGGATGAGAGCGTACTTCGAGGCCGTGGCCCTGCTCACCGTCGACTCGTGGAGGCCCAACGTCTCGGCCAGCCGAGCCCTGGTCAGAGGGCGCAGGGCCCTCTCATCTTGGAGCAGGAACTCCCTCTGGAACTCCACCAGCCCCTCCACCACCTTGCGCAGGGTCCGCCACCGTTCCTCCCAGCCAGAGATGAAGAGCTGTCCCCTCGCCACGTACCGCCGCACGTGCTCCTGCCCCCTCTCATCCCCCTGCCCTGCCCCGGCGTCGAAGACCTCGCAGAGATCCCGGTACGTCTGGTCCAGGCCCAGACGAAAACGCCCCTGCTCTGGAAAGCGTACGTCGAACTCCTCCTCACCTTGAGGGCCGTCTACGGTGATGATTACGTCCGGCCGCAGGTATTGAGCATCGACCGGCCGCTCGGCGTAGCTTGGCGACTGGGCACAAGCGCTGATGGGATAGGGATGGAGATGGCAACGGATGAAATCGCGTGCCCTCCGCACTTCCTCTATTCCCACGTGCAAGCTCTTCGCGATCTTGTCCAGCCGGTCCTTGCACAACGACTCCCAGTGTTCGAGGATCAGGCGCTCGCATAGGAGCGCGACGTCATCGCCCTCTTCCAGGCTTTCCAACTGGATCAACAGGCTTTCCTCGACCGTTCTGGCCCCGATACCCACCGGGTCTTGCCTCTGCATCACAGACAGGACGTGTTCCACCTGTTCCACAGAGACGTCGACGGTGCGAGCGAAACTCTCCAGGTCGCAATCCAGAAGCCCACGGTGGTCCAGATTCTCCACAAGAAGACAGACGATCTCGAGCTCGGCTTCCGAGACCAGAGGAGAGACTTGCCACAGGAGGTGATCGCGCATCGACCAGGGCGTCGCCACCGTGGAGAAAGGGTCCCACTCATCGTCGGCCCAATGCACCGAGCCAGCGGAGTACGACTCATCCATAGAGTCTGACCGGACCTTGGCCCTCATGGCACCCTGGCAGTGAGGACAGAAGGAGCCAGAGTAGGTGACGCCGCAGTTCTCGCAATAGCCTGACTCGGCGACCTGAAGCGCGGGATTCTCCGCCAACTCCTGGCGAATGGCCTGCTCCATCTCGGCCGAAGGCAACTCCAGCAGCCGGCTGAGGATGACCATCTTGGGCGTGATCTTGGGCTTGAGTGCTGGTGAAACGCTGACCCCAATGCTCATTCCGCACAGACCTCACGAACCTGCTCTGGCGACGACGCAAGATCACACACTCAGCATACGACGGAACGCCCGGAATGCGCAATCCTACGCATTCTCGGCCCATTATACCATGAAGGACTCACGGAACTCTCACGGAAAACCCCGCGCTCACCCGTGAGAGCGCTACAATGCACTTATATCACACCCTGATAAGCGTTGTCAAGTGCGGATTAATCAGTAGTAGCCGTCGCCAGAGCCCAATATGCCGGGCGCAGAATAGAGAAGGGCACGCCGCCTACCGCGAAAGGTTCCGTATCCACCCCTATCATGGAGCTTGCATCCGTACACGAATAGTGGGATCATTGGTCAAAGGAAAGGAGAGGTGCAATGGCGGGAGAACACCCAAAGTTTATCTGGATGAATGGTGAGTACGTACCGTGGGAGGAGGCGAAGATTCACGTAGCCACGGAGGCTGTGGGGTTCGGCAGCTCAGTGTTCGAGGGCCTGCGGGCCTACTGGAACGACGGCGAAGAGCAGTTATACATCTTCAGGCTGGAGGAACATCTCAAGCGGCTGGCCCAGTCCATGAGGATGATGCGCATGACGTTCAAGCGCTCCCTCGAGGAGATTGGAGAAGTCTGTGTGGAGTTGCTGGTGAGGAATGAGCTGCGGGAAGACGTGCACCTCCGGCCTACCGTGTACTTCGGCCTTAGCAAGAAGTTCTTCGCCCACAAGCCCGACCTTGTGGACGTGGGAGCCTACGTGTTGGCCGGCTCGCGGAAGTCGATTCTGGGCACCGGACACGGCATTCACGCCTGCGTCAGTTCCTGGACGCGTATCTCCGATCGCGACATGCCGCCACGGATCAAAGCAGCCGCCAACTACCAGAACGGAAGACTGGCCAACGCCCAAGCGGTCGAAGACGGCTACGAGGGTGCCATCCTGCTCAACGAGTTGGGGAAGGTGGCCGAGGGCCCCGGCGCGTGTGTCTTCCTGGTGCGCGATGGGACCGCCATCACCCCACCGGTAACGGGGGGCATCCTGGAGAGCATCACCAGGACCACCCTGATCCAGCTCTTCCGGGACGAGATGTCGGTGCCGGTGGTGGAGCGAGAGGTGGACCGCACGGAGCTGTACATCGCCGACGAGGTCTTCTATTGCGGCAGCGCCTTCGAGATCACACCCATCTTCTCGGTGGACAAGTTCCAGGTGGGCGAGGGCAAGGTGGGGCCGCTGACCGCGCAGTTGCAGACCGAGTACGAGAACGTGATCAGGGGGAAGAACCCCAAGTACAGGGATTGGCTGTCGCCTGTCTACACTTAGACAGAGCGACGGGCAAGCAGCGTCGAGGTATCGGGTGAACAAAGGGGCTATCCGCAGTGGATAGCCCCTCTCGGTGTTGTCAGCTACAGGGCCATGCTATCTGCTCCTCAGCCGCGGGCAGGCGTGTCCTGTAAGCCCGGCCAGCCCGGTGCCCAACAACTTGATGGTGGCCGGCTCCGGGACGAACTGCGCTTCCTCGACCTCGCAGGGGTTGAGACACAGCGTCCCGACGGAGTCCAGGTCTTTCCCAGCCGTCGTAACCAACTGGAGGCCGGACAGCCAACGTAGTCGTCCTCAAGCCTGAGCCTCATACACATAGCTCGCTTCAATCGTACTCGACACCTTGTGAGAAACGTGCTATGATTGGTTGATGAGGGC
>Ga0307421_1002532_pt1 | contig 10197 bp, 10 predicted proteins | sample SalMarWE160270MG_FD_202163 | JGI IMG/M metagenome (GOLD analysis project Ga0307421, IMG submission 202163) | Salt marsh sediment microbial communities from the Plum Island Ecosystem LTER, Massachusetts, United States - WE1602-70 | ecosystem: Environmental > Aquatic > Marine > Intertidal zone >...
TAACCGCCGCATGTTTGAAGGCACCGGTGAGATTTTACTCCCGGATGGTCAAACCGCAGTGGAAGGATTTGGAAAATACATCAAATTGCCGCTGGATGATATCGCTGATTTTAACTACGAAGAACAGGAATGGAAAACGGTGCCCAGTCCAGAAGATCCCCAATCGATAGATTTATAGATAAATAAACACAATGCGGTTTCCTCTAAGGAAGCCGCATCGGTTAGGACAACGATCCGTAATCTCTGAAGGATAACGGATCGTATTATTTAATCAGTTGTTTCTACATTCTCTAAAAGTTTCTGAAGCTCTGCCATCCGGGGATCAAAACTTTCCTGCCGGTGTCCGCAGTCTTCCTGATTCAGATTCTGCCCGCAGATCGGGCACAAACCCTTACAATCCTCAGAGCAAAGCTGGCGGATAGGGATATCCAGGATCGCATAATCCCTGAGTATTGGCGTCAGATCAATCGATCCATCAGCAGGAAGCAGCTGTTCTCCCAGATAATCACCCGGATTTCCGGCGGGATGGGCTGAGAACATTTCAGTAAAATTAATCTTTAACGGCTGCCAGAAATCTTTTAAACAACGACTGCAAGCCAGCTGGGTGAGGGCTGCCAGTTTACCATCAGCAACTACACCATCTTCGGTGACCGAGATACCAATCGTTCCCTGGATATCAACCAGGGTCAAATCTGGAGAAAAATTAAGTTGAGGAAAATTAAACTCAAACTCTTTGTAGGTGCCCGGGGACCCCTTTACCAGGAAACTGACATCCAACCGCAGAGGATCATTCTTTTTTTGAGTCATTTTTATTACCCGGTTATGGGATCTTCCGAACTTTAATGGCGGCGATCCTGGTAACTTCTCAAGTTTTAATCATCTTAAATTATAACTTAATCTGATTTTATTTAAATTCAACATCGGCAGGACAAACCCCCAAACTTTGGACAAAACCAAAGCCTTGGTTATAATCACAGCGAAGGCGATATTTTACCCAACAGGATAACCATGCCTCAAGAAAACATGATCATTCCAGCAGTCAGCCTGGGGCAGTTTGCGAAGCAGCTGCTTCATCGACAGAGAAATGCCGTCCCTGCCGGTATCTCCAGCCGTGGATTGTACCTGCGGTCGCCTGATGACACGATCCTGTTTCTGTCCTTTGAAAAATTCCGCGGACCACTAACAGTAAACATGAACATAAAACATGCCACAATGCCAAAAATAAAACCGGCCAGCCCGATTTTACTTAGTCCAACCAAAATCACCTTCCAGGAAGAAGGTATCCAGATCAACCTGGAAAATGCAGAGTCATGGAACGCTTCCTTGCCATCTGGTAGATTACCTGCGGAAATCAGCCGCTCGCGTCTGGAGTCTACGATTGAACAAACACTGCGATTAACAGAAAGAAATAACTACCAGAATCTGCTTGATTCTGTGCTTCCAGGAAATTCCATCCAATTCTTGGATCTCCCGGTTTTTGATCATTTTCTCACTCAATTCCTCACCTCACTAGAACAAAGTAAGCCGACTAAGGGGGGAAAGGAATTATCCGGTTTACTTGGACTGGGTCCAGGACTCACTCCCCTGGGGGATGATTTTGTTCTGGGGGTAGTATTGACCTTGAATCGTTGGGAACAATCCTTGATTCCAATACAAGGACTGAAACAGCTCAACAGTAATCTATTAAAAGCTGCCAGAAATAAAACAACCGCACTCAGCGCCAGTCTGCTTTCTTGCGCGATTGAAGGGGCGGCAGATGAGCGTCTGCTGGCTGTACTGGACCCCCTTTTCTCCGGGGAAAAATCATCTACGTGGGATTTGGATGACCTGTTGAACTGGGGCAGCTCATCCGGGATCGCGGTCCTGGCGGGGATGGTATCGGTATTAACACGATTGCTTTAATAATCTAGGAAACGGATCCCTTTTAAGGAAGCCGTTTCCAATAATTTACCTATGCCGCGCTGAATTTATCCAGGCTCTTTACATGATCGGGATTTATCGCATCGCCGAACTTGGTTTTATTCATACCTTCTTTTTTCTTCATCAGCTCCTGATATTGATCATCTTCCACAAAGGCCACGCAGCGCCCGATGCTGGCTTCGCCATCCACAAAGCGCCAGGGGAAAAAGCCGATCGTTGCCCGCTGGTTGAGCAGCAGGTCAATATCTCCGCCGATGCATTCCGCATGGATGATACCATGGGGGAACATTTCAATATGCATCAGCTGGTATTTGCTGTCATCGTAAAACTCTGCCAATGGTTTCCCATATTTTTTCTGGAAAACCTGATCAGCTTCTTTGGCCTGGCGGGGCATCCAATCCCTGATGATGGTATTCATAGGGTGATCCGCACTCCCGCAGTCCACACCCAGCCAGCGTAATTTTTTCTTTTTTGCCCATTCCGCAAACTCACGATCTGGTCCGGGATGTTTTACCATATAGCGGATTTCGTCTGCAGTGGGTTGATCCCAGCCAAAGTGATGGTAACCGGTATGGATAATCAAGATATCCTCTTCTTTGACTTCCACCCGCTCCTCAATCATTTTGCTGGTGTAGACCTCGTAATCCCCAACCGCATCGCTCAAGTCAACAATCACACCTTCATTGACCAGGAAATCCAGCTCCAGTTGAGCGATATCCTTCCCAGGAGTGTAAAAGTGAATTTCCCCATCGAGGTGCGTTCCCACATGGTTCGAATGAGTCACTACCTGCCCGTTGGCACCGTTGGGTGCCAGCCGCTTAAAATATTTCACCTCCAAGGGAATATAGGTTGGCCAGGGAGGTGTCCCCACACCCAAGGGAATAGTCAGATCAATAAGTTTCATGGTTTACTCCTTATTTTTTTTATAAACTACTCAATAATCGCGAACTAAAATGCTCCCGAGAGCAGCATTAACACTACCCCTCCCGCAACAACACTTCCCAACTGTCCGGCAGTGTTTGCTCCCATGGCGTGCATTAACAGAAAGTTATCCAGGGCATCCTCCTGCCCCACTCTTTGCACAATCCGGGCAGACATGGGAAAGGCACTGATCCCGGCGGCACCAATCAGCGGGTTAAACTTTTTCCCAGAAAGTATGTACATTAATTTGCCAACTAAAACTCCTCCCATGGTATCGAGCACAAATGCCAGCAATCCCATCCCCAGGATTAATAACGTTTCCTGTTGGATAAAACTATCCCCTGACATAGTGCTGCCGACTGTCAACCCCAGGAAAATGGTAGTGACATTGGCAATCTCGTTTTGGGCAGACTTGCTCAGTCGTTCCACCACGCCGGATTCACGCATCAGGTTGCCAAACATCAAGGTGGCAATCAAAGGAGACGCCTTGGGGGATATCAGGGAAATGATAATAGTGACCATAATCGGAAAGAGTATCTTTACCGTTTTGGAAACCGGTTTCTCGGTATACGGCATGCGGACTTTGCGTTCTTTCTCAGTGGTTAATAACCGCATCACTGGCGGCTGAATGATGGGTACCAGGGACATGTATGTATAGGCTGTTACCGCGATAGGACCCAGCAGGTGGGGTGCCAGGCGGCTTGAGACATAAATTGCTGTGGGCCCATCAATGGCACCGATAATCCCGATTGAGGCAGCCTCGCTCAGGTCAAATCCAAAACTGAGTGCCAGCAGCAGGGTGCCGAAAATGCCAATTTGACCGGCTGCACCCAATAATGCCATTTTGGGATTTTCCAGTAGTGGACCAAAATCTGTCATCGCCCCGATGCCGATAAAAATAAGCAGGGGGAAGAGCTCAGTATTAATCCCAGCCTGGTACAAGATTCCCAAAAAGCCGCTCTCCGCAGCATTCGTAATCCCCGTCAGAGGCAGGTTGGCCAGAATAGCGCCAAACCCAATCGGCAGCAGCAGCATTGGTTCAAAATCTTTTTTAATGGCCAGGTAAATCAATAATCCGCCCGCTAAGGTCATAACCAAGTTCCTCAGCGAAAATATTTGAAAAGCCCCCAGTAAAAATCTAATATCAGAGATATCCATAATAGTCAGCTGAACTTAAATAAGACAACACCAAACTCAACAGATTGTCCTTCCTGTACCCCGATCTCGGAAATGATTCCGACTTGTGGGGCATGAATGGTGTTTTTCATTTTCATGGCATCTAAGACACACAGGGGGTCTCCCGGATTGACTTTTTGCCCTGGTTTGACAAGGATCTGGACAATATCCCCGGGCATAGGCGAGGTGACTTCACAGGCGGTGTCGGCAGGAACAGAATGGACAAAAGTTCTGGATTGAAAAGATAAAGCAGTGGAATCTGATGATCCCTCACTGGTTTCATCAGCTTCACATTCCAAATCAATTTCAAAACTGGATCCATCAATAATTACAGTAACGGGTCGCTGGTGAATGTCTCCCACCTCTACCAGGTATTTTTGTCCCTCCACTGTAACCCAAATTTTCTGAGCCGACCCGCCCATAATCACTCCTTAAAATGAATCCTGTCCAGCTTTTTATGCCACCAGTTTCCGGGAGGGCTTTCAAGCACTTGTCCCAATCCCCCGGACTGGTTCTTATCTTTTTGAAGAGACAGGGCTGCTGCTGTTGCCGCAGCTGCAATTTTCCGCTTCCTCTCCCGGTCAGACTGGTCCTCTCCTGGTTTCGCCGGGATTTCGGTCTCATATTTCCGGACGACCTGACTGGGCGGGAAAAATATCTTTAACAGCACAATAAGCAGGATTAAAATTCCCAGAGCTGAAAAGGTGATTAAAATTCCGATTCCACTGAGTATTAAACCCTGTCCTATCTCGTTCAATCTGAACCTCCCAGGTAACCTAAACCGGCATATTGCCGTGTTTCTTCGGCCTTGTTTGTCCCTGTTTATTCTTCAACAGCTCCAACGAAGCAATCAAACGCGGGCGAGTTTCAGACGGGATGATTATTTCATCCACGTGGCCGCTGGCAGCTGCCCGGTAGGGTTTGGAAAACTTATTCTGATAATCTCTGACAAATCCGTCCCTGGCCTTTTCCTGGTCCTCCGCTCCCTTAAGCTGTTTGGAATACAGAATATCAACTGCTCCATCCGCTCCCATTACCGCGATTTCCGCTGTTGGCCAGGCAAACACCAGGTCAGTACGGATATATTTACTGCTCATGACAATATAAGCGCCCCCATAGGCTTTGCGGACAATTACAGCGATCTTGGGTACCGTTGCTTCTGAATAAGCGTAAACAATTTTTGCTCCGTGGCGGATGATGCCGCCATGCTCCTGCTGTACTCCCGGTAGAAAACCCGGAGTGTCCACAAATGTGACCAGAGGAAAATTATAGGCATCGCAAAAGCGGATAAAGCGGGCAATCTTATCCGAAGAGTTGATGTCCAGTACACCAGCCAATGCGTTGGGTTGGTTGGCAACTACACCAACCGCCTGACCATGAAGCCTGGCAAAACCTACCAGCGCATTGGGCGCAAAATCCAGGTGGACCGGGAAAAAACTGCCCAGGTCAAATATCTTTTCGACCACCTGCTGCATATCGTAGGCTTCTTCAGGATCGGCCGGCACCAGGGAATCAAGTGTCTGATCCTGACGGTTTGGGTCATCCTCCGGCTTCAGCGCTGGAGGAGGTTCAGCATTATTACTTGGCAGGTAGCTGAGAAGTTTACGCGTGATTGCTAAGGCTTCCGCCTCCGAATCGGCGGCAAAGTGCGCCACACCGCTTTTGGTACTATGGACCGTCGCGCCCCCGAGGGACTCCAGATCTACTTCCTCATGAGTAACTGATTTAATTACTTTGGGGCCAGTGATGAACATGTGGCTGGTCGCGCGGGTCATGATCACAAAGTCAGTTAAACCTGGTGAGTATACAGAACCTCCCGCGCAGGGGCCAAGCATGACGCTGATCTGGGGAATAACGCCGCTGGCCTGGGTATTTCGCCAGAATAACTCCGAATAAGCTGCCAGGCTGTAAACCCCCTCCTGAATGCGGGCACCAACAGAATCCATCAAACCCACAACTGGCACGCCGGTGTCCAGGGCAAGATCAAAAATTTTGGCTACTTTCTGCCCCTGTACCTCTGAAAAAGATCCGCCCATAACGGTAAAGTCCTGAGAAAAAACGCCTACCATTCTCCCATTTACTTTTCCAAAACCTACCACAACACTATCACCGGGAATCTTTCTCTCATCCAGCCCAAAATCTGACTGCCGATGAGTCATCAAGGCATCAATTTCCCGGAAGCTCCCCTGATCAAAAAAGGCTTCAACTCTCTCCCGGGCGGTCAATTTGCCCTTTTTATGCTGGCTCCGGATCCTCTCTTGACCACCCCCCAACTCGGCATTTTTCCTGATCTTGTTTAATTCAGTGATAAGGTCTTTATTTTCCTGTTTTTTTCCCTTTGAAGTCATACCGGGCTTCCTCCACTTTCTAATTCACCCAGGATCTATACCCATCTACTTTCCGCGATTAAATTTTTCCTCCAGCGCCAGAAAAATTTTGTCTGCTGAAAGTGGCAAATCCGGGAATCGGATGCCCACAGCATCATAGAGAGCATTGGCGATCGCCGGCGCTGTCTGGACCATCACATGCTCCCCAACACCCCGCGCTCCCCAGGGACCATCGTCGACCGGTGTCTCAACATAATCACCGTGTATCTTGCGTGGTATATCGGCCATTGTCGCGATCCGGTAATCGACAAAACTGGAGTTCAAGACCTCTCCGCTCTCATTAAACTTAAGCTCTTCAAAAGCGGAACTCATCCCATGAACCGCGCCACCCTCAATTTGGGTCATAATTAAATCGGGGTTGATGGCACGTCCCACATCATAAACGCTGGCGATGTTAAGCACTTCCAACTGACCTGTCTCCATATCTACCTCCAGGTCGACCGCCTGGGCTCCCACGGTGTAATGAACCACTGCCCGGGTGCCCTGACCAGTTTCCGGATCCAGGTTTGTGACGTAAGTGGGCATAAAATGACCTCTACCTACAACCGGTCCGCCTTTCCAGCCCTCAAAATCCTCATTCGGCAGACCATAGATAACCATTTTATCCAGGGGTTGTTCCCGTTCTGATTTGAAGGAGATCACCAACCCGTCCTTGATTGTGAGATCGTCTATTTCCTCATCCCAATGATCTGCCACTGTCTCCAGAATTTGAGTCCTGGCATCCCCTGCTGCAGCCTTAACTGCATTTCCCATCGACCAGGTCAGCCGGCTGGCAACTGTCTGCCATTCATAAGGGCTGTATTTGGTATCCAGTGGGTAGGAGACTGTCACCGATTCATACGATACCCCCAGCATCTCCGCGGCGATTTGAGCGGCAACAGTAAATGCACCCTGCCCCAACTCCTGACCGCCTATTTCTACATTTACCGTCGCATCCTCGTTAAATATCACCACGGCAGAACTGCCGGGATTGGGCGGCATAGCAGGCGCTTTCCACATGATCGCTATCCCTTTCCCGCGTTTTTTGTTCGGCGCAGTGGGTTTTTCCACTTTCCCCCATCTAATTGCCTTGGAAACCTTTTCAATACAAGTCTCCAGATCAATTGGTGTCATCTTCATTCCGGAGACGATTTCGTCATCCGTTCGCACACAGTTCTTTAATCGAAATTCTACCGGGTCCATGCCAATCTGCTCTGCCAGCTGATCCATGATCTGTTCCAGACCCCAGTGGATTTCCGGCATGCCAAATCCGCGCATAGCGCTTCCCACCGGGTGATTAGTATATACACAAAGCGAGTCAGCTTTAACATTGGGCACATTATAGGGACCAGTGCAGGAATAGCCAGCTGCTCGGGCAATATTTACCCCATAGTCATTGTAAGCCCCGCCGCCAAAATAATACGTAAGTTCCATTCCCAGCAGAGTTCCATTTTTATCACAGCCTACCTTGATATCGGAAACCAGCGATTGGCGAACCGAAGTGCCGACAAATTCTTCTTCCCTGGTCAGGCGCAGCTTGACAGGTCGTCCTTCAACTGCCTGGGCCATAACCACTGCACAGGCTTCCATAGTAACGCCGGCCTTGCCACCAAACCCACCTCCTACCAAAGGAGCAATCACCCGTAATTTACTGTGGGAAATTCCCAGGCATTGGGCAATCATATCGCGCATGGCAAATGGCGATTGAGAACTGGCCCACAAGGTAATCTGGCCTGATTTTTCGCTCAGCGCGATCGAGGTATGGGTCTCCAGCGGCACATGTTCAATGGGCGGCAGTCGGAACTGCTCTTCAGCGATTGCCTCACAATCAGACCAACTCGCCTCAACATCCCCTTTGCGAATTTTAAAGTGTTCAGAAATATTGGTTCCTGGCTCCGGGAAAATAAAATTCGCCACGGCGTAACTGCCAAGGTCTGGGTGGAGCAAAGGAGCGTCCGGTTGGGCGGACTCCACCGGGTCATACACAGCTGGAAGAACCTCATACTCAATTTTCACTAATTTAACGGCCTCTACAGCTATATCTTCTGTGGTCGCTACCACACCAGCCACAGGTTCTCCAAAATAACGAACCCTCTTTTCCGCAAATATAGGTCGATCAATCAGATACAAACCCAAACGGGCGCTGAGATCTTTTCCGGTAACTATTGCTCTTACTCCCGGGAGCTGTTCTGCCTCTTTTGTATCAATTGATATAATAAGCGCGTGGGGATGGGGACTGCGCACAAGCCTGCTGTGAAGCAAATTAGGTCCAAATGGAATATCGTCTACAAAGACAGCGCAGCCGGTAACTTTATCAATTGCATCTGTGCGACGGACGCTCTGCCCAATTAAACTTGATTCGGAATTTTTCATCTCGTACCTCCATTTCTGGAAGCTTTCAATATCGCGTCAATGATCCTCTGGTAGCCCGTGCAGCGGCATAAATTCCCGATCAATGCTTCCTGAATATCTGTCTCCGAGGGATGAGGGTTTCGCCTTAACAATGCCGTCGCCGACATCAGCATTCCTGGTGTGCAGTATCCGCATTGTACGGCATTCAGATCTACAAACGCCTGCTGAAGCGGGGTGAGCTTCCCGTCTTCCGCCAAGCCCTCCACAGTGGTGATTTCCCTGCCATTCAGCTCGACGGCAAGCACCAGGCAGGAGTTCATGGGCTCACCATCCACCAGCACTGTGCAGGCACCGCATTCTCCTGCTTCGCAGCCATTTTTTGTGCCGGTAAAACCTAACTTGTCCCGCAGCACATGCAGCAGAGTCATATTGGAGGGGACCTGAAGCTGCTCTTCTGTTCCATTAATAATCAACGAAATTGTATGTATAACCATAATTATCTCTCTTCTCGGATCTGTACCATCATGAAATTACCAATTGATTCCAGACTTCTTTGAGTCCTTTGAAAGTTAGATTATTTACCATTTTCTTTTGATAAAGTGCCGTAGCCCGAACATCTTCAATCGGAGCAGAAACCTTCATGGCTTCACCCGCAGCCTGGCGCAGGATATCATCACTTAATGGAGCTTGGGCTAAAAACTCTTCAACCTGGGGCACTCGATAAACCGTCGGTGCGGTTGAGTTGATTCCAATCCGAAATCGAATACCGGCAGGCACCTCAGAATCTGGATATCCCAATACCGCTACCCCTACAATTGCCAGATCCCCCATTTTTGACCTGCCTAATTTTAGATAACGACCCACAGCACCTGACGGCGGGTTCGGGAAATGCACAGCAGCCAGGAATTCATACTCTTTAAGAGCCGTTTTTCCAGGTCCTTCCCAAAATTGATCCAGCGCCATCATCCGTTCGCCATCAGGTCCAGAAAGGAATACCTCCCCCTCCAAAACCAGGGCAGCTGGAGCCATATCCGCACTGGGAGAAGCATTGCATATATTTCCTCCCAGGGTTGCGCGGTTGCGCACCTGGTAATTTCCAATGGTATCCGCAGACTGGCTTAATATCTGAAAGTGATCTTTTACGTCTGGATGCGCGGAGAGCTGATTCAGGGTGACTGCCGCCCCAATATTGATTCCCTTTTTCTTGTCATAGGAAATATCTTTGATGCCTGGTAAATGTTTTAGATCTAATAAAATGCCAACACTTTCATTTCGGTCCCGCATCTGGACGAAAAGATCTGTTCCTCCCATCAGCAGTTTTACTTCATCTCCCCTTTCCTTTAACAGGCGAAAAACATCCTGAGCCGATTCCGCCTTCATGTAATCAAAATCTGGTAAACCGGGACGTGCCAACATAAGAAAAACCTCCTACTGGTCCTTAGAGTCGCTTGCTCTTCCTGCC